>Ga0068858_100001168_pt1 | contig 27226 bp, 27 predicted proteins | sample KBSSwiS12_FD_66589 | JGI IMG/M metagenome (GOLD analysis project Ga0068858, IMG submission 66589) | Switchgrass rhizosphere microbial communities from Kellogg Biological Station, Michigan, USA - KBS Switchgrass S1-2 | ecosystem: Host-associated > Plants > Roots > Rhizosphere > Soil ... | reverse complement strand
CGCATCCGCCTGTCCGGCGAGGGCGAGGCCGGCGTGAACGGCGGGCCTGCGGGCGACCTCTACGTCGTGATCCACCTCAAGGAGCACGGCGTCTTCCAGCGCGACGGCGACGACCTCCATTGCGAGATGCCGATCAGCTTCTCGCAGGCGGCCCTGGGCGGCGAGATCGAGATCCCGACCCTCGACGGCTCGGCCAAGATCAAGATTCCGCCCGAGACCCAGAGCGGCCAGGTGTTCCGCCTGCGCGGCAAGGGCATCAAGGGCGTGCGCTCGACCTACCCCGGCGACCTCCTCTGCGAGGTGGTGGTGGAGACGCCGGTGCGCCTCACCGATCGCCAGAAGGACCTCCTCAAGGAGCTCGAGGAGATCAACAAGAAGGACGGCTCGCGCCACAACCCGCGCGCGAAGTCCTTCATGGACAAAGTCAGGGAATTCTTCGGCTAATTTGTAACACCGGGGTACCACCCCGGTGTTACATCTACCGCACGAACTTCTGGTCTCTGGAGATGATCGTGAGGTCCACGAACTTCGAGCCGTTGTGGTCGCCGGGGCTGAAGCTCACCTTGAAGCCGCCGACGTCGTAGTCGCTCATGGATTCCATCGCGCGGATGAAGCTTTCGCGGTCGAGCTTCTTGCCGGCGCGGCGCAGGCCCTCCACCATCACCTTGGCGCCGATGAAGCCCTCGAGCGTGCCGAAGCCGGGCTCGCCCTTCGCCTCGTCGATGAGCTTCTTGTATTCCTTCACCACCGGGATCGACGGATCCCACGGGAACGGCACCACCTGCGAGATCTGCACGCCGCGGCCCTCGCGGTCGAGCTCCTTCGCGAGCGCCTTGCTGCCCACGAACGACACGTTCCAGAAGGTCGGGCTCTTTCCCGCCTTCTTCATGTCGCGGATGAACGCCGCGCACGCCTTGTAGGCGCCGATCATGATGATCGCCTGCGGGTCGTTCTTCGCCATCGTGTCGACCGCTGCCTTCACGTCGACGGTGTTGCGCTCGAAGGTCGCCTTCGCCGACACGTCGAGCTTGCGCTTCTTGAGCGCGCGCTCCACGCCCGCGAGGCCCGCCTGGCCGTAGGCGTCGTTCTGGTAGAACACCGCGATCTTGTCGATGCTCATCGCGGTGAGGTGCTGCACGATCGCCTCGGTCTCGTCGAAGTAGCTCGCGCGGACGTTGAAGATGTAGCGGTTGGTGGGGCTGCGCAGCAGCTCCGCCCCCGTGAACGGCGCCACGTACGGCACGCGCGCCTCGGTGAAGATCGGCATCGAAGCCTGCGAGGTCGGCGTGCCGACGTAGCCGAAGAGCGCGAACACCTTGTCCTGCGCGATCAGGGCCTTCGTGTTCTCCGCGGCGCGCTTGGGATCGTAGCCGTCGTCGAGGGTCTTCAGCACGATGCGCCGCCCGTTCACGCCGCCGTGGCTGTTCACCCAGTTGAAGTAAAGCGAGGCGCCCAGCTGCATGTCCTTGCCGAGCTGCTCGGCGGGACCGGTGAGGGCTACCGACTGCCCGAGGAGGACCTGGCTATCGGTGACGCCTTGCGCGAAGGCGAGGTTCGCGGCGGCGCACGCCGCGAGGCCCGCAAGAAACCGTTTCATCTGCTTCCCCCGATGGCTCTCTCGTTATGCCGGGAATCATAACGCCTGCAGCAACGGCTGAGTGTTACTTTCTCCTCCACTCCGTGACGCCGCCCGGCTTGTCCTCCAGCACGATTCCGGCGGCCTCGAGCTCCCTGCGGATGCCGTCGGCGCGCGCGTAATCCTTCGCCTTCTTCGCGGCGTTGCGCTCGGCCACCTTCGCGTCGACGTCGATCTGCACCGCCGCGCCCTTGAGGAATGTCTCGGGGTCCGCCTGGAAGAACCCGATGGTGCCGCCGAGCGCCTTCAGCAGCCCCGAGAGCTCGGGCGATTTCGTGCGGTTCACCTCGCCGCGCAGGTCGTGCAGCGCCGCCAGGGCGATCGGCATGTCGAAGTCGTCGTCCAGCGCGCCACGGAAGCGCGCGGCATGCGGGTTCGACCAATCGATCTTCGTGTCGGCAGGCGCGTTCTCGCGCAGCGCGGTGTAGAACCCGCGCAGCGTGTTGCCGGCATCGGCGAGCGCTTCCCAGGTGAAGTTGATCTCGCTGCGGTAGTGGCCGCGCAAGAGGAAGAAGCGCACCTGCTCGCCGCCCTGCACCGCGTCGAGTTGCCCCAGCACGTCGCGCAGCGTGTGGAAGTTGCCGAGGGACTTCGACATCTTCTCGCTGTCCATGTTGAGGAACGCGCCGTGCATCCAGATGTTCACGAACGGCGCGTGCCCCGCGCCCTCGCTTTGCGCGATCTCGTTCTCGTGGTGCGGGAACTGGAGGTCCACCGCGCCGCCATGCAGGTCCACCGGCGTGCCGAGCTCGGAGTCGGCCATCGCCGAGCACTCGAGGTGCCAGCCGGGGCGCCCCGGGCCCCAGCGCGACTCCCACATGGGCTCGTCGGGCTTCGCCGCCTTCCAGAGCGCGAAGTCGAGCGGATCGCGCTTGGAGACGCCGACCGCCACGCGTTCGCCGGCGCGCAAGTCGTCGAGGTTCTTGCGCGAGAGCTTCCCGTAGCCGGGGAAGTCGCGCACCGAGAAGTAGACGTCGCCATTCTCCGCGCGATAGGCGAGCCCCTTCTTTTCCAGCGTCGCCACGAGGCCCAGCATCGCGTCGATGTACTTCGTGGCGCGCGGCTCGCGATCGGGCGGCAGCAGCGCCAGGCGCTCGCAATCCTCGCGGAAGTTCTTCGTCATCGACTCGGCGAGATCGCGGAACGCGATGCCGCGCTCACGGGCGCGCTCGATGATCTTGTCGTCGATGTCGGTGACGTTGCGAACGTAGGTGACGTCGTAGCCGGTGGCGCGCAGCCACCGCGACACCATGTCGAACGTGGTGAAGGTGCGCGCGTTGCCGATGTGGATGAGGTCGTACACCGTCGGGCCGCAGACGTACATGCCGACCTTGCCGGGAACGCGGGGTTTTAGCGCTTCCTTGGTGCGGGAAAGCGTGTTGTAGATGCGGATCGTGGACATCGGGTCTCAGAACGGCGCATTGTGGCGGGACCCGAAGCTATGTAGAATACGGTTTCCCATAAGATTCAATAGATTACCGTAACGCGATGCACCAGCGCAACTCGTGGAAATCCCGGTGGCTCGCGGCAATCGCCGCAGCCTGGTTCGGCGTCGCTTTCGCCGCTCCCGCAGACGATCTTCGCGAGGCCCAGCGCCTCTACTCGCAGGGCAAGCAGGCCCCCGCGCTGGAGAAGGTCGACGCGTTCCTCAAGGCGCAGCCGCGCGATCCGCAAGGCCGCTTCCTCAAGGGCCTGATCCTCACCGAGCAGAAGAAGACCGCCGAGGCGATCCAGGTCTTCACCGGCCTCACGGAGGATTTCCCGGAGCTGCCCGAGCCGTACAACAACCTCGCCGTGCTCTACGCCTCGCAGGGCAACTACGACAAGGCGAAGAGCGCGCTCGAGCTCGCGATCCACACGCATCCCAGCTACGCGACCGCGCACGAGAACCTGGGCGACATCTATGCGCAGCTCGCGAGCCGCGCCTACGACCGTGCGCTGCAGCTCGACAAGAACAACACCACCGCGCAGACCAAGCTCGCGATGGTGAAGGAGCTCTTCGTCTCGCAGCGGACCGCGGGCGCGGCCGCCACGCCGGCGAAGCCGGAAGCGAAGGCCGAACCGCCGAAGGTCGCGGAGGCGAAAGTCGAGCCGAAGCCGGCTGCGCCGAAGGCCGAGCCGCCCAAGGTCGCGGAAGCGAAGGTCGAACCCAAACCCGCGCCGCCGAAGGCCGAGCCGCCGAAGGCCGAGCCGCCGAAGGCCGCGCCCTCGCCCTCCACCGCCGCGGGCGGCGACGAGAAGGCGAAGGTCACCGCCGCCATCGAGGGCTGGGCGATGGCCTGGAGCGCGCAGGACGTGAAGGGCTACCTCGGCGCGTACGCGCCCGAGTTCGAGGTGCCCGGCGGCGAGACGCGCGGCGCCTGGGAAAAGAGCCGCGCGGAGCGCATCCAGAAGCCCAAGTCCATCGAGGTGAAGGTCAACGTCACCTCGATCAAGATCAACGGCAACGAGGCCACCGCGGTCGTGCGCCAGCAGTACAAGTCGGACACGCTCAAGAACACCACCACCAAGACCCTCACCTTGCTGCGGTCCGGCGACCGCTGGCTCATCAAGCAGGAGAAGGTCGGCGGTTGATGAAGGCCCGGCCCCTCTTCCGTAGCGGCCAACGAATCGCGCCCCGGCTCGTCCTTGCCATCCTCGGCATGGCGGCCACCGTCGTCGCCGACGGCCAGGGACACACCGCGTCCGTTCGCAGCGCCCCCGCGTACTCCAACGAGGTCGAGGGCTCGCTCGTGCGCGCCATCGTGAGCCTGCGCGAAGCGGGGCTGAAGCACGCCATGGTCGAGATCGACAAGGCGATCGACCTCAACGCCAACTACAAGCTCGCCCACCTGGTGAGGGGCGACATGCTGATGGCGCGTGCCGGAAAGCCCGTCGCGTTCGCCTCGCTCTCCGCCACGCCCGCGAGCGTCGCCCCCCTGCAGGAAGAGGCGCGCGTGCGCATGCACCGCTACCTCGACGGCCCGCGCGTGGACGACCTCCCGTCGCCGGTGCTGCAGCTGGCACCGCAGCAACAGCACGTGCTCATCGTGGACACGTCGCGCTCGCGCCTGTTCGTGTACGCCAACGACCTGGGCCGGCCGCGCTACGTGACCGACTTCTACATCAGCCTCGGCAAGAATGGCGTGGAGAAGTCGCGCGAAGGCGACCAGAAGACGCCGCTCGGCGTCTACCGGATCATCGCCACGAAGGAGAAGCTTCCCGACTTCTACGGCCCCACGGCGTTCCCGATCGACTATCCGAACGACTGGGACCGCCTCAACGACCGCAAGGGCCACGGCATCTGGCTGCATGGCACGCCCTCGGACACGTATGCGCGCGCACCCTTCGCGACCGACGGCTGCATCGTCCTCACCAACGACGACCTCGCCAAGCTCACCCGCTACGTCGACGTGAGCCGCACGCCGGTCGTGATCGGCAACGCGGTGAAGTGGGAAGAGACCGGCCGCTGGGAAAGCGACCGCGAGGCGTTCATGAAGGACTTCGAGTCGTGGCGCAAGGACTGGGAGAGCCGCGACCTCGAGAAATACTTCTCGCACTACGCCGCGCAGTTCCGCACCGAGAGCCGCGACCTCGCGGGCTGGAAGGCCTCGAAGCGCAAGTCGGGTTCGGGCAAGTCGTGGATCAAGGTGGGCGTCGACAACATGAGCGCCTTCGCGTACCCCGACGGCGGGCGCCAGGTCATGATGGTCACCTTCCAGCAGGACTACCGCTCCAACAACCTTTCCACCCGCACCGTGAAGCGCCAGTACTGGGTCCGCGAGGACAAGGGCTGGCGCATCCTGCACGAAACCGTAATCTCGTAGCACCCCTCCCTTCATTTCCCTACGGATGTTTTCCATGCCGCTATCCCGTCGCATCGCCATCGCCACGCTCGTGGCCCTTCCCTTCGCCGTGCTCGCGCAGGCGCCCGCTCCCGCCGCGGCCCCCGCCGCCGGCGGCAAGTGCACCGTCAAGGACGGCAAGGTCAACGTGAAGCTCACCACCAGCGCCGGCCCGATCACCCTCGCCCTCGACAAGGCGAAGGCGCCGATCACCGTCGACAACTTCGTGAAGTACGTCGAGGCGGGCTTCTACGAAGGCACCATCTTCCACCGCGTGATCAACGGCTTCATGATCCAGGGCGGCGGCTTCAACAAGGAGATGCAGGAGAAGCCCACCCAGCCGCCGATCAAGAACGAGGGCTTCAACGGCCTCACCAACGATCCGTACACCATCGCCATGGCGCGCCGCGGGGATCCGGATTCGGCGACCGCGCAGTTCTACATCAACGTGAACAACAACGTGGCGCTCAACGCCGTCGCCCCCAGGCCCGGCTACGCGGTGTTCGGCAAGGTGACCTCCGGCCAGGAGACCGTGGACAAGATCAAGGCCGTCACCACGGGCAACCGCGGCATGTACCAGGACGTGCCGACCACGCCCGTCGTGATCGAGAAAGCGGAGTGCCTCTGATGACCCGGGTCAAGCTCACCACGTCGCAGGGCCCGATCGTCCTCGAGCTGGACGAGGCGAAGGCGCCGGTCTCGGTCGAGAACTTCTTGAAGTACGTCGACTCGGGCCACTACAACGGCACGATCTTCCACCGCGTGATCGACGGCTTCATGATCCAGGGCGGCGGCTTCAGCAAGGACATGCGCCAGAAGCCGACGCAGCCCACGATCAAGAACGAGAGCACCAACGGCCTCAAGAACGAGAACTACACCGTCGCCATGGCGCGCACCGGCGTGCGCGACTCGGCCACGTCGCAGTTCTTCATCAACGTGAAGGACAACGACTTCCTCAACTACTCGGGCGAGAACCCGAACGGATGGGGTTATGCGGTGTTCGGCAAGGTCGTCGAGGGCAAGGACACCGTCGACAAGATCCGCAAGGTCGCGACCGGCAACGCCGGCGGCCACCAGAACGTGCCGACGCAGGCCGTGGTCATCGAGAAGGCCGAGAGGGCGTGACGTGACGGCCCCTTCCGCGGAAGGCGGCCGCACCCTCTTCATCTCCGACCTGCACCTCGACGAGTCCCGCCCCGGGATCGTCGCGCAGTTCGAGCGTTTCCTCGAGAAGGTCGCCCCGGGCGCCGACGCGCTCTACATCCTGGGCGACCTCTTCGAGTACTGGGTGGGCGACGACAGCCTCGCGCTTGCCTTTCCCGCCCGCGTCGCGAAGCACCTGAAGGCCGCCTCCGCGCGCGTGCCGATCTCGTTCATGCACGGCAACCGCGACTTCATGGCGGCGCGCGGCTTCGCGGAGGCCGCGGGGCTCTCGCTCCTCGGCGACCCCACCCAGATCGACCTGTACGGCACGCCGACGCTATTGCTTCACGGCGACACGCTCTGCACCGAGGACCACGCCTACCAGGTGTTCCGCGCGCAGGTGCGCAATCCCGCCTGGCAGAAGGCCGCGTTGGCACGCCCGGTGGCCGAGCGCCTGGCGATCGCGCAGGACCTGCGGTTGAAGAGCGAGGGCGCGAAACAGGGCAAGGCGATGGACATCATGGACGTGTCGCCGGAAGCGGTGGACAAGGCGTTTCGCGACTCCGGATGCACGCTGATGATCCACGGGCACACGCATCGCCCCGCGCGCCACGTGCACCGCCTCGACAACCGCGACTACGTGCGCTGGGTGCTCGCCGACTGGTACGAGCGCGCGAGCTACCTGGAAGCGCGGCCCGACGGGATCAGGTCCGTAGACGCTGTCTGAGGGGCTTCCAGGGCAAGCCCTGCCGCCGCGAACTTCGCGCGAATCGTCGGAAGCTGCTCGCGCGTGTACTGCTCGGCCACGTCGATCACGTGCTTGCGGTACGCCTCCTTGTAGCCGGCGTAGTAACCGATGTTCGGATGCAGGATGACGTCCGCCTCCGACGCTTCCTTCGTGATCTGCCTGAGGCGCCGCGCATCCTTGTCGATCCATTCCTGCGGGACACCCGCGGGCGTGTCCTTCTCGAACGCCGAGACGTCCACCGCGATCACGAAGCGCGCACCCAGGGCGCGGGCGGCGCGGATCGGCACCGGGCTCGCCTCGTCGCCGTCGACGTAGAACTGGTCGCCCACCTGCACCGGTTCGAACTGGCCCGGGCTGGCGCTCGAGGCGCGGACCGCGAGCCCCGTGTCGCCATGGTTGAAGAGGACGAGCTTGTGGTCCGAAAGGCGCGTCGCCGCGGCGGCGAACCGGGTCGGCAGCGCCTCGATCGACCGGTTGCCGACCTTCTCGTTCACGTAAGCCTGGATCGCCTTGCCGCTCGACAGGCCCCCGGCGAGGCTTCTCAGGTCGAAGAATTCCATCACGTTGAGCTGGTGGGCCATGCGCTCGAGCTCGTCGGCCTTCACGCCCGCCGCATACATCGCACCCACCATGGCCCCCACGCTCGATCCGATCACCAGGTCGGGCTTGAGGCCGTTCTCCTCGAGCACTTTCAACACGCCGATATGGGCGAAGCCGCGCGGGCCGCCCGAGCCGAGGACCAGCGCCACCTTCGGATGCGAGCCCGACGGCGGCGCCACGAACTTGGGCAGCCGGTCGGAAGCGACCTCGGCGGGCGTGCAGGCAGCCAGCGCGAGTGCGGCGGCGAGCGCGCGCCAGTGCTTCGGGATCAGTCGCATTTCTGGCGGATGATGTCCTTCATGGACTCGATCTCCGAGTCCCGCTCCTTGTCCTCCAACCAGGTGCGCGTGCCGTCCGGATTGTCCTTGTAGACGCGGCGCTGCTGGAAGTTCGCGAGCCGGATGCGGATGCGATCGCATTCCGCGGAGCGCTTCGCCTTCTCCTGCGCGTCGGCCGATTCCTTCTGGCCCTTGTCGATCTGGCGCTTCTTGAAGTCGGTTTCCTGCTCGCGCCACTTCTCGGCGTTGTCCTTGTAGGCCGAGGGCGAGCTGGGCGGGATCACCTTGGGCTCGACCTTGGTGGCCTTGGCCTTCGTCTTGGCGTCGTCCGGCGGCGGAGTTTCCGAGAAGTGCGTCGTGCCCTTCTCGTCCACCCACTTGTACATGGCCTGCGCGTGCGCGAGGCCAAAGCCCAGCGCGAAGCAGAAAGCCGCGGTCAGGGCTCGTTGAGTCGCAGGGTGAGGCATTTGGCGGATCCTCCGGCCTTCATGAATTCCGACAGCGGGGTCTGGACCACGTTCAGCCCCTTGCCGGCCAGCGTCTTCACGAACGCGGCCGTCGCCTTATTGACCACGACGGTCTCGTCGATGTTCACCGCGTTGCACGCGAAGTTGAGCGCGTCCTCCTCCGAGATCGCGATCCGCTTGGCGGCGGGAACCCGGGCCTCGATGGTCGCGCGGGACTCGTCGTCGAACGCCGGCGGGAAATAGAGGGTGTAGCCGCCCTCGAGCGGGCAGAAACAGGTATCCAGGTGGTAGAAGCGCTGGTCCACGAGCTTGAGCGTCGCCACCTCGACCTTCAGCCGGTCCACCAGCACGTCGCGCGCCGCCGAGATCGATCGGTGGCCATGGGCCATCCACAGCAGCTTCTGCCCGCGGTCGAAGAGCGCGTCGCCCGCGCCCTCGAAGGGCACGTCGCGCGGCATGAGCGTGACGTCGTAGCCGCGGTCCATGAACCAGTCGGCGAAGTACGGCTCCTCGTACTGGCGCTCGGGATAGCGGAAGCGCGAGACGATGAAATGCCTGCCCTTGATGAGGCCCGCGTTCGCCGTGAACACCATGTCGGGCGAGCCCGGTTGCGGCAGCACCAGGCGCACGGTGGCGTGGTCGGTGAGCGTGTCGTAGAGCGCGCGCCATTGCTGCTTGGCGACGGCGTTGTCGATGCGGCGAAGATTGCCGTGCATCCAGGGATTGATGATGTACGCCACCGTGAAGTACTCGGGGGGGCACATGAGGAACACGTGTTTCGAGGCGGGCATAGGTGTTATTTCTTGTTGAGGCCGCGCTCGAGGTCGGCGCGGATGTCGTCGGGATGCTCGAGGCCGACGCCGAGGCGGATCAGGCCCTCGGCGATGCCGGCGGCCTCGCGCTCGGCGGGCGTGAGCCGGCCGTGGGTCGTGGTCGCGGGATGGCAGATGGTGGATTTGACGTCGCCGAAGTTGGCGGTGTTCGAGATGAGCTCGACCGCGTCGATCACGCGCCAGGCGGCCTTCCTGCCGCCCTTCACGATGAACGAGAGCACGGCGCCGCCGCCGGACTGCTGCTTCATCGCGAGCTTGTGCTGCGGGTGAGACTTGAGCGCGGGATAGAGCACGCGTTCGACGGCGGGATGCGATTCGAGCCAGGTCGCGATCGCGAGCGCGTTGGCGCAGTGGCCGCGCATGCGCACGCCGAGCGTTTCCATGCCCTTCAGGCACGTCCAGGCGTTGTAGGGCGAGATCGCGGGGCCGGCGGTGCGCACGTACTGGAACAGCGGGCCCGAGACGAGGTCGGCGCGGCCGGCGATGGCGCCTGCGAGCACGCGCCCCTGCCCTTCGATGTACTTGGTCGCCGAGTGCACCACGAGGTCGGCGCCGAGCGAGATCGGCTGCTGCAGCGCGGGCGAAGCGACGGCATTGTCGACGGCCAGCACCGCCTTCGCCTTCTTCGCGATGGCGGCGAGGCCCGCGATGTCGACCACTTCGAGCACCGGGTTCGACGGCGATTCCGCGTAGAGGAGCCGTGTGTTCGGGCGGATCGCATTCTTCCAGGCGTCGAGGTCGGTGGGATCGACCCAGGTCGTCTGGATATCGAACCTCTTCGCGATCTGGTCGAGCAGCGGGACGACCGTGCCGAACACGCCCCTCGCGGTGACGACGTGGTCGCCGGCCTTCAGCAGGCCGAACACCATCGTGGTGATCGCCGCCATGCCGGTCGCGGTGGCCACGCACGCCTCGGCCCCCTCGAGTGCCGCCAGGCGGTCCTGGAACATGCGCACCGTGGGGTTGGTGAAGCGCGAGTAGATGTTGTCTTCGGGGCCGGTGGCCGCGAACTTGCGCGCGGCTTCCTCGGCGCTCCCGTAGACGAAGCTCGTCGAGAGCACCAGCGCTTCCGAGTGTTCCTGGAAGCTGCTGCGCATCGCGCCGGCGCGGACGGCGAGGGTATCGGGCTGGTGCTTCTTGGCCATTGTTGTTGGGGTGGAGCCTGGTCGCGATGCCGCTAGTCGATCCGCGACAACCCCAGGTCCAGTTGGTAACTCGACAAGCGCGTTTCCGGCCGCGTCTCTCCGTCGCCGCGTCCGGCCGCGATTCCATCCAGGTATTCCTGCGACACGTCGCCGGTGACGTACACGCCGTCGAAGCACGAGCAGTCGAAGGTCTTGATGTTGGGGTTGATCGAGCGCACGTCCTCGATGAGCGCCGCGAGGTCCTGGTAGATCACGGCGTCGGCGCCGATCGCGGCGGCGATCTCCTGGTCGTTGCGGCCGGTGGCGATGAGCTCGTTGCGCGTCGGCATGTCGATGCCGTAGACGTTGGGATAGCGCACCGGCGGAGCGGCGGAGGCGAAGAACACCTTCTTGGCGCCGCCTTCACGCGCCATCTGCACGATCTCGCGACTCGTAGTCCCGCGAACGATCGAGTCGTCCACCAGCAGCACGTTCTTGCCGGCGAACTCGATGTTGATGGCGTTGAGCTTCTGGCGGACGCTCTTCTTGCGCAGCTCCTGGCCCGGCATGATGAACGTGCGGCCGATGTAGCGGTTCTTGATGAAGCCCTCGCGGTACGGCTTCTTGAGCTTCGCGGCGACTTCCAGCGCCGACGGGCGGCTGGAATCGGGGATCGGGATCACGACGTCGATCTGGTCGCGCAGGCCCATGCCGCGGATCTTGTCCGCCAGCGTCTTGCCCATGTTGCGGCGCGCCTCGTACACCGAGATGCCGTCGATCACGCTGTCGGGGCGCGCGAGGTAGACGAACTCGAAGATGCAGGGGCTGAGCTGCGCGTTCTCGGCGCACTGGCGCGCGTGGAAGTTGCCGCTCTCGTCGACGAGGATCGCCTCGCCGGGGGCCACGTCGCGCATCACCTTGTAGCCCAGCGTGTCGAGCGTGACGCTCTCGGAGGCGACGAGGAATTCCACGCCCTTGTCGGTATCGGCACGGCCCACGATGAGCGGGCGGATGCCGTGGGGATCGCGGAAGGCGAGGAGGCCATGGCCCGAGATCATCGCTACCACGGCATACGCGCCCTTCACGCGGCGATGCACGCCCGCGACGGCCTGGAAGATGAGGTCCGGGTTGAGGCGATCGCGCCCCTGGCTCGCGTGGCTGATCTCGTGCGCGAGGACGTTGAGGAGGATCTCGGAATCGCTGCCGGTGTTGACGTGGCGGCGATCCTCCTCGAAGAGCGAGCGGCGCAGCTCTTCCGCATTCACCAGGTTGCCGTTGTGACCGAGGACGATGCCGTACGGCGAGTTCACGTAGAACGGCTGCGCTTCGGCTTCGGAAGAGGCCGAGCCCGCGGTGGGATAGCGGCAGTGCGCGATGCCGATATGGCCCGCGAGGTTGCGCATGTCGCGCGTGCGGAACACGTCGCGCACGAGCCCGCGGCCCTTGTGCATGTGGAAGCTGTGGCCGTCAGCGGTGACGATGCCCGCGGCGTCCTGTCCGCGATGCTGCAGCACCGTCATCCCGTCGTAGAGCAACTGGTTGACGGGGCTACGGGCGACGACTCCGACGATGCCGCACATAAATGGGGTCAGACTCCAATTAAGTTAATTCGAGGTACTGCACGGAAATTCGACCCAATTAACTCAATTGGAGTCTGACCCCATTTATTCAAGTTCCTCATGGCAACGGCACCACTTTGCCGTCGAGGCCGGCGCGCTTGAGCGTGGCCTGGGCGGATTCGGCGGCCTCCCGGGAGGGGAACGGCCCCGCGCGCAGGCGCGTGAGGGGGCCACCCTGGGAGTCGAGGCGCTCGGTGAAATGGGCGACCTTGGCGGCCGTGAGCTTGTCGCGGGCCTGGGCGAGCTTGGCCTCGTCGCGGAAGGCGCCCACCTGGACGGCGAAGCCCTCGAGCTTCGGGGGCGCCGATTGGGCCGCAGCCTGGGGCGTCGTGGGCTTCACGGAAGCCACGGAGGCGACCGCGGGCATGCCCCTGGACAGCCTGGAGTCCGGGGCCGGCGTATTGGCGGGCGCCGGGGCGGGCTTCTCGGCGACCGCGGGCGGCGGGGTCTGGGCGGGCGCAGCCGCGGGAGCGGCCTTCGGGGCCGGGAGCGCGGGGGCGTTGTCGCGGGGCGGGATCGAGGGCACCGGCTGCGAGCGGCCGGGCTCCTTGTCCAGGATCATCGGGACGAAGACTACGAGCAGCAGGACGAGCGCCACCGCGCCGATCAACCGCTGCCGGCCGCGTCGACGGATCTCGCTCGCTTCTGAGGCGGGGGATGCCATGGACTCAGCGCACGGACCGCAGCGCTTCCGCTACGGTATAGAACGATCCGAATACCGCAATTCTATCATTCGGGCCCGCTTCGCTACGCGCTGAATCGAGGGCCGCGCCGATCGTGGCGAAGCGCCGCGCCTCGGCGCCGCGGGCCTCCAGGAGCTTCGCGACGTCGTCGGCGCGCGCCGCGCGTTCGCTCTCGGGCGAGGCGACGTACCAACGATCGACGCGTCCCTTCATGGCGTCGATCACGCCCCCGGCGTCCTTGTCGGCGAGGATGCCGAAGACCGCGAACGTGCGCTCGGCAAAGCCCATGTCGCCCAGGCCGTCGGCGAGGGCGCGCGCCGCCTGCGGGTTGTGGGCGACGTCGAGGACGATCGAGGGGCGACCGGGGATCGTTTGCAGGCGTCCGGTGAGGCGCACGGTCATGAGGCCGCGCTTCACCTCGCCCAGGGAAACCGGCAAGCGGTCGGCAACCTCGTCCAGCGCCGCGAGCGCCGCCGAAGCATTCTTGAGCTGCCAACGCCCACGCAGGGCCGGCATCGGCAGCGCGCGCTTCGGCCCCCGGCGGCCGACGAAATCCCACTGGCGCTCGTGCGCGTCGTAGCGGAAGTCGCGCCCCAGCACCATGAGGTGGGCGCCGATCTCGCGCGCGTGATCCACGAGGCGCTGCGGGGGATCCATGTCGCCGTAGATCGCGGGACGGCCCTCGCGAAAGATGCCCGCCTTCTCGAATCCGATCGACTCGCGGTCGTTGCCGAGGTACGCCTGGTGGTCGAGGTCCACGCTCACGACGATGGAGACCGCGGCGTCGACGATGTTCACCGCGTCGAGGCGCCCGCCGAGGCCCACTTCGAGGACCGCGGCGTCGACCTTGCGCGTCGCGAACACCGCGAGCGCACCGAGCGTGGCGTATTCGAAATACGTGAGCGGCGTGCCCCCCCTCGCCTGCTCGACCGCCTCGAAGCCCGCGACGAGCGAGGCGTCGTCGCAATCCTGCCCCCCGATCCGCACGCGCTCGTTGTACTTGAGCAGGTGCGGCGAGGTGTAGAGCCCGACGCGGTAGCCGGACTCGAGGAGGATCTGCTCGAGGAACGCGCAGGTCGAGCCCTTGCCGTTGGTGCCGCCGACCGTGATGGGAATGGGCGGCGGCGGCAACTGCATCCGCTGCCAGACGTCGTGGACGCGATCGAGCCCCAGCGCGATGGCCGAGGGATGCTGCGCCGAGATGTGGGCGAGCCAGTCCTGCAGCGAGCGTTGGCTCAAGCTTCGGGCGCGGGGACGCGCTTGAGGAGCGTGATGAGGCGCGCGGCCTTGTCGCGCAGCTGGCGGCGGTCGACGATCATGTCGATGGCGCCCTTCTCCAGCAGGAACTCGGAGCGCTGGAAGCCCTCGGGCAGCGTCTCGCGCACCGTCTGCTCGATGACGCGCGGGCCGGCGAAGCCGATGAGGGCGCCCGGCTCGGCGAGCACGGCATCGCCGATGAAGGCGAAGCTCGCCGACACGCCGCCCATGGTGGGATCGGTGAGCACGGAGATGAACGGCTGGCGCTTGGCGGTGAGCTCCTGCAGCGCGGCGGTCGCTTTCGCCATCTGCATGAGGGAGAGCAATCCCTCCTGCATGCGCGCGCCACCCGTGGCGGTAAAGCAGATGAAGGGCATCTCCTCGTCGCAGGAGGCCTGCACCGCGCGCACGTAGCGCTCGCCCACGACCGAGCCCATGGAGCCGCCGAGGAAGCCGAACTCGAACGCCGCGGCGACGACAGGCACGTTCTTCACCGAGCCCTGCATCACCACGAGGGCGTCGGTCTCGCCGGTTTCCTTCTCGGCCTCGACGAGGCGGTCGATGTACTTGCGGCTGTCCTTGAACTTGAGCGGGTCGAGCGGCACCACCTCGCTCGCGAGCTCCGCGCGGCCTTCGGGATCGAGGAAGAAGTCGAGGCGCTGGCGGGCGGAGAGGCGGTTATGGAAGTTGCACTTGGGGCAGACCTGCAGGTTGTTCTCGAGGTCGGTGAAGTAGAGCACCGCCTCGCACGACGGGCACTTGCTCCACAGGCCTTCGGGCACCGCCTTCTTCTGCTGGGTGCCCTCGTGCTTGATCTTGGGCGGCATGAGCTTGCGGAACCAGCTCATGCGGCCACCTTCGTATCGAGCGCGGCGCGGAATTCGGACATCACGGCCTTCGCCCTGTCGGCGGCCTTCGCCGGATTGTCGGCGAGCTCCTGGACGATGCGGCTGCCGATCACGACCGCGTCGGCAAACCCCGCGACACGCTTGGCCGTCGCGCCGTCGCGGATGCCGAAACCAACTCCGACCGGCACCTGCGTGTGCTTGCGAATGCGCCGGATCGCAGCCTCGACGTCGGAGGTGTCGATGTTGGCGGCACCCGTCACGCCCTTCAACGACACGTAGTAGAGATAGCCCTTGGCCACGCGCGCGACCTGCTCGATGCGCTTGTCGGTGGTCGTGGGCGACAGCAGGAAGATCGGATCGACGCCCGAGCCTTCGAGGGCCTGGAGCCACTCGCTCGCCTCGTCGACCGGATAGTCCACGATCAGCACGCCGTCGACGCCCGCGGACTTCGCCTGCGCGACGAAGGCCTTCTCGCCCATGCGCTCGATGGGATTCGCGTAGCCCATGAGCACCACCGGCGTCGCGTCGTCCTTGTGGCGGAACTCGGTCACGTAGTCGAGCACGTGGCGCAACGTCACGCCGTGCTTCAACGCACGCTCGGACGAGCGCTGGATCACGGGGCCATCGGCCATCGGGTCCGAGAACGGCACGCCCAGCTCGATCACGTCGGCGCCGCCCGCGACGAGCCCGTGCATCACCGCCACGGTGCTTTCGGGCGACGGATCGCCCGCGGTCACGAACGGGATGAGCGCCGAGCGCCGGGCCGAACGCAGCTTCTCGAACGTCCCCGCGATGCGGCTCATCAGAACTTGAGCCCCGACGCCTTGGCGACGGTGTGCATGTCCTTGTCGCCGCGGCCGGAGAGGTTCACGAGGAGGATCTGGTCCTTCTTCATCCTGGGCGCGATGCGCATCGCGTAGGCGACGGCATGGCTCGACTCCAGCGCCGGGATGATGCCTTCGAGGCGGCAGAGCTTGTGGAACGCCGCGAGCGCCTCGTCGTCGTTCACGGCCACGTACTCCGCGCGCTTCGAATCCTTGAGCCACGCATGCTCCGGACCCACGCCCGGATAATCGAGGCCGGCGGAGATCGAGTGCGTCTCCTGGATCTGTCCGTCGGCGTCCTGCATGAGGTACGTGCGGTTGCCGTGCAGCACGCCGGGCGTTCCCGCGGAGAGCGAGGCCGCGTGCTTGCCGGTCTCGATGCCGAGGCCGCCCGCCTCCACGCCGATGAGCCTCACGTCGGAATGCGGGATGTACGAGAAGAAGATGCCCATGGCGTTCGAGCCGCCGCCCACGCAAGCGAGCACCACGTCGGGCTGCCTGCCGGCCATCTCGGGCATCTGCACCACGCACTCCTGGCCGACGATGGAATTGAAGTCGCGCACCATCATCGGGTACGGATGGGGACCCGCGACGGTGCCGATGATGTAGAACGTGTTCTCGACGTGGGTCACCCAGTCGCGCATCGCCTCGTTGAGCGCGTCCTTCAACGTCCGGGAGCCGCTCGTCACGGGAACGACCGTGGCGCCCAGGAGCTTCATGCGATAGACGTTCTGCGCCTGGCGCTCGACGTCCTCGCTGCCCATGTAGACGACGCACTCCATGCCGTAGCGCGCCGCAACCGTGGCGGTCGCGACACCGTGCTGGCCCGCGCCGGTTTCCGCAATGACGCGCGGCTTGCCCATGTGGCGCGCGAGCAGCGCCTGCCCCACGGTGTTGTTCACCTTGTGCGCGCCGGTGTGGTTCAGGTCTTCGCGCTTCAGGTAGATCTGGGCGCCGCCGCACTCCGCGGAGAGGCGCTTCGCGTGATAGATCGGGCTCGGGCGGCCGACGTAGTGCTCGAGCTCCCATGCCAGCTCCTTGCGGAACGCGGGATCCTCGCGCAGGCGGCTATAGGCGAGCGTGAGCTCGTCGAGCGCCGCGCGCAGCGTCTCCGCGACGAACACACCCCCGTATGGGCCGAAATGGCCTCGCGCGTCGGGCAACGCGTATTGCGCCCACTCGGGAGGATTACCCTGCATCTTCACGCTTCACGCTCCGGATGAATTCGACGATCTTCTTCGGGTCCTTGACCCCGCGGCTCGCCTCGACGCCTGACGAGACGTCCACCGCCCACGGCTTCACTTCGCGAACTGCGCGGCCCACGTTGTCGCTGTTGAGGCCGCCGGAAAGGATGAGAGGGATCGGGAGGTCTTTGGGGATCACCGACCAGTCGAAAGTTTTTCCGGTGCCGCCCCTTTCGCCGGGGACGTAGGTATCGGTCAACAACGCCCGGGCACTCGAAAAACGACCTGCCCATTCTAGCAAATCGGTCCCCTCTTCTATCCTCACCGCCCGCACGTAAGGCAGCCCGAAGGAAGCGCAGAAATCGGGCTCCTCGTCGCCCTGGAACTGCAGCATGTCGAGGCGCACCGCTCGCAGCGTGTCCTTGATCTTCCGATCGGTGGCGTTCACGAAAAGTCCCACCGTCGTCACGAAAGGTGGCAGCACCGCGGCGACGTTCGCGGCGGCCGAGGGCGTCACGTAACGCGAGCTGTCCTTGTGGAACACGAACCCGATCGCATCGGCGCCGGCGTTCGCCGCGGCGAGTCCGTGGATGCCCTCTCTGATGCCGCAGATCTTTATGCGGGTGCGAATCATGGCAGCAGGGGATGCGCAGGAAATGCGGGGAGGGAGAACGCCGGATCATACTCGATGCCCGCGAGGTACAAGCCGTCGGGCGCGAAGGTCGGCGCGGCCCTGGTGCGGTCCTTCATTTCAATCAATTCAGCGATCCAGCGAGGGTCCTGCTTGCCTGCGCCGACGTAAACCAGCGCGCCCACCATGTTCCTCACCATGTGATGGAGAAATGCGTTCGCGCGGAAGGTGAAATCGATGACGTCGCCGCGCCGCACGACGGTCGCCACAGTGAGGTCGCGCACCGGCGACCTGGCCTGGCATTCGGCATCGCGGAAGGAGCTGAAGTCGTGGGCGCCGATGAGGGCCCTGGCGCCCTCGGCCATGCGAGCCACGTCGAGCGGGCGGTGGTACCAGCCGGCTTTCCGTGCCAGCAATGCCGGCGCCACGGGAGCATTCACGAGGAGATATCGATAGGTGCGGGACCGTGCGCTGAATCGTGCGTGGAAGTCCGAGGGCACCTCTTTCCACCAGACTGCGCGAACGGCCGGGGCAAGGTGCGCGTTGGTGCCGCGAACCCAATCGGCGCGGCTGGCTTCGGTATCGAGATGGACGACTTGCGCGGCGGCATGAACGCCCGCATCCGTGCGACCCGCGGCCGTTATCTCGACGGGAGAGTCGGCGAACCTGGAGAGGGCAGCCTCGAGGTGATCCTGCACGCCGCAGGAAGTGGGCTGCGTCTGGAATCCACAGAACGCAGCCCCGTCGTACTCGAGGCCGATCGCGATGCGCAACTACAACGAGGCGATGAGCTTCTGCGCCTCTTCCTTCTGCGCGGCCGAGCCTTCCTTGGCCACCTCGTTCAGGATCTCGCGCGCGCCGTCCTTGTCGCCGATCTCGAGGTACGCCTTCGCGAGCTCGAGCTTGGTGCCGACAGCCTCGCCGCCGCCACCGCCGCCCGCATCGCCACCACCGGGCATGTCGAGGGACAGGTCGGTGAGGTTCAGGCCGGACGAAGCGGCGGAACTAGCCGAACGGTGCGTGGGATCCACATCCAGGTCGGAGCCACCGCCGGGCTTGGCGCCGCCCATGTCGAGGCCGGAGAGATCGAAGTCGAAGGACGAAGGCGTCTCGGCCTTCGGCGCCTCGTGGGCGGGCGCGGCCGGCGCTCCACCACCGCCGATGTCGAAGTCCATGCCCGACGACGACGGCGAGTTGGTGGTCTCGGCATCGACCTTCGGATTGGTGAGGCCCGCGTCGAGGTTGAAGTCCGGCGCGGATTGCTGCGACTGGCCCGCGATGTCGAAGTCGACGTCGGGCTTCGCGGTCGAAGCGGCGGCCGGCGCGCTGTATCCGGCGGCACCGGCGTACAGCGGGTTGTTCGGATCGATCTGCGCGCCCATCGCGGCGGCTTTCTGCCACGCGGGGGAATCGTCGCCCGCCTTCGCCTTGAGCTCCTTGGCGACGGTCTCGAACGCGGTGGCGCTCTTGCGGGCGTGGTAGATCTCGAGGAGCTTGAGCGGGATCTCGGTGCGGCTCGAGTCGCGCGCCATCGCTTCCTTCAGGATCTCTTCGGCCTGCGCATCGCGGCCGTATGCGATGTAGACCTCGGCCTCGGCGACCGGGTCGACCTCGTCCGTATCGATCGTGCCCGGACCGGTCTTGTCGAAATCAGTAAGGAAGGAGCTGTTGCCTGTATCTACCAGGCCCCCTCCCGCTTTCCCTTGGCTCGGTTCGGGCTTGAGGTCGGAGGGAAACGCGCTCGTCATCGAGCTGGACGGTCCCGCCTCTGCCCTATCCTTTCGTCGTCGTAGGAAGAGGAAGGCGCCGGCTCCGAGGATGCCCGCGATCGCGAGTCCTCCGATGCCGAGGTACATCGGGTTGTCCATCGCCTCGTCCATGAAGCTCTTCTCGACGACGGGCGCCGGACCTTTCTTGGGCGGCGTGGCGGGCTTGGGCGGGGCCTTGGAGGCGTCCGCGACCTTCGGCGGCTCAGACGGCTTCGCGGGCTCGGCGGGTTTCGGGGCTTCCGTCTTGGCTTCGCTCTTCGGCGGCTCGACCGGAGCGGGCGTGGGCTTCGGCGGCTCGGCGACCTTGGTCTCGGCGACCTTCGGCGGCTCCGCGGGCTTGGCGGGCTCCGGCTTCGGCGGCTCGGCCTTGGCAGGCGGCGCCGTCTTGGACGCATCCGCGACCTTGGTGTCCGTCTTGCCCGGCGCGCCGGCGGGGGCCTTGAGATCGAGCAGCTTCTGCATCTGCTGGATCTGCTTCTCGAGGTCGGCGACGCGCGAGTTGGCTTCCTTGAGCGCCTTGTCCTTCGCGGTGACTTCTTCCTGCAGGGCGTTGACCCGGTCCTGGTTGCCCGCACCGCCCTTGCCCGCGCCGGCCTTGCCGCCGGTGTCGGACTTGGAAAGCTTGAGGACGTCGCTCGACGCGGAAGACGGCGGAGCCGGCGGCGTCACGGCAGCGGTCGACACCTTGCCGCTCTGCGCGTTGCCGGTGTCGCGCGCGGGCATCTGCGGCACGGCGTCTGCGACCTGGCCGCGGAACGAGTTCCAATCGGCGACCTGCGTGCGGATTTCCTGGCGTGCGTCCTTCTGCTCGATCTTGGCGACGTCGTCCGCCGACGGGACCTTGAGGATCTGGCCCGTCTTCATGCGGTTCATGTTGTTGCCGATGAAGGCGCCCTGGTTCTCGCGATAGAGCGCGACCAGCATCTGCTCGAGGCTCACGTTCGCGGGCTTCACTTCCGTCGCGATCTTGTTGAGCGTCTCGCCCTTCTGGATCGGGCCGTAGGTATCGCCGCTCGCCGGCGTTTCCTTGGCGGAACCCGGCGGCACGGTCAGCTCGGCGCTGGCGGAGGGTTGGCCAGCGGCCGGCACGGCGGGCGCGGCGGCGGGCGCTGCGTTTGTATCAGAAGCTGGAGGCGAAGAAGACGCCGCCGGCGCGGAGGCCGGCGGGGTCTGGGATTCGCGGCTCGCTGCTGGAGGGGACGCCGCGGCTGTCGTTGGCGGCATCACCTTTCCCTGGGTGTACCCAGGCGGGTCGAGCAGTATTGGATATTCGCGCTGGATGCGACCGGCGGGCCACGAAACATCGATCAGCAGGTCGATGAACGGCTCGTTGACCGGGGCGACGCTGGTGACCTTGAGGTACGGCTGGCCATTCACGCGCTTCTCCACCGAGAAGCGCAGCAGGCGAAGCGCCGGGGAATATTCGATGCGGGCGTCGCGGAATTGCTCGGGGGATGCCACGCGCGCCTGGAGGGAATCCAGCTCGCCGGGCTGCAGCGAGACCAGATCGATCTCCGCGTTCAGGATTTGCCCGAGGCCGGAAGCGACCGTGAGCCTGCCGAGACCGGCGGCGTTCGCCACCGATGCGCCCAGCAAAAGCGCGAGGATTGCCCCGCCGGTAATTATCCTCATTGTTTTACCCATCCCAGCCCGGAGATACGGTGAAAGTGACTTTAACATCAGGGATTTATTGTTTCAACCTCACCCGGTTTTTCACATTATCGCGTAAATGGGCCTTTTTTCAAGGGGTTTCGGGTCGTCCTACGCGGCCGCCCGGTCCAGCACCTTCGAGGCCTGGAGTATCCGGAGCATCCGCCGGAGGGGTTCGGCCGCTCCCCAAAGCAGCTGATCGCCCACGGTGAACGCAGAAAGATACTCCCCTCCCATGCGCAGCTTGCGCAGTCGCCCGATGGGAACATCCAGCGTGCCGGTGACCGCGACCGGCGTGAGCTCCTTGAGCGTCGCCTCGCGCTGGTTCGGGATGACCTTCACCCAATCGTTGGCGTCGGCGAGGATCGACTCGATCTCCGGCAGCGGCAGGTCCTTCTTCAACTTGATGGTGAGGCCCTGCGAGTGGCAGCGCATGGCGCCGATGCGAACGCACAAGCCGTCGACCGCGATTTCCTTGTTGGCCGCGCGACCGAGGATCTTGTTGGTCTCGACGTGGCCCTTCCACTCCTCGCGGCTCTGGCCGTTGCCGAGGTCGGAGTCGATCCACGGCAGCAGGCTGCCCGCGAGCGGGACGCCGAAATGCTCCGACGGGAATTTCTCGTCGCGCAGGATGCCGGCCACCTCGCGGTCGATCTCCAGGATCGCGCTGGCGGGATCGTCGAGCAGGCCCTTGGCGGCGAAGTGCACCTCGCCCATCTGCTGCAGCAGCTCGCGCATGTTCTGCGCGCCGGCGCCCGACGCGGCCTGGTAGGTCATCGCGCTCACCCATTCGACCAGGTCGGCTTTGAAGAGGCCGTCGATCGCCATCATCATCAGGCTCACGGTGCAGTTGCCGCCGATGTAGCCCTTCACGCCCGCGGCCACCGCCTTGTCGATCACCGGCTTGTTGACCGGGTCGAGGACGATGACGCAGTCCTTGTCCATGCGAAGGGCGCTCGCCGCGTCGATCCAGTAGCCGTTCCAGCCGGCGCCGCGCAGCTTGGGATAGACGGCCTTGGTGTAGTCGCCGCCCTGGCACGTGATGATGACGTCGAGCTTCTTCAGCTCGTTGATGTCGTTGGCGTCCTTGAGGGGACCGACCTTCTTGCCGATGGACGGGCCCTGCCCGCCCACATTGGAAGTGGTGAAGAACACGGGATCGATCGAGTCGAAGTCCCGCTCCTCGCGCATGCGCTCCATCAGGACGGAGCCCACCATGCCACGCCAGCCAACAAAGCCTACGGTCGTCATAACAGTTCCTAAAGGGATTCGGGGGATGTGTTCTAGAGCGCTTTGACCACCGCCATACCCATCTCGGCAGTGGTCACCGGTTTCTCGCCCTTGGCGGCGATGTCACCGGTTCGGAGGCCCTTGGCGAGCGCGGTTCGTACGGCCTTCTCGATCCGCGTCGCCACGTCCGGCTTGCCGAACGTGTACTTGAACATCATCGCCATCGAAAGAATCATCGCCAGCGGGTTGGCCTTGCCCTGCCCCGCGATGTCGGGTGCGGAGCCGTGGATCGGCTCATAAAGGCCCTTGCCCTTAGCGTCCAGCGAGGCCGACGGCAGCATCCCGATCGAGCCCGTCAGCATGGACGCCTCGTCGGAAAGGATGTCGCCGAACATGTTGCCGGTCACGATCACGTCGAACTGCCTCGGGTTGCGCACCAATTGCATGGCGCAGTTATCCACGAGCATATGCGAAAGCTGCACGTCGGGGTACTGCGGGGCCATCTCCTCGGCGACGTCGCGCCAGAGCTGCGTGGTCTCGAGGACGTTCATCTTGTCGATGCTGGTGAGGCGCTTGCCGCGCTGGCGGGCGGTCTTGAAGCCCACGTCGAGGATGCGGCGGATCTGCGGCTCCGTGTAGTGCATCGTATTGATGCCGACCCGGTTGGGTTTTTGGCCCGTGATGCTGCGCGGCTGCCCGAAGTAGATGTCGCCCGTGAGCTCGCGGATGATCATGATGTCGAGCCCGCTCACCACTTCAGGCTTGAGCGTCGAGGCGTCGGCGAGCTCCGGGAACACCGTCGCCGGACGCAGGTTCGCGAAGAAGTCGCACTCCTTGCGCAGGCCCAGGATCGCGGCTTCGGGACGCAACGGCCGGTCGAGCGTGTCGTACTGCGGGCCCCCGACGGCGCCGAAGAGCACGGCGTCGGCCTGCTTCGCGAGGTCGAGCGTCTTGGGCGGCAGCGGATGCTTGTGCGCGTCGTACGCGGCGCCGCCGATGAGGGCTTCCTCGGTCTCGATCGGCAGGCCGTCGCCTCTCAGCACATCGAGGACGCGGACGGCTTCTCGCAGGATTTCCGGGCCGATTCCGTCGCCCGCCAGCAGGGCGATCTTCACCGGGTCAACTTCTCCATGGGATCAAACGCAGGGCAAACGTCAATTATAAGGGCAGGCGACGCGCGAAAGCCCTCGCCTCGGAGGTGATCCACGCGGCGAACGCAGTGATGGCGGGCCGCTCCTCGCGCCTTTCGGGAACGACGAGCCAGTAGGCCGCGGAGAGGTCGAGGACCTCGGGAAACGGCGCGACGAGTGATCCGGCGTCGAGGTCGGGCGCGGCGAGCACGACGCGCCCGAGCGCCACGCCACGCCCTTCGGCCGCGGCCTGGAGGACGATGTGGCCATCGTCGAAGTGCATGCCCCGCTCCACCTCGACTCCAGCCACGCCGGCCTTGCGCAGCCACTCGCGCCAACCCGGCTGCTTGCCGGTCATCAGCACCGAGTCGTCGTGAAGGATCGCCGCGCGGGCGAGATCCGAGGGCCGCGGCTTGCGGCCGAGCCGCGCCCACACGCGCGGGCTCGCCATCGGCGTCACGAACTCCCCGAAAAGGCGTTGCGACCGGGTGCCCGCATAGCGGCCGCCGCCGAAGCGCACCGCCACGTCGACCTGGTCGCGATCGAACTTCGCGAGCGCGGTGGTGGCGGCAAGGCGTATGTCGATGCCGGGATGCGAACGCGAGAAACCGCCAAGGCGCGGCACCAGCCACTTCGCCGCGAACGAGGGCGTCGTGCTGACCGTGAGGATGCGCTGGCGGCCGCGGCTGCCGCGCAGCACCTCCACGCCGCGAGCGAGCTGCTCGAATCCCTCGCGCAGGTAGCCCAGCGCGACCTGGCCGTCCTCCGTGAGGAAGAGCCTGCGGGTGGTGCGCCGGAAGAGAGGCACCCCCAGCCACTCCTCGAGCCCGCGCACCTGGTGGCTGATCGCCGCGGTGGTCACGTGCAGCTCTTCGGCGGCGCGCGTGAAGCTCCCCAGGCGCCCGGCGGCCTCGAAGGCGCGCAGCGCGGAGAGCGGCGGAAGGCCCTGCGGCATTGTCAAATTCTCCTCATCAATATTGTTGCGCAATTCCCGTTTGTCGTCATGGGTGCCGCCCGGTTACGGTGGCGCCCCATGAATCTCGCTCAAGAATCGTCGCTCTTCACCCCGGCGCCCTCCCGGCCGCGGCGCGCCAACCCCGGCTACGCGCGGATGTTCGCGCCCGGCCGGCTCACCCTCGGCGTGATGTTTCCCATCGAGGCCTTCGAGGGCGATACGCCATCGATGCAGGGACAGGTGGCGCTCGCGCAGCGCGCGGAGGCCGCGGGCTTTGCGGCCCTGTGGTTCCGCGACGTCCCGCTGCGCGTCCCCAGCTTCGGCGACACGGGGCAAGTCTTCGACCCCTGGGTATGGCTGTCGCACGTGAGCGCGAGCACCTCCGAGATCGCCCTCGCCACGGGATCGATCGTCTTGCCGCTGCGCCATCCGCTGCACGTGGCGAAGGCCGCTGCATCCGTGGACCGGCTGAGCGGCGGCCGCCTGGTCCTCGGCGTGGCATCGGGGGATCGACCCGACGAATTCCCCGCGTTCGGCGTCGATGCCGAGGCCCGCGGAGAAATCTTCCGCGAGCGCTTCGAGCTGATCCGCACCCTGCACGGCCGGCCCTTCCCGTCCGTCAGCGGAGCATGGGGCGCAATGCACGGCATCGACCTGGTGCCGAAGCCGATCGCCGACGGGGTGCCGATGCTCGTCACCGGCCGCAGCCGCCAGTCCCTGGAATGGATCGCGCGCCACGCGGACGGCTGGATCACGTACCCACGGTCGCCGCAGCACCAGCTCCAGCAGGTAGAAGACTGGCGCGAGGCCATCGAGCGCGAGCGGCCGGGCGAGTTTCTCCCCTTCGCCCAGTCGCTCTATATCGACCTCGAGGTCGATGCCGACGCGCCCGCCGCGCCCATCCATCTCGGCTGGCGGCTGGGCCGCAACCGCTTGCGCCTCTTGCTCCAGGAGCTGGGCGCCCTCGGCGTGAGCCACGTCGCGCTGAACCTCAAGTACGGACGGCGCGACGCGTCCCAGGTGCTGGAGGAGCTGGCCCGGCATATCGTGGGAGATTTTCGATGAATCCCACGATGCTTCGAGACGCGCTCGCGCGCATGGCGGCGAGCGTGGCCGTCCTTACGTCGGGGGAGCCTGGCCACGTGCGGGGCGTTACGCTCACCTCGTTCGTCGGGTTGTCGTTGTCCCCGCCGCTCGCGGCGTTCGCATGTCATGCCGGCAGCCGCATGCTCGCGGGTATCGCGCCCGGCGACCTTGTCGGCGTGGCCATCCTGTCGGAAAGGCAGGAGGTCATCGCGCAACGGTGCGCCACGCCCGGTCGCGGACCCCTGCCGGACTCCCTCGTGACACGAGGCGAATATGGCGTGCCGTACCTTTCGCATGGGGTCGCGCACTTTGTCCTGCGCCTGGCTTCCCGCCATCACGCGGGTGACCATGTCCTCGTCATCGCGGAGATCCTCGATGCGGGCTCGACCGGGATGGCGCCCCTGCTCTACCACCACCGTGAGTATCGACGCCTCGCAGTAGGCTGGCCGCAAGGAGACGCCGCTTGAGCGCTTTCCCGGAGCTCTCCGACGACGTGCCGTTGCCGCTCGGAAACTATCTCGCCGTGGCCATGGCCGGGAACCTCGGCTTCGTCTCGGGGCAGTTCCCGTTATTGCGCGGCGAGCTCATGTTCGAAGGCCGCGTCGGGGCGGAGCTCGATATCTGGCAAGGGCGGGAGGCGGCCGCCCTCGCGGCGGCAAATGCCTTGGGGCAGATGCGAAAGGCTTTGGGCGCGCGCTTCCTCCGCGTGCGAATGCTGAGGGTGGATGGCTACGTGGCCTCGGCCATCGACTTCCGCGACCAGGCATCGGTCCTCGACGGCGCCTCGGATACGCTGGTGCACTACCTCGGCGAACGGGGCCGGCACGCGCGCGGCGCCTTTGCAGTGGAGCACTTGCCGCGAAACGCCGCGGTCGAGCTCGTGGTGACCTTCACGATCGAGCCTACGAAAAGATCCAGGGCTCGCTCTTCTTCCGCTGCTCCTCGTACGCCCGGATCGCGTCGGCGTGCTGCAGCGTGAGGCCGATCTCGTCCAGCCCGTTGAGCAGGTTGTGCTTGCGGGTGGCGTCGATGTCGAAGTGCATCGACTTGCCGCTCGGCGTGGTCACGGCCTGCTTGGCCAGGTCGATGGTGAGCTTGTAGCCGGGATTCGCCGCGACCTCGTTGAAGAGGTGGTCGACCTCGAGCTCGGTGAGCACGATGGGCAGGAACCCGTTCTTGAAGCTGTTGTTGAAGAAGATGTCGGCGAAGGAAGGGGCGATCACGGCCTTGAAGCCGTACTGCTGCAGCGCCCACGGCGCGTGCTCGCGCGACGAGCCGCAGCCGAAGTTCTTGCGCGCGAGCAGGACGGTCGCGCCCTTGTACTGCGGATAGTTGAGGACGAAGTCCGGATTGATCTTGCGGTTGCGCGGGTCCATGCCCGGCTCGCCCACATCGAGGAAGCGCCAGGCGTCGAAGAGGTACTCGCCGAACCCCGTCCGCTTGATGGACTTCAGGAACTGCTTCGGGATGATCGCGTCGGTGTCGACGTTGGCGCGGTCGAGCGGGACGGTGAGTCCGGTGTGGACGGTGAACTTATCCATGGAAACGATTATAGCGCTGCACTGTCGGCCGTTTGCGCGATCGGGCGTTGATTGCACCCATGAGCCCTGCCCCTCCGCGAAATCGCCTTTTTCATTCACCTGATCCCCTGGATCCCGTTTGGGATCCGCTGGATCAGTCGAATGGAAACGGCCAAACGAGAGGGGG
>Ga0068858_100001164_pt1 | contig 27258 bp, 27 predicted proteins | sample KBSSwiS12_FD_66589 | JGI IMG/M metagenome (GOLD analysis project Ga0068858, IMG submission 66589) | Switchgrass rhizosphere microbial communities from Kellogg Biological Station, Michigan, USA - KBS Switchgrass S1-2 | ecosystem: Host-associated > Plants > Roots > Rhizosphere > Soil ... | reverse complement strand
CTCCGGAACCTCTCTGCGCATGCTAGGGTTGCCTTCCGGTGCTCCAATCCGGAATCCACTACCTCGAGGAACCCATGAAGAACGCCCTCCGCCTGTGCTCGGCGCTTTTGGCCGCCCTGGCCATCTCTGCCCACGCCGCCGACAGCAAATGCGAGGCAGCCGCCACCGACAAGAAGCTGTCGGGCGCTGCCAGAACCAGCTTCGTGAAGAAGTGCGAGTCGGACGCCGCCGCCGCCACCTGCGACGCCCAGGCCGCCGAGAAGAAACTCGCCGGAGCCGCCAAGACCAGCTTCACGAAGAAGTGCGTCGAGGATTCGGTCGGCAAGAATGCCGCCGCGGCCTGCGAGGCACAGGCGACGGAGAAGAAGCTCGCCGGAGCCGCCAAGACCAGCTTCACGAAGAAGTGCATTGCCGACGCCGGCGCGTAGCGGGCGTCCCCCTTCCGTGATGCCGCAAGTCTTCCGGCTCGCCGTCAGACGACCTTGGCCGCCTTGGTCAACCCGGCGGCGAGCAGAGCCTGAAGCCCGGTCTTCACGCCGAACGGGTTCTGGTCGATGTGAGCGACCAGCGACCCGCCCGTCACGTAGCTGATGTACTCCGTGAGGATCGCTTTCGCATTCCGGAGCTCGGCCTGGCGGGCGCTGTCGTCGGCCGCCTTGCCGGCGGTCGCCAGCGAATCCGCCAGGCGGTGGTCGACGGTGGCCAGCACCTCGTCCAGCTTCACCAGGCCCTTCTCGATCTCCTGAAGAAGCGCCGGAGGGGCGTCGGCGCAGTGCGACTTGACGGCTGCCTTGAGCGCCGTGATCCGCTCGTTGGCCTGACCATGGGTCTGGCGCCAGGACTCGGCCGCCTGGACGAGCTTCTCGTCCTTGGGCACAGCACCGGCCGCCTTGCCCGAGGCAGGCGTCTTGGCGTTCGCGGGCCGCGAACTTCGGGACCGGAGCGGGAGGAAGCTTGAGCGCCTGCAACAGACCCATGGCTTTGCCTTAAATAAATCAATCAATCAATCAGAATGCCAGCTTCACGCCGAACATGGCCGCAGGCGGAGACGCCTTGCCGCCCGCCGGCCAGTCGCCCTCGATGCTGAAGCCGAAGCTGGCGGCGATCTCTGATTTCTTCTTCAGCGTCTTCGCCTTCGCCGCGGATTCCTTGATCGGCGCCATGACCTCCTGCATCTTGGCATTGAGCGCCTGGGCGTCCTCGATGCTGCGCACGCCCTTGTCCCCGGCCAGCTTGTAGAGCTCCTTGATCTGCCGGTCGGCGTCCTTGAACAAGTCCTGCAGGCTCGCGGTCTCCACCGGCTCGCCCATCGAGAAGGCGACCTCGAACTTGTAGCCCTTGTTCGAGACGTTGGCGGTGAACGACAGCTTGTCGCCGTCGCTGGAGAAGGTGCGCCCGTCCTGCAGGGCGATGTCGATCTGCACCTTGCCGCCCGCCTCGCCGGTGCTGGAGACGTTGGCACCGCCCTTGACGGTCGTCTTGCCCTTCGTGTACTCGACCTCGATCGAGCCGCGCACCTCCTTGAGCGTCTTCTCGAGCTCGGCCGCTAGCTTCAGGTCCTTGGTCTCGTGCACGACCTTGAGCTTGGCGCTCAGCTCGTCGGCCTTCTGCCTGAGCTCGGCTGCGATCTTGGTCTTGCCTTCGCGGAGCATGACCTCGATCGCAGCCTTCGTCTCGTCGAGCGCCTTCTCGAAGCTCGCGGTCACGACCGCGCCGCCCTTGACCGCGGTGAGCTCGAGCTTGGCGGAGACCTTGTCGGCGGCGGCCGTGACCTGCAGCACCGCTTCGATGGATGGCGTCGCGTAGTAGGCCTTCAGCTTCCCCTGCAAGGCCTTGAGGTCCACCTCGGCGTCGAGACCCGCCTTGACGCTGTCCTTGTTGTCCTTGTCCTTCTTGAGATAGGCGACGCTGGCGCTGATCTTCTCCTCGGTCGCTTTCGCCGTGACCGTGACCTTCTCCTGGAGCTTCTTCCAGGCGAGGTTGAACTCGGCCTCGCGCTTGTCGAAGTCGGCGGTCAGGTCCGCCTTGATCTCCTCGCCGTTCTTCTTCTTGCTCTCCAGCTCGAGCTTCGCCTTGTCCCGGTCCGCCTTGAGCTTCAGGACCGTGGACGCTTCGTCGCTGATCTTCTGCCATTGCCCGCGCAGTTCGGGATCGAAGTCCTTCCAGCCGTCGTTCGACACCTGGATGGTGAAGTCGTTGTTCTTCAATGACACCGAGGCGCCGCCCTTGTCGGCGGCGGCATCGACCTGCCCGGCCGGCGTGGCCACCGACAAGGCCGCGCCCTCGACCGAGAGCTGCACCACCCCGCCGCTGATCTTGACGCTGATGCCGGACGGCAGCTCCGACATGTAGGCCGCGAGCAGGCGATCGGAATTCACGGTGCCCAGGTTCTTCCCGGTGGAGAGCGCCCAGCCGATCTCGCCGCCGCGCGACTTCACCGTCGCCTGCACCACGTCCATGAGCGACTTCGCCGAGGGCAGCTTGCCTTTCAGGTCGGGCACCTTGAGCGAGGTCTGCTTGACCCACTGCGACAGCCCGGCGACCTCGGGAAAACGCTTGCGCACCTCGGTCATGATCTCGACGTAGCTCGCCTTCGCCAGCTCGTCGCCCGGAAGCCCGAGGACGTAGGCCTTGACGTCGGCGAGCGCCTGGTTCATCCGCACCAGTGTCTGCTCGGCCTCCTTCTTGTCCTTCACCGCCTGCTCGGCAAGCCCCTCCTGGATGATCCGCAGCGTGTCGGGATCGTTCATGCTGAACGAGCGCGGCTTCAGCGGCACCGTGCCGCCCGGGCTCGGGTCGTCGTATTCGCTGCCGCGCGCCGCGTCGAGAGCGTCTGCCGGCGCCCCCGTCGCGACGGCAGCGACCGCCGTATTCACGCCCAGGCCCTCGAGCCATTTGCGCTGCGCTTCGGTGATGGTGCCCATAGGAATTCCCGGGGTTGAATCGCCGCGATGCGAGCGCCGCGGTGCTGCCTGCCTGCGCTTTCCGGCCGCGAGCATATAGGGCGGCCGTCCGAAGCGATCACCCGCCCAAAAGAGCGTGACCGGCTGGCCTCATCGCATCGAGAACCGATCCCGCTGGGCCTGGGCGCAGGTGCTCATGACCTGAAGGCTTCGCACCACCGCCTCGTTGCCGATCACGAACGGATGGGCCTGCAGGCCTCCGCGCCGCATCGCCTCCATCTTCGCGATCGAGTCGTCGTAGGACGGATGGTTGGAGATCATCACATCGATCCCGCGCTCCTTGGCGACGTCGGCCATCCGCCGGGTGGCGTTGATGTAGCTCTCCAGCCGCGGCAGGTCCTTGCCGAAGTTGAAGGCGGTACCGCCCCAGAGCAGCGCATGGTGCGTCTTGCCGCCCACCGTCACTTCGAAGACCAGCGTCAGCGTTCCTTCGGTGTGGCCCGGCGTCAGGTACAGGGTCACGGCCGTGTCGCCGAGCACGAGCCTGCCGCCGTCGCCCATCCGGCGATCGCGCGCCGCATCGAACCGCGGCGGCCGGCCCCAGAGCGCAGAGTCGAACTCCAGCCGCCCTTCGGCCTGACGCCAGTCGGCCTCGCTCATGACGACGCCGGGCTTGTAGCGCGGCAGCAGATAGTCGAGGCCGCCGTAGTGGTCGCCGTGCGCGTGGGTGACGATGACGAAGCGGATGTCGGCCGGATCGAGGCCGACCTTGCGCATGCCCTCGTCGATCAACTGTCGCGCCTCGTCGGCATTGTTCAGGGCATCGATCAGGATGACGCCCTGCGAGGTCTTGATCGCCCAGGCACTCACCCACGACGAGCCGACGAAGTAGAGGTTCTCGAAGACCCGCCCCGGGTCCGGCGCGGGCTGGCCGATGACGGCCGCCAGCAGCTTGTCGATCGACGCCTGGTCCGGACGGATCGCCGGCGCGGAATTGCAGAGCGTGAGCAGCGGCTTGAGGTCATTGCCGGCGAGCCGCCGTGCCTCGGCGACATGGGCCGCCACCGTTTCGGGCGAGGGCGGCGGCGGCGTCTGCGCGCAGCCGGCTACGAGGAGCGTCGCGGCGATCGCGAGGGCGTTGACGACAAGCAATTTCATGCTGCGGTTCCTTCCATGGCCCCGGGTCGCGCCGAACGAATCATCTTCGATCCTTCCGGTCCTCCCAATCCTCCCACTTCACCCCTTCCGCCTCGACGTAGCTGCTCACCGCCTCGCCGATCGTCGCGAAGAAGCGCTCCTTGCCGAGGCGGCGAAAGAGCCCGAAGCGCTTGAGCTTGTCCTTGACCGGGTCCTTCATCTCGGCGAAGCAGAGGTCGATGCCGGCGGTGCGCAAGGTCTTCTCCAGCTCCTCGACGACGTCGGCAGCCGTCACGTCGACGCTGGTCACCGGCTCGGCGCCCACCACCAGCCAGCGAACCGCCGTCGGCGACGCGGCCACGGCGTCGAGCACGCGGTCGTGGAAGAACTCGGCGTTGGCGAAGAACAGCGGCGCATCCCAGCGAAAGAGCACCAGCCCCGGCACGACCCGCGCCGACGGGTAGCGGCCGATGTCGTGATAGCCCTTGACGCCGTCCACCCGCCCGAGCACCGCCGAATGCGGGCGCCAGCCGTCCCAGAGAAACTCGATCACGGCGATGACGATCGCCAGGCCGATGCCCGTCAGCGGCCCGAGCGCCGCCACGCCCGCGAGGCAGCCGATCGACAGCCAGAACTCCCAACGCTGGATGCGATGGATGCGGCGCAGGTCGCGGATCTCGAACAGGGCGAGCGCCGAGGCGATCACGACCGCGGCCAGTGCTGCCTTGGGCAGGGCGGCAAGGAGATCGGGACCCCACATCAGGAGGCACGCCACGGCGAGGGCGCCCACCACTGCGGCCAGCTGCGTCTTCGCTCCCGCCGCCTCGGCTACCGGTGTGCGCGAGGCGCTGGCGCTGATCGGGATTCCCTGGAACAGCCCCGCCGCCAGGTTGGCGGCGCCGAGCGCGACCATTTCCTGATTCGGATCCGCCGGTCTGCCCGCCTGCGCGGCATAGGCACGCGAGAGCACGCTGGTGTCGGCAAACGAGATCAGCGCCGCGGCCACGCCGGCCACGAGCACCGGCCCGATGTCGCTCGAACGGATCATCGGCAGCGAGAAGCCCGGCAGGCCCTGCGGCAGCGAGCCGAGCACCGGAACGCCGGCGCGCGTGGAAAGATCCAGCGTCGCCACGGTCAGGGTCGCGCCGACGACGGCCAGCAAGACCGCGGGCACATGGCGAATTCGCTTGAGCAGGAGGATCGCCACGAGCGTGCCGGCGCCGAGCGACAACGCGGCCGAGTTCACCTTGCCGTTCATCAAGCCCTCGACGAAGCTGCGGCTCTCGTCGAGCAGGGAGTCGCCGCCGCCCGAAAACCCGAACAGCGCCGGCAGCTGGCTGACCAGGATCGTGAGGGCGATGCCGTTCATGTAGCCGTAGCGGATCGGCTTGGACAGCAGCTCGGTGACGAAGCCGAGGCGGGCGATGCCGGCGAGCACGCAAACCGTGCCGGAGACGAGTGCCATCAAGGCGGCCAGCGCGACCGCGCGTTGCGGATCGCCGCCCGAGAGCGGCAGCACCAAGCCCAGGATCAGGGCCACCAGGGCCGAGTCCGGTCCGAGAACGAGCACCTTGCTCGGCCCGAACAGCGCGTACGCCAGGAGCCCGAAGATGGTCGCGTAAAGCCCGGCGATCGGCGGCACGCCGGCCGCGACCGCGTAGGCGATGCCGACGGGCACGAGGACGGCCGTCAGGACCATGCCGGCCACGAGGTCGTGACGCAGCCAGCCACGCTCGTACTCCAGGAGCGTGCAAAGGCCCGGCAGCCATCGCCTCCAGCCGGACGCGGCGTCGGCCGATCGCGGCAGCGCCGCTCGACCGTCCGCCGGCTTCTTGTCCGATGGAGACGTCCTGCCCACGGCCCTACGGGAGCCGATGATCGGCCGACGGAGGCTCGGCGGCCTGCGCCTGAGCCACGTCGACCCACTCCGCATTCGCGAGCTGCGCCAGCCGCTCCGGCGCGATCCGCATGGCGTGGTGCGTATCGCCTCCCGCCGGCACGACCACCTGGAAGCGGCGCAGCGACACGTCCGCATAGACCCGCAGCGGCCGCGGCAGGCCGATCGGGCAGACGCCGCCCACGGGGTGGCTGGTCGCCGCCAGCACCTCCTCGGCGTCGAGCATCTTGGCCTTGGCGCCGAACCGGTCCTTGTACTTGCGGTTGTCGAGCCGCGACTCGCCGCTCATCACCAGGAGGATCGGCTCGCCGTGCAGGCGCAGCGACAGCGTCTTGGCGATCTCCGCCCCGGTGACGCCGTGCGCCGCGGCGGCGAGCGCGACCGTGGCGGTGCTGGTCGTCGCCTCGAGGATCTCGATGTCGGGCGCGTGTTCGGCGAGGAATGCACGAACGGACTGCAGGCTCATCGCTCGGCCGTCGCCATCGAAAGCGTTTTCACAGCGTGCTCACCAGGTGCCCGCCATCGACCGGGATCACCGCACCCGTCATGTACGACGAGGCATCGGAAGCGAGCAGCAGCAGCGGCCCGTCGAGCTCGGCGGGCTGGCCGACGCGCTGCTGCGGGATGCGGGCGACGATCGCCTGGCCCGCGGCCGAGCGCAGCAGCTCACGATTGATGTCGGTCTCGAAGTAGCCGGGGGCGATGGCATTGACGCGGATGCCGTGCTCGGCCCACTCGAGCGCCAGCGCCTGCGTGAGCTGCACCACGGCGGCCTTGCTCGCCGCGTAGGCCGCGACCTGGGCACGCACGCGCAGGCCCAGGATCGAGGCGATGTTGATGATGGTGCCGCGCGTGCCGCTGCGCACCATCTCCCGGGCGCTCGCCTGGGCGACGCGGAACACGCCCGAGAGGTTGACGTCGATCACGCCGCGCCAGTCGCCCTCGCCGAGCTCGAGGCTGGGCGCACGGGCGACCGTGCCGGCGTTGTTGACGACGATCGCCGGCACGCCGAGCTCCACGCCGATCCGGGCGATGGCGTCGGCCACGCTCGCCGGGTCGGTGACGTCGAGAGCGAAGGCGCGCACGTCGTTCGGTCGGCCGACGGCGGCACCGAGCTCGGCCGCCACCGTTCGCCCGAGATCGATCCGCCGTCCGGCCAGGGCGAGCCTCGCGCCGTGCGCCGCCAGCACGCGCGCGAAATGCAGGCCCAGGCCGCCGAACGCACCGGTGACCAAGGCGGTCCGTCCGGCGAGGAGCTCCGGGGAATAGGGAGCGCTCGTTGCCATGCGGATTCCTGGTGAAGACTCGGGCAACGAACGAACGAACGAAGCGCCGACGACCCGGGTCGAGCCGCTGTCCGCGCGAGCTACTTCTTCGCCGGCCGAACCAGCGCCTCTGCCTTCGCCAGCTCGACACCCGTCGCCAACTGCTTCAGCTCGGCCATGTCGACGTTGGTGCCGGAGGCGCCGATCGTCAGGCCGTTGCCGAGCACGATCGTCAACTCGCGCTTGCCGCTGCGCTTCGTTTCCTCGCGCACCGTTCGGCCGCCTTCGCCATAGGTCTTGGACTCGTTGCTTTCCACCGGCGGGCCGGTCCAGGGCGTCGCCGTCTTGGCGACGTCGCCGAGGTCGGTGATGGTCAGCTTCGCCTTCTTCGGCCCGGCGCTGTAGTCGCCCGAGACCCAGGTGCCAGCGACACCGTCGTCTTCGGTGTTCTTCACGCCGAAGGCCTGCTGCCGCCAGATGCCGGCCTTGCTCGGCAGGAGCGGCTTGAGGTCGCCGAGGGTGAACAGGCCGCCGGCGGCCGGCGCGTTGGGCTGGGTCGTGGTCATGGGCTTCCTCGTGCTCTCGGTTGCGGGCTTCGGCTGCCCCAGGACGCAGCTGCAAAGCGCCAGCAGGGCGGCGGCCAGGAGGGGGCGTCTCGGCGTGTCTTGCATGGCACCTCCCTGGCGAGTGCGGCGTCGGCAACGGGCGCCGGACGCAGTGACGAAAGCGGCCATGGTAGCCGCTGCCAACCGCTGGTCGGCATGCCTGCCTTCGTCACTTCGAGCGTGCTTCCCCGGCGACTGGGTGCGGCATAGACTTGCCCGGCCAGGCTCAAGGAGGCGGCTGCGATGGGACTTCTGGAAATACTGAAACTCAAGCCGGTCGAGGTCCCCGCGCTGGTGTCGGAAGTCGAACGCGCCGGCGGCGGCAAGGGCGACAAGGACAAGAGCCCCGCCCCCAAGGTGGCGCAGGTCGCGGTCGAGCCGGAGATCGAGAAGACCACCGGCAAGGGCGACGACGACAGCCCGGTCAGCGACACCGCCCCCGAGAAGACCGGCGGCAAGGACGGCGATTCCGAGGGAGAGAAGGCGAAGCTCTCGCCGACCCAGGCCAAGGCGAAGAGCGACTACGAGAAGGCGCGCGGCGCGACCAAGAAGCTGATCGACGACCTGAACGCCAATGCCCAGCGCGGCACGATCATGGCGCAGATCAACCTGGCGACCGCCAAGCTGGCCGAGGCCGACGCGCACGCGGCCAAGCTCGAGTTTCCGCAGGCCAATGCCGCCCTCACGGCCACCGGCGTGATCTGCGCCGCCGCGCGCCAGCTTGCCGACGACTGGGGCGCCTACGCCAAGCTGCGCGCCTCGTGCGCGGCGATGGTCTCGGCCTTCAAGGGCTTCGACACCGCCGACGTCACGGCGACGCTCAACACCACGATCGCCCAGGCCGACGCGCTGGTCGCGCTCGCGCCGCCGAAGTTCGGCGACGCCACCACCAAACTGCAGGGCATCGACGATGTCATCCGGCCGAAGCTGCGGGCCCGGGTCGACGACAGCAAGGGCAGGCTCGTCGCCCTGGAGGCGCTCGATCCCAAGGTCAAGACCTTTCTCGCGGCCGAGCTCACCAAGGGGCGCTCGCTGGTGGCGACGCTCGAGTCGTCGTTCGCCAGCGGCGACTGGAGCATCCTGCTCAGCGCTCGCGCCGCCGCCTCCGACCTCCTGGGCCCGACGCAGCGGATGGCGCCGCGGCGCCAGGCCTACGAGACGCAGCGCACCGCGACGGTCGCGGCGATCGATGCGGTCAAGGCCGACGCCACGGTCAAGGGCCAAGCGCCGGCGCTGGCCGCGCTGCTGGCCCAGGCCGACGGGCTCGCCAGCCACGACACGATGAATTTCACCCGCGGCAACAAGGTCCTGGTCGACGCCGAGGCGCGCGCCAAGGCGATCCTCGCCGCCGCGCCGACGGTGGCCTCGTACACGACCGAGCGCGCCGCCGCCGACAAGGAGCTCGCCGCGCTGGCTGCCCATGCCGCCGCCGCCCAGGTCGCGGCGCAGCTCGAGGCGATCCGGAAGCTGCTGCAGGACGCGACCGCCGCGGTCGGCCTCGCCGCCGGCAATCCTCAGGCGTGGACCACGGCGCTCACCGCCACGCAGCGGGCGCGCGCCGATCTGGCCGAGGCGAAGAAGGTCGCCGATGCCCTCGGGCCGACGGTGGCGGCGCAGGCCGCGGCCGCCAAGCCGAACGACGTCGGCGGAATGAAGACGGCGCTTGCCACGCTCCGCGCCGACGCCGCCGCCGCGGCGAAGCTGCCGTTCGCCGCCGAGGCAGCGGCGCAGTTCAAGAGCTTCACCGCCGCCGCCGACGGGGCCGACAAGGCACTGGGCAAGAGCGACGGCAAGGCCGGCGCCAAGGCGCTCGCCGAGGCGGCGCAGGCGCTCGCCGCAGCCAAGGCGGTGCAGTCCGGCCACGGCCAGTACGCGATGATGCTGGCGACGGTCGAGGCGAAGCTGAAGGCGTTGCAGGCGCTTCCCACTGCGGCCTCGATCAAGACGAGCTTCGAGCCGGTCGTCAAGGCGATCGCCGACGCGAAGGCCAAGGACAAGGCGAAGGCCGAGGTCGAGGCGCTCGCCGCGCTGCGGCGGGGCAACGACGCGGTCGCCGCCGCCGAGCAGGCGCATCGCGAGCGCTCCGAGTTCGACAGCCTGGCGACGACCTCGCTGGCGACGATCAACGCCCTGACCGACGCCAAGGCGAAGAAGGAGCACGCCAAGGCGCTCGACGACGCGAAGCAGATCGCCGACAAGCTGCGCTTCGGCGACGCCAAGGCGGCGCTGCAAGCGATCGAGGTGAAGATCGACGAAGGCAAGCTGAAGAGCGCCGCCGCGGCCAACCCGGGCAACCCGCAGATCCTGGCGATCGCCAAGAAGATGGCGGCCAACGGCGGCGGCAAGACGCTCGACGCGCTGATCAAGGGCCAGCCCGACAGCGCCGACCCGCGCATCCTCACCGCCCTCGCCGAAGGCCGCTACGGCATGGCGTTCGCGGTCGACCCGAGCGCCGATCCGAAGAACGAGATGAAGTCGATGAAGGTCGTGTGCGCGATGTTCGCGAAGATCCCGCAGGACATCGTCGGCAACACCAGCATCACCCGGGTCTCGCACAAGGACAAGACCAACAAGAGCGTCGGCGGCGGCTACACGCCCGCCTCCGGCGCGATCGGCATGACCGGCCGGCCGGAGAAGGCCGAGCAGGAGTTCGGCTCCGCCCTCTCGAAGACCAAGAACGGCAAGCCGGTCAGCGAGCTGCCGGGCAAGATCGATCCCGATTGCCAGCCGGCCAACGAGAAGAAGGTCGACTTCCTCGCCTTCGCGGCAGCGCACGAGGTCGGCCACGGCGTCGACGATTCGCAGAGCTTCATGGCCAAGAACGGCAACAAGGCGGCGTTCGGCGGCTGGACCGAGCACGGCGCCGACATGCAGGCGGTGGCCGACATCGTCGGCCCGCACTTCAAGTTCTACACGACGCCCGAACAGAAGGACTACGTGCTCTCGACGCTGCTCAGCAAGCCGACCACGACGCCGCCGGTGCCGACGGCGCCCGGCGACTGGGCCAAGGCGAAGCAGGACTTCGACGACTGGTTCGAGATCGCGAGCGAGGGCGATCCATGGTGGAGCCAGTCGAAGTCGGACGCGATCACCATCGGCACCCGCATCTACCAGCAGGCCTACACCCGCAACTGGGTCAGCTACGATGCCGCGGCGCGGAGCAAGGGCCTCACCGGCTACCAGTTCCGCGCGCCGGGCGAATGGTTCGCCGAGCTCTATGCCGGCTACCGCAGCGGCAAGCTCGGCAAGAAGCATCCCGCCCTCGAATGGCTGACCAAGCTCTGACGCGGGAGGCGCCACCATGTCGATCTTCAGGACCTACGAGCTCAACTGCCCGGCGTGCAACACGCCGGTCCGCTTCGACCTGGTGATGAGCGTCAGCGCCGACCGCCGACCCGACCTGCGCGAGGCGATCCTCGACGGCAGCTTCCAGCGCAAGGTCTGCCCGGCCTGCGCCACGGCGTTCCGCCCCGAGCCCGAGTTCACCTACATCGATTTCGCCCGCGGCCAGTACATCTTCGTCTACCCCGTCGACAAGCGCCCCGCGTGGCAAGAGTGGGAGGCCAAGGCCGCCGCGATCTTCGACTCGACGCTCGGCAAGAACGCCACCAAGGAGGCCGTGGCGCTCGGCAAGAAGGTCGACCCGCGGGTCGTCTTCGGCTGGCCGGCGCTGATCGAGAAGATCCTCGCCAGGCAGGCCGGCATCGACGACCGCACCCTCGAGGTCGCGAAGATCCTGGTGATGCAGAACAGCGACGAGTCGCCGGTGCCCGGGCAGATGGAGTTGCGCCTGGTCGGCGACGAGGACGGCGATCTCGTCTTCGCCTGGGTGCACGCCCTCGACCGCACGGTCGGCGACGCGATGCGCGTGCCGCGCTCGCTGATCGCCGAGATCGAGACCCAGCCGACCGCCTGGAAAGGCGTGCGCGACGACGTCTCCGAAGGCCTGGTGGTCGACTTCCAACGGGCGATGCTCACCGCCTGAGACGTCGCGGATGCGCGCCTGCGGGACCGCACTTCACCTCGCAGCCGCCGCCGTCCTGGCCGGCGCGGGCCCGGCCGCTTCGGCACAGACCACCTACCTCTGCACGGCGAACGGGCGCACCTGGCAGTCCGTGCAGCCTTGCATCGACGGGACGGCGGCGCCGCCGCGCCCGGTCATCGTGCCGCGCGCCGAACCGCGTCTGCCGCCACTGCCGGGCGAAGTCCGGTCCGCCGAGAGGGCCCCGGATTACCTGCAGTTCCAGAGCCCGCGCTGCGCCGAGCTGAGCGAGGGCGTTCGCACCGGCGCGGCGCGCGGGCTCAGCCGGGCGACGCAGCGCGAGCTCCTGGAAAGCTACCGGCAGCTGTGCGCCGACGAGGAGGCTCGGGCCCGCGCGCTCCTGCAGGATGAACGGAACCGGCAGCGCGAGACCCGCGAGCGCGAGGAGCGGGCCGCCCGGCTGGAGCTCGACCGGGACAAGCTGAACCGCGACCAGTGCGCCGAGATGAAGCGCATTCTCCAGTCGAAGCGGCAGCGCCTCGAGACCATGACAGTCGGCGAGCGCAGCGACTTCGAGCGCTTCGAAGCGACCTGGCGGGGGCGCTGCAGTCCCTGAGCGGTCGGCGGCTCAGGCGTCGGCCGGCTCGGACGCCGGCGGCGCCTGTTCCGGATGGGCGCCGACCACGCCGTCGGCGTGCAGCGCGGCGATCTCGGCGGCGCTGTAGCCGAGCTCGACCAGCAGCTCGCGCGTATGCCGCCCGAGCGCCGGCGGCGGCAGGCGCAGGCCGAGGCGCTCGCCGCCGAGGGTCAGCGGCAGCAAGGCGGTGCGGGTCTCGATCGGCCGCCCTGCGAGGCTGCCGTCGGCCGGCACCGTCACCGGCGCCAACCCGCCCGTCGCGAGCAGGTGCGGATCGTCGAACAGGTCCTCGGGCCGGACGATCGGCGCATAAGGCAGGCCCTCCTTCTCGAACACCGCCGCCAGCTCGGCGGCGCTGCGCCCCGCGAGGCGCTCGCGCAGCATCGGGATCATGGTGTCGCGGTTGGCGACCCGCAGGCTGTTGTTCGCCAGGCGCGGATCGGCCTTGAGGTCGGCAAAGGCGAAGGCCTCGCAAAACACCGCCCACTGCGTGTCGCTCACCACCGCGAGGAAGATCTGCTCGTCGTCGGCGACGGTGAAGACGTCGTACACCGCCCACGGCGAGATCCGGCTCGGCATCGGCGCCGGCGGCACGCCCATCACCGCCGCCTGCATCATGTGCTGGGCGACGAGGAACACGTTGTTCTCGAACAGGGCGCTCTGCACCTGCTGCCCCCTGCCCGTCTTCTCCCGGGCAGCGAGGGCGGCGAGCACGCCGATCGCGCCGAACATCCCGCCCATGATGTCGTTGACGCTGCTGCCGGCCCGCAGCGGCCGGCCGATCGGCCCGGTCATGTACGCCAGGCCGCCCATCATCTGCACCACCTCGTCGAGGGCAGTTCGGTGGTCGTAGGGGCCGGGCAGGAAGCCCTTGTGCGAGACGTAGACCAGGCGCGGATTGAGCTGCGAGAGCGCGCCGTAGCCGAAGCCGAGCCGCTCCATCGCCCCGGCCTTGAAGTTCTCGCTGAAGACGTCGGCGCCCGCGACCAGCTTGAGCACGATCTCCCGGCCGCGCGGCTCCCGGGTGTCGACCGCGATGCTCTTCTTGTTGCGGTTGAACAGGGCGAAGAAGCCGGCGCCGGCGCCGACCAGCTTGCGGGTGTTGTCGCCGCCGAGCGGCTCGACCTTGATCACCTCGGCGCCGAGGTCGCCGAGGATGATGCCGCAGGTCGGCCCCATCACCATGTGGGTGAACTCGACCACCCGGATGCCGGCGAGGGGCAGGTCTTGCGCTTCGGTCATCCGTCCAGTCTAGGCCCGCCGCCGCGGCCGAGCGATGCCGCGCAGCCCCGCCTCGGCTGGTCCATACTTTCCATCCCGCCGCCGCAGGAGCCCGCGATGAACGCCCCCGCCGAACTCTCCAGCATGATCACCAGCCTCGAAGGACGGGTCTCGGACGCCGAGTGGCAGGCCCGCCTCGACCTCGCCGCCGCCTACCGCCTGGTCGCCCTGTTCCGCTGGGACGATCTGGTCTTCACCCACATCACGGCCAAGGTCCCGGGCACCGAGCAGTACCTGATCAATCCCTACGGCCTGATGTTCGACGAGATCACGGCCTCGAGCCTGGTCAAGATCGACATCCAGGGCAAGGTGCTGCAGGAGACGCCGTTCCCGATCAACCCGGCCGGCTTCGTCATCCACAGCGCGGTGCATGCGGCGCGCCACGACATCCAGTGCGTGATGCACACCCACACGCTCAACGGCGTCGCGGTCTCGGCGCAGAAGCGCGGCCTGCTGCCGATCTCGCAGTTCTCGATCTTCGTCCTGGCCAGCCTCGGCTACCACGACTACGAAGGCGTGGCCCTGAACGACGAAGAGAAGCCGCGCCTGGTCGCCGACCTCGGCACGAACACCTTCCTCATCCTGCGCAACCACGGCCTGCTCACCGTCGGGCCGACGGTGGCGGCGGCATTCCAGGCGATGTATGCGCTGGAGACGAGCTGCGCCGTTCAGCTCCGCGCCCAGGCCGGCGGCACGATCGGCGACGGCGACCTGATCGAGATCCCCGGCGCGATCGTCCGCCTGGGCGCCGAGCAGGCACGCCGGGCCACGCTCGGCACGACACCCGGGGCCCTGATCTGGCCGGGGCTGCTGCGCCGGCTCGACCGCATCGACGACAGTTGGCGCCATTGAAGAAGGCTGCGCGCGCCGGCCGAAGCACCGCGCCGAAGCGGACCGCGCCGAGCGCCACGGTCCCGCGCCACCGGCCGGCGTCGCCGGAGCGCGAGGAGTGCATCCTCGTCCTCCAGGGCGGCGGCGCCCTCGGCGCCTACCAGGCCGGCGTGTACGAGTGCCTCGCGGCGATGGGGCAGACGCCCGAGTGGATCGCCGGCATCTCGATCGGCGCGATCAACGCCGCCCTGATCGCCGGCAACCGGCCCGAGAACCGGGTGAAGCGGCTGCGCCAGTTCTGGGAGATGGTCTCCTCGTTCCCCTTCGCCGCCCCGGTCTACGGCGCGCCGACCAACGAGTCCGGCGGGCGCGACATCGTCAACGAGACCAACGCGACGATCGCGATGCTGTTCGGCGTTTCCGGCTTCTTCGCGCCGCGCGTGCCGGCGGCGCCGTTCCAGCCGCCGGGCACGCCGGCGGCGATCAGCTACTACGACACCGAGCCGCTGCGCCGCAGCCTGGAGGAGCTGGTCGATTTCGACCTTCTCAACTCCGGCGCGGTGCGCCTCTCGGTCGGAGCGGTCAACGTCAGGAGCGGCAACTTCGTCTACTTCGACAGCCGGCACCGGCAGATCGACGCGCGCCACATCATGGCGAGCGGTGCCCTGCCGCCGGGCTTTCCGCCGATCGAGATCGACGGCGAGTCCTTCTGGGACGGCGGCCTGGTCTCGAACACGCCGCTGCAGCACGTGCTCGACCAGCCGAGCCGCCGGCCGCGGCTGGTGTTCCAGGTCGACCTGTTCGCCGCCCGCGGCGAGATGCCGGCCAACCTCGCCGAGGCGAGTGAACGGGAGAAGGACATCCGCTACTCGAGCCGGACCCGCCTGACCACGACCTACGAGCTGCGTCGCCAGGCGACGCTGCAGGCGGCGCGCCGCCTGGTCGCCAAGCTGCCGCCGTCGCTGCGCGACGACCCCGATGCCCAGGCCCTCGCCGCCCTGCCGCTCGAGGCCGCCGTCGCCGTCGCCCATCTCATCTACCGCAGCAAGCACTACGAGAGCCAGTCCAAGGACTACGAGTTCTCGCGTGCCTCGATGCTCGAGCATTGGGCCGCCGGCATGACCGACACCCAGACCACGCTCGAGGATCCGCGCTGGCTCGCCCGCGAGCGCCACGACCAGGGCGTGCACGTGTTCGACATGACGTCGCCGTCCAAGGGCGCCACCAAGACCATCACCCCCAGCACTCCACCGAGGATTCCCCAGCCATGAGCAGCAAGTTGAAGGACAAGATCGCATTCGTCACCGGCGCCGCCAGCGGCATCGGCAAGGCCATCGCCGAGATCTACGCGCGCGAGGGCGCCAAGGTGGCGATCGCCGACATGAACATGGCCGCCGCCCAGGCCGCCGCCGACGAGCTGAAGGCCCGGGGCGCGAGCGCGATGGCGGTCGCCGTCGACGTGACCGACGAAGGCCAGGTCAACGCCGCCGTCGACGCGGTCGCGAAGGCCTGGGGCGGCGTCGACATCCTCGTCAGCAATGCCGGCATCCAGATCGTCCATCCACTCGAGGAGTTCAGCTACGCCGAGTGGAAGAAGATGATCGCGATCCACCTCGACGGCGCCTTCCTCACTACCAAGGCCTGCCTGCCGCACATGTATGCCAAGGGCGGCGGCTCGGTCATCTACATGGGCTCGGTGCATTCCAAGGAAGCGTCGATGCTGAAGTCGCCCTACGTCGCTGCCAAGCACGGCCTGATCGGCCTGGCCAAGGTGATCGCCAAGGAAGGCGGGCGCAAAGGCGTGCGCGCCAACGTCATCTGCCCGGGCTTCGTGCGCACGCCGCTGGTCGACAAGCAGATCCCCGAGCAGGCCGAGAAACTCGGCATGAGCGAGGCCGACATCATCCAGAAGGTGATGCTGAAGGAAACGGTGGACGGCGAGTTCACCACCGTCGCCGATGTCGCCGAGGTCGCCTTGCTGTTCGCCGCCTTCCCGAGCAATGCCCTCACCGGCCAGTCGTTGGTGGTGAGCCACGGCTGGTTCATGCAGTAGCCCTTGTAGGACGGCGACGGCGGCCTTTTCGGTTGCGGGCCGACATCCGCCCGTGCCGGTCGGATGACGCGGCCGGCGCGCCCCCGCCCCTACGCTTCTCCTCACCCGATCCCGCGTCCTGCGGGCCAAGAACGAGGAGAACGTGATGACACTCGGAACCATTCTGCTGATCGTGCTGATCCTGCTGCTGATCGGCGCCCTGCCGAGCTGGGGTTACAGCCGGTCCTGGGGCTACGGCCCGACCGGCGGCCTCGGCCTGATCGTCCTGATCGTCGTCGTGCTGCTGGTGATGGGCAAGATCTGACCTCCCTCGCCCGACCGCAGAAGGCCCGCCAAGCGCGGGCCTTTTCATGTCGTACGGCGTCGACCGCCATTTCTCCCGGCGGTACGATGGCGGCATGGACAGTCTCGATCTGCAAGTGCTCGCGCAGGCCCGCGACTGGCGGCGCCAGGGCAGCGCCGTCTGGCTCGTCACCGTCATCGAAACCTGGGGCTCGGCGCCGCGCCCGCCCGGCGCCCTGCTGGCGATGCGCGACGACGGCCAGGTCGCCGGCTCCGTCTCCGGCGGCTGCGTCGAGGACGACCTGATCGACCGGGTGCGAAACGGCGAGCGGGTCGCCAAGCCCTCCCTCATCGCCTACGGCGTGACCAAGGAGGAGGCGGCCCGCTTCGGCCTGCCCTGCGGCGGCAACCTGCGCCTGGTGCAGGAGCCGCTCGAGGATTTCGGCTGGATCGACACCGTGCTCGAGCGCACCGGCCGGCACGAGCTGGTCGCGCGGATGCTCGACCTCGAGACGGGCGCGGTGCGGATCGAGCCGGCCTCGCGCGGCGACGCCTTCGCCTTCGACGGCAAGCAGCTGCGCGCCCTGTTCGGGCCGCGCTGGCGAATGCTCGTCATCGGCGCCGGCCAGCTCTCGCGCGCCCTGGCGCAGATGGCGCTCGCGCTCGACTTCGAGATCACGGTCTGCGATCCGCGCGAGGAATACCACCTCTCCTGGGACGTGCCCGGCACGATCTTCAGCAAGGCCATGCCCGACGACCTGGCGATCGAGATGCAGCTCGACCCGCACACCGCGGTGGTGGCGGTGACCCACGACCCGAAGCTCGACGACTTGGTGCTGCTCGAGGCGCTGAAGTCGCCGGCCTTCTATGTCGGCGCGCTCGGCTCGCGCGGCAACACCGCCAAGCGCAAGGAGCGGCTCGCCCTGTTCGACCTCAGCGCCGCCGAGATCGCGCGGCTGCACGGGCCGATCGGCCTCGACATCGGCAGCCGCACCCCGGCCGAAATCGCGGTCTCGATCCTGGCCGAGATCGTCGCGGTGCGAAACGGGGTCGCGCTGAAGCAGAAGAAGCCGGTCGCGGCGACGGCGTGAACCCGGGCGCGCGGCGCTCGGCACGATCGTGATCCCCTGGCTGCGCGGGCCGGCCGACCCGTTGCCCGACGCCGAGCTGGCGCTCGGCACGGCGAGCGAGGCGCCGGGACTGGTCGCCGCCGGCGGCGAGCTCGGGCCCGCCCGCCTCACGGAGGCCTATGCCAAGGGCATCTTCCCCTGGTACAGCGCCGGCCAGCCCGTGCTCTGGTGGTCGCCGGATCCGCGGATGGTGCTGCTGCCGGCCGAGTTCAGGCTCGCCCGATCGCTGAAGAAGACGATCCGCGGCCTACTCGCGGCCGGCCGCCTGGAGGTGCGGATCGACAGCGCCTTCCGCCGCGTGATCCAGGCCTGCGCCACCGCGCCGCGCGAAGGCCAGTCCGGCACCTGGATCGTGCCGGAGATGATCGCCGCCTACACGGCCTGGCACGACGCCGGCCGGGTGCACAGCGTCGAGACCTGGATCGACGAGGAGCTCGCCGGCGGCCTCTACGGCGTCTCGCTCGGCCGGATGTTCTTCGGCGAGTCGATGTTCGCGCGCCGAACCGACGCCTCGAAGATCGCGCTGGCGGCGCTGATCGCCTTCTGCCGCGACCGCGGCATCGCGACCATCGACTGCCAGCAGCGCACCGCCCACCTCGCCTCGTTCGGCGGCCGGGAGCTGCCGCGGTCCGAGTTCATGCAGCGTCTCGGCACGGCACTTGCGATGCCTCCGGTCCAGGATTGGACCTATGATTTGCGCCTGTGGCGGCAGCTCGGCATCTCGGGCGCGCCCGCCGAGGATGCCGCGTCGTGATGACACACCCGAAGGAACTTCCCCTCGCCTCCCTGCAGTTCTACGCGACCGCGCCGTACCCCTGCAGCTACATCCCCGGCCGGATGGCCCGCTCCCAGGTCGCCACGCCCAGCCACCTGATCCACGCCGACGCCTACTCCGGGCTGGTCGCCAACGGCTTTCGGCGCAGCGGCATGTTCACCTATCGGCCCTACTGCGACGGCTGCCGTGCCTGCCTGCCGCTCAGGGTGCCGGCGGCGACCTTCGTGCCGACGCGCAGCCAGCGCCGGGCGCAGCGCAGGCACGGCCACCTCGAGGCGCGGGTGCTGCGCCTCGGCTTCGTCCCCGAGCACTACCAGCTCTACCTGCGCTACCAGGCCGGCCGGCACATCGGCGGCGGCATGGACCACGACTCGGTCGACCAGTACACCCAGTTCCTGCTGCAGAGCCGGGTCAACTCGCGCCTGGTCGAGTTCCGCGAGCCCTCGGCCGACGGCACGGGCGTGCTGAAGATGGTCTCCATCCTCGACGTGCTGAACGACGGCCTTTCCGCCGTCTACACCTTCTTCGAGCCCGAGCCGCGCACCAGCTACGGCACCTACAACGTGCTCTGGCAGATCGAGCAGACGCGGCTCCTCGGCCTGGCCCACGTCTATCTCGGCTACTGGATCGACCGCAGCGGCAAGATGGCCTACAAGGCGCAGTTCGGCCCGCACGAGCTGCTGATCGGCGGCGTCTGGCAGCGGCCCGAGACCGCCTCGTCCACGACCACGGAGGCCTGAGGCGATGGAATTCAATGTCACGCGGGAGCAGTGGATCGATCGCTTCGTCCTGCGCCTGAGCACCCTGCAGGCGGGTGCCCAGCCGGCCACCTATCTCGATCTCGCCGAGAAGCTCTGGCCGACCCGTGGCCAGCTCGCTCCCGAAGCCGCGGCCGAAGCCGAGGCGGCACTGCGCCGGGACGGTTCGGGCGCCCCCGACGGGCACGCGGACCCCGCCGAGCGTTTCGAGCGCACCGAACGGATCCCGGTGGAGCGGGTGCAGACGGCCGAGGAATACGTGCGCGACAACGACGAGTGGATCGCCCGCTGCGTCGCCCGCGTGCTCGAGCTCGACCCGATCATCAAGGCCGAGGAAGCGCGGCGCTCGGTCAGCGACCTCGCCGCCCTCGAACGCTGGCGGCTGATGAAGCCGGAAGCGGCCGCCGAGCAGCTCTACACGCCGATCAAGCTGCGCGCCGAGTAGCGCGCTTTTCCGCCAGGCGGGCCCACACCGGCGCGTGGTCGCTGGCGCCTTCCCTCCCCCGCTCGTCGCGGTCGACCTCGGCCTCGCGCAACCGGCCGGCGATGCTCTCGCTCAGCAGCAGGTGGTCGATGCGCAGCCCGGCGTTGCGCGGCCAGCGGTTGCGCAGGTAATCCCAGAAGGTGTAGATCGTCGCCTCGGGATGGCGGGCTCGGATCGCGTCGGTCCAGCCCTGCTGCAAGAGGCGCGCGTAGGCCTCGCGCGGCTCGGGCTGGAGCAGCGCGTTGTCGCGGTACGAGGTCGTCGGATAGATGTCGCGATCGGTCGGCACGACATTGAAGTCGCCGGCCAGCAGCACCGGGTGGCCGCTCGCCTGCAGCGACGCAGCGTGGGCGATCAGACGCTCGAACCAGGCGAGCTTGTAGGCGAACCTCGGTCCCGGCTGGGGATTGCCGTTCGGCAGGTAGATCGAGGCGAAGAGAACGCCGCCGATCGCCGCCTCGAGGTAGCGCGCCTGGGTGTCGGCTGCATCGCCGGGCAGCGCCCGGCGCACCACGATCGGCTCGGCGCCGCGGGCCAGGAGCGCCACCCCGTTCCAGGGCCGCTGGCCGACGGTGACGGCGCCATAGCCGGCGGCGGCGAGCTCGCTGGTCGGAAACTCGGCATCGGTCGCCTTCGTTTCCTGCAGTGCGACGACGTCGGGCTGCGCCCGGGCGAGCCAGTCCAGCAGCAAGGGCAAGCGGCGGAGGACGCCGTTGATGTTCCAGGTGGCGACCTTCAACGGCGCCGCCCGACTGGGAATTCGACCGGATGGATTGGTGGGCGGTGAGGGTTTCGAACCCCCGACCCCGACAGTGTGAATGTCGTGCTCTACCCCTGAGCTAACCGCCCCGCGCGGCGCCGAATCGGCCGCTTCGAGAGGGCGTCATTGTGCCATGGCGTCAGCGGGGGCCCGCGTGGTCGGCGGCGCCGGCCGCCACACCGCGTGGCCGCGGCTGGCCTTGTCGATCTCGGCGAGCACGGCCTCGTGCGCCACGGTTTCCGCCTCGTCGGCGACAACGACGATCAGCTCCAGGACGCTGAAATCGATCGGCCGCGCCGCCAGGTCGGCGGCAAGCACGTCGGCGGCGTCGATGACGAGCGAATTCTGGCCGCGCGTCATGCGCAGGTAGACCTCGGCCAGCAGGCCGGCATCGAGCAGCGCGCCGTGCAGCTCGCGCATCGCGTTGTTGACTTCGAAGCGCTTGCACAGGGCGTCGAGCGAGTTCGACTTGCCCGGGAAGCTTTCCCGCGCCATCGACAGGCTGTCGACGATCCGGCCGACATGGCTGGGAAACGCCGGCCGCTCCAGCCGGCGCAGTTCGGCGTCGAGGAAGCCGACGTCGAACGCGGCGTTGTGGATGACGATCTCGGCGTCCTTCAGGTACTCAAGCAGCTCGTCCGCGATCTGTGCGAACAGCGGCTTGTCGGCGAGGAACTCTTCCGACAGGCCGTGCACCGCGATCGCGTCCTGATGGCTGCGCCGCTCCGGATTCAGATAGAAGTGGAGGTTGCGGCCGGTGAGGCGCCGGTTGACGAGCTCGACGCAGCCGATCTCGATCACCCGGTCGCCCGATTCCGGGCTGAGGCCGGTGGTTTCGGTGTCGAGGAAGACCTGGCGCATGCGCTCGACTCCCCGTCAGGCCTGCCGCGGTGCGAGCGGCAGCCCGGACGCATCGCCCGGCGCCCGCCCGCGGCCCCAGGCCCACAGGGCAATGCCGGCGACGATCATCGGCACGCACAGCCACTGTCCCATGCTCATGCCGAGCGCAAGCAGGCCGAGGAAGCTGTCGGGCTCGCGGAAGAACTCGGCGATGAAGCGGAGGATGCCGTAGCCGGCGAGAAATGCGCCCGACACCTGGCCGAGCCCGCGCGGCTTCTTGCCGTAGATCCAGAGCAGGACGAACAGCAGCATGCCCTCGAGCGCGAACTGATAGAGCTGCGACGGATGCCGGGGCAGCGGCGAGCCCGACTGCGGAAACACCATCCCCCAGGGCAGGTCGGCGCTCGAGAACCGACCCCACAGCTCGCCGTTGATGAAGTTGCCGATCCGCCCGGCGGCGAAGCCGGTCGGCACGCAGGGCGCCACCAGGTCGGTGACCTCGAGGAACGGGCGCTTGCGGGTGTACGAGAACAGGGCCAGCGCCGCCATCACCCCGAGCAGGCCGCCGTGGAACGACATGCCGCCTTTCCACACCGCGAAGACCTCGAGCGGATTCGCGGCGTAGTAGCCGGGCTTGTAGAACAGCACGTAGCCGATCCGGCCGCCGATCACGGTGCCCATGACGCCGTAGAACAGCAGGTCCTCGATGTCGCGGCGGGTCCAGCCGGTGGCAGCGTACTGCGGCAGGCGGGAGCGGCGCACCGCGAGGAACAGGAACAGGGCGAAACCGACCAGGTAGGTCAGGCCGTACCAGTGGATCGCGATCGGCAGGCCGATCTTCGAGAGGTCGAGCGCGATCGGGTCGAACTGGGGGTGCACGAGCATGCGGAGATGATATCGAGGCGCGGTGCCGTTCCGAGGGCCGGCGAAGGATGTCGGCGCTACCATCAGACCTTTCGCTCCGCCAAACGACCGAGATTCCCATGCCGATCAACCGCCGTTCCCGCAACATCACCGAGGGCGTGGCGCGCGCGCCGAACCGCTCCATGTTCTACGCCATGGGCTACGAGGGCGGCGACTTCGCCAAGCCGATGATCGGCGTCGCCAACGGCCACTCGACCATCACGCCCTGCAACTCCGGCCTGCAGAAGCTGGCGGACGCGGCCGTCATCGGTATCGAGGAAGCCGGCGGCAACGCGCAGATCTTCGGCACGCCCACCATCAGCGACGGCATGGCGATGGGAACCGAGGGCATGAAGTACAGCCTGGCGTCGCGCGAGGTCATCGCCGACTGCATCGAGACCTGCGTCGGCGGGCAATGGATGGACGGCGTGCTCGTGATCGGCGGCTGCGACAAGAACATGCCCGGCGGCATGATGGGGATCCTGCGGGCCAACGTGCCGGCGATCTACGTCTACGGCGGCACCATCCTCCCCGGCCGCTACCAGGGCAAGGACCTGAACATCGTCAGCGTCTTCGAGGCAGTCGGCCAGTTCACCGCCGGCACCCTGAGCGAGCACGACCTGGGCGAGATCGAACGCCGGGCGATCCCCGGCTCGGGCTCGTGCGGCGGCATGTACACCGCCAACACCATGAGCTCGGCGATCGAGGCGCTCGGCATGAGCCTGCTCGGCTCGAGCACCATGGCCAACGTCCACGACGAGATCGTCGCCAGTGCCAAGGCCTCCGCGAAGGTGCTGGTCGAAGCGGTGCGGCAGAACCTCAAGCCGCGCGACATCGTCACCAAGAAGAGCATCGAGAACGCCATCGCCGTCGTCATGGCCACCGGCGGCTCGACCAACGCGGTGCTGCATTTCCTGGCGATCGCCCACACGGCGGGCGTCGAATGGACGATCGACGACTTCGAGCGCATGAGGAAGAAGGTGCCGGTGCTCTGCGACCTCAAGCCCTCGGGGCGCTACATGGCGGTCGACCTGCACCGCGCCGGCGGCATCCCGCAGGTGATGAAGATGCTGCTCGAGGCGGGGCTGCTGCACGGCGACTGCATGACGATCACCGGCAAGACGATCGCCGAGACGCTAGCCGAGATCCCGGCAGTGCCGCGCGCCGACCAGGACGTGATCCGGCCGATCGGCAACCCGATGTATGTCGAGGGCCACCTCGCCATCCTCAAGGGCAACCTCTCGCCCGAGGGCGCGGTGGCGAAGATCACCGGCCTGAAGAACCCGGCCATCACCGGCCCGGCGCGGGTGTTCGACGACGAGCAGTCGGCGATGACCGCGATCCTCGACCAGCGCATCGTCGCCGGCGACGTGATGGTGCTGCGCTACCTCGGCCCCAAGGGCGCCCCGGGCATGCCGGAGATGCTCGCGCCGACCGGCGCCCTGATCGGCCAGGGCCTCGGCGAGACCGTCGGCCTGATCACCGACGGACGCTTTTCCGGCGGCACCTGGGGCATGGTGGTCGGCCATGTCGCCCCCGAGGCCCATGCCGGCGGAACGATCGCCCTGGTGGAAGAAGGCGACTCGATCACCATCGACGCGCACAAGCTGCTGGTGCAGCTCAACGTCGACGATGCCGAGATCGAGCGCCGACGCGCCCGCTGGGTGGCGCCCAAGCCGCGCTACACCCGCGGCGTGCTGGCGAAGTTCGCGAAGAACGCGTCGACCGCCAGCCGCGGCGCCGTGCTCGACGGCGATTGAGGCGGCGGCCGGTCACGAGCCCGGCCCGCCCCCGGGGCCTTTCTAGCGTGGCTGCTGCTTCTGCGCCCTCTTCCGGGCCCGCGCGTCCATGCCGAGCGCCTCGAGGTTCTCCTGGCGGCGGGCTTTCTTCTTGTCTTCCATGCGCTGCATCTCGCGGCGCTTGTTGAGGCCCGACTTGTCGGAATAGACCCACCAGAAGATCGCGAGCACGAACGGCACGCAGAACTTCCAGAGGTCGCCGAAGAACTCCCAGTTCCAGCGGCCGAACGGGCCGACATCGGCGAGGTTGAGGCCGATCAGCACCAGGCCGACGAGGACGAACAGCATGAGTTTCTCCCGAGGGGCGTGTGCCCGGCGGCAACCGCGCCCGGTCAACGCGCGAACCGCGTCGCCGTTATGCTGATGGTATCCGAGCGGATTGTCGTTCGGCCCCGAGGAATCGCATGAAACGCAACGCTCTCGTCACTATCGTGATCGCCTGCATGGCCGCCGCCCCCGCGTGGGCCAATCCCGAGCTGGCGCAGAAGAAGAACTGCATGGCCTGCCACGCCGTCGCCACCAAGGTGATCGGCCCGGCCTACAAGGACGTGGCCGCCAAGTACGCCGGCCAGCCCGACGCCGTTGCCAAGCTGTCACAGAAGGTGATGAAGGGCGGCTCGGGCGTCTGGGGCGCTGTGCCGATGCCGGCGAACCCGCAGGTCACCGAAGCCGAGGCCAAGCAGCTCGTGCAGTGGATCCTGACGACCAAGTGAGGTCGCGCCAGGGCCTGTCAACAGGCCCTAGGGCAACGCCGCCTGCACCGCCGGCGAGAGCGTGAAGCGCTCGCCGTAACGCGCCGCGAGGTCGTGGGCCCGGGCGATGAAGTGCTCGCGGCCCTCGGAGGCGATGAACTGAATCGCGCCGCCCGTCCAGGCCGGAAAGCCGATGCCGAAGATCGAGCCGACGTTCGCCTCGTGCGTGCTGGTCAGCACGCCCTCGGCGAGGCACCTCGCGGTTTCGATCGCCTGCCGGTAGAGGAAGCGCCGGCCGAGCATGTGGATGTCCGCATTCGCGCCCGCCGCCGTCTCGAACCGCTTCTTCAATTCCGGCCAAAGGCGCTTCGCTTCGCCTTGCGGATAGTCGTAGAAGCCGCCGCCGCCGGCGCGGCCGGGGCGCTTGAGCTCCTTGACCATGCGCTCGATCAGTTCCTCCCCGGCCGAAAGCCGGTGGCTGCGTCCCTCGGCCGCGAGATCGGCGCGGGTCTGGTCCATGACATGGACCGAAAGTGAGAGCGAGGTCTCGTCGATCACCGCCAGCGGCCCGACCGGCATGCCCACGGCCAGCGCCGCGTGCTCGATCAGCGGCGCCGGCACGCCTTCGGCCAGCATCGTCGCGCCCTCCATCACGAACGTGCCGAACACCCGGCTGGTGAAGAAGCCGCGCGAATCGTTGACGACGATCGGCGTCTTGCCGATCGCCATCACGTAGTCGTAGGCGCGGGCGATCGTCTCCTCGCTCGTTTCCTTGCCGCGGATGATCTCGACCAGCTGCATCCGGTGCACCGGCGAGAAGAAGTGCAGGCCGACGAAGCGCTCCGGCGCGCGGCTGGCCGTGGCCAGGCCGCTGATCGGCAAGGTCGAGGTGTTGCTCGCGAACACGCCGTTCGGGGCGAGCAGCGGCTCGGCCTCGCGCGTCACCTCGGCCTTCAGCGCCCGGTTCTCAAACACCGCCTCGATGATGAGCTCGCAGCCGTCGAGCGCGCCGACATCGGCCGTGGGCGTGATCAACCCGAGCAGCTTCGCTTCGGCGAGCGGATCCATCCTTCCCTTGGCGACCTGCGAGCCGGTGACCTTCTTCACTGCCGCAAGCCCCGCCTGGACCCTTTCCGCCGAGACGTCCTTCAGGACCACCGCGATGCCGCGGGCCGCGTTGGCATGGGCGATGCCCGCACCCATCATGCCGGCGCCGAGCACGCCCACCTTGCGCGGTTTCCAAGCCGGGAAGCCCGCCGGCCGCGACTTGCCGGACTTGATCGCATTCAGGTCGAAGAAGAACGCCTGGATCATGTTCTTCGCCGTCTGCGAGACCATGACCTTGGCGAGCTTCCTGCTCTCGATCCGGGTAGCGGTGTCGTAGTCGACGAGCGCGCCCTCGACCATGGTCTCGAGGATGGCCTCGGCCGCCGGGTAAAGATGACGCGTCTTCAGCAGCAGCATCGCCGGCGCGACCGCGAGCCCGGAGGCGATCTTCGGCGTCGACGGCGTGCCGCCCGGCAGCCGGTAGTCGCGCGCTTCCCACGGCTGCTTCGCCTCCGGATGCGCTGCGATCCAGGCGAGCGCGGCGGCGCGCATCTCGGCGGCGCTTCCGGCCAGGCCCTCGATCCAGCCGAGCTCGACCGCCTCGCGCGGGCCGAACAGCTTGCCCTCGAGCAGGTAGGGCTGGGCCGCCACCAGGCCGAGCTTGCGGACGGTCTTGGTGATGCCGGTCGCGCCCGGGATCAGCCCGAGCGTCACCTCGGGCGTGCCAAAGCGGATCTTCGGATCGTCGAGGGCGAAGCGGGCATGGCCGATCAGGGCCACTTCCCAGCCGCCGCCGAGCGCCGCGCCGTTGAGCAGCGCCACCACCGGCCGGCCGAGCGTCTCGATGGCGCGAAAGCTCGCCTTCATCGCCTCGACCCGGGCGAAGCCGGATGCGGCGTCGGCGTCGGTCAAGGTCATCACGGTCTTCAGCGCCGCGCCGGCGAAGAAGGTCGTCTTGGCCGAGGCCAGCAGCACGCCTTTGATCTTCTCCTTGTCGCGGCCGAGCTGCGCGGCCGCCTCGGCCAGGTCGGCCTGCCATTCGACCGTCATGGTGTTGACGGCAGAGTCGGGCGCGTCGAAGGTGAGCGTGGCGATGCCGTCGGCATCGATCTCGTAGCGGATGGTGTTCATCGGACCTCGCCTAGAGCCGTTCGACGATCGTCGCGATGCCCATGCCGCCGCCGACGCAGAGCGTCA
>Ga0068858_100001163_pt1 | contig 27276 bp, 27 predicted proteins | sample KBSSwiS12_FD_66589 | JGI IMG/M metagenome (GOLD analysis project Ga0068858, IMG submission 66589) | Switchgrass rhizosphere microbial communities from Kellogg Biological Station, Michigan, USA - KBS Switchgrass S1-2 | ecosystem: Host-associated > Plants > Roots > Rhizosphere > Soil ... | reverse complement strand
GTTGAAACCGGAGTTCCGCGCCTGGTCGATCTTGGCTATGCTTCGGGACTTGCGCTGTCCCGTGCTCGCGATCCAGGGCGAGGACGACGAGTACGGCACGCTCGCGCAGGTGGAGGGAATCGCGCGCGACGTTCCGGGCGCGGAGCTTCACGTGCTGCGCACCAGCGGACATTCGCCGCACCGCGACGCGCCGGACGCGCTGACGCGGATCGCCACTGATTTCATTTCGCGCCACGCGGCGACGCGGGCCAACCAAGGAGGAACGCAATGAACGGACGATCGCAGAAGATCGCGGCGGTGCTGTGCGCGGCGGCATTGACCGTCACGGCCGCAGCGGCACAGGCGCAAAGCAAGATCAAGGTCGGCTTCATGCTGCCCTACACCGGCACCTATGCCGCGCTCGGCAACGCCATCGAGAACGGCTTCCGCCTGTACGTGCAGGAGCAGGGCGGCAAGCTCGGCGGTCGCGAGATCGAGTATTTCAAGGTCGACGACGAGTCGGAGCCGTCGAAGGCCGTCGACAACATCAACAAGCTGATCAAGCGCGACAACGTCGACGTCGTCGTCGGCACCGTTCACTCGGGTGTCGTGATGGCGATGGCCAAGGTCGCGAAAGACACGAACACGCTGCTCGTCATCCCGAATGCCGGCGCGCGCGCCGTCACCGGGCCGATGTGCGCGCCCAGTATCTTCCGCGCGTCGTTCTCCAACTGGCAGCCCGGCTATGCGATGGGCAAGGTCGCCGGCGAAAAGGGTGCGAAGAAGGTCGTGACGATCACGTGGAAATATGCGGCCGGCGACGAGTCCGTCGAGGGCTTCAAGGACGGCATCGCGGCGTCCGGCGGGCAGGTCGTGAAGGAGTTGACGCTGCCGTTTCCCAACGTCGAGTTCCAGGCGCTCCTGACCGAGATTGCGGCGGCCAAGCCCGACGCCGTGTACGCGTTCTTCGCCGGCGGCGGCGCCGTGAAGTTCGTCAAGGACTATGATGCCGCCGGCCTTGGCAAGACGATCCCGCTCTACGGTCCCGGCTTCCTCACCGACGGCACGCTCGAGGCGCAGGGCGCGTCCGCGCAAGGGCTGCTGACGACGCTCCACTACGCCGACGGCCTCGACCTGCCCAAGGACAAGGCGTTCCGCGCCGCCTATCAGGCCGCGTACAAGGCGGCACCCGACGTCTACGCCGTGCAGGGCTACGACTCGGCGCAGCTGCTCGCCGTCGGCCTCAATGCGGTGAAGGGCGACGTCGCGAAGCGCGCCGAACTCGTCGCGGCGATGGAAAAAGCGAAGATCGACAGCCCGCGCGGCACGTTCACGCTGTCGAAGTCGCACGAGCCGGTGCAGGACATCTACCTGCGCAAGGTCGAGGGCACGCAGAACAAGGTCGCCGGCGTCGCCGTCAAGGCGCTCGCCGATCCGTCGCCCGGCTGCAAGATGTAAGCGGACGATCCCGCCGAGGCCGGCCGCGCGGACTTTCCCCGGCCGGCCTCGTCGCGTCTGACGCCGCCATCACGCCATGGATCTCGCGACGTTCCTCGTCCAGTGCCTCAACGCCCTGCAATACGGGCTCCTGCTGTTCCTGGTGGCGAGCGGGCTCACGCTGATCTTCGGGATCATGGGCGTGATCAACCTCGCGCACGGCAGCTTCTACATGATCGGCGCGTATCTCGCGTACGCGCTCGCGCCCTGGGTCGCGCTGCACCTCGGCGGCGGCTTCTTCACTGCACTTTTGCTCGGCATGATGCTGGCCGTGGCGTTCGGCTATGCGCTCGAGTGGGGCTTCGTGTCGTACCTCTACGAGCGCGAGCATCTGCAGCAGGTGCTGATGACCTACGGGCTGATCCTCGTGTTCGAGGAGCTCCGCAGCCTCTTTGCCGGCGACGACGTGCATGGCGTCAAGCCGCCGGACTGGCTGACGGGCAGCGTGCCGCTCGGCGACCTCATGACGTATCCGGTCTATCGGCTGTTCATGTCGGGCGTGTGCATCGCCGTCGCGCTCGGCCTCTACGTCGTGATCGCTCGCACGCGCATCGGCATGGCGATCCGCGCCGGCGCGTCCAACCGGGAGATGGTGCAGTCGCTTGGCGTGAACATCCGCTTTCTCTATCGCGTCGTGTTCGCGGCAGGCGTGGCGCTCGCGGTGCTGGCGGGAATGATCGCCGCGCCGGTGTCGTCGGTTTATCCGGGGATGGGCAACCAGGTGCTCATCATTTCGTTCGTCGTCGTGGTCATCGGCGGCATCGGCTCGATCCGCGGCGCGTTCCTCGCGTCGCTGCTCGTGGGCGTCGTCGACACGTTCGGCAAGGTGCTCTTTCCGCAGGCCGCCGGTGTGCTGGTCTACGTGCTGATGGCGGCGATCCTGCTGTGGCGGCCGGAAGGCCTGTTCCGGCAGGGATGACGATGAGTCCGTCGCTTGCCCGCCGGTGGCCCGACCTCGCGGTCGTCGCGCTGCTCGCCGCCTTCCCGTGGTTCGGCGGCAAGTTCGAAGTCGACCTCGCCACAACGATCATGATCCTCGCGGTGTTTGCGCTGTCGCTCGAGTTGCTCGTCGGGGCGACGGGCCTCGTGTCGTTCGGGCATGCGGCGTTCTTCGGCGTGGCGGCGTACGCGACGGCGCTCCTCGCGCCGAAGGCCGCGGCGCCGGCGCTCCTCGTCCTGCTGCCGGCAGCGATGGCGGCAGCGGCCGCGTTCGCCGCGTTCGTCGGCGCGCTGTCGCTGCGCACGCGCGGCATCTATTTCATCATGGTGACGCTCGCGTTCGCGCAGATGGCCTATTACGTGTTCCACGACACGAAGCTCGGCGGCGGCAGCGACGGCATCTACCTCAACGTGAAGCCCGTACTGGCCGTCGGCGGAGCGGTGGTGCTGGATCTCGACCGTTCGCTGGCGTTCTACTACTTCGCGCTGGCGGCACTCGTGGCAACGTTTGCGTTCCTTGCCGTGCTGCTGCGCTCGCGCTTCGGGCGCGCGCTCGCCGGCATCAAGGCGAACGAGCAGCGGATGCGCGCCGCCGGCTTTTCGACGTATCCGTACAAGCTCGCGGCGTTCGTCGTCGCCGGCGCGCTTGCGGGGCTCGCCGGCTTTCTCTACGCGGTGAAGGACGGCTTTGTCAATCCCGAGATCCTGGCATGGCATCAATCGGGGGCCGTGCTGCTGATGATCATCCTCGGCGGCATCGGCCGTCTGCGCGGCGCGGTGCTGGGCGCGTTCGCGTTCGTCCTGCTGAAGGAGTTCTTCCAGTCCGAAGCGATCTTCGGTGCGTTCGCACGTCACTGGCAGCTGCTGCTGGGCCTCGCGATCATCGCCTGCGTCGCGCTGATGCCCGATGGCCTGATCGGTCTTGCCGCCCAGCTGCGGCGCACGCGCGCCGTCGCTCCCCGTGCGTCCTGACGTCGTTCTCGCCGCGACGGACGTGACGCGCCGCTTCGGCGGGCTCACCGCGGTCGACCGCGTGTCGCTCGAGCTCGTGCGCGGCGCCGTTCACGCCGTGATCGGCACGAACGGCGCCGGAAAGTCGACGCTCGTCAACGTCATCGCCGGCGAGCTGCCCGCCTCCGCTGGCCGCATCGAGCTCGACGGCGTCGACGTCACGCACTGGCCGCAGCCGCGACGCGCACGCGCCGGCCTCGGCCGGAGCTACCAGCGCACGACGATCTTTCCGCGTTTCACGGTGTACGAGAATTGCCGGCTGTCGGCGCAGTCCCGGCACCAGCGCGGCTGGGACTGGTGGAGCGCCGCCGCGCGCTGCGACGCAAGCGCGACGCAGGCGCGCGACGCGATGGCCCGCACCGGTCTCGCGACGCTCGGCGACCGCGTCGCCGGCACGCTGTCGCACGGCCAGAAGCGGCAGCTCGAGATCGCGATGTGCCTCGCCACCGCGCCGCAGGTGCTGCTGCTCGACGAGCCGCTGGCCGGCATGGGGCCCGAGGAGACCGAGCGGATGCTGGCGCTCCTCGACGCGCTGAAGCCCGGGCACGCCATCCTGCTGGTCGAGCACGACATGGACGCCGTGTTCCGCATCGCCGATCGCATCACCGTCATGGTGAACGGCGGGGTCATCGCAAGTGACCGGCCCGACGCCGTGCGCGCGAACGCCGCCGTGCAGACCGCTTACCTCGGCGACACGCTGGCCTGACGCTGCGGCCATCCATGACAGCGCTCGTCGAAGCCGTCGATCTGCACGCGCATTACGGCGAAAGCCACGTGCTGCGCGGGATTTCGCTCGCGATCGGACCGGGCGAATCGCTCGGCCTTCTGGGGCGCAACGGCATGGGCAAGACGACGCTGATCCGCACGCTGCTGACGCATGTGCGCGCGTCGCGCGGCCGTGTGCTGGTGCGCGGGCGCGACTGCACGCGCGAGCGTCCCGACCGCATCGCGCGCATGGGCGTGGCCTACGTGCCGGAAGGGCGCGGCATCTTTCCCAACCTCACGGTACGCGAGAACCTCGCGTTCGCCGCGCGCGCCGGCGTGGACGGCCGGCGCGACTGGACGCAGGCGCGCGTCCTCGACACGTTTCCGCGGCTTTCCGAGCGCCTCGGGCACGGCGGCCAGCAACTGTCGGGCGGCGAGCAGCAGATGCTCGCAATCGGGCGGGCCCTCATGACCAATCCGGACCTGCTGATCCTCGACGAGGCCACCGAGGGCCTGGCGCCGCTCGTCGTGCGCGAGATCTGGAACATCATTGCCGAGCTGAAGCGCACCGGGCTCGCGGCGTTGATCGTCGATCGCAACTATCCGTCGGTGCTGGCGCATACCGAGCGGGCGATCGTCCTCGAGAAGGGCGTGGTCGTGCTCGAGGGCGCGTCGTCCGCACTGGCGACGCAGCCCGACACGCTCGCCCGCCATCTCGGCGTCTAAGCGCCGGAAACGCATCAGTCCTCGGCTTGCGGCGGCCGCAGCGCCAGCGCGCGCGCGTAGAGCGCGTCGCGGGCGAGCCCCGTGGCGGCAGCCGCGGCGCGTGCCGCGCGTGCCGGCGGCAGCTCGGCGAGCAACGCGCGCAGCCAGCGATCGGCCTCGGGCGGGAGCACTTCCTCTCCGGTCACGGGCGCGTCGGGCGCATCCACGACGAGCACGAATTCGCCCCGCACGCGGTTCGGATCGCCGTCGAACCAGGCGCCGGCGTCGGAGAGCGGCATGCGCGCCACGGTCTCGAACACCTTGGTCAACTCCCGCGCGACGACCAGCGGGCGCGCGCCGCCGAGCGCTTCGGCCAGCGCAGCGACCGTTGCGCGCACGCGATGCGGCGCCTCGTAAACGACGAGCGCGAACGGCAGCGGCGCGACCGTCTCGAGCAGGATGCGGCGGGCCTTCGCCTGCGTCGGCAGGAAGCCGAGGAACGCAAAGCGCTCCGCCGCGAGACCTGCTGCGGACACGGCCGCGGCGACCGCCGACGGCCCGGGAATCGGGACGACCGCGTAGCCCGCCGCATGCACGTCGCGCACCAGCCGCGCACCGGGATCGCTGATGGCAGGCGTCCCGGCGTCGCTGACCAGGGCCACGCTGCGCCCTGCCGTCAGCGCCTCGATCACGGTACGGCTGCGCTGCGCTTCGTTGTGCGCGTGCAGCGACACGAGCGTTGCAGCGATGCCGTAACGCTTGAGGAACGGCGCAGTGACCCGGGTGTCCTCGGCAGCGACGAGGTCCGCGCTCCGGAGGATGGCGAGCGCGCGAAAGGTCAAATCGGCCGCGTTCCCCAGCGGCGTCGCCACCACATATAATGATGACGGCATGGCGCGCCCGCCCGGCGTCGCGCCCTGATCGCCGGTTTCTGCCGTCGCATCCACCCCCTCCGACATCGTGTCCATTCCCTTGCGCTGGCTTTCGGCCCTTCGCTGCGCCGCCCGCGTCGGGTCGCGCACCGTGCTCGCGGCGTTCGTCGCGGCCGGCGCATTGTCCTGCGCCCAAACGGGGCCGGCAACCCGGTCCGCACCGATCGTCGAGCGTACTCCACCGCCGCGCACGGCCCAGTTACCGCGACCGCCACCGCAGGCGCTGCCGCCGCCGGTCGTCGCCGCCCCGTCGCCGCCAACGGAGCCGACGGCCGCCGTGACGTCGCCGCTGGCGGAGCCCGCGGAAGCAACGTCGCCGGCGGACGCGCCGGCCACCGCAGCGGAAGCGCGAGCGCTGCGTCCGGCGCCCGCGGGGACCGACCTCATTGCGCTGATCCTGCCGCTCGACGTGCCCGCCTACGCCCGTGCAGCCGACGCGGTGCGCGCCGGCTTTCTCGCCGCTGCCGACGCGGCTGGCGTCCGCGCGAAGTGCGTGGTCCTCGGCCACAAGGAAGATGGCGTGCTCGCCGCCTTCGAGGATGCGAAAAAGCGCGGCGTACGCGTCGTCGTCGGCCCGCTCCTGCGCGACGATCTCAAGACGCTCGCGATCGCCGACGCCGACATCCCCTGGACGATCGCGCTGAACCAGCTCGACGACCCGACGTCGCTGCCCCCGGCCGTGTACTCGTTCGCACTGACGGTGGAATCCGACGCGCGCGCCGTCGCGCACCGCATGCAGGCCGACGGCGTGCGCGCGGTCGACGTCATCGCCAGCGACCCACCGGTGATGAAGCGCATGGCGTCGGCGTTCGCCGCCGAATGGGTGAAGACGGGGGGCGCGCCGCCGGCCGCGTACCGCTTCGACCCTGCGCCCGAAGCGCTGACCCAGCTGCGGCGCAACCTCGCCCGCGCCACGCCCGACGCGCTCGTGCTCGCCATCGACGGCGCCGACGCGCCGCTGGTCAAGTCGTTCACGGGCCCGATGACCGCGTACGCGAGCGGCCTCGTGTTCGAGCGTCCCGATCCTGCCACGGTCCGCGACCTGAACGACGTCCGCATCGTCGAGGTGCCCTGGCTCGCGACGCCCGACGCGCCGGCGTTCGCCGCGTTCGCAAGGCGCGACTTTGGCAGCGCGGCACTGGAGCGTCTCTACGCGCTCGGCATCGACGCGTTCCGTGTCGCGCAGGCGTTCGGCGATGACCCGCCCGAACGTTTCGAGCTCGACGGCGCCACCGGCCACATCACGCTCGTCGAAGGCCGGCAATTCGCCCGCGAGGGCGTGTTCGCCGTCTATCGTGACGGAACGCTCATCCCGCTCGACGCCGCGCCGCGCTGATCGCGCCGCCGTCGGCGCGCACGCCGAAGCGCTCGCGGCGGCGTTCCTCGCCGCGCACGGCCTCACGATCGTCGCCCGCAACTTTCGCACACGCCACGGCGAGATCGACCTCATCGCCAACGACGGCGCGACGCTCGTGTTCGTCGAAGTCCGCCGGCGTTCGTCCGCCGCATTCGGCGGCGCCGCCGCAAGCATCACGGCGGCGAAGCAGGCGCGCTGGTCGCTCGCGGCGCGCGCGTACCTCGCGCGCCTGCCACGGGAACCCGCCTGCCGTTTCGACGCCGTCCTGCTGGACGGCCCCGATCCGCCGGCGATCGAGTGGCAGCGCGACGTGCTTGCGTTCGACGCGTGAGTCTGCGCAGCCGGCCGTCCCGCGCCGCGTTTGCATGACACGTTCCGCGCACGCCGGGGACGCCTGTTAAAATCGCTGCCGATGATCGATCACGTCAAGCGCGTTCGCGGCCACTTCGCCGACAGCGCCCAATTGAAGCTCGAGTCGGCCGAAGCGCTCGCGCCGGCGATCGTGCGGGGCGCAACGCTGATGACGGAGTGCCTGTTCGCCGACGGCCGCATCCTCGCCTGCGGCAACGGCGGGTCGGCCTCCGACGCCCAGCACTTCGCCGCCGAGCTCGTCGGGCGCTTCGAACGCGAGCGCCCCGAGCTTCCTGCGCTGTCGCTCGTCACCGACACCTCGCTGCTCACAGCGATCGCGAACGATTACGCGTTCGAGCAGGTCTTCGCGAAGCAGGTCCGCGCGCTCGGCGCGAAGGGTGACGTGCTGCTCGCGATCTCGACGTCCGGCAACTCGCCCAACGTCACGGCCGCCGTGACGGCCGCGCACGAGCGCGAAATGCGCGTGGTCGCACTCACGGGGAAGGGCGGCGGGCGGCTGGGTGAACTTCTTGCGCCCGAGGACGTCCATATCTGCGTTCCGCACGCCCGGACGATGCGCATCCAGGAAGTCCATCTCCTCGTCATCCATTGCCTTTGCGACGCCATCGACGCGACGCTGCTGGGCGACGAGGAGTGAGCCGGTCGCGCCGGAGGCGCTGCGCCGGCCGTACCGATACACGAACGACGCCGGCGGCGCGCACCTGGCCGCCGGTGCAATCGCAGTCCGAGGAGGCCGTCGCATGATTCACGCACGCTGGTTCGCATCCTTACTCTCGGCGGGCATGCTCGCCGCCGCGCTGCTGCAGGGTTGCGTGCCGGTCATGGTCGCTGGCGCCGTCGGCGGCACGGCGCTCGTCGCCACCGATCGGCGCTCGGTGGGCGCGCAGGCCGACGACGAGGCGATCGAGCTCAAGATATCGAACGCGATCAACTCGCAGTACGGCGAGAGCGTGCACGCGATCGCGACCAGCTACAACGGCGTCGTGCTGCTCTCCGGCGAAGTGCCCACGCCGGAGATCTTCTCGTCGATCGGCAACCTCGCGAAGAACACCGACAAGGTACGCATCGTCCACAACGAGCTCGCCGTCGGCCCGAACGCCGACATGTCGGTGCGCTCGAACGACACGTTCATCACGTCGAAGGTCAAGACGCGCTTCGTCGAGGCGAACAAGTTCTCGACGACGCACGTCAAGGTGGTCACGCAGCGCGGCATCGTCTACCTGATGGGCCTCGTGCGTCACGACGAGGGTGACGCAGCCGCGCAGATCGCTAGCACCACCACCGGCGTCGTGCGCGTGGTCAAGCTGTTCGAATACATCAACTGACGCGGTCGTGATTCCCGAGCCGCGCTACCCGGCCAAGATCGCTGCCACCGCGGATGCGCTGACGCGCTTCGCCGCGCTGCCGCGCCCGCGCGTCTTCACCAACGGCGTCTTCGACCTCCTCCATCGCGGCCACGTCACGTACCTCGAGCAGGCGCGGGCGTTGGGTGCGTCGCTCACCGTCGCCGTCAATTCCGACGCGTCGGTGCGGCGGCTCGGGAAGGGCGTCGACCGGCCGCTCAACGCGCTCGACGACCGCATGGCCGTGGTCGCCGCGCTCGGCTGTGTCGACCTGGTGATTGCCTTCGACGACGACACGCCGCGCGCGCTGATCGCCGCAGGGTTGCCCGAGATCCTCGTCAAGGGCGGCGACTACACAGCGGCGACGACCGCGGGCGCCGCCGAAGTGCTCGCAGCCGGCGGCCACTTCGTCGCCATACCGTTCCGCCACGATCGCTCGACGACCGACCTGGTGAAGCGCATCCGCCGCTAGCGCCGCGGTTGCAGGCGCTGCGTTGCTATAATCGCGCCGCCGCTTCACCGGAACACCTCATGCTGCAAGCCGATCGAGAAGTCGACGCCCGCGGTCTCAACTGTCCGCTGCCGATCCTGCGCACGAAAAAGGCGTTGAACGACATGCGCTCGGGACAGACGCTGCGCATCACGGCCACCGATCCGGCAAGCGTGCGCGATTTCCAGGCGTTCGCCCGACAGACGGGCAACGAGCTCGTCGAGCACGGCGAGGCGGACGGCGCGTTCTGGTTCCTGATGCGCCGGCGGTGATTCTCCCGCGGTCATTCGCGCCCACGCCGTGAATGCCGCACTGCTGCTCCTTCCCGATTTCCTCCTGATCGCGCTCGGCGCGGCGCTCGCGCGCATGCGGCTCTTCGACGCTGCCTTCTGGGCGGGGCTCGAGCGGCTCGTGTACTTCGTGCTCTTTCCCGCGCTGCTCTTCCGCTCGCTCGCGCTGTCGCCGCGCGCGGTCACGGACATGGGAATGCTCGCCGTCGTGGGCCTCGGCTTCACGGCCGCCGGCATGCTGCTGTCGGCGCTCGCGCAGCCGCTGTTCCGCCTGCCGGAAGCGACATTCGCCGCCTGCTTCCAATGCGGCTTCCGCTTCAACACGTATGTGGCGCTCGCGGCGGCGGCGCGCATCGGCGGCGCCGACGGCGTGGCGGCAATGGGCCTGCTGGTCGGCCTGCTCGTGCCGGTCGTCAACGTCGCCGCAGTCGCGATGCTCGCGCGCGGCCGCGGGGCGCGAATCGTCGTCGAGGTTGCGCGCAACCCGCTGGTGATCGCCTGCGTGCTCGGCATCGGCTGGAACGCGCTGCGTGTGCCGGTGCCGGCGCTCGCCGTGCGCATCCTTGACCTGCTGGCGGCGGCGGCCGTGCCGCTGGGCCTGCTTGCTGTAGGCGCCGGCCTCCGCCTCTCGCACACGACGCTGCCGGTGCGGGCGCTCGTGTGGTGGAGCGCCGTGAAGCTGGCCGCCGTCCCGCTCGTTGCCGTGACGCTCGCGCGCGCGCTCGGCCTCGCGCCACTCGAGCGGCAGATCGCCGTGGCGCTCGCAGCGGTGTCGACGGCGCCGTCAGCCTACATCCTGGCCGTCCAGATGAACGCCAGCGGCGGGCCGGTGGCGCTGCTGATCTCGACGGGGACGTTGATCGCGGCCGTCACGCTGCCGCTGTGGATCGCGCTCGCCGCCTGACGGCGGACGGTCAGCGTCGGTAGCGCGAGACGAAGTCGGTGATGATGCCGCGCTCGGCGCGGTCGATCGCCGCGTCGAGCGAGCGGTCGCTCGGGTCATGCTGCTTCGCGCGGCGGTACGCGGCGAGTGCCTCCTTGTAGTTGCCGAGGCCCTGTTGCGCGTCGCCGAGGCAGCGCCAGGCATCGGTGCTGCCGAGTTCCAGATCCGCCCAGTCATGACACAGATCAGCCGCGCGGCGGAAGTTGCCGGCGCGCAGCATGCGCGGGCCTTCGAGCCGCAGCGCGTCCATCCGGCCACGGCGTTCCGCGAGCAGCGCGTCGATATCCGGGTCGATGGGCGCCCCCACGGCTGGCGCGCCGGGCTTCGGCGCCGCGACGGATGCGGGCGCCGGAAGCGTCGCCACGCCTGCGGTTGTGGACGCAGTGGTCGAGGAATGCGGCGCAGCGACGATGCGGCCGCGGTCCGTCGCGTTGCCGGGGAGCGGTGTCAGCATCGGGACCGTGCGGGCGACGCCGGTGCGCACGATGTTCACGGCATCGGCCATCGGCTGGTTCCACGCCACGGCGTAGAGCCACACCATGGCGGCCAGCCCGAGGACCCCCGTGGCGAGATTGAGCATGCCGGGCGGGCCGTGCGTGACGAGGCAATCCTCGGCAAAGTCCCACTCGGTCTCCTGGTCGTGCGCGAGGCGCTCGTAGGACAACGCGACCGTCACCGGCGCGACGATCGGAATGCCGCAGCCCATGCCCTTCCACCAGACCCGCAGCGAACGGGAAAGCCCGCGCCGGATCTGCGCCGCGACGTCCCGCCGCGCATAGGCGTCGGAAATCGAGAACTGCAGGTAGACGCCGAACAGCCACTTTCCCGGTGTGGTGCCGAGCGCTGCGATCAGCAGCGCCTCGAGCGGAATGAAGGTCGCGGTGATCAGGACCGGCGCCACCAGCGGGTGCCCGAGCCAATACGCGACCGGCGCGCTGAAGGCACCGGCGCCGCGCAGCTCGGAAAGCAGGAGCGCGAGCATCAGGCCCCAGATCGCGTAATCGAAAAGACGGGCACCGAGACGGTTCCACGGCCGCGGCTCGCTCGTCCGGCCGGATTTCTCGCGCTCGAGCTCGGCCATCCGGAGCTGGAAAATCCACGACGCGTCCTCCGCAGGCTGGCTCGCGCCCATGAAGACACTTTTTTCCCGCCGCCAGTTGAGGATCGCGAGATCCGTCTGCGGCTGCAGGCCGAGCTGCGAGTTCGACGGGCGGGCGCGGTTGTACGCGGCACCGTGGACGAGACCGTAGACGATGGTGAGCACCAGCAGTGCGACCGTGGCCCAGACAAGCACCTGCTTCGCCACCGCCATCACGTCCGGGGGCGTCACGTAGACGATCGCTGCCACCAGGAAGCCGCCGAACAGCAGGCAGAGGCCAACGGCGACGAACGGGGAGCGCACCGACGAAGCGACGCGCTCGGTCAGCCCCGGGTGGTGCAGCGTGGCCTCCGGCGGCGGCTTGCCCGCCGGGGTGGTATCGAGAAAATCCTCGAGTTGCGGCGCAACGGGCAGCGGCGCACTGTGCACGTCGGTCTGCTCGCCGGAATCGGCGATCGCATTTTCGACGACGTGGGCGATCTTCTGCTCCGCCGTGCCCGCGGACAAGGCGAGCTCCTCGTCGTAGTGGGCGCGCCGGCTGCCGTCGCCCAGTATGCGACTGGCATGATTGATGAAGCGCAGCGCCTCCTCGACGTTGCCCTGACCATCGCGCGTTTTTGCGTAGTACTTGCGGATCAGGCGACGCAGTGCCGCCCGCACCTCCTCGTCGGAGGCTGCGGCCTGAACGCCGAGCGCATCGTAGAGCGTCGCCTTCATGCTTAACGCGCTGAAAATCCCGATTATGCGCCCGGCCGGCAGCCTATCCGCCGCCGGGACAATTCAGGAAAGAGCAAGATCCGCGCCCTGTTCCCGCAACCCGGCGCTGCGCCGCAACAAAAAGCGAAAGCGGCCCCGGAGGGCCGCTTTCGATGCCGCGCTTCGGCAGGTTGCGCCGATGCGCGCGAGCGCGTCACTCCCCCTTGGAGGTGTCGCGTGCGGTCAGCTTTTCGCGGATTCGGGCCGACTTGCCCGAACGGCCGCGCAGGTAATAGAGCTTGGCGCGGCGGACGTCGCCCCTGCGCTTCACCTCGATCGACGCCAGCAGCGGCGAATAGGTCTGGAACGTGCGCTCGACGCCCTCGCCGCTCGAGATCTTGCGCACGGTGAAGGCGGAGTTGAGCCCGCGGTTGCGCTTGGCGATGACGACGCCCTCGTACGCCTGGACGCGCTTGCGCTCGCCTTCGACGACGTTGACGTTGACGATCACCGTGTCGCCGGGGGCGAACTCGGGGATCGTCTTGTTGAGGCGGGCAATCTCTTCCCGCTCGAGCGTTTCAATGATGTTCATGGCGTAGTCTCCATCGATGATGCGGGTCCGTAACCCATTGCGCGCAGCGCAGGGCGCCCCCTGATGCGCGATGCGGGGACCGCCGGCCTCGCGCGGCGCAAACCCCTGCGCCATGCGCCTGCTCCGGACGATCCGTTCTCGTTTCTCGTTGCCTTCCGTCTCCCACCCTGTCACTTGCTCCGCGCCACGCCCGCCTCCGGCGGCGAGCCCGTCACTCCGTTGCCGCTGCCCGGTGCCGCTCGAGCAGTTCGCGCTCTTCCTTCGTCAGCGTTCGGCCGGACATCAACCCCGGCCGGCGCAAGGCGGTGCGCGCAAGCGCTTCCGCCAACCGCCAGCGGCGGATCTCGGCGTGATTGCCCGACATCAGCACTGCCGGCACTGCCTGGCCCTCGAACACGTCGGGCCGCGTGTAGTGCGGACAATCGAGGAGCCCGTCGACGAATGACTCCTGCGCCGCGGACTCCGCATCGTTCAACGCGCCCGGCAGCTGCCGCGCGACGGCGTCCATCAGCATCAGCGCCGGCAACTCCCCACCCGACACGACGAAATCGCCGATGGCGATCTCCTCGTCCACTTCCGCCGCGACCACCCGCTCGTCGATGCCTTCGTACCGCCCTGCGATCACCACGTACCCCGCAGCATCGCGGCGTGCGAGGCTCATCACCCCTGCGTGCGTCAGCGGGACACCCGCCGGCGTCAGATGCAGCGTGCGCGATTCGCCGACACCGTCGGCCCGCTGCGCTTCGCGCGCGGCGCGGATCGCCTGCGTCAGCGGGCCCGGCAGCATCACCATCCCCGGTCCACCGCCGTACGGCCGGTCATCCACCGTGCGGTGCGCGTCGGTCGCGAAGTCGCGCGGGTTCCACACGTGAAGACGCCACAATCCGCGCTGCAATGCGCGCCCCGTCACACCGAAGGCCGCTGCGTGCAGCACCATTTCCGGGAACAGCGTGACGACGTCGATGCGCATGGTGCGTCCCCGCGTCGCTGCCCGACGCTGCCGCCGCTAGTAATCCGCCTGCCAATCCACTTCGATCCGCCCCGCGGTCATGTCCACGCGGTCCACGTACGCCGGCACGAAAGGTATGAGGCGTTCCGCCCCTTCCTCCGCCGCGACCCGCAGGATCGGGTGCGCGCCGTTGCCCGCCACACCCGCTACGCGTCCCAGCGAGACGCCCGACCGATTCATCACTTCGAGACCTTCGAGGTCGGTCCAGAAGTATTCGTTCTCCGCGGGCGGCGGCAGCGCATCGCGCCGCAGTCCTACCTCACGCCCTCGCAGCGCTGCAGCCGCCTCGCGCGACTCGACGCCCGCGAAGCGCGCCACGATGCCGGGCGTCTGCTGCTTGGCCTCGAGCACTTCCACATCACGCCACGCGTCGACTGCCGTCTCGCGCATTGCCCACGTCCGGTGAGCGACCAGCGCGCCGGCGTCCTCCGACCAGGGCGTCACCCGCACCCAACCGTGCACGCCGAACGGAGCACCGATGCGCCCCATCGCGACGTACGCGCGCACCGCTGCTGTCGCGCTGGGTGGCGTATCAGGCGGCCGGCTGCACGGGCGCCGGCTGCGCGGGCGCAGGCGCGGGTGCGCTGGCGGCCGTGGCCGCCCGCTTGACGAGCATCGCGACCGTGTCGGACAGCTTGGCGCCGCGCTCGGTCCAGAAGGCGACGCGATCGTGCGCGATGCGCAGGCCTTCCTCGCGCTCGGCGGCCACCGGGTTGTAGAAGCCGACGCGTTCGATGAACCGGCCGTCGCGGCGGTTGCGCGAATCGGCGACGACGACGTTGTAGAAGGGGCGCTTTTTGGCGCCGCCGCGAGCGAGTCTGATGACGACCATCGAAGTATCCGGGTGTGAGCGGAGAAAAGCCGATTATTGTATTGCAAAAACGTTGATTCGTCGAGCGATTCGCTCGGGCGCCGCAGCGTGGCGCTAGCGATGGGCGGGTGGCGTCAGCGCTCGCTTTTGTCGCCGGGCGGCGGCGCAATTGTCACGAATGTCGCCCAAAATTGCCCGATCGTCGGCCAATCCAGCGCGATGTACCGTACAGCGCGCCCAAAATCCGAGCGGTCGGCGCGACGGCCTCACCGGCGGCCCCGATTACGCGCGCGTCACCTTCCCCCAGGGAACATGCCTTTCATGTTGCGCATGAGCTTCTGCATGCCCCCCTTGGCAACCATTTTCATCATCTTCTGCGTCTGCTCGAACTGGTTCAGGAGCTGATTGACCTCCTGGACCGACACGCCCGCGCCCGTGGCAATCCGGCGCTTGCGGGACGCCTTGATGAGCTCGGGCTTGACGCGCTCCTCGCGCGTCATCGAATTGATGATTCCTTCGATGCGGGCGATCTTGCGCTCGTCGACGGTCGTCGACTGCGCGGCACGCGCGAGTTCCGCCGGCAGCTTGTCGAGCATGCCCTGGAGGCCGCCCATCTTGCGCATCTGGCCGATCTGCGCCTTATAGTCCTCGAGGTCGAAGCCCTTGCCGGTCTTGACCTTCTTCGCGAGCTTCTTCGCGTCCTCGACGTCGACGTTGCGGTGCGCCTCCTCGATCAGCGACAGCACGTCGCCCATGCCGAGGATCCGCGACGCCATCCGGTCGGGGTGGAAGATTTCGAGGCCGTCGACCTTCTCCGCGACGCCGACGAACTTGATCGGCGCGCCGGTGACGTGCCGCACCGAGAGCGCCGCCCCGCCGCGGGCGTCGCCATCGAGCTTCGTGAGGATCACGCCGGTGAGCGGCAGCGCATCGCGGAAGGCGCGGGCGGTGTTGACCGCATCCTGGCCCTGCATCGCGTCGACGATGAACAGCGTCTCGATCGGCTTCACTGCCGCGTGCAGCTCGGCGATCTCGCGCATCATCGCCTCGTCCACGGCGAGGCGCCCCGCCGTGTCCACGATCAGGACGTCGTGATAGTGGCGGCGCGCCCAGTCGAGCGCGCCCTGCGCGATGGCCACCGGCTTGTCGTCCGGGGTCGAGGGGAAGAAGTCGACACCGACCTGCGTCGCCAGCGACTTCAGCTGGTCGATCGCGGCCGGGCGATAGACGTCGGCCGAGACGACCAGCACCTTCTTCTTCTGCTCCTTCGACAGGAGGCGGGCCAGCTTCGCGGCGGTGGTCGTCTTGCCGGCACCCTGCAGGCCCGCGAGCAGGATCACTGCCGGCGGCTGCGTGGCGAAATCGAGCGGCTGCGCGCTGCCGCCCATCAGCGCCGCCAGCTCGCGCTGGACGATGCCGACGAGCGCCTGGCCAGGCGTCAGCGAGCCGACGACCTCCGCCCCGAGCGCCTTGTCGCGGATCGCCGCGATGAAGTCCTTGACGACGGGAAGCGCGACGTCGGCCTCGAGCAGCGCGAGGCGAACTTCGCGGAGCGCGTCCTGGATGTTGGCGTCGGTGAGCCGCGCTTCGCCGCGCAGCGTCTTGACCACGCGCGAGAGGCGCGTCGTGAGGTTGTCGAGCATGGTGAGCGTTCCGCAGGCGCTCGAGCGCCTGCCTGTAAACTGGGGACTTCGCGCGCGCCGTCGGCCGCGCGAATCGAGTCGATGATTCTACTTCACCTCGCTGTCGCCGCCCTGTACGCGCTCGCCGCCTGGGTGCGCTGGCCCCACGCCGGGGCACCGCGCCGCACCGCCGCCTTCGGCGCGCTCGTGCCGCTCGCGCTGGCGCTGCACGCCGTCGTCCTCGTCCGCGCGATCGTCAAGCCGGACGGACTCGACCTCTCGTTCTCGAATGCGCTGTCGCTGGTGGCCGGCCTCGCCGCGCTCATTGCCTGGGCCTCGGGGCTTTTCCGCGTCCTGCCGCAGGTCGCCGCGGTGGTGCTGTCGATGGCGGCCGCCGGCGTGCTCATTCACACGTTCGGCGAAAGCCCCCACCGGTTCCCCTATGCGGATGCCCCCTGGGCCACGGTGCACATCGCGATCGCGCTCGTCGCCTACGCGCTCTTCGTCGTCGCAGCGCTGCAGGCGCTGATGCTGACCGGTCTCGAGAAGCGCCTGCGCGGCGGTGCCGAATCCATGAGCGAGACGCCGCCGCTCCTCACGCTCGAGCGGTACCTCTTCCGGCTGATCGGCGGGGGATTCGTGCTGCTCACGCTCGCGCTCGGAAGCGGCTTCCTGTTCTCGGAGCAGCTCTTCGGCAAGCCGGTGACCTTCACGCACAAGAACGTGTTTTCGGTCGCCGGCTGGCTGACGTTCGCGATCCTCCTGTTCGGCCGCGCGCGGTACGGCTGGCGCGGGCGCACGGCGCTGCGCTGGACCCTTGCCGGGACGCTGCTGCTCGTGCTCGGCTATCTTGGCAGCAAGTTCGTGCTCGAAGTCCTGCTCAATCGGTAGAACGGCCGAATTGACACTGGCGTTCGCCGCCCGAATACTCGTCGCTCCCGCTCGGAGTTCCGCCCGCCGTGGATGAAATTTCGTCCGACGCTCTCGTCGTCGCGCTCTGCGTCTCGCTGATCGCCTCGGGGTTCTTCTCCGTCGCCGAGACGGCGATGATGGCGGTCAACCGCTACCGCTTGAAGCACAACGCGCAGCGCGGCAACCGCGGCGCCAAGCTTGCGCTCGCGCTGCTCGCACAGACCGACAAGCTGCTTGGCGTCATCCTCCTCGGCAACAACCTCATCAACGCCGCAGCGGCCACGCTCACCGCCGTGCTGAGCGCGCGCCTGTTCGGCGAAGGCAAGCTGGCGCTCGCGCTGGGGACCCTCGCGATCACGTTCCTGATCCTCGTCTTTTCCGAGATCACGCCCAAGGTCGTCGGCGCGGCGCACGCAGACCGCATCGCGCCCGTCGCGGCCTACGCGCTCACGCCGCTCTTGAAGCCGCCCTTTGTCTGGGTCGTCGCGTTCATCAACCTCTTCGTGCAGGGGTTGCTCAAGCTCTTCCGCATCAAGAGCACATCCGAATCCGGCTCCACGCTCACGCAGGAGGAACTGCGCTCGCTCGTGCTCGAGGGCAGCCAGTATTTTCGCGGCAAGCACCGGACGATGCTCGCCAACCTCATGGACCTGGAAGCGATCGGCGTCGACGACGTGATGACCCCGCGCAGCCAGATTCATGCGCTCGACCTCGCCGAAAAGCCGGCGCTGCTGCGCCAGCAGCTCGCCACGTCCTACCATTCGCGGGTGCCGGTGTACGAAGGCTCGCTCGACAACATCCTCGGGGTCCTTCCGCTCAAGAGTGTCGTGCATTTGCAACAGACGGGCGAGATCGACGCCGAGCGGCTGCGCCCGCTGCTGCGCCCCGCCTATTTCGTCCCGGCGGGAACGCCGTTGCTGACGCAGCTGCAGCAGTTCCAGGCCGATCGACAGCGCCTCGGCCTCGTGGTGGACGAATACGGCGAGTTGCAGGGGCTGGTGACGATCGAGGACATCGTCGAAGAGATCATCGGCGAATTCACCACGCAAGCGCCGGGCGGCGCCGATACGTTCCGCCGCGAGCCCGACGGCAGCGTCGTCGTCGACGGAATGACGCTGCTGCGCGCCCTCAACCGGCGCCTCGGAACCCAGTTCCCGCTCGATGGTCCCAAAACGCTCAATGGGCTCATCATCGAGCATTTGGGCGACATTCCGGACGCCGGCATCAGTTTCCGCCTGGCCGGGCAAGGCGTGGAGATCCTCCAGACGGTCGACCGCGCGGTCAAGGTCGTCCGTCTGCTGGCGCCCGTCGGACGCGCCGCAGCGCCTTTACAAACCCAATCCGAGCGGGCATCATCTTCAAGCTAATTTTCATGCAAATGGAATAAACCTACGATTACGCTCAAAAAATGGATGTACGGCACAAGAATTGCTTGTACATTTGATTCTTGCCGGTGCCGCCGGCCCGGTTGCCGGGCCAAACGCGCGGTCCGGCCCGCAACCGCAGAAGGATTGATCGCCTAACGCCATGGCCACGCACGTCGCCACCCGCAACATCAGCGGCCTTGCCCGCGCGCTCGCGCAACACGGCGTGATGTCCGAGCACGACGCCGAGGCGCTCCAGTCGCAGGCGCAAACCGCAGGGGTGACGTTCGTCGAGCAGGTGCTGTCGGGCAAGCGGATGACCGCCCAGCAGCTGGCCGTCTTCGGCTCACGCGCGTTCGGCGTGCCGCTGTTCGACCTCAATTCGTTCGAACTCGAACTGATCGACAAGTCGTTCTTCGACCCGAAAGTTGCCCAGACGCGGCGGGTTCTGCCGCTGTACAAACGCGGCAATCGCCTCTACGTCGCCACGTCCGATCCGGCGAACCTCCAGGCGCTGGAGGAAGTCCGGTTCCGCAGCAACCTGCCGGTGGAGCCCGTCGTCGTCGAGGACGACAAGCTCGGCCACGCGATCGCCAAGGTCATCGAGGCGAGCGGCACCACGCTGCAGGAGCTCGCGTCGCTCGAGGACATCGAGGTCGCGCTGGAGGAAGGCGGCCAGCAGGCGGAGTCCTCCGTCGACGACAGCGAGGTCGAAGACGCCCCGGTCGTCAAGTACATCCAGAAGATCATGCTGGACGCCATTTCCGCCGGCGCGTCCGACATCCATTTCGAGCCCTACGAAAAGTTCTTCCGCGTCCGCTACCGCGTCGACGGCGTGCTGATGGAGATCGCGCAGCCGCCGCTCGCCATCAAGGACAAGGTCGCGTCGCGGATCAAGGTGATCTCCAAGCTCGACATCGCCGAGCGCCGCGTGCCGCAGGACGGCCGGATGAAGCTCGTGCTGTCGAAGACCCGCGCCATCGACTTCCGCGTGTCGTCGCTGCCCACGCTGTGGGGCGAGAAGATCGTGCTGCGGATCCTCGACTCGGCGGGCGTCAAGCTCGGCATCGACGCGCTCGGCTACGACCCCGACCAGCAGGAAGCGATGCTGCACGCGATCGGCCGGCCGTACGGGATGATCCTCGTCACGGGGCCCACGGGCTCGGGCAAGACCGTCTCGATGTACAGCTGCATCAATATCCTGAACCAGCCGGGCATCAACATCTCGACGGCCGAGGATCCTGCGGAAATCCAGCTCGCCGGCGTCAACCAGGTCAACGTCAACGAAAAAGCCGGGCTCACGTTCGCCTCCGCGCTGCGCGCGTTCCTGCGGCAGGATCCCGATATCATCATGGTCGGCGAAATCCGCGACCTCGAGACCGCCGACATCGCGATCAAGGCGGCGCAGACGGGCCACCTCGTGCTGTCTTCCGTTCACACCAACGACGCCCCCACGACGCTCACGCGGCTCCTCAACATGGGCGTCGCGCCGTTCAACGTCGCGTCGTCGGTCATCCTCATCACCGCGCAGCGGCTCGCCCGGCGCCTGTGCCCGCAGTGCAAGAAACCCGCGGACATTCCGCCGGAAGCGCTGATTCGTGCCGGATTCCAGGCCGAGGATCTCGACGGCAGCTGGCAGCCGTTCGCGCCGATCGGCTGCGACCACTGCAAGGGCACCGGCTACAAGGGCCGCGTGGGCGTGTACGAAGTGATGCCCATCTCCGACGACATGCGCCAGCTCATCATGCGCAACGGCAACGCACTCGACATCGCCAAGCAGGCGGAGCTGGAAGGCGTGCGCAACCTGCGCCAGTCCGGGCTCATCAAGGTCAAGAGCGGCATGACCTCCCTCGAGGAAATCGAGGCGGTCACCAACGAATGACGTTGCAGTAACCGAATCGAGGTACGCCCATGGCCACCGCAGTCGCTCCCCGCGCCGATACACGCACCAAGGAATTCCTGTTCGTCTGGGAAGGCGTCGACCGCAACAACAAGCCGATGCGCGGCGAAACGCGCGGCGCGTCGGAGACGGTCGTCACGACCAATCTTCGCCGCCAGGGCATTCGCATCCTCAAGATCAAACGCCAGACGTTCCGCGGCGGGCGCCGGATCAATGGCAAGGACGTCGCGTTCTTCACGCGCCAGCTGGCGACGATGCTGAAGGCCGGCGTCCCGCTGCTGCAATCGTTCGACATCGTCGCGCGCGGCAACAGCAATCCGCGCTTTTCGCGCCTGATGATGGACATGAAGAACAAGATCGAGGCGGGCTCATCGCTGTCGCAGGCGTTCCGCGAGCATCCGGCGCATTTCGACGCGCTCTACTGCAACCTGGTCGGCGCGGGCGAATCCTCCGGCATGCTCGACGCCGTCCTCGACCGCCTCGCGACGTACCAGGAAAAGATCCTCGCGATCAAGAGCAAGATCAAGTCGGCGATGTTCTACCCGATCTCGGTGCTGGTCGTGGCCATCGTCGTGATGTGGGTGATCATGGTCTTCGTGATCCCGTCGTTCAAGCAGGTCTTCGCCAACTTCGGTGCCGAACTGCCGCTGCCCACGCTGATCGTCATCACCATGTCGGATTTCTTCGTCAAATGGTGGTGGCTGATCTTCATCTGCATCGCCGCCGGAATCACTGCGGCCATCATTGGATTCAAGCGCTCGGAAGCGGTGCGCTACACCTTCGACCGGCTGCTGCTGAAGCTGCCGATCGTCGGGCAGATCGTCGAGAAAGCCACGATCGCCCGCTGGACGCGCACGCTGCAGACGATGTTCGCCGCGGGCGTGCCGCTCGTCGAATCGCTGGATGCCGTCGGCGGCGCCGCGGGCAACATCGTCTATGCGCTGGCGACCAAGCGCATCCAGACGGAAGTCAGCACCGGCTCGACGCTGACCAACGCCATGTCCAACACGCGGCTCTTCCCCTCGATGGTGCTGCAGATGACGCAGATCGGCGAGGAGGCCGGCTCGCTCGACAATATGCTCGGCAAGGTGGCCGATTTCTACGAGCGCGAAGTCGACGACGCCGTCGCCGCGCTGTCGAGCCTGCTGGAGCCGGTGATGATCGTGTTCCTCGGCGTCTTCATCGGCGGCCTGGTGATCGCGATGTACCTGCCGATCTTCAAGCTCGGCACCGTGATCTGACACCAGCACGCGGCGTATCGCGATGACGTTTTCGGGCGATGCGCCGCGGGCGGCGCGGGCTGGGGCTGCGGCATGAACGCGGCCGCAGCGCTCGGTCCCTACGGCGCCTACCTGCTTGCCGCGATCGTCGGGCTGTGCGTCGGCAGTTTCCTCAACGTCGTCATCCACCGCGTTCCCAAGATGCTGGAGCGCGGCTGGGCGGAGCAATGCGCGGAGCTGCGCGGCGAGACGCTGCCGCCGGCGCCCGCGTACAACCTCTTCGTCCCGCGCTCAAAGTGTCCGTCCTGCCAGCATGGCATCACCGCGGTCGAGAACATCCCGGTCCTCTCCTGGCTGGTGCTGAAGGGCCGCTGCGCGGCGTGCGGCGCCGCCATCTCGTCGCGTTACCCGCTCGTGGAAGTCCTCGGCGCCGCGCTCGCCATGGCGGCCGTGTGGCGCTTCGGTGCCTCGTGGCAAGCCGTGGCCGCGTGCGTGCTGCTGTGGTCGCTTGCGGCGCTGACGTTCATCGACTTCGATTCGCAGCTGTTGCCGGACGGCCTCACGCTGCCGCTCGTGTGGGCGGGCCTCCTCGCGAACCTGTTCGAGCTGTTCGTGCCGCTCGCCACAGCGGTGATCGGCGCGGTCGCGGGCTATCTGTCGCTTTGGCTCGTGTACTGGCTGTTCAAGCTGATCCGCGGCAAGGAGGGCATGGGTTACGGCGATTTCAAGCTGCTGGCGGCGCTGGGCGCGTGGCTCGGATGGCAAATGCTGCCGCTGATCGTGCTCATGTCGTCGGTCGTCGGCGCGGCCATCGGGCTCATCCTCATCGTGTTCAAGGGCCGCGACCACGGCGTTCCGCTCGCGTTCGGCCCCTACCTCGCCATTGCCGGTGCGATCGCGCTGTTTTTCGGCCGCACGCTGACGAAGATGTACTTCGCGTGATGTATGTGGTGGGACTGACCGGCGGAATCGGCAGCGGCAAGTCGGAAGCCGCGCGCCACTTCGCCGCGCTCGGCGCCGATGTCCTCGACGCGGACGCGGTCGCTCACACGTTGTCGGCCCGCGGTGAAGCGGGACACGCGGCGCTGGTCGCGGCGTTCGGGCCGGCATGCGTGCGTGCCGACGGCGAAATCGACCGCGCGTGGCTGCGCGAGCATGCCTTCGCCGACGCCGCGTTTCGCGCCCGGCTCGAACAGGTGCTCCATCCGCTGATCGGTGCGCGCGTCGACGCGACGATCGCTGCGTGGGCCGGCCCCTATGGCGTTCTGGTCGTGCCGCTGCTCTTCGAGAAGGGCGGGCTCGCAACGCGCGTCGCGCGCGTGGCCGTGGTCGACTGCCCCGAGGACGAGCAGGTGCGCCGGGCCGTCGCGCGGAGCGGGCTCGCGCCGGAGGCGGTCCGCGCGATCATGGCGACGCAACTGTCGCGCGCCGACCGGCTGGCGCGCGCCGACGACGTCATCGACAACAGCGGCCCGCCCGACGCGCTCGGGCCGCAGGTGGCGGCACTCGACCTCGACTATCGCGCGCGGGCTGCGATGCGAAGCGACGAACGCCCGGCCGGGAATCGGGCACAATGACGCGCGACCAACGCGAGCCCACGTGATCCGCTACGAGCATCCTCTCAACGAACGCGTCCGGACGCTGATGCGCCTCGAAGACCTGTTCGCGCGCGTGAAATTCTTTGCTGCACAGGAGGCCGCGCCGGACCATCACGCGGCGCTGATGTCGTTGTTCGAGATCACCGACGTCGCCGCCCGCGCCGATCTCAAGACTGACCTGTTGCAGGAGCTCGAGCGCCAGAAGCAGGCGCTCGCCCTCCTTCGCACCAACCCCCAGATCGATCCGCGCGCACTCGACACGCTGCTCGCCGACATCGACGGCGTCGGCGCACAACTGCTGGCGCAGGCCGGCAAGGTTGGCGCCCACCTGCGCGACAACGAGTGGCTGATGGCGATCAAGCAGCGCTCGGCGATTCCCGGCGGCGTCTGCGAGTTCGATCTTCCCGCCTATCACTACTGGCTGAACCAGGCGCCCGACGCCCGGCGCAACGATCTCACCGGCTGGATCGAGCCTTTCGAGCCCATCCGCAACGGCGGCGCCATCGTGCTGCGGCTGCTGCGCGAGAACGGCCGCGCCAGCCGGCACACCGCCTATCACGGCGTGTTCCAGCTCATGCTGACGACCACCAAGGTCGCGCAGCTCCTGCGGCTGACGCTCCAGAAGGACATGCCCTGCGTTCCCGAGATCAGCGCGAACAAGTACGCGCTCAACATCCGCTTTCTCGGCGTCAGCGGCATGGACCGCGGGGCGGTCTACCTCGGCGACATCGAGTTCGAGCTGATGTTCTGCAATCTCTGACAAGCTTTGCGGACACCCGGAGCCCACTTTTCTTCGCTGAACGACGGCGGGGTCAGCCGCTTCCGGCCACGCGAGTCCGCCTCGTGCCCGTGACCAAGGCGGATCACGCAGTCCTGGTCGCGCGATTCGCCCGGCAGCGGCACTTGTAACAACGCTTGCCGGCGGCAAAGCTCCCAGAATAAACTTCACTCAGAATGACAGGGGCATGCGACGGCGACCGCTCATCGCCGCGACACGCCCCGCATTTCCGAAATCGCGCAGCAAAACGGTCCGGCGGCCGGGGAGGGCCGCTCAGCGGACGGGGTCCGTTCTTGGCGCTGGGCACAACACCGCTCGCTGGAAGTCTCCAGTGGGATGGCAGCATCGCGTGGCCGATGCTGATCGAGGCATCGCTCGTCATCGGGGCGATCGCCGTCCTGTTTCCGTGGTTTGGCGTCCTCGCCGGGCGAGACACGGGTCGAGACGGACGGTTCGCTGACACGACGCTCGCTGCGCCCGAACTTCCGGAACCGGTCCTGCCGCGACTCTGCTCGAGCTTCGCGACGCGCGCCGACCCGTCGGTGCGCGAGGCGCTGTGCGGCCGGGTCGCGCCTGCGGGAGAGGGCCGGGCGATCGACCGCTTTCCACCGGTGCTGCTGGAGGCGAAAGCCGCAGCCAAGCACGCCGTGGCGCTGCGCCGCCTTGGCGGCACGGACGGAGCCACCGTCGTCGACTGCGCGTTCGATCAGGCGGCGACGGCATTCGCGCCCGGTGATCCCGCTTCGCCTGCCCGCGATACGCGCCGGGCGAACGTCCTCCTGTCGCTGGGCGGCGCGCTGGACGGACATCCATCGGCCGCCGCGCTGGCGAACGCGGCATCGCGTGCGCGCGCCGCCCCTCCCCTGCGCGGCCCGTGCGTCGGCGTCGCAACGGAAGGCGCACTCGCTGCAGTGGCGTCGCTGATGAACGAGGCGCGCGGGGCCGCGCAAGGCGCGATCAAGAACGACGCGATGCGCGCCTTGCTGAGGACGGCCGGCTGGCAATGGGCGGGATGGTCGCTGCTGGGCTGGCTGTTGCTGCAGGTGAGCCGGCGTGCCGGGGCGGCCGCCTACGGCCTCGCGATCGCGCTGGTGGCTTGGGCCGCGGCAGCGTGGTTCGGACAAGTACCTTGGCCTCTCGGCTCCGCGCACGCGTTCGTACCAGCGCGCGCGGCGTCATGGCTCGCGATGCCGGCTGGCTTCGTCATCGGCATGCTCGCGGCGGCGGTCGTCGTGCTGGCGAGCGCGCCATGGCTGGCACGGCCGCTGGCTGCGGGACCCCAGCGGCCGACGTCCGTCTTCGGCTATCCGGGACTCGTCGTCGCGACCGGGGTGGGCTGGCTGCTGATCCTCGACCTCTCGGCCAATGGCCACGGGAGCAACCGCTACCTCGCGCTCTACCATCACGGCCACCTGTGGCTCGCCATGACGGCGCTCACCACGGCGGCGCTGCTGCGCGTGCCCATCGCGCGCGGCCTCGCCTGGTCGCTGTCGGTGGGCGGGGCGCTGGCCGCGCGGGTTGCGCGACGGCTGGGTGCCACCGCCGGCACCCTTCTCGCCGGCGTCGGCATGCTGGCCCTGATCGGCGCGATCGCCCTCCTGCTGCTCAATGTGCGCCAGCTCACGTCGGAAATCGGCAAGCTGTGGCTGATTGTCGGCGCGGCGTGGTTCTTCTTCCTTCGCGGCACCCCGCTGACCGAACGACTGGCGCAGCGCGGCAGTTCGCTCCGATCGCTGGCCCGCTATACCTGGCCGATGCTGTTCGTCGTCGGCGTGCTGATCGGGTCGATGATCGTCACGCGGGACATGGGACCGCTGCTGATCGCGGGCTACGGCGCGGGCGCGTTCGTCGCTGCGTCCGTCGCCATGTGGTGGCATCAGCGGCGCGGCGCGACTGCCGCCGCCTTCCTGCTCGCCATGATCCTGTTCGTCGCGTGGATCGTCGCGACGACGGCGATGCTGTTCCGCGTGGGCTCGCTCGACGATGTCGCCGCGGCGCGCCTCGAGAATCTCGCGGCACCGCTCGCGTCGGCGAACGATCAGCTCGCGCTGGTGACGTGGTTCCAGCACGCGGCACCGGCGGCGGGATTCGGTCTGGGGGCCGTGCCCTGGTGCGGCTTCGGCGCCACCGGCGCGTGCGCCGGCGTTCCCGCGCAGATCCAGAGCGACTACACGTTCACCGCACTCGTCGGCGCTTTCGGCACTACCGCGGCATGGGCGATGACACTCGGGTGCGCGCTGTGGCTGCAGCTGCTGATCCACCGTCACGGCAGCGCGACGAGCGGCGAGCCTCGCTTCGTTCGTCGCGGCCGCCGCATCGTCTACGACGAGCAGGCGTTCCTGAGCTGGCTGTGCGTCACCTGGGTCGTGCTGACGCTGTGCCAGCTCGCGGTGACCGTCGCAGGCAACCTCGCCGTCATACCGCTGACGGGCGTCACCTTTCCGTTCGTGAGCTTCGGCATGACGTCGCTCGTGCTCAACATGGCGATGCTGGGCCTCGCACTCAACGTCAACGCCCGGGGCGAGGCGGCGCATGGCTGACCGCGCACGCCGCGCAGCGTCGCTGCTGCAGCTCGCCATCACCGCAAGTGCCGCGGTCCTGCCGGTGCTGCTCGGCGTGCTGCTCGCGGTCGCGTCGGCGCGCCCGACCGACACGCCGGTCGCGCCGCGCTCCGGCGATCGCCATGTGAGCGTGCGCCACGTCGCGGCACTGAAAACGTTCGAGCATGGCATCGTCCGGCGCGACCGCGTCACGGCGCCGCTGCCTACCCCGCGGCTGCTGGTCGAGCGCATTGCGCAATGCCGTGCTGCCTGGGATGGCGGCGGCGGCACGATCGATCGCCTGCGGCGCATCGTGACGGGCGCGCCCGAGCGCGGCACGTCACCGGCCGCGCGCATGGCCGCGCAACTGAAGGACATCGACGACGCGCTGCGCGCATTCAGCAGCGGCGAGAACCGGCGCGTCTCCGACGTCGTCGGGTTCGATGCCGCCGCGTGGCTCGACGCGGTGGCGGCGGCGTTGCGCGCGCCGATCGAAGCGCCGGAGTATCCCGGTCACACATTCGCCCTGCAGTGCGCCGATGTTCCGGGCGCCGTGGCGACGCTGGCGCGCT
>Ga0068858_100001150_pt1 | contig 27351 bp, 22 predicted proteins | sample KBSSwiS12_FD_66589 | JGI IMG/M metagenome (GOLD analysis project Ga0068858, IMG submission 66589) | Switchgrass rhizosphere microbial communities from Kellogg Biological Station, Michigan, USA - KBS Switchgrass S1-2 | ecosystem: Host-associated > Plants > Roots > Rhizosphere > Soil ... | reverse complement strand
CTCCTTCATCGCAGTGGACTTGCACCACCTACTCCTTGCCGGCCTCCCGGCGCACCTGTTGAAAAACTCTGTTCGCGAGCTCGAGCGCGCAACGCTGCGAAAAGCGACCTCTCAGATCGACCCAGGATCGACGATCGCGACCTCGCCAAGGGTTGAGTGACCCCTGCGGACGGGTCCTAACGCGAGTCCGTGGAGTTTTTCAACAGAATCCAGCGGTTGCGGTCGGCGATTACTGAGTTCTGAACTCACGCTCTCGGCCGTATTGCCGTCATTCAAGGGCTAGCGACCGCTAGGCCTTCGATGGCCGGTTACGGCCGTACTGCTGACATTGCCGGCGGGACAGAACGCTACGGTCGGCAGAAGGTCCGCTTTCCCGCGCGCCAACGGGCGCTCCCGACCGTTCACCGACATTCAACTCGCTGCATTGCTTGCCGCGAAGCAGTCGCTCGCGCAGGCGGCTCGTCATCGGCCCATGTCTTGTTTCTTAGATTACGCAGGGCGAGGCACTGTCACGGGGCGACGCGCTGCTGCACCCGCGAGAAGGACCGTCGCGAGGCCGAGTACCAGCAGGAGGATGCCTCTTAGGGCCGCGCTCCAAAGCGGACCGAAGATCTCGGCAACCGGCCGCTCGACGAACACCTGCCACCCGAGCAAAGGGACGGGAGCATTCGCCGACAACACGGAGGCACCGGACGGGCTCGTGTCGAACGTCCTGCCTTCCCGCTGCCTCTCCGTCACAGGGGCTGCCAGCGCAGCGCGCACCTGCGGCAAGCCCGAAAGGTCCGGCTGACTCGAAACGGTCGCCGGGTCCCGGTCGGCGATCAAGCGACCTTTGCCGTCGACGATGTACGCGTAGCCCGTCTCGCCGACCTTGATCGCAGCGACCATTTCCCACACCCTCTTGACGTTGACCTCCGCCAGCGTGACTCCCGAGCCCGCGCGTGCGACGGCAATCGAAACATAGGGCTCGGCGGGCTTGCGGAAGTAGACAGGGCCGACATAGCTCTGCCGTTTCATCGCCTCGGTGAACCGCACGTCGTTCGCGAAGTCGGTGCCCCTGCCCACTTTGTCCATCGCCAGCCGGGAGACGAAGAGCGACTCCTTGCCGTCGGCGCCGACGTGCGTCAGCTCCGTGATCGCCGGCGCATTGCGCATCAGACGCAACCATTCGACGCGCTGCTGATCGGCCGGCACCCCCGCCGTGGACCCGCTGATCTGGCTCTGCGTCGCGACGACGAACTGCTCGATCTGGGCGGCCAGGGCGTCCGCTTTCTGGCGCTGCACGTCGATCATCAGCGCCTCGGTCTGACGCCACATGTACCAGACGTTCAGCGTGCCATGGATGAGGAAGGCACTGCCCACGAGCAGCAACGCAGGAAGCACCAGTTTGCGCACCGACATCTTCACGGTAGCCATGGCTCTCTCCCCTAGGTCAGTCACGACGAATGCCAGCGCGCCGTGCGCCGCCAACCGGGACACCGGCTCGATCACCCGGGCAAACATGACGACGTTGGCGCTCGCGCCGACGTAGTGGAGATCCGCCGCGAGACGCGATATCGTCGTCGCCCCGGGTGCGGTGCCCAGATGCCTCGTTGCGCGCTCGTGCGTGCGGACGTACAGCTCCGACAGGTCGCCGAGTCGCGTGTCCTTCGGCTCCGCCTGCAGACACAGTCCCGTGACTCGTTCCAAGCCGCGCGGTGCACGGTCGGGCGCTCGAGGGCGGAGGGTCGTTGCCACGTCAGTTGGCGAGTGGCGAAGGAACGCCTGCGCGGAGGCTGTCGAGGATCCGCAGGCAGCCGCGCAACTCACGTGCCCCGATAGCGGTGAGCGCGTACAGCCGCTTCGGGCGGTCGCCGCGTTGTGCCGTGGGCTCGCCCTCGCGAAACCGGATCAGCTTGCGACTCTCGAGCCGGTTCAGCACGGTGTAGAGGACGCCGAGCGTCAGCGAATGCCCGTGCGTGCCGATCTCGTCCTGGATCGAGAGTGCATACGGCTGCCGTCCGCAACGCAGGATCGCCAGCATCACCAGTTGTTCGTTGGAAGTCAGCACGCTCGCCCGTCCGATTGTCTGGAGGAACTCTATTCTAACTTGTAGAATTAGTCCAGCCTTCTTTGGTGCCCGGCGAAATCGTCGACCGTGGCGGTTTCGGCGCGCTAGCTTATGCCGATGTCTTCGACAAGAGTGCGATTCGTAACAGCGCCTCGACCAATTCACTCGATCATTTCTTCGGCGCGAAGCCGCAACGCCCTCGGGATCGTCAGACCCATGGCCCGCGCGGTCTTGAGGTTGATGACGAAGTCATAGCGCAGAGGTTGCTCCACCGGAATGTCGGCAGGCCTGGCGCCACGCAGGATGCGGTCAACGCAGTCAGCTGCGCGACGGAACAGCTCCCCCTGGTTGGCGCAATAGGAGCACAGGATTCCCCTTGCGGTCGGGTCGCGCGCGGGTCCGCCCGTGATGGCAAGCGGCAGACCCCGTCCCATGGCCGCCGCTGCAATGCGCTCCGGATTGGCATAGATCATTTGGGTGGCGATCATGAGCAGCGCGTCGGCAGTCGAGCCTGCAATCGTCGTCACCAGTTCGTCTTCGTTCCTCACCTGGAACACCTGAGACTCGAAGCCGCGCGTCCGGGCCGCATCCAGCATGACCCTGGCGAAGACCGCATGGCCCGGATCGCCGGCCTGATTCACCATATCCACACGCTTGGCGCGCGGCACCATCTCATGCAACAGGCTCAGGGTCTTTGGGATCAGGTCCTCAAGCCTCCATGACACGCCGGTCACGTTGCCGCCCGGGCGGGCTAGGCTGGCGACCAGTCCCGTGCCCACCGGGTCGCCGGCGCCGACCATCACGATCGGAATCTCGGCGGTCAGATCACGCAGGGCCTTTATGCCGGGAGTGCCCGTCGACACCAAGACGTCGGGCCTGAGCGAAACCAGCTCTGACGCCGCCACGGTCAAGGTCTTGTCGCTCGTGCGGCCGCGGGATTCGAGGACGAGGTTGTCGGGCTCGCTCCAGCCCTTCTGCCGCAAGGCGTTCAGCAGGAGCGTCTCATTCAGAGTGCGAACGCCCGTCTTCTCCAACGCACCTGGGGCAAGCCACCCCACCCGGACGCGTCGCATCTGGGCGACACATGTCGTGCTGCTGGCCAGCAGCGCAATCAGCTGCCCCAGCCAGACACGGCGCGCCGTCGTTCGGCCGATTCGAGACATGCCTTCTGCCGGGCGCTGACCCGCCTCAGGGCCGAATGCGCTGAGCATCCCTATCTCTTGGCAAGCCGGTCGGCGAACGCACGCTCTTTCGCTCCACTTGCTGCACGAATGACTGCTGACATCGGTGCAAGCGCGCCCAGGGCGTTTCTATCGCTTCGGCGACTCCGCGGGTGGACTGGTGTGGAAATCGACCCAGCGACTTGGCGCCCATGCATGTTTGACTGCCTTGGCCCCGTCGATGTCTCGAGCGACGAGGGCTCCTCCGTCCTCCACATGGAACGTCAAAGATCCTGGAGCGATCCACTTGCTCCCATCCGCTAGGGTCACGGTCCAAGGGAATCTGTCGTTGGCGCCGAGCTGACTGGACATCGTGTGCCTCCGGTAGAGGTTGTGAGGCTAAGCTCACTGGCCCGAACCGGCAACACTTCTCAGGCTGCGATGAGCGAAGCGGGAAGGCTCCCTTAACGGCCGACTGCACACAGTCTTTCGAACTACGAGCCGTCGGCGTTGGCAGCGGCAGGCACTACGGCTTCGGGTGCGTCCTCCTGCCCCAATCCGCCCGCTGCGGCGGCGAAGGAGACCGCAAGACCTCACGCTGGCCGTCTTGGTCGACGGTCTCGTCTGACATGGAGCGGTCACACGGCCGGGAGGGAGGCGCCTTGCCGGCCCCGAGCCGATCGGTGTGCCAGGTCAGAACACTCCCAAGGTCAAGCCGGCCGCCATGGCGGAGCCAAGGTCCTCACATCGCCTCAACTCTTCAGGCGGGATCTGTTTGGCACGCAGAATCTCCTCGGGCGTCTGTGCATGCGTGCAAACGATCAGCGGCGCCGCGATCGCCTTCAACCGCCACCCGGTTGCAATGCGTTCGATCTGCCGCGCGGCGTTGCTCCCGTCGCTCCCGGCGCAGATCAAAGCAGCATACGGCCGCCCATTGATCCGATCTAGGGCCGCGTAGTAGTTCCGGTCGAAGAAATCCTTCATCAGGCCAGACATCGACGCGAGATTCTCGGGTGTAGCAAAGATGTAGGCGTCGGCCGAGAGTACGTCTTGCGGCCCGGCATCGATGGCGCGGAGCACCTGCGTTTGCAAGGCCGCCCGCTCTGCTCCTGCGCCCGCCGCGGCAGCATGGGCCATCTGGCGCGTGCCGCCGGTCATTGAGTGGTAGACGACCGCGCGGGGTCAAGCCCGATGGATCACTCCAGGCTGCGCGCTCGTGCGTACTGGCCAGGGCGTGGCGAGGCATTCCGCGGCAGTCAATGCTTGGCGGCGAATCATTCGACCACCCGTTCCGGCCGATGCGGGGAGTGTTCAGGAGCGAGGCATCGAGTGAAACGCAGGTCATCGCTCGGCGCCAATCAATCGAGAATGACATCGGCGCGTAGCCGCACGTGGGACGTGACTTCGAGCCCTATCGCCCGCGCCGCCTTGGCGTTGACCACGAACTCGAACAGCGTCGGCTGCTCCATGGGCAACTCCCCCGGCCACGCGCCGCGCAGGATGCGCGCCACGTACTCGGCCACGCGACGCATCGCGCCGGCATATTCAGGACCGTACGAGAACGTGGCGCCCAAGGCTCGATAGGACGCGAATGTCGGAACGCGCAGCTCGTTCGCCAGGGCGAGCCATTCGCGTTGCAGCGCAAAGGTGATCTGGTTCGCGCCTAGAAGGAGCGCATCGGGCGGGTCGCTTCTCAACTTGGCGGCAATGCCGGCGAAGTCGGCGCTGTCGGTCAGGTCCAGCGGCTGCCAGACCAAGCCGAGCCGGCTGGCGGCCTCGGCGTGAACACGGAAGTTCGTGGCGATCTCGGCTTCGCCCGCACCGGACATCGCGAAGCAGCGCGAACAGCGGAGGTAGGCCACCCGCTTCACCGCGGGAACGGCGTCCTTGAGGAGTTCGAGTTGCTTGGGCACGAGGTCGTCCGGCAGGTTGGTGAGGCCCGTGAGCTGTCCGCCGGGTCGCGCGAGGCTCGAGACCAATCCCGAGCGCACCGGATCGGGTGCCGCGAGCGTGACGATCGGCAGGGTACGGCTCGTGGCCATCACGGCGCGCGCGGCGGCGCCGCTGCCCGCGACCACGGCGTCGGCCTTGAGGCGTACCAGTTCGGCGGCAAAGTCCGCATAGCGCTCGTTGTGGCCTTCGGCATAGCGCCATTCGATGACGAGGTTCGTCCCTTCGACGAAGCCCAGTTCGCGCAGGCGTTGCCGGAACGCGGCGATGTTGCGATCGTCTTCGGGCGTGTTGTACGCCGTGTAGCCCAGCCAGCCGACGCGATACACCTTGGTGGCCGGCTGCCCGAACGCTGCGCTTAACAGGCCCAGGGCGAGGACGGTTGCAACGAGAAAATGCCGAGCCATCATGCACTCTATTCCGCGCTCGCGGCGATGGCTAGCGGCGCAGGCAACGGTCTTCGGTCCGAGGCGTCGACGATTCGCCATGTCTGACCCCTGCGGCCAGGCGGGCGTTCCTCTGTTCGACTCTGACGTATGCCATGAGATGCTCCTTCGCAGAAGGCGGGAGCCCTGCCCCGTGCAAAGCTCTTCCTGATCCACCTTCTGCTTGGACCTTCTCGTTCCCGCCCACGGGCGGGCGGAGGGTGGGCACGGCCCCTTCCCTCAGGGAAGGGGTGGGGGATGGGTGGTCTTCACAGGCAGCCGGGGACGATTGGTTGCAAGCGTCTGCCCACCTCGACGATCACCGCCTTCGGATGGCCACGAATGACCGGGGCTATAGGGACGACGGCGCAATCATCATGAAAATCCTCAGCGGCGAGTGGCAGCTGGAGCATTCACGGACGGTGACGTCTGATCCCCCGTTCACGATCGAGCCACATTCGACCATCCAGCTTGCGTCCTGCTCGTCTGGTGAATAAGTCGCAGAGGCGATTCGTCTTTGTTGGCTTCGCTCGGCTCGACACGCCTCTAGCCTGACCAGGCAACCGCTTGTGCCTCCGCCACGGCAATCGGGGTCAGCGTGCCGCCTTGTCAACACAGCCGAGAAGTGGACAGAGCAATGGACACCATCAACGCATCGCGCCCCGATGGAGCGCACTTTGAGCTTCGCTACCGTAGCTTTTCTTCGCACCGCTGCGGCTATGCCTTCCCTTGCGACGCCGGAGGCCGAGTAGAGCTGGATCAACTCAGCGAGCGCTGCCGCGAGAACTATCTCTACGCACGCGCGATGGTGGGATTCGATCTGTTGCCGCCGCAGGTCTTGCTGGTTCACTGAACACGGGATCGAGCGTTCGCTGCGCGAGTCGAAAGTAGGACAAGCACCAGCCTCGTTTGCTGCGCCTGTTGCTGTGTTCATATCCCATGCCTGGACCGATGCGGCCGGGCGGGGGCGGGATCCGTAATCGTAAGGATTCGCCCATCGTCGGTCTCGGCGAAGCTCGCTTTCGCTCTTCGCGAGGCGCTTACCTGGAGCCGCCATGCCTGCAGTCATCCTGAACCCGAATCGAGGCGCCATGGGTGCGGCCCGTTTCGTCGCCCTGTTCGCCGTCGCCGTCGCCTGCCTGTTCGCCGCGGCGTCGCCGGCATCGGCGGCCGGCAAGACGCAGCCCTCGTCCGCCTCCGGCCAGATGCAGCGCTTCGACCCCTCGTGCGGGAAGGACAGTGCCTGCGAGGTGTGGAAAGGCTTTCGCGTTAACCACCCCTTCCCCACCCAGGTCTTCGCGGGCCAGCGTGTCGCCGACCGGTTGGTCCTGATCTTCAGCGAGCCGGCGCTGCCCAAGAGCAGGCTCGAGCCCCTGATCAAGGCGGCATTCGGCGCCGACCTGCTCGAGATGCAGACACGGCGGTGGATGATCGGCGAAGACGGCTGGCTCGAGGACATGGTCGTGACCGTCCGCTGGCAATCCGACAAAGGGCCTCCGGCGACCGACCTTCTTGCGAACCAGTTGCTGCGGGACCGGCTGTCGCTGCTCGCCGAACAACTGTGGGGCACCGCGTTCGGCCTGCAGCTCGAGGCAGCCAACGCCCCGTATGCGGCGCGCGCGCGGGGTCAGGCGCCGAATCTCGACCCGCGCCCCGGCGAGCTCAACGATTGGCTGAGCGACGCGACGCTGCGGTGGCGCACCAACGCCAGTCTGCCCGACAGCACGGGGCGGCCCTTTCAGGAGCTGGTCAAGGGTCGGGATGTCGGCGCGTACGCGAGCACCGACAACGAACTGACCCTGCTGCTCCTCAATTTGGCGGACATCGAGCAAGCAATGAAGTCGCCGGCGAACTTCGAGCGCGATTGGCGCGCCGCTTTTCGCTGGTTCGCGGTCGCGAGCGACGTCGTGCTGGGTGCGACCTGGACCGACAAGGGCTCCATGGCCATCGTCGGCCGGATGCGCCGCGTGCCGGTCGACGTCATCGCGCCACTCCGCTTCGAGACGTTCGCTCTCCTGGCCAGTGCCGGTACGCGCGAGCTCGCGCAAAGCTACGAGCGCACCACGCCGCTGGCAGGCAAGATGCTCGGCGGCCGCCACTCGGGCAGCGACTGGGCGCCGATCTACCTGAGCAAGCAACTCATCGACACTGAGTTCGGCGCACTGCTCAACATCACCGACCAGATGCTCAAGTCCTGGTCCATGGCCGGCCAGATCGACTACCTGTATTTCGACTATCCGCTGCGTCCCACCGGTACTCGCTTCGCCTTCGGCGCTCAGCCGCTCAGCGAGATCGTGTTGCGAGAGACGGGAGCCGGCCAGGTCCTGTTCAACTGGAACACGACGGGCAGTGCCGCCGTTGTGGCGCAGGGAGGGTCGTCCGTGCTGACGCCGACGCTGACCGGCGCCCTTCCCATCACCTACGGCGCCGAGACTCGCCCGGGAAGCGGCATGCAGTTCGGCGCCCAGGTTGCTCCGTTGCTGCGGCGCGAACGCGAAGCGTACGAGTACTTCTCTCAGCTTCGAGATCCGAATCTGGCGCGGGTGGTGTCCTACACCGTCATCTACCAGGCATTCCAGGCGCACTTGCAGCGAGACGGCCAGGGCCCGATCGAAAGCGAACATCGCATCGTCGAACGCGAGGCCGCGATGCAATCCCTGGCGAAGGAACTCGAACAGGTGCTGGCTGGCCTGGCCGACCCGAGCGCGGTGGCCAAGCTGGTGGAAGCGCGTCGCGAGTTCGCCGAAGTCGTGACGCGCCGCAAGGTCTCGCTGAGCGCGGCGCAGCGTCAAGCCATGGAAGGGTCGGCGCAGCGCGATTTGAACGAGATCAAGGGCCTGATCGAGAAGCTGCAGCAGGCCGACCCGCGTTTGCGCGATCGCCGCAGGCTCGCCAGTCTGCTGATCGACCTGCGCACGGAAACCCAGGCAGCGGAGTCGGCGTTCCAGGTCAAGGCGAAGGCGTTCGACGAAAAGGTCAAGGCGTACAACGCCGGCGGCCGCCTTGCCCGTCTGACCCTGCCGAGCCGTGCGGACCTGGAGGCTGCCGACGCCGAGCTCGTCAAGGAACGGGAGCGCATCAACACCGTCTTCGGGGGCGCCTCGCGCCTGCGCGGACTGCTGCGCCCTGTCCCGGAAGCGTTCACCGATCTCGACGTCGTGCACACCCGCTACGTCGCGGCCAACTCGGCACCGCCTGCCGCATGGATCAAGACACCGAGCGTCGTGATCTCGCGCGGCACGGGGCGCGTGAGCGGCGCCACCGGTGGCCACAACCTCGACTCGCGTGCGCTGCGGATTCAGGTCGACCCCACGGCCACGGAAGCCAAGCTGGTCGAAGGTCTGGACGGCCCGACGCTGCGAGTGCCGCCGAGCCAGGCGAAAGTCGCCGGCGAACGCGCCAACGAGTTGGCGCGGCTGGTCGAGCATGGCAAGGCCGATGACGCCAGAGTGCGCTCTCTTCTGTCGCAGCCCCTCAATCCGGCCATGCTGCGCACGCGTGCCGCGGCGTTGGGCGCCGAGAGACCGAGCGACCTGCGCAGCGTCGCCGGCCGGGCTGGGAGCGAAGCCCTTGGCGACGGGGTTCTGCGCCAGCAGATGCTGAATCTCTACGACTCGTTCGGCGCGCCGTTCGCAGGGATGGCCCGACGGGAAGCCAACGGCGACTTTCTCGTGGTCAGCCGTGTCAACGGCAAGCCGGAGTGCTGCCTGCGCGTCCGCGACCTGGCGAGCTTCCGCCAGCAATTGATGACGTGGAAGGGCAAGGGCGAGGTCGCCCTGGTCGACTTCAACCCGGCACAAGCCGAAGCACTCGCGCGCAACCTCAAGGGGCCCAATGACGCAGCCCTTTTGGAAGCGGTCGGCGGTGGCGGTCGCGGCGGCGAGCCGCCGAACGGCACCGTGCACTTCATCGCCGGAAACGAAGGCGAGATGCCCAAATCGCCCGGCAAGGGAGGCGGCGCGGAGCCGCCGGCGCCCGGTGGCGGCGAACACGGCGGCAGACCGTCATCGCGCGATCCGACAGCGCTGGCGATGACCTTGGAGCATGGCAGCGCGAAGGACGCTCGGATCGCGATGCACACGCCGCGCCAGTTTCGCCCGACCGCGCAGGAACTGCACGGAGCCGCCGCGGAGCAGGATCTGCAGGGTCTGCGCCGCGCCGCACGCTCACCGGAGGCGCAGCAGGCTCTCGATTGGGTTCCCGCCCGCGACGGCACGCCTGCGGTCTTCAAGCTCAGCTTCATCGACGTCGACCCGGCCATTCCTTCGGTCGAAGTGAGACTCATCGCCGGCTTCGATCCCGCCCAGAGCGCGAAAGGCGCGCAGCTCGTGCGGCAGGCCATCAGCTCGGCCAGCACCGAGCGTCCGCGCCAGAGCGCGTTCGACCTGCAAGCTCGGGTGAAGGAGATCGTCAAGCGCGACCCGAGCGGGAGCGCGGTGAAGCGGCTGTTCACGTACTTCAGCGAAATCCGCCAGGGTTTCCTGATGACGCGTGCCGGCCGGAGCGAGGACGATTCTCCCGCGTCGTGAGACCGCGACTCGCGCTTCTCACTGCCCTGCCCTGGGAGCGCCAGGCCTTTGTCCGCGCCGCTCTGGACGCCCGGAGCGACTACGCACGGCGCTTCGCGGACGATCCGCTCGCGGCGTGGGATGCAGAGCAGGGCTACGCTGCCCGCGTGGCGGCACCGGTGCGGTCGTTGCTCGAGCACGCGAGAGCGCTCGGCGTCGACGTGACCGACAGACCGCTGCTCGCCGATCTCCATCGCGCGACTTGCCAATGCGATGCTGTCGTCCTGTTGGCACATTGGAAAGGCGCGAACGTCGCACGAGACGATCTCCGCACCAGCAGCACGAAGGAGATCGGCGCTGCCCTGCGCCGCGCTTCGCACGCGACGGCAGCGTACGACGCGCTGGCCGGGCAGATCGACGTTCTCGCCGAGTTCGACATCGACGGCGTCGCCGACTGCCTGGACCGGCATGTTCGAACGGCCGGCTGCATGCATAGCGCGGGCCGAAGCGGCATCTTCCCGGAGGTAGCGCACGTCCACACGTTGGAAAGCGAACAGCGTGCGGCTTTGGAGGCCGCCTTGGGTCCGTTGCTCAAGCCGGGCAACATGCTCGAGCTCGCTGACGGCCTGCACGGCCGGCACGCAGTCGAAGATGCGATCGCGAGCGGCTTCGACGGCGTGCTGGACCTGACGATCTGCGCTTCCAGCGTCCTCGCCGGCCACATCGACCGCGCGCGCGGAGGCGCGTGCCGCATCGTCCAGTTCACGACGGCCGTCGACCCTGAATCGGCTTGCCTGGCCTTGCAGCAAACCCTGGCCCTGCTCGATGACGGCGTGGCTACCGACTACATGACGGCCCGGGCCCGCGCCGTCGACGACGTTCACGCAGCGCTGGCGGGCGCGGCACGAGCCCGTGCGGCAGCCGAGCCGGAGGCACCTCGAGCACAGGCCCCGTGGTGGCGCCTCTTCTGAACGCCTCGAAACGGGTCACGCCTCTCCCGCCGCCAGTGCGGCTTCCCAGATGGCATAGGCCGGATCGTTGAAGTGCAAACCGGCGAGCGCCGGCGGCGGCGCGGCTGGTGGTGGTTTGCCGAGCAGGTGCGTCACGATCTTCGGCCGGCGATGCGGTCCCTCGCGCTGCCGCTGCAAGGCGCGCAGGGTCTCGCGTTGCACCCATTCGGATGCGGCCGACTCCTTCGACCAGAACAGCATGAAGCAGTCGCATGCGTCGATTTCACGCCACAGGCGCGACTCCCAGTCCTCGCCGCCCTCGAGAGACAGACGGTCCATAAAGGCTTCGACGCCGATTTCCTTCAACGCGCGAGCGATCGGAAGCACATAGGCCCGGTCGTCCTTGGTGTACGACATGAACAGGCGATGCGGGATCTCGAACGACGTCGATGTCGGCACAAGCGTCGCGTCGGCTGGGTCGGGCCGTTCCACGACCGGCAGCGTCAACGGCAGATGGCCCACGCAGACGCGATCGACGAACACGTTGATGTCGGCGAACAAGTTGCGCTCCGGCATGCCGGCGGGGAGCCGGATCTGAAATCCAGCCGTCAGAGGCGTGCCGATCCACTGCAGGCTTTGGACCTTGGGAACGACGAGGTCCGCCTGGGCACATTCGAGCGTCAGCTCGATCACGGTTCCGACGCCCACCGAAGCGGTCAATTTGCGCGACGGCACAGACACGAGCTCGTCGCGTCCCGCCTGGAGCTCGGTCAGCGCCCGCGTCATGCTGCCGACACGGGCCAGCACGGCTTCGACGCGGAACACTTCGCTGCGTGCCACGGACCTGGGCACGAGCGCCGACGCCTCGACCTTGTGCTGGGCGGGGGCGCGGCCGAGTGGAGCAGGGGCGGCCCTTCCTCCGAGACTGAACGGATCGTCTTCGATCCGTGCAGGTGGCAGCGATTCGGCATGCGCCACCGTGCTCGCAGGCTCCTTTGCTTCGCGGGCATCGGCTTCGGAGCGCCGCGCTCCTCGCAATGAGAACCAAAGCAAGAGCCCCACCACGGCCAAGACCACCAGCCCGCCGATCCAGTAGGACATGCTCATCTTTGGATGTTGTCCGAAATTGCGACACCATGCGCGCGAGGCTTGGCGACGGGCAACGAGCTTCGCTCAGGCTAGTCGGGACGCACCTCCGGTGTGCTCCAGTTGGGCGCGTAGCAGTTGGCGGCCTCGTTGACCGTCAAAGGGCTCCTGGCCGAGTCATCGTTGCCCTAACGGCCCAGATCGGTGACGGGCTCTGTTATTCGCTACCCAGTTTAGGTTGCCGGTGGCCGCGATAAATCTCCCGCACCCACCTGACAACAGGCCGCGCCTTATGAGCATCGCGCAACGCATATATGGGGGCCGGAACATCGACCGCATTCCCCGCGCTCGAATCGCCGGCCGCGCAGTGCCGCCTTAACAATGCACATGCGGTCAGGTCGGCCCTTGAGAATCGATCCCCGACCAGGAACGGACGGTCCTTTACGGCGTCATCAAGCCTGTCCAAGGCGGCCACCAAGCGTTCCTCGGCTTGCCGCGCTGAATCGGCGTGTATGTTCATCAACGAAGTCATGGCGGCGCGAACCTTCGGGTAGATGAGCGCGAACAACGGCCGCCCATACCAAGGTGCTCCGTCGAGCAGGAAACTGAGTGCGCAATCGCGATCTGGAAGCGCGTGGTAATAGAACCACAACCTCACCTGAACGCCAATCTCGTCGTCGAGATACTCTTCCCACTCCAAGGCGTCTTTGGCCTCCTGAGCATCACGTGGAGTCAGCGGACGATCCGGGTATCTCTCGTCGAGGAAAGTGATGATGGACGTGGAGTCCTGGACGACGGTTCCGTTATCGACAAGGATCGGGAGGCCGCTCCGGGGCGCCAGGTTCCGCGCGACTCTCTTGTGTAGACCGGGCAAGAGGTTCTTACGCACGTGCGGAAGGCCCTTGTAGTCAAGTGCCCAGCGTGCCTTCTCGCAGAAATGCGAAAAGTGGAACTGATAAAGCGTAATCACGAGAACAACGCGATTCTTCGCACATCCGCCTGCGACCAACGGTTCTGATGAGTGACTTCGCCGGCGCAACCGCCCAAGTCAACACTAAGCGCAGCCGTATCAAAGAGACGCGACGGTTGCCAGAGTACTCCAATGCTGGCTGCCTTGAACCGCCAAGACTAAACCGGGCGCGTCCACCTCTCAATCGGCGCGCAGACGGGGCCAAACGGCAGCTTGCGCCGAGCGGCGCGATTCATGTCCATGGCCGCGCCGTTCGCGGTGGCCCGACTGATAGCGGACGCCCATGTGCGCCTGAACTCGGCCATGAGCCGCCGCTCGCCAAGGACAGCTTCCGGGCTACTCCGCTTTGACTTCAATGCGGCCGGGGGGTTGCAGCGGCCCCGTGCCATAGGCGATGCGCGCGCCGGCGCGGTCGTGAATCGCGAAGCCGACGATGTCGGGCGTGCCGCCCTCTTTGGCCTCCCGGGTCTGGTTGTTGGCGATCATCAGCCAGTAGCGCAGCCCCTTGCGCTCGCGCGAGCCGCCGCTGCAGCGCCCGGTGAGGAACACCGTGGGGTTGATCTTGCCGTGCGAGTTGATGAGTTCGATCGACGTGGACTTGTAGCCGCCATTCACGCCGTCGTTCATGTCAACTTTGAGTTCGAAGCCGCCCGTCGGGTAGAGGTCAACGCCAGGATCGAAGCCCGCTGCGATCTTGATCGTGAAGACGCCCGCGAACCCGCCGGGTTTGCGGCTCGTGATGAGCACCGTGCCGCCGCCTTTGACCTGGCTGCCGTCGGATACATGAAATGCCGGAATGCTGAGACCCATGGTGGATATCTCCAACGCTGCAAGCGAACGCACTGTGCGCCGGGCGCTCGAGCACCGCATCCTCCGTCGTGTGGAGGCCGCGCGGAGTCAGCCCTTCGCACGCGGGCCCGGCGATACCACGGGCCGCAACCCATACGGATCGCGGAGCCAGCGCGCCGCGTCGCGTGCGCAATGCGTTGACGAACTCGCCGATCAGCCGCGCAACCCCTCGCGCGTGGTGCCGAGGTCCCGCGCGAGCTGTTGCTGCGTCATCTGCAGCGTGCCGTCGGAGCTGAATGGGTCAGGATGAATTGCGCGAGCCGCACCTTGTGCTGGCTGGCGTGCACCTGCGTGAGCTCGGCCATCACCCGATACACCGGCGTCGACAGCGATCGTCCGCTTTCGGCCAACCGATCTTCGCCAAGGAAGGTCAGGAACGGGGTCGACTGCTGGCCCTCCCGCTTCCGATTGCCGTGCTTGAAACCTGCCGTTCGCGTTGGCCGCCGAGGTAGCTGACGTTCGCGTACGCCCGGGTTCGGCCAGGAGCGGCCCTTGGACGGACTTGGGTGGACGACTGGTTGAAGACTGAAAGCGGCCGGCAACAAAGGCATGTCGGGATTCAGTTGCTGCGTTCCTCTCGCATTCGCTTCGCTCGCCAATGCCCTCATTTGCCGGTCTGCGGAAAGCCCATGCGATCGACGATCGCCTTGAATCGCGCGTTGCCGGCGAGTTCGGGGTGGATTCGCAAAACAATGAACGCGTAGGCCATGTTCGGTGTCCGCTCCTCGAAGGCCTTCTCGTACCAGCGCAGCGCCTCGTCGATCTCGCCGAGGGAACTGTGGATCTCGGCGAAGGTCACCGGATCGACGTACTGCTTCTTTTCCAGGGCATGGAGCTCGTCGAGCTTCTGGCGGGCGCGCGCGATATCCCCGCACGTTGCGTAACCGGCGCCCAGCCACGATCGCGACAGAGGCGCGGCACCGTCTGCGATCTTCCGCTCGGCGATTTCGGCCGCGGCATGTGCTTCCGCACACTTCTTCTGCAGGGCGAGGGTGCGGGCGAGCTTGATGTACCCCCAGGTCCAGTTGGGGTCGATGTCGTTTGTCTGGCGGAAACCTGCGGCTGCCTGCTCGTACTCGCCCCTGACAAGGTAGTTGATCGCGATGTCGTGTACAGGGCCGACGGAGAGCGGGTCGAGCCGCGCCGCCTCACGGCTTTGGGCGAGCCCTTCGTCGAGACGGCCCATGGCGGTCAGGAAGGTTCCGTATTCATCGTGAACGGCGATGCTGCCTGGGTTGAGCTCGAGCGCTCGACGGAACTCCGCCTCCGCGCCCGCCCAGTCCCAATCGAAGTAGAAGCGAACCAGGCCGAGCGCCGTATGGGCCTCGGCGAGATCCGGGTCGAGCTCGAGCGCGCGGGTCACCGCGGTCCGCGCCATTCCCACCGACTCCGTGCGACTGGCCGCGCGAAGGTAGGCCTGTCTGGTGTAGGCGTTTGCCAAGCCGGCGTGGGCCATGGCGTAGTCGGGTGCCTTGGCCACGGCCTGCTGGAAGTAATCGACGCTCTTGTCCATCTCCTGCTGGTTGCCGACGAGGAAGTCGCGCCCCTTGAGATATAGGCGGTAGGCCTGCGGGTCGGTGGTCGCGGTGCGTGCGAGCGCGGCCTTCTCCAGCCCGCTCAGTTGGCGACGCAGGGTCTGCGCGATCGTGGCTGCCATCTCCCCCTCGACTTGCAGAAGGTCGTCCGCCGACCGGCTGTACTTCTCGCCCCACAGCTGGCTCGTGTCGCGGACGTTCACGAGCTCCGCTGAAATAGTCAGGCTCGAGCCTCGCTGTGCGAGGTTGCCGAGGACGAGGGCGTCGACGCCGAGCTTGCGGCCGATCTCCGTTGGCGACATCTTCTGGCCCTTGAAGGCGAACGCCGACGTCCGCGAGATCACACGAAGCCCGCTCAGGCTTGAGAGCTTGTTGATGAGGCTCTCGGAGATTCCATCGCTGAGATAGTCGATCGCGGGATCGCCAGTCCCGTTCTCGAACGGCAGGACCGCCACCGAACCGATCGCGGCGCTCCGACCGCGCATCTGAATCGCGGCGACGGCAACGGCAAGCAGTAGCACGAGGGTAGCGGCGCCGAGCAGAACACGACGCGATGCGCGAAGCGGCGGGGCGGCAGCGGAGGTCGTCGCTGAGGCCTGAGGGCGCAACTCGCTGACTTCGGCCGCAAAGGTCAGCGCATACACCTGCACCGGCTTGGCGATGTTCTTCAGCGCCTGTGGACCCATGTCCACGAACGAGACGGCGAGCTTGCCTTCGATTTCGTCCCGAACCTTGGCCGAGACGCAGATGCCACCTGGCTGGGCGATCGCCTCCAGCCGGGCTGCGATGTTGATGCCGTCGCCGTAGATGCGCGTCTCGTCGTGGATCACCTCACCCAGGTTGATGCCGATGCGGAACTGCATTCGGCGATGCTCCGGCACGCTTTCATTCCGCCCTGCCATCCGTTCCTGAATCTGCGTCGCACATTCGACCGCAGCGACGGCACTCCGGAACTCGGCCAGCATGCCGTCGCCCGCGGTGTCGATGATCCGGCCACCGAACTCGGCCACCAGCGGCAACACAACCGCTTGGTGGCCCTGGAGGTCGCGCACAGTGGCGACCTCGTCATCACCCATCAGCCGAGAGTAGCCGGCGATGTCCGCGGCGACGATGGCGGCGAGGCGCCTGTTGACCTTGTCGTCCACTATTCTTCTTGTCGACCGATAGGCATGCAAGCAGGTGAACCAGAAGGTCTACATGGGAACCCGACGATTGGCCGCATGCAGAGGAACGGTCGTTCGTGAATCTGCCCACGATATCAGTATTGCTCGCGCTCGAATGAACCCGTTCGAGGAGTTCGCCAGACATTGCGAAGGACCGCTCTCGCTGCGAATGACGTCCGCGGCGGTATCTCTACGACCATCAGCATTGGGTCTATTCTGTTGACAAACTCCAGGACCTCGCGTTAGGACCCGTTCTTGGGGGTCACTCGACCCTTGCCGAGGTCGCGATCGTCGAACCTGGACCGATCTGAGAGGTCGATTTTCGTAGCGCCGCGCGCTCGACGTCGCGAACGGAGTTTTTCAACAGAATAGGTCGGCTGCTGCTCTTCGTAATTTGGATTGCACCGCCCAGTAGCCGCCGTTCGCACCAGCGGAGCCGAGTGCTAACCTCTGATGACGCCGCAGAATTGCAGCTGCGCCATACTTTCTCGGCTTTGCTTTCGCGGCCCGCCCGTCTTCTCGGCGCTGTTCTTTCAAGGAGGAGCAGATGCGTAGGTTGCGTTCCACCGTCGCGAGCCTCACGTCGCTCGCGCTCGCGCTCCAGGCTCCTCTCGCCGCGCAAGCCGCGGACAGCGGCACGAGCGACCTGGCCGCGCAATCGTGCGACCGCTTCGCCGCGCCGCGCCTCGACACCGACTACAGCGGCCCGCGCGAGCCGATCAGCAGGGTCAACCGTGACCAGGCGCTCGAGGCCTGCCGGCAGGCGGCGAGCGCGCAGCCCGCTCGGGGGCGCTACGCCTATCTGTACGGACGAGCGCTGTGGAACGGCTTCCAGCGCTACGACGAGGCAGCGAAGCAGTTCGCCGCCGCACGCGAAGCCGGCAATCCCTGGGGCGCGCTCGGCCTCGGAACGGCGTATGCGACGGGCAATGGCGTCACGCAGGACGGCGCGCGCGCGATGCGCCTGTACCGCGAGGCCGAAGCCGCCGGGTTGAAGGCGGCCTGGCAGAACATCGGCGGGCTCTACGAGTCGGGCACCGGCGTCGCGGCCGATGCGAACGAAGCCGCGAAGTGGTATCGCCGCGCCGCCGACATCGGCGATATCAACGCCTATCCCGGGATGATGAGGCTCGCCTTCAAGTCGACGCCCGTGAACCTGGCCGAGGCCCTGGCTTGGGCACGCAAGGCGGCCGATGCCGGTTGGGCCGAAGGCGAGTTCGCGCTCGGCTGGGCGTACCTCACCGGATCGGGCGTCGCCAAGGACGAGGCCGCCGCGGCGCGCTGGTACGAGAAGGCGGCGCGGCAGGGGCTGACCGACGCGATGTACCAGCTCGGCGTTCTCTACTGGACGGGAAGCGGCGTCGCCAAAGACGTGCCTGCCGCGTTCCAGTGGATCCGCGCTGCCGCGGAGCAGGGCGACCCGGCGGCGCAGTACGAAGCCGCACGCATGCTCTACTCAGGCTGGGGCACGTCGCGCGACCCGAAGGCGGCCTTCGCCTTGGCGCTGCAGGCGGCGCGGGCAGACGTCGCACCAGCGCAGGCCATGGTCGGCGCGATGTACTACGACGGCGACGGCACGGCGAGCGACCACTCCACGGCGGCCAACTGGTTCCGTCACGCCGCTGGCTACGGCCACGTGTTCTCGATGTGGCGGCTCGGCTGGCAGCTGCGCACCGGCGACGGCGTGCCGCGCAGCGAAGCCGAGGCGGTGCAGTGGTTCGGCAAGGGCGCGCAGCAGGGCGACGCGAGAAGCGAGGCCGCGCTCGGTCAAGGCTACATGAGCGGCCTGGGCGGCCGCGTCGACTACCGGGCAGCGGCATATTGGTATGAGCGCGCCGCGAGCAAGGGCGAGGAATCGGCGCTGATCAACCTCGGCGCGCTCTATGAGAACGGCTGGGGCGTGCCGCGCGATCCGCAGCGCGCACGCGCGCTGTACGTGCAGGCCTCGCGCAGCCCCGAGCCTTACTACGCACGCGCGGCGCGCGAGAGGCTCGGCGGGTCGCCGAGCGGCGGCGGCAGCAACGCCGACGCGGCGCTCGGCGCGGCGCTGGTCGGGCTGCTCTTGTACTCGGCGTTCAGCGGTGGCGGATCGGGCGGCGGGGGCGGCAGCAGCATGTCGATGGCGAGTGGCGGCAGCCCGACGCCGTGGGGCAGCGGCTCGTCGACGATGGGCGCCATGCAATCGCCGATGAAGATGTCCACGCCGATGAGCGGCAACACGACGCAGATCCTTCACGGCGATCGCGCGTACGGGGGGACCGTGAACCGGCACTGACGCTTCCGGTCGATCGAAACGGCCGCTTTCGGTGGCCGAGGATCCCCAAGAGCGTCAACGTCCGCTGAAGGAGCACTGGACTTCGATGCAGGCCGCGATGTCCGTCTGGGGCGCGTTCAGCGGGATCACCGGCAGCTGTGGGTCGCTTGCTGAGATCCGCCGGTCGAGTCGTCGAGCCGGCAAGCCGACATCGAGCCGCTCATCGATCCGTCGCGCCCGGAATCTGCATTGTGCGTTTCAAGCGTCTTTCAAAGTAGCTCATCTCTACTGGAGCCTTTATGAATGCCCTCACGCAAGCTCTCGCTTCTGCCGAACCTGCCCTATTCGCCAAGCTCGAGGCTCTCTACAAGGACATCCATCAGCAGCCCGAATTGTCGATGCAGGAAGTCCGCACCGCGAAGATCGTCGCCGAGGCGCTGAACGCGCTGCCGCTCCACGTCTGGCAGTCCAGGCAATGGCAGGCGTACGTGGTCGGCAGCGCATCTAGCGCCAACTTGTATCGAACCGCGCCGCATCGACACCCGCCCTGGATTTCCGGCATGCCAGCCTCCTTCGATTGCCCACTACGCTCGATTCGAGCACTGTAAACGGCTCAATCGTGAACGACCGGAAGGGTCTGAACTGGAACGGTCAGTCGCATGGACCGATCGCAATGGCGGATTCCGTCAACACCGGTCATTCGGGCGCCAATCTTGACCGGCTGCACTTAGTCTGAAGCGGAACTTCACAGGCATCACAAGTCCGGCCGGCCATAGGTTCCGCGGGAGATGACACTGATCGGCTGCCATGCGCCATAAGAATCTGGCCGGCGCCGATGGCCAGTAAGCAGCTGCTTCTAAGGACTCAGCGAGGCGTCCGTATCGTGTACTGCGATCCGTAACCTTCGCGCGACGCCTCAGATCTACTGCTCGCTCCGCTGCCGGAGCCCTCGCGGGTCGCTCGCGAGCACATCAGACGAACCTGAAGGTCAAATATCTTTGGGAGCCTGTTCAACCGAACGGGGTTCACTCTGACCCTAGGAGAGGCGTGTTGTCGGGCGGACCATGAACATCGCGCATAGCTGGCCCACATATTGGACCGCCTCAAGTGTCATGACCGTATCCGCCGCGCGTTCGGCCTGATCGGTGCCGATCGCGGGCACTGCTTGCGCCAAGAATTTGCGGCGCAGCTGCGCATCGTCCATCGGGCGCGAGGCGTCGCCCAGCGGCGCCTCGATCAGGATCGTGTGCCCTGTGCCATCCCGCATCCGCACGAATAGCTTCGCCGGCCGGCCGCCCGGAAGCCGCTCTTCCAGCGCCGCCGACGGGTCGCATCGTATCTTCTTCATGAGCGCTCGCACCTCGCGCGCGTGCCACCGGCCGGAGTCGAATTGCCTCGCGGTCAGCTCGCCGTCGACGAGCGCCATCGCCACGCAACAGGGCAGGCTGTGATCGGCGGTTTCGCGGTTCGCCGGCGCGAACTTGGCGGGATCGGCCGTGCGCCGGCACGCATCGGCGTGCATTTCGATGGTGATCGATTCAATGCCGTCGACGCGGCCACCGAGCCGCTCGCGCAACTGTAGCGCCGCTTCCACCGGGGACTGCAGCGTGTACTGCACAGGGAAGCGCTTCAGGCTCACGCGTCGCGCACTGCCCGTGCCGGGGCAGAGGTCCAGGTCCCGTACGCCCAGCGCCTCCAGCGCGCCGAGCGGCCCGGTGAAGCCGGCGGCCGCGAGGCGTGTCGAGGCGATGCACTCGGATGAAGGCAGCGCGTAGCCCACCGCCTTGGCCATGCTCAGGCGCCCTTGCACCAGCGCGGCAGAAGTAAGGTGGCGAAACCCGCCCAGCGCGACGGCGTGCGCCATCTCGCGGGTACTCAAACCCCAGAGCTTGCCGAAGATGAGGGGCGTCACGAACCCCGCAGCGCTCACGTGGTGCAGGCCGATGCCCTCGAGGCTGAACGAATCGGCCAGCCGCACCTGCGCCTCGTAGGCAACGGCGATGGCTTCGATCAACGCCCGGCCGCCGTGGTGTCCTGCCTCCGCGGCGGCCAGCGCTACTGGAATGTTCTCGCTCGGGTGGCAGACATCGCGCGCCCAGTAGACATCCATGAAGTCCAGGTAACGGACGAGCACCCCGTTGTGGAGGATCGCGTCGGCCAGCCCGACCCGTTGTCCGCTGCCGATCAGCGTCGCCGCATCCTGCGCATTCGCCGGTGGCCGCAGCAGCGGCGCGAGCAGTCGAACCGGCTCGCATCCCACAGCGCCGATCGCGCATCCCAGCGTGTCGAGCACCAGACGCCGGATCGCCTCGACATCTTCGCGCGGCATGTCCTCGAATCGAACCCCAGCCGCAAGAACCGCGAGCCTTTCGGCGAGAGTGTCAGCGGCGGCGTTTGCGGCCACTTCTTATTGCGCCGTGATGCCTGCCGACTTGATAAGGCTGGCCCAGCGCTGTGTTTCCTGTTTCAGGAAATCGGCCATCTGCGCGGGCGTGGCGTCGAATGTTTCGTCCCCTGCCTCGATCATGCGACTCTGCACGTCGGGCAGCTTCGTCACTTCGGCCATCGCTTGCTGGAGCCTCAGCGCGACGGCGGGCTGAGTTCCAGGAGGCGCCACCATCGCGGTCCAGGAGGTCGCGAGGTAGCCGGGCAATGCTTCGGAGATCGAGGGCGTGCCGGGCATTGCCGGGTTGCGTTTCCTGCCGCCCACGGCGATGGCGCGCAGCTTGCCGGCCTTCGCGTGCGGCAGCGCCGAGCTGAAGGCGAAGAAGGTCATGTCGACCTGGCCGCCCAGCGTCGCGTTCATGGATTCGGCGCTGCCCTTGTACGGCACGTGCACCATGTCCACGCCCGCCATCGACTTGAAGAGTTCCGCGGCCAGGTGCGGCGCGCTGCCCGCACCGCTCGAGCCGTAGTTGAGCTTGCCCGGGTTGGCTTTCGCATACGCGATGAGTTCCTGCAGGTTGTTCGCGGGTACCTTGGGATTGACTGCCAGCATGATGTCCTGCAGCGACACCAGCGCGATCGGCACGAACTGCTCCGGCTCGAACGGCACCTTGCCGTACAGCGCCTTGTTCACCGCCAGCGGCGCCGGCTGCGTGAAGAGCAGCGTATAGCCGTCCGGCGGGGCGCGGAACACAGCCTCGGCGCCGATATTGCCCGCCGCACCGGTGCGGTTTTCGACTATCACCGGCTGTCCGAATTTGGCCGACAGCTTCTGGGCGATGACGCGGGCCAGCACGTCGGTACCCCCGCCCGCCGCCAGCGGCACGATGATGCGAATCGGGCGGCCGGGGTAAGCGTCCTGCGCCTGCGCGGCAGGCGCCGCGGCCAGCGCGAGAGCCAATGGAAGCAGAACGAAAGGTCTGCGTTGCATCCAGTCTCCGTGGAACGGTTGTTCGCATCAGCCGCGCGCCAGCGCGCGGTCCACCATCGCCGCCGCGCTGCCGAGGTAGTTGGCCGGCTCCAGCAGCGCCGCGATCTGCTCGCGCGACAGGCGGTCTTGCACCTTGGGGTCGGCGCACAGCACATCGAGCAGGCCTCCCTTGCCTGCGGCGACATCGCGGCACGCAGCATAGACCGCCTCGTGCGCGTGATGCCGGCCGATGGCGGGCGCCAGGCCCATCATCACCGCCTCGGCCGAGATCAGGCCGCCGGTCAGCGCGAGGTTGTCCTTCATCCGCTGCGCGTCGATCGTGAGGCCCGCGAACATCTCGCGCGCCTGCGCCAGCGCGCCCGCGGTGGCGATGAAGCTTTGCGGGATCGCCACCCATTCCGCATGCCAGGGCCCGGTGGCGCGCTCGAAGTCCTGCACCATCGCATCGAGCATCAGCGCGCACTGCTGGCGCACGACCTTGGCGGCCGCGATCATGAGCTCCGAGGAAATCGGATTGCGCTTCTGCGGCATGGTGCTGCTGGAGCCGCGACCGTGCTGGAACGGCTCAAATGCCTCGCCGAACTCGGTGGCCATCATCAGCATCATGTCCGTGCCGACCTTAGCCAGCGATGCGGTGATGAGCCCGAGCAGCAGCACCGCCTCGCAAAAGCCGTCGCGCGACACGTGCCAGGTGATGTCGGGCTCGGCCAACCCCAGCTCCTCCATCATCACCGCGCGCACGGCAAGGCCGTCCTTGCCGAGCGACGCCAAGGTGCCGGCGGCGCCGCCCAGTTGGCCCACCAGCACGCGCGGACGCATCTGCCGCAGCCGCTCCAGGTCCCGCACCAGCGGATCGCGCCAGATGGCGATCTTGTAGCCGAAGGTGATCGGTAGCGCGTGCTGCAAATGCGTGCGGCCCGCCATGGGCACGTCGCGGTGACGCACGGCCAGCTCGCCCAGCAGCGCGACGCAGTGAACGAGATCGCCTTCCACCAGTTCCAGTGCGCGGCGCACCTGCAGCACCACGGCCGTGTCCATGATGTCCTGCGTGGTTGCGCCCCAGTGAACGTAGCCGCCAGCCTCTCCCGCGCAGGCATGCGCCAGCTGCGTGGCCAGGCCGACGATGGGGTAGCCCACGTTCTCGCATTCAGCCTTGAGCTTGCCCATATCGAGACAGGCCAGTTGCGCTTTTGCGCTGATCTCGCGCGCGGCTTCGAGGGGAATCATGCCGACGCTGGCTTGTGCGCGGGCCAGTGCCGCCTCGGTGTCGAGGCAGGCCTGCAGATAGCCCTCGTCGGAAAACACGGCGCGCATCGCGGGCGTGCCGAACATGTCGCGGAACAGGGAGGAGTCGTAGACGGTGGAAGGCATCGATAATTTCTTCGCGGATCAGTGGGTGGCGGCGCTTCCGAACAGCACCGTGCATTGGCTGGAGAGCACGCCGCCGTTGCCATGGGCCAGCGCGACGTCGCAACCGGGCACTTGGCGCGGCCCGCATTCGCCGCGCACCTGGCGCACGGCCTCGATCATTGCCAGCAGGCCGTACATCCCCGGGTGGCAATACGACAAGCCGCCACCGTTGGTGTTGACGGCGAGTCGGCCGCCCGGCGCGATGGCGCCGCCCGCCACGAACGGTCCGCCTTCGCCCTTGGCGCAAAAGCCCAAGTCTTCCAGGAACAGGATCGGTGTGATGGTGAATGCATCGTAGAGCGAGAGCATCTTCACGTCGCGCGGCGCGAGCCCGGCCCGGGCGAACGCCTGGCGGCCCGATTCGCGCGCCGCCGTGACGGTGAGGTCCGGCATGTTGGAGATGCTGTTGTGTCCCAGCGCCTCGCCGATTCCCAGCACGTGCACGGGCGGGCGTCGCAGCGTCTTCGCGCGGTCCGAGCGAGTCACGATCATCGCGCCGCCGCCGTCCACCACCAGGCAGCAATCGCGCACGGTCAGCGGCCACGAGACGACGCGCGACTGCAGAACCTGCTCGATCGACAGCGGCTCCTTCTCCCAGGCCACCGGGTTGAGCAGCGCCCATTGGCGCGCGGCCACGGCCACTTCGGCGAGCTGCTCGCGCGTGGTGCCGTACAGGTGCATGTGGCGCGACGCCGAGAGCGCGTAGGCGCTGGCCGGCATCATCGGGCGGAACGGCGTCTCGTAGGGATTGAAATCCGGCGGCGACGCGGAACTGCGCGAGACCGAGCGCTGGGTGCTGCCGTAGGCGATTAGGGCGACGTCGCACAGGCCCGCTTCCAGCGCGGCACGCGCGTGGGCCAGGTGGCTCATGAACGAGGCGCCGCCGATCTGCGTGCCATCGAAGACTTTCGGCTGGATCCCCAGATACTCGGCGAGCACCATGGGGCCAAAGCGCACCTGCGCGGAGGCGCAGAAGATGCCGTCCACGTCGGAGAGCTTCAGCCCGCAGTCGTCCAGCGCGCGCACGGTGGCCTGCGCCATCAAATCGACCGGGCTCATGCCGGCGGCGACTTGGCCAAGATCGGATTCGGCGACGCCGGCGACGGCGATCGAGACGGCGTTGCTCATGGCCGGACGGGTACGAAAACGGGCAAGGCGGCGCGGCCTTCCGAGGCGGGCAGCACCCGCAGCCTCACGCGCATGCCGATGCGTACGGATTCGGCGGGGATGTCCTCGACACGGCTCATCATGCGAAAGCCTTCGTCGAGCTCAATCAGGGCGATGTTGAGCGGCGGTTCCCCCTTGTAGTGCGCAACCGTCGTTGCGTAGACGGCGCCTTCACCTTTGGAAACTTTCCATGCGAGATCGGTGCTGCCGGTGCCGGGCGCGGCGACGCGCGGGAAGAACACCGGCCGGCCGTCACTGACCTGGTAGGCCAGCTCGCCGCGGCCCAGGTGTTCCTGGTAGAGGGTGAGGGGAGATTTCATGCTTCGCGATCCCAGGCACGTGCGAGCAGGGTAGCGTCCTTCTTCAGCGCGTACTTCATGACGCGCTGCGACGGCGTGTGCGGCAAGCTGTCGGCGAAGACGATGTAGCGCGGCAGCTTCATCGCCGCGAGGCGCGGCGCGCACCAGTCGATGATGGATCGCGGGCTGGGCGCCGGCTGCGACCGCGGCACGACCACGACCAGGATGTCCTCGTCGCCCAGGGGCGCCGGCACGCCGATGGCCGCCGCCTCGAGCACGTCGGGATGCTCGCCGAGCACGCGATCGAGCTCGGCGCCCGAGATGTTCTCGCCGCGTCGGCGGATGATGTCCTTCTTGCGCGCGATGAAGTAGAAGTAGCCGTCGGCGTCGCGCCGCGCCAGGTCGCCCGTCTTCAGCCAGCCGTCGGCGTAGGCCTCGGCGGTCTGCTTCGGGTCCCGGAAGTACTCGACCATGGAGATCGGCGTCTTCACCAGCAGCTCGCCCTCCTGTCCATCGGCGATCTCGCGCCCCTCGTCGTCGACCACCTTCGCCTGAGCGAAGCCCTCGGGCATGCGCGGATGGCGCGCCGGCCGTCCGATGCTGCCCGCCTTGCGCGGGCCGTCGAACGGGTTGTTGAGCGCGCCCGGAATCTCCGACATGCCGAAGCCCTCGATCAGCTCCGGCACGCCGAACTCGTCCTGGAATGCGCGCAGCATCTCGGCGCTGATCGGGCCGCCGTAGATCTTGCGGATCCGGTGACTCGGGTCGTATTCGCTGCGCGGCCGCCTGGCCAGGATGCTGCCCACGGCGGCCAGGATGTTCAGCTGCGTCGCCCCATGCTTGGCCGCCACCTGCCAGAACTGCGACGCGGAAAACTTCGCGGTGGTGATCAGCGTGCCTCCGCAAGCAAGTGCACCGCCAAACGAATAGAACAGCGCGTTGATGTGGAAGAAGGGCAGGATCGCCATTAGGCGCTCGCCCGGCTGCAGGTACAGGCGTTCGACGAAAGCCTCCGCCGCCAGCACGAAGTTGCGGTGGCTGTGCACCACACCTTTGGGAAAGCCGGTAGTACCTGACGTGTAGATGATCACCAGCGGGTCGCGCTCCGCGGGCGGCAGCACGCCGTCCAGCGTGGCCGTGTCGCCGGGCCCGTCCAGTGACGAAACCGCCAGCACCCGCGGGCGGCTTGCGAGGCGCTCGGCGACGCCGCGCACGCGCTCTGCATCCTGGTCCTGCACGAACACCGCGCGCGGCTCGCAGTGGCCGAGGATGTACGCCATCTCGTCGTCGGTGAGCGCCGGGTTGCCCGGGACGAAAACGGCGCCGAGCCGGGCGATCGCCAAGAAGAGAAGCGGCACGAGGTCGCTGTTGTGCGACACGCAGGCCACGCGATCCCCCTTGACGACCCCCAGCGCCACCAACTGCGCGGCGATGCGCTCCGCCGCGTGCTGGGCAGCCGCGTACGTCCACGGCCGGATTTCGCCGGACAACAACTCGCGCTGGGGTACGGCCCGGCAGCGGGAGGCGAGCAACGAGGACAGCGTGCCCTCGTGGGCCGGGAAGCTGTCGAGCACCTGCAGCGGCGTGAGTGCCCCTCGGGTCATTTCTCGCCGACGAGCTTCACGCCCTTGTCCTTCAACTCCTTCATGATCTCTTCGAGGTGGTGGTGGGCGGTGTTGGCGATCGGCACGCCGCAGTAGATGGCCTGTTGCAGGAACACTTCCTCGATGTCGGCGAGCGACATCTGGCCGACCAGAGCGGCGCGCAGATGCATGCGGAATTCCTCCCAGCGGCCCAGCGCCATCATGGTGCCCAGCACCAGGATGCGCCGCTCGCGGTAGTCGAGGCCGGGCCGAGTCCAGATCTCGCCCCAGCCGTAGCGCACGATCAGCTCCTGGAATTCTCGGTTGTGCGCGGTGATGCGTTCGTTTGCGCGGTTCACGTGTTCGTCGCCCAGGATATGGCGGCGGACTTTCATCCCCTCTTGGTACAGCTTGTCTTGGGGCTCGGCCATGTTCACTCCTGGTGGTTGAAGGATCGTCAAAGGAAGTCGAGCAGCGCCTGGCTGAAGGCTTCGGGCTGCTCCACGTTCGAGATGTGGCCGGCGGCTGGCAGGATCAGCGACCGCGCGCCGGGGATGCCAGCCGCCAGCTGGGCGCCGAAGGCCTCGTGCGGCGTCGCGGCGTCGAGCGCGCCGGA
>Ga0068858_100001149_pt1 | contig 27360 bp, 21 predicted proteins | sample KBSSwiS12_FD_66589 | JGI IMG/M metagenome (GOLD analysis project Ga0068858, IMG submission 66589) | Switchgrass rhizosphere microbial communities from Kellogg Biological Station, Michigan, USA - KBS Switchgrass S1-2 | ecosystem: Host-associated > Plants > Roots > Rhizosphere > Soil ... | reverse complement strand
ACCCGACACCTTCTCTAACTGGTCTCAGCCCATTATCCATCGGAGCGGGAAGTCCAGCGTTCTTACTGACAACCTACACTAATTTCTAATCCTGTGGGCCTCCGAAGGACGTAGCACAGTGCATTGACTATCGCGTTTCGGGTCAACTGCGCGGCGCCACTGAACCGTGGCAATGTGCGGGTTCTGCTGTTTGTATTTCTCGGATTCCGGGGATCCAATTCCGTGCAGAATTGAATGAATGTTCACACATCAGACTTAATCTGACAAACAAGCTAGCCTGCCCTCATGCCTGGAGTCGAGGGTTACTCGTGGTTGACCATGAACGTGGACATCTGTTCCAGAAATGCTCTCAGACCTTGTTCCGCCTCTGCCGGAAGGCCTGACTCGGTGAAGGCATTATTCATGAGCTGCATCCAACGGTCCCGTGCAGCCTGGTCAACTCGGAACGGAATGTGCCTTGCCCGCAACCGTGGGTGTCCGCGCTGTTCGATGTAGCGCTGTGGGCCTCCGAAACGATAAATCAGGAAATCACGAAGCCGCTGCTCGGCGCCTTCGAGATCATGTGCCGGATACATCGGCCCCAGAATATCGTCACCGTGGACTTGCCGGTAGAATGCCGCCACAAGACGCGTGAAACCCTTTTCTCCGACGAGAGAAAAAATCCTGTCTTCATTCATGAATATCTCGGTTCCAGTTTAACTCCTACTTCTTAGGCCCTGGCCACTCTTCCATTATCATAAGAAATATCTTTCTTCGAGGAATTTATGGCCGCGCTGATCGACGCTATCGAAGTCAAACGCAAAATGTTCTTTGAGTTTGAAAATACACCGTACTTATGCCTGGAAGCGACAGTGAATACACCCACCGCTCGTGGCGGGCAAACGCTGGTGCGGCTTAAGATGCGCAACCTGCTCACTAATGCCGTCTTTGAGAAGTCATTTAAAGCTGGAGAAAAATTCAAGGATCCCGACCTGCAATCGGTTTCAGCCTCCTATCTTTACAGTGATGGCGATGGTTCTCACTTTCTCGATCAAGAAAGCTTTGAGACTCTTACCCTCTCCGAAGCGATGGTCGCGGATGCATTGGATTTTCTGATCGAAGGCGTAATTATTGAATTGCGCAAATACAATGGAAATCCCATTGGCCTCGATCTGCCGCTCTTCGTCGAACTGAATGTTGCTCAGACTGAACCCGGAGTCAGGGGTGATTCATCAAGCGGAAGCGTGACCAAAACAGCCAGGCTGGAGACGGGCATGGAGATCCGTGTTCCCCTCTTTATTAAAGAGGGTGAAAAAGTGAAGGTATCGACAGAGAGCCGCGAGTTCGCGGGACGCGCATGACCCTGGAGATGGTGTGGGGACAGGAGCTTGTGTAGGGAGAGCGGATTGTGTGGGGGAGAAGAATTTTCATGAAGAAGAGCGTATTTCACATATTCGGATTTCAATGGAAACCAGCCGCCACTGAACAGTTGAAGCAGCGCGCGACGCGCGATATTCGCGCGTTCCAAGGAGTGATTCCAGGCCTGCTGCAAACCCACGTGGGCGAAAATATTTCTCCGCGGAACAAAGGCTACACATATTGCGGCGTGATGGAGTTTACAGATCAGGCGGCGCTAGAAGCATACGTCGTACATCCGGCACATCAGGCATTGTTGAAGTGGTTGGTGCCGTTGATTGATGCGGTGGAGTTGGATCTAGAGGCATAAGCGAAAGGCGTCATTCAATCCCAAGTTCGCTAAGCCGTGCCACGGGACGCGCCAGCACAGCTTTCCTGCCGCGCACGACGATGGGCCGTTGAATTAGCTCCGGGTGTTTGGCCATCAACTCAATCAGTTGCGCGTCGGTCAAGTCTCTACCAGCGACGTGCTCACGATAGACAGGCTCATTCTTACGCACAACCTCGCCCGGGCCATCGAAACCAAATTAATCGCGGTACTGGGTGCGCAGTGCTTTCGCCGCGTGCACCATCGCTATGAGAGCAGGCTTTACTTCTTCCCATCGGCGAGTTTTCAATCCGCAATCTGGGTTTACCCATAATTGCTCTTTCGATAAGACTTTCAACGCCGATCGCAGAAGATCTTCCATTTCTTTTTCCGCCGGGATGCGCGGTGAGTGTATGTCATATACGCCGGGTCCGATCTCGTTGGGATAACGATACTCCACAAATGCATCCAGCAACTCCATCTCGGAGCGGGAGGTTTCGACCGAGATTACGTCCGCATCCATCGCGCCGACCGCTTCGATGATGTCGTTGAATTCCGCGTAACACATGTGAGTATGAATCTGCGTCTCGTCGCGGACACCCGATGATGCCAAGCGAAATGCTTGTACGGCCCAATCCAGATAGGCTTTCCAATCGGCGTGGCGCAGCGGAAGGCCTTCTCTGACTGCCGGCTCATCAATCTGGATTACTTTGATTCCGGCTTTTTCCAGATCGATGACCTCTTCGCGGATGGCTAACGCAATCTGGCGGCAGGTTAGTTCTCGCGGTTGATCGTCACGCACCAGCGACCACTGAAGAATGGTGACTGGCCCGGTAATCATTCCTTTGACTGGCCGCTTGGTCAGCGATTGCGCAAAGCTGGACCATTCGACCGTCATGGGTTGCAGGCGTTCGACATCTCCGTAAATGATAGGCGGCTTTACGCAGCGTGATCCGTAGCTTTGAATCCAACCGTTGGAGGTGGCGGCGTATCCCGATAATTGTTCACCGAAGTATTCCACCATGTCGTTGCGCTCGAATTCGCCGTGGACCAGAACGTCGATGTCAATTTCTTCCTGAAAACGAATGGCCTTTTCGGTTTCCTGCTTCAGGAATTTGTTGTAGTCCATCGCACTGATTTTGCCGGACTTCAAACCAGCACGTTCTGCCCTGACTTCGGCGGTCTGGGGAAACGATCCAATGGTAGTGGTGGGAAACAACGGTAAATGCAATTCTTTCTGCTGCATGGTGCGCCGCTGGCCGTACGGCCTGTTTCTTTGCAACATAGATGCATTCACCGCGGCAAGTTTCGCTTTCACTCGGGGGTTATGAATTAGAGGAGAGATCCGACGACTCTCCATCGCTGCCTGGTTTTGTTTCAGTTCGCTCTGAACCGCGTCCACTCCTTCATTCACAGCACGCGTCAGCACCAGGACCTCGCCCAATTTCTCGGTTGCGAAGGCAAACCAGTTTTTTACTTCGGGCTTGAGACTAGTTTCGAGTGCCAGATCAACTGGCGAATGCAGCAAAGAACATGAGGGCGCGATTAAGAGTCGGTCTTTCCCAATTCTGGCGGCCGCCTGCTGGGCGAGGTTTAATGCTCGCTGCAAGTCGGCCTTCCAGATGTTGCGGCCGTCAATCAGACCGAGTGACAACAGAGTGTTTGGCGGAAATTTGTCCAGAATTGCAGCCAATTGTCCGGGCGCGCGCACCAAGTCCACGTGAATGGCCGCTACGGGCAATGCCAGCATGTCTGGGAGCCTGTCGGCCAATCCCTCAAAATACGTGGCCAGCAGAATTTTGACGGGACTACTTAAGGTCAGGAATTTGCAAGCATGGGTAAAAGCCTTACAAGCCTGATCTGGCAGATCCAGCACCATGCAGGGCTCATCAATCTGCACCCACTCGGCCCCGGCGGCTTGCAGGCGATTCAACAACTCCGCATACACGGGCAATAAATTGTCCAGCAAAGAGAGTGGCTGAAGTTTTTCGTCCTTACTTTTTCCCAATAGAAGAAATGATACCGGGCCAAGTATCACCGGCCGCGTTTGCATTCCTAGTGTCTTAGCTTCTTCAAACTCTTCCACGGCTTTCAACGAAGACAGTTGGAATTCTTGCCCAGCTTCAAATTCAGGAACCATGTAGTGGTAGTTCGTATCGAACCACTTGGTCATTTCCATGGCTGGAACGCCAGTTCCCTGCCCATTGTTTTGCGAGGAGCCTCGCGCCATGGCGAAGTAGGTAGCAAAGTCTGTCTTGCGATCCCAGTTGTAGCGTGCAGGAACTGCACCAACCATGGCAATCGTGTCGAGAACCTGATCGTAGTAGGAAAAATCATTGGATGGGATATGCTGCAATCCGATTTGTGCTTGCAAACGCCAATGCCGCTGGCGCAGCATTTTTCCGGCGGCGATCAGCCCGGCTTCGTCGAGCTTACCGGCCCAAAAAGCCTCCACCGCTTTTTTGAGTTCACGTTGTGCACCGATACGCGGGAATCCGAGATTTGAAGCAATTGCCACTTAACTTCTCCCTTTAAAATTCTTCCTGAAATGCAACTTCGCCCGAGACTCCCACTTGGTAAGCGGAAACGCGCCGTTCGAAGAAATTGGTTAGCTCCTGCACGTCTTGTAATTCCATGAACGAAAACGGATTTTTCCCACCGTATATTGGCTTCATGCCCAGTCGCGTCAGGCGTGAATCGGCAACGTATTCCAGATACTGGCGCATCTGGCGGGCGGAGAGTCCAGCCACTCCACCGGAAAGCAGGTCCTGTGCGAATTGGGTTTCGCAATCCACAGCTTCATTCAGCATGGTGGTGACCTCCCTCTCCATGGTTTCGTCGAACAGGCCGGGATATTGACCGCACACTATGTTGACGACTTCGAAGGCAAATTCGAGATGAGCGCTTTCGTCGCGGAAAACCCAGTTGGTACCGGATGCCAGCCCGTGCAGGAGCCCGCGAGAGCGCAGGAAATAAACGTAGGCAAACGCAGCGAAGAAGAAGAGTCCCTCGATTGTAGCTGCGAAACAAATTAGATTCAGCAAAAACTGCCGGCGATGCTCATTGGTTTCGAGTTTGTCGAGCCGCTGGATGGAATCCATCCACTTCATGCAGAATTGCGCTTTCTTGCTGATAGATGGAATGTTTTCCACAGCGGCGAATGCGGCGGCCCGCTCTTCCGGATTGGGGACGTAGTTATCGAGAAGAGTCAGGTAAAACTGCACGTGAACGGCTTCTTCGAATAGCTGGCGTGATAAGTAGAGCCGTGCTTCCGGTGAGTTGATGTGCTTGTACAGGTTCAGCACCAGGTTGTTCGAGACAATCGAATCTCCAGTAGCAAAGAATGCCACCAGTCGTTGCACCAAGTGACGCTCTGCCGGCGTGAAGCGCAGTTTCAGATCGGAGAGGTCGGTCGCGAAATCTACTTCCTCCACTGTCCACGTATTACGAATTCCGTTCTGAAACATTTCATAGAAGACTGGATAACGCATGGGCCGAAGCGTCAGGCACAGGCCCGGATCGAGTATGGTATCGGGTACTTGAATGGACATGAGTCTCCTTTTATTGGCAGGCTTCGCAGGCTTCCGGGTTCTCGAGTGAGCACGCGACCGCTGTAGCTGCCGGTGAGGGCATCACTGCCACAGTGGTCTTGGCAATCTTCGTGGCTGGGCGGGAGCGCAGATAGTAAGTTGTTTTCAACCCGCGCTTCCAGGCATACATGTACATGGAGCTGAGGCGTCCGATGTTGGGCGATTCGGAAAACAGATTCAGCGACTGGCTTTGATCAATCCACGCACCGCGGTCTGCGCCCATGTCGATGATGGAGCGCATGGGAATTTCCCACGCGGTGCGGAAAATCGCTTTGGCTTCGTCGGGCAACTCGGTGAGCGATTGCACGGAGCCTTCGGCCAGCTTGATGCGGTTGCGCATTTCTTCTGACCACAGGCCCAAGCGCTTGAGTTCGGCGACCAGGTAGCGGTTCATCTGCATGAACTCACCAGAGAGAGTTTCGCGTTTGAACAGATTGGAAATCTGCGGCTCAATGCACTCGTAGCATCCGGCGATGGAAGCGATGGTTGCGGTGGGAGCAATCGCGATCAGCAGCGAGTTGCGTAGCCCACTTGTTTGCATACGGGCACGCAGTTTTTCCCATCGCTCAGGATTTTTGGGCTGCACTCCCCATAGTTCGAATTGGAAAACGCCCTTGGCAGCGCGGGTCTCTGGAAAAGACGGATGTGCTCCGTGTTTTTCCGCCAGCTCGCAGGAAGCATCCAGCGCATAAAAGTAAATTTCCTCCTGGATTTCTGCTGAAAGCGCACGGGCGTGGGGTGAATCAAATGGCAAACTTAGCTGGAAAAACACATCCTGCAATCCCATGACGCCGAGCCCGACGGGGCGCCAGCGGCTGTTTGCGGCAGCAGCTTGCGGCGCGGGATAGTAATTGATGTCGATGACTCGATCGAGCCGGGGAACAGCTGTGCGGACGGTGCGAGCCAGCTTGGCAAAATCAAATGCGCCATCGGTCAGGTGCTGCGCGAGATTGATCGAGCCTAGATTGCAGACTGCGGTCTCGGAAGACGACGTCACCTCTGTAATTTCTGTGCAGAGGTTCGAAAGATGCACGACGTTAATGGAATTTCCTGTCTGATTGCATTTGAGGTTAGTTGGGTCTTTGAAGATCATCCAACCGTTGCCGGTCTCAGCCAGTGTGCGCATCATGCGTGCATAGAGTTCGCGTGCTTTAATCTGTTTGGCATAAATCTGTTTCTCTTCCGCCTCGATGTAGGCCTTCTCAAACTCTTCTCCAAATAAATCGGTCAGATGCGGAACGACTTTTGGGTCGAACAACGACCACACAGAATCGGCTTCTACCCTGCGCATGAACAGATCTGGGATCCAGTTGGCGAGATTCAGGTTGTAGGTGCGGCGTGCCTGATCGCCGGTGTTGTCGCGCATCTCGAGGAATTGTTCGACGTCGGCATGCCATGACTCGAGATAAATGCAGCAAGCGCCCTTGCGCTTCCCTCCTTGATTCACCGCCGCGACCGAGGCATCCAGCGTCCGCAGCCAAGGAACGATACCGTTTGACAATCCATTGGTCGCGCGAATCAGCGAGCCTTCCGAGCGAACGCGATGAAAAGCCAATCCAATGCCACCCGAAAATTTCGAAAGCATCGCGACCTGTTTGTAGGTGTCATAGATCGCTTCCAGATTGTCGGCAGGAGAATCCAGCAGATAGCACGACGACATTTGTGCGTGACGTGTGCCGGAGTTGAATAGCGTCGGCGAGCTCGGCAGGTAATCAAGTGAGGCCATCAACCTATAGAACTCGACCGCTTCTGAAACACAGCTAGACAACCCGCAGGCCACGCGTAGAAAGAAATACTGCGGAGTCTCGATTACCTGCCGAGTAATCGGATGGCGTAGCAGATAGCGGTCGTATACCGTGCGTAGCCCAAAGTATTCAAAGCGGTCGGAGAACTGGTCATCGATTGCATCGTTGAGCTTTCGCGAGTTAGGTAAAACGAATTCCGCAACTGTTTTCGAGGCTACGCCCTCACGATGCCCCATATCAATCGACTGCGAAAAAGAATAGATATTCTGGTTGCAAACTTCTTTGGTAATCGTACTGAGCAATAAGCGTGCAGCCAGCTTAGAATACTCTGGCTCCTCGGCGATCAGCGCTGCCGCGGTCTGAATGGAAATGGAATCCAGTTCACGCGTAGTAGCGCCGTCATACAAGCCGCCAATCGTCCGGCTGGCTACACGCATCGGATCCACACGCGCTAATCCCGAGCAACAGCGCTGTACCGCGCGCACAATTTTGTTCACATCCACCAACTCCGAAGAACCGTTTCGCTTGCGTACCTGCATCTGCGGAGGCGGTTGGTTCGTGGGAAAACTCGCGGCAACTTCGGCCAAACTCGTTTGCAACACTGCCATGAGGTGGAACCTTTCCGGCCGAAAGAGGAGAGACGAATGCGAACCGTGGACTGAGACAAGGATCCGCTATCGCCTGCCTTCCCCTCGAAGGCCGCGTCAATTTCATGTCCCTGGTGTGGACAGCTTCTCGGCAGGTCTTCGGACTTGCAGGCTTCCTACTGGCTCGCGCTTCCCAGTCCGAGGCCGGACCAGTGCTCGTGTGAGCGTTCGTTCCTGCTTACCGCTGCGGGGCAGTTCCGGATTCTCACCGGATTCCCTTTTCACCTGACCGCACGCGGTCAGGCACCGTGAAGTGAAAACGAAAATATACTCGATAGCAAATCGAGTCAACTACAATTAGTGGGGGCCGTTGTGGAAAACGCTACTGGACGAAACACAATGAACTAGGGAATATTCGTCGGCGCTGGACCCAGATGGGCCGCCAGCAATCCTGCGCTTACTGCTTCCTGGCGGCTGGCTGCAATCTGCTTCTTGACATCATCCATGTCGAGAAAAGCCCGGAGACTGGCATTGTGGTAGCGGAAGTTGTCCAGGCGGTGAAACGCATTCATCAGCAACACGAGAATGGAACCGTCTGGCGTTTGCACCCCAGTCTTGGCGGCCTGGGCTTTTGCCTGACTGCAACGCTGTAGCAGTCCGTCGCTGGAGCTATACTCCAGCAGCCCGTAAAAGTGCCAGGCCTGGAGCAGCGAACGAAAACTATTGTGGTGATAGCACTCCAGCTTCATCTGGTTCGTGCCAACCGGATCGAGTAATTCTTCCTTCCAGATGAAACGCCCCATCCCGCCACTAAGCAAGTAATTCAGGTCAGGAATCGCCTTACCGGGATAGCGAAAGACCATCTCTTTCGGCAATCCTGTCACTGCTGGCCCGCGCGGGCGCACCAGCGATTGCAGCTGCTGTTCCTCAGTAGCCCCGATGCCACCGAGGCTGGGCGCACCACTATTTTTCTCCAGAACAGTTACTACAATCGCGGGATCGGCTTCCTTGCGATCCTTGGTAAGCGTTCCGCCGAACGCGTCGGCGCGAATTCCCTTGGCTACCAAGTCAAAGTAATCGGAAAGGGCAAACGGTTTCACCGCACCAGATATGTTGAGGGTTTTTTGTTGAAAGATTTGCGCAACCAGCGACGCCAGATCGCTGAGCGTATGTTCGCCGGTAATGAGACAACTGATCCATGTCGACCAGCCGAAGGGATAGAGAATGATCTGTGGAATCGGGCTGAGCCTGGTCTTGGCGGGGAAATTTGCCGGCCGCTGTATCTCCAGGCGATGGTCGGGTGTGGCCAGAAGTGGGATAGCCTCGTCCCATGCATCGTCGGGAGCAGGGCCGCGCCCCAGATATCGAATCCAATACTTGAGTGGCTTGTCGGGGTCATCAGGCGTAAGGGGCAATAGCTTGTCCAGAATAGTTCCCGCTTTGCCGGTCAATTTCTGGTATTGCATGCGGTGGGCAGTAGCAATCTTTGTGTAGAGATCCTGATACGCCTGACTTCCGCCCATCGGGAGCGGATCCGGATCGCCCGCTTTCTTCTTGAAAAAATAAAGCGACGTGTGCCGGTCCGCGATGTCGATTCTCGTTTTGGTAAGAGTGGTCATGCGTCTGGCTTTTTGCTAAAGTGTAGCTGAGTGCTGTGACGGTCCTCGAGAGTGGTTCAGCTGGTGAACCATTCTCCAGGACCGTCGAATGCGGGGAGCCATCTTAGTCATGAGCTCCTCACCCCTTACTATCAAATTAACATTTGAAAAGGGGCAGAACGGGCCGCAGAAGGCAACTTTTGCGGCCCAACCTTTTTATTGTACGAATTTGACGATCTTCTCCGGCTCCGAACCTTCGCTGAGCAACTCCATATCCTGGTTTTCCACAAACAGCATGTCTTTCTTTCCCCCGGACTCGGTAATTCTTTTCGAAAATTTCAGGCTCACTGAGCCTGCATTCAGTAATTGCAGAAGCTTCTTAAGATCCGCGATTGTTCCGGTTTCATTCACAATACTCTTCAGTTCTTCGGCCTTCAGTTTTCCTACGTCAGCGGAAATTTGAAGACATGCACCGAGAACCTTGGTGCCACTTGGTTGCCGGAGCAGGGCCCCTTGCCACTCCACACCATCGATCTTGGCTTTTTTCCAAGTAACGTCCCCTGTAGGCGACTGATGGAGAACTTTTCTGAGATATTTCTCGTGGTTGTCGGTCTTACGCAAGGTGTAAAGAGCCGATTTCACTCCCTGAATCAACCAGCGGAATAGAGGGATTACCGCACCCACTACTGCAAGAAGCAGTAGCGACAAAGCAAAACGCTTCGGAGTCGAATAAAGGTAGCTTTGGTCCTGCTGCCGCTCATAAATGAGGACGAAATTGAGAACAATCGCCCCCAGGAATGCCGGCGCTATGTACTCAGACTTGAACTCCGGAATTGTGGGCTTACCTTCGCGGCGCCAGGAATCCAGAAAACCATACGAGAGAAAGATTGTCACCACTGGTAGGATCAGATACAAAAGAGCGGCCGTCCCTCCCGGCAAACCTTTGGCCTCCTCTTCAAACTGGCGATTGACTAGGACATTTACGGTTGCAGCCTGGGTGGATGTATAAGTTGCGGAATCCCCTTTCCAAGTGTATTTCAATACAAACACCAAGTGATGCATCCCGAAATCAGCGTTATCCGTAACCTTCCCTGTCGCTTGGTTCGTCTCACTGCCAAAGGCAGGCACTGATTGCCATGCGGGCATGGAAAGATTGATTTCCGGCCTTTGTGGCAAGGGCATGATTTCAAGTTTTTCGAGAAGAATCTGAGAATGATTCGCAACGGAACAGACAAAATCCAAAGTATCTCCGCGATTAACCGTGTCACGTGTCGCGGTAACCTGGAAGATGACTTCGGGTGGAGAGATTTTGGCGGGCGGCTGGCCCGGCATCGATTTCGCAGGAATCGAAGTCGCGAGCATCAAGCCGGTGAGAGCACCGATCAAAAACCATGAGCGAAGCAACTTCATGATCTTACTTCCGAGGATGTGACACAAACTTGCGACCTTGCACGCCCGATGCAACCCACCGGGCATAAAATCCATCATGATACGCGCTTCTGTTAAGAAGGAAACCTTAATTTTCTGACTGCTTACCCCCTTTCTAAAAAATCGCTGCAGGCTCTGCTGCCTAATTTGCCGAGCGGTCCAACTTATGTGAGCGATTTGAACGGATGCCGGAAACAATTGCCAGCAGCAGCTTCACACTGAAAGCCGCTCCCAAGTCATATCAACCCCATCGGTGATAGCCTAATTTTGTGGCCAAGGAATCACCCAGCCAGGTGCTCTCGCTTGAAGGGCGTGAGGTACAAATCACGAACCCTGATAAGCTCTATTTCTCTTCTCAGGTGCGCGTCACCAAGTTTGAATTGGTGAACTACTATCTTTCGGTTGCGCAGGGAGCATTAGCTGGAATCAAAGATCGGCCTGTTGTTCTCAAGCGCTTCGTCAACGGCGCGGAGGCTGAGGCGTTTTATCAAAAGCGTGCGCCTGATAAGCGGCCGGATTGGCTAAGGACTGTTACGCTTTCGTTCCCTTCAGGCCGAACTGCGGAAGAAGTTGTCGTTGACGACGCGGCCGGCCTCGCATGGATCGTTAATCTCGGATGCATCGAGCTTCATCCCCATCCGGTCCGTTCTGCTGATCTTGATCACCCTGACGAATTACGAATCGATCTTGATCCAATTCCTGGTGTTGCATGGGATGACGTACGGCGGGTCGCTCTTGAGGTGAAGTCATTACTGGAAGAATTGGGCCTTCGCAGCTGGCCCAAGACCAGCGGTTCGCGCGGCATGCATGTAAACGTGCGCATTAAACCGCGTTGGACATTTACTGAAGTTCGCCGGGCGGCTGTGGCACTGTCTCGTGCTGTCGAACGGCGCATGCCGACACTTGCCAGTTCGAAGTGGTGGAAGGAAGAACGCCACGGAGTGTTCCTCGATTACAACCAGAATGCCAAGGATCGGACTACTTGCTCGGCTTATTCGGTACGTCCTGTTCCCGATGCACGTGTCTCCACGCCGCTTCATTGGAATGAAGTACCAGATTGTGATCCAGCGGATTTTACGATCTTCACAGTTCCGGAACGTTTCGCGAAGGTTGACGATCCCCACGCGGAGATGGATGCATTTTCAGGCTCTCTGGAAAAATTGCTCGAGCTTGCCGACAAAGATGAAGCGGCAGGGCTTGGGGACGCTCCGTGGCCCCCACATTTTCGCAAGATGAAAGGGGAGGCGCCGCGGGTGATGCCTTCGCGAGCAAGATCAGCGGTAAAGAAGCCGCGGGTAAAGATGCCGTTGATCGTGGTGGCGAATTCTACGGATAAAGCAGCCGCTTTGGCAGGGCTTGAGAGATGGAAGGAAAAACACGCAGAGGTTGCCGGCCTTCTAGCTGTGGACGATGTTTTGGTCGATTCCATGCGCGGCAGATCATCAACCTGGACGCGTGTTCGCATCAATCTGCGTCATGTGCCAGAACAGCAGCGGCCACCACAGCAAACACCCGATCCCGATGATGATCCAACTCGCGAGTGGCATGAGAAAAAGGCCGGTAAATGGAAAAAGGCCAGCGAATAGATCGTCCCAACGGGGCGAAATCATTTTTCAACCTAGCCCGCCAGTAGACTGGCCGGCTATTTTCAGTCGCCCCTCCGGGACTTGCGCTGTTGTTATCTTGCGGTCAGGGAAATTCCGCAACTTGTCACCGTCCCTGCGGAAAAATCGCCGCTAACTCTTGGGGGGGGACCACTTCCAACTGTGCATAGGTACAGTCGACCGGCTTCTTGTCCGTCCGCCATCTGCGGAACTGTGCGGTGTGACGGAATCGGTCACCCTGCATGTGATCATAGGCCACTTCCACCACCAACTCAGGACGCACCGGTTCCCATGACAAATCCTTGCCCGCACTCCAACGGCTCTGACCACCCGGCATGCGTTTGACGCCGTCCTCGTCCTCGGTGGCAAACACTGCCCAAGCTTTCCAAGGGTGCGCATCGAGTGCGTTCTCCCTATACGGTTGCAGAAAGTCGACAAGCTCGGCTCTCTTCTTGACGCTGAAACTCGCACAGACTCCGACGTGTTGCAACGCTCCTACATCGTCATAAAGTCCCAGCAGCAAAGAGCCCACCAGTGTGCGATCGCCTTTCTTGTACCAGCGAAAGCCTGCAACTACACAATCGCACTCACGATCATGTTTCACCTTGAGCATTACGCGTTTGTTGGCTTCGTAAGTTCCTTGAGGATCTTTCGCCATGACACCATCCAGCCCCGCGCCCTCAAAACGGCGGAACCACTCTGCAGCAATGGTCCGGTCGGTGGTTGCCGGGGTAAGATGAATGGGTGGTGTGGGAGATGAAAGAAGCGACTCCAGTTCCCGCCGACGAGTTTGGAACGGCTCGCCACGAAGATCACGATCTCCCAAACAAAGCAGATCAAAGAAAACGAACGATGCGGGAATCTGTCCTGACAGCAACCTCACGCGCGATGCGGCAGGGTGCAATCGTAATTGCAGAGAATCAAAATCAAGTCCATCGTTCCTGACGATGACCATCTCTCCGTCAAGCACGCACTTCGCAGGCAGTGTTTTGGATAAGGGCTCCAGTAACTCAGGAAAATAACGGTTCAGCGGCTTCTCGTCGCGACTCTGGATGAAGATCTCATCCCCATCGCGAAAAACGAGGGCGCGAAATCCATCCCACTTCGGCTCGAAAATCCAATTGTCGCCTTCCGGCAATTCGCTGACTCGCTTGGCGAGCATCGGCAGAATCGGTGCATTCACTGCGAGGTCCATTCCTAATGGTACATGCAGATATCAACTTCAACCGTCTCGATCAGAAAACAGAGTCCTAGGGACCATTTCACAGGTATTTATTTTGTGAACCTACTGAGTGCGAATTTGGTTTTCCGGCGCAGTGTAAAGTTGCAATACTTTACTGAAGAATTAATTTTCACAACACTCTTTTCTAAATTCTTTACAAGCAAAATTCTTTACACGCTTCTTCTTGACAACGATCATTCATTGCGAAGAAAACTGTTTTTGCAAGCTATGTATAAAACTTCGTAGGAGAACTTCTTTACAAGGATTTCCCTCCGCTCACGATTGATTGATACCCAAGGAGTCGTGTTGTGAAATTATCAAATGCAGCCGCTGTATCTGCCCGCTCTCCGTACGTTTTGTATTTGGTCGCACTATTTCTCCTGGTAGCCAGTTCACTTCCAGCATGGGCACAAGAAGCAACCATTCTGGGAACAGTGACCGATCAGTCAGGAGCCGCAATCCCGGACGTCTCTGTCACCGTCACGAACACTGATACTGGTCAATCACGTCAATTCAAGACTAACAACGTTGGCCAGTATGTTGCGCCTAGTCTCAAGATCGGGCACTACACAGTCCAAGCGTCCGGCGCGAGCTTCGCAAACGCCGAACAAAAAGACATCGCTCTAGGCGTTGGCGATCGCAGACGCATTGATTTCCAACTTAAGGTTGGCGGCACGCAGCAAAGTGTGACGGTGGAATCTAATGCGGTGGCAGTTCAGTCGGACACTGGAGAACAAAGTTATCTAATTAATAGCCAACAGGTCACCCAGCTCTCAACCAATGGGCGCAGCATGTACACGCTGGAGACACTGACGCCCGGTGCTTCGAGCATTCAGCAGGATTTTCAGATTCCCACCTCGGCCGGCGGCGATGCCAATGTAAGTTTTAACGGACTGCGCGAAGGCCATAATCTCTGGTTAATTGATGGCGGCGAAGCTTCGGATCGGGGCGGCGCCGGAGGATCGGACGTTATGCCGTCAATTGACGCTCTCGCAGAGTTTCGTACGCTCACGTCGAACTACAGTGCCGAATATGGTTTGTCGTCGGCGGGCACTCTCAGTACGGTTGTGAAATCGGGTACTCGAACACTTCACGCGGCTGGCTGGTATTTCGGACGCAATGATGCACTTGACGCTCGGAATTTTTTCAACCCGGCTCCGAATCCGGTTTCGGAGTTACGATTCCATACCTTTGGGTTTAATGTCGGTGGCCCAGTGACACTGCACCCGAAAAGTTCAACTCCTAAAACTTTTTTCTTTTACAACATGGAATGGCGGCGCTTGATTCAGGGCCAGATCCTGAATCAGACAGTCCCGCTCGCGAGTGAGTATCCTGATGCGAACGGTACCGGGACCGGCGCTGTATTTTCCACGCCGATTAACGTACCAACCGGAGTGGTTGGACTTGGCGCGAATTGTCCGGGGGGTGTTCTGCCTGCGGGAATTGTTCCCGGCAGCCCCTTTCCAAATAACACGATCCCCGCTTGCATGGTTGCGCCCAATGCTACATCTCTGCTCAACGCTGGAATTTTCCCTAAGCCGACCAGTGGCGCGCAGTTCATCGGCGGTAATAATTCTCCAACCAATGTGAAGGAAGAGATCGTCCGCCTCGATCATCAATTCACCGATAAGCTCTCCGTCTTCGGACACTTTATCGCTGACCAGGTTTCACAAACCTTCGGAACCGCTCAGTGGAGTAGCGATAATGTACCGACTGTCTTCAACACATTCGGCAATCCGTCCTACCATGCCGTCATGCGTGCGGCGTATGTCATGCAGCCAAATTTGCTAAGCGAAACCTCGTTCAATTACAACGGGAACCGCATCAATATTGTTCCGCAGGGGGTCTTTCAAGCTCCGTCTGATTTCACATTCAATCGAATTTTTACCGGTCCTAATGAGGACAATCGCATTCCCTCCATCAGTCTCAGCGGGTCAACCGGAACAAACTACACCTCCAGCTGGCAACCGTGGAAGAACACTGCGAATGATTATCAGATCCGCGAGGATGTTTCCTGGACTAAAGGCGCACACCAGATCAAGTTCGGCGCGAGCTGGGCGCTCTACAAGAAAAATCAAGACTATTTCGCTACCACGCAGGGAGGTTTTACTTTCGACGGGTCATTTAGCGGTAATGACTTTGCTGATTTCCTGCTTGGATACGCACAGAAGTACAGCGAATTTGCACTGAAGACGTCTGGAGAATGGAACAATATTTCTCCAGCAGCCTACATTCAGGACAACTGGCGAGCCACTCACCGATTGACGCTGAACCTTGGCTTGCGCTGGGACGGAATTCCGCACACCTACGAAGCCAATGGCAATATGTCGAACTTCTATCCTAATTTGTACAATCAGGCAAACATCCCCATCTTTGCTACGAACCCGGATGGCAGTACGAACTACAACCAACTCTCGCCGACCAGTCCAGGATTGGGCACGAGTCCTGTTGTTGCATTACAAGGGCTACAGTTTTATCTGAACGGCATGGGGATCGCTGGACAGAATGGAATCCCCAAAGGTCTGGTAAATAACAGCTGGGATGCGTTCGGTCCGCGGGTTGGGTTTGCTTTTGATCTCACCGGCCACGGCAACACCGTGCTGCGCGGGGGCTTCGGCACTATGTACGAACGAATCCAGGGTAACGATATGTACAACGCCGCTACCAACAGTCCCTTCGATTACAACCTGAATGTAAACAATGTGATGTTCTCGGATCCGCACCTCCAGACTGGAGGCGGGGGGATCACGGTGCCAATCGTGGTTTCGTCTATCGTCGGACTCAACCAACAATACAAAGTTCCGACTAGCTACCAATACAGCCTTGGAGTGCAGCAGTCTTTGGGTCGCGGTGCCGTGGTTTCTATTTCTTATGTTGGCAACCAAAATCGCTGGCAGAGCTACTCGCAGGAAATGGACCTGCCTCCACAAAGTGAGCTAGCCGATCTTGTTTTGAATAAAGTGGGGACGGGTGGCGTTCCTTTTAATGGACTTGTCAATTTCCCCGGATTCAATTCGATCCTATTGAATGCGACCGGAGCGAACTCACACTATAACTCTCTGCAGACGGAAATTCATGGACGCATCACCCATGACCTTCAGTTGCAAGCGGCTTACACCTATTCACGGTCGATTGATCCAACCACCGGTAACTTGGGTGGAGGTGACAACTTCGACCTTGATCATGTCTCCAATCCATACGCGGGCTGGCAATATGACCTAGGCCCGTCACCTTTGGACCGCACTCATATTGCATTCGTAAACTTTGTGTATGACATTCCGGTGTTTCGCAGCAGTTCCAACCACCTGCTGAAGTCGACGGTTGGTGGATGGGAACTCTCGGGAATCGTCTCGATGGAGTCGGGCGCTCCACTGAACATTGGATGTAATTCCACTTGCGGTGCTACCTATCAGAGCGTTGCCAATATTTTTCCGGGAGGAGATGTACTGGTACGGCCTGATTTGGTTGGGTCGGTTTCCTATCCCAAAACCGTTAGCCAATGGTTTAATCCGGCAGCGTTCGTTGCCCCGGCAGCCGGAACCTGGGGCAATCTCGGGTTCGACGCTCTTAGGGCACCGGGCCGCCAAAACTGGAACCTTTCGTTGTTCAAAGAATTTGTGCTCAGCGAAGCTCGCGGCAGCCGAGTGGAATTCCGGGCAGAAAGCTTTAACACCTGGAACCACACGCAATTTGGAGGCCCGGGCCAGAATGGCGGTATCAGCACCAATCTGGGAGCAAGCAATTTTGGTGCTGTGACTGCGGCTTGGGACCCGCGAGTATTCCAGCTTGGATTGAAAGTAATTTACTAGGTTTGCCTTCTGCATTTCATACCAGCCCCACATCTCAGTTTCGAGATGTGGGGCTGGTTCTGCGCAGTTAAAATAGCCATTAGTTTGAGTCCTTGAGAAGCAGGCTAGTATCCGCTTACCATCGAATACCTAGTATGGGAGCAACTGATGGATGACGACGAACGCGACGAAAGCAATGCTCCGAATCAAGCGGATAACGCCAAACCCACTGACAGGAGTGCACACCTGGCGACGGGTGTTCCAGGAGCGCAGCCTCCGTTGGAGCAAAATGGCGCCGACGAGCGTAATCGTGACCGGACCGCGGCGGGCCTTCATGCGATTTATGAGACCGCGCTGTTCGGGTTTCGCGACATGGGGGTCAAACGTAGTTTCCAAACGCTGCTAAAGATCAATCAGAAAGATGGGTTTGATTGTCCAAGCTGCGCATGGCCGGATCCAGATGACCATCGCAAGATAGCGGAGTTTTGTGAGAACGGTGTCAAGGCTGTTTCTTCTGAAGCGACTAGGAAAAGACTTACCCCTGAAGTCTTCCAGCGTTACTCCATTCCAGAGATGTTGTCGCATCCCGATGTCTGGTATGAGCAATTGGGACGAATCACGCATCCGATGATCCGGCGTCAAGGATCGGACCACTATCAGCCGATTTCATGGGAAGATGCGTTCGGACTGATCGGCCACGAACTGCGGTCCTTGGATTCTCCCGATCAAGCATCGTTCTACACATCGGGGCGCGCCAGCAATGAAGCGGCATTTATGTACGGCCTTCTTGCACGGCAGTTCGGCACGAACAATCTGCCGGACTGCTCCAACATGTGCCATGAATCGAGTGGCGCGGGATTGAACCCGGTTATCGGCATCGGAAAAGCCACCGTCAAGATCGAGGATTTCGCCGAGGCGGATGCAATTTTCGTGATCGGACAGAACCCGGGTACGTGCCATCCGCGCATGTTGACGGAGTTGCAAAAGGCCGCGCGTAATGGCTGCAAGATTGTGAGCATCAACCCACTAAAAGAAACCGGGCTGATTCAATTCAAAAACCCGCAAGAACCGCTGCGCATGCTCGGGCCGGCAACCAAGCTGGCATCCTTATTTTTGCCTGTGCGCGTGAATGGAGATATCGCCGTCCTCAAAGGAATCATGAAAGAGATGCTGGAAGAAGACCAGCGCACGAATGGAAATGTGCTGGCGCATGATTTCCTTGAGCACAACACAGAAGGGTTTGAAGAGTTCGCGCAGGACATAGGCAACACCGCCTGGGAGGAAATTGTCAGCAACGGTGGCGTTTCGCGGGCGTTGATCGGCGACGCGGCTCGCATCGCCATGGCATCGGAGCGCATGATCTGCTGCTGGGCGATGGGTATCACGCAGCATCAGAATGGAGTCGCGAACGTTCAGACCATAGTGAACTTCGCGCTCTTGCGCGGACAGATTGGGCGGCGTGGCGCTGGAGTTTGTCCGGTGCGCGGTCACAGCAATGTGCAGGGCGACCGGACCGTCGGCATCTGGGAAAAGATGAGTCCGGAATTTATGAACGCACTTGGAAAAGAATTCAATTTCTCGCCGCCGGCGAAACACGGGTTCGACACGGTTCACACCATTGAGGCGATGCATCGAGGCCATGTAAAGGTATTTATCGCGCTCGGCGGAAACTTTCTTTCCGCGACTCCGGACACCAATTACACCTCGGAGGCCTTACAACGCTGCCAGCTCACCGTACAGGTTTCGACCAAGCTGAACCGCTCGCATCTGATAACCGGTCAGCAGGCTCTCATTCTTCCCTGCCTTGGCCGTACAGAATCGGACATACAAAAAGCCGGCCAGCAGTTTGTCACCGTAGAAGATACGACTGGAGTCGTCCACATGTCTCGCGGATTCCTGCCTCCGGCCTCAGAACATTTGCGCAGCGAACCCGCCATCGTCGTAGGGATTGCTCAGGCGGTGCTTGCGGACCGCACCACGGTCGACTGGCAAGGCTTGGCCGATGACTATAACCGCGTCCGCGAACACATCGAACATGTTGTTCCGGGATTCACTCAATACAACATGCGTGTGCGCCAGCCTGGCGGGTTCTATCTGCCCAATGCTCCTCGGGAAGGTAAGTTCAATACACCTTCAAAGCGCGCAAGATTTTCCGTGCATCCCATTCCGCATCACACGCTCACGGATCGGCAACTGATATTGACCACCATACGCAGCCACGATCAGTTCAACACTACCATCTACGGAGAAAACGATCGCTATCGTGGAATTTCTGGCGGCCGGCGGGTTGTGTTTTTGAATCGCGAGGACATGAAACGGCTGCAAATCAAAAAAGACCAGTGGGTCGATTTGATCAGCCACTTCGAGTTGGAAACGCGGCGTGCTGAACGATTCAAAGCAGTCGAATACGAGATTCCTTTGGGTTGTGCTGCCGCGTATTATCCGGAAACCAATGTGCTTGTTCCCATCCGTAGCGTTGCCGCCGGCAGCAACCAGCCGGGGTCGAAGTCGATCATTATTACGATTGAGCCAAACTCCGGTCATATTGCCCGATCTTCGGCCTCCGCCTCGCAGGCATCAGTGAATTGATCATGTCCGAAAACCGCTAGTTTCTGCCTTCAAGCGGTGCGAGAATCTGGACATGGAATTGCCTGATCGCAAGGTTTGTTATCGCGCCTTCCAAAGCCGCGATGCACGCTTCGATGGTTTGATTTTCGTCGGCGTTTCATCAACCGGGATTTACTGCCGTCCCATTTGCCCGGCGCGCACGCCCAAGTTCGAGAATTGCCATTATTTTGGCTCGGCTGCAGCAGCGCAGGATGCAGGGTTCCGTCCATGCCTTCGTTGTCGGCCAGAGATCGCTCCCGACATGGCCTCATGGCGAGGAACTTCCAATACAGTTTCTCGCGCTTTGGCCTTGATTGCCGAAGGAGCATTAGATGGCGGAGAGAATGGCGTCGGAAACTTGGCCGATCGCCTCGGTCTAGGGGAACGTCAGCTGCGACGGCTGTTTCTTCAGCATTTGGGAGCGTCGCCTATCTCGGTCGCGCAGACACGGCGCGTGCTTTTTGCGAAGCAACTCATTCACGACACTCAAATGCCCATGACGCAAATCGCCATGGCCGCCGGTTTTGGCAGTTTGCGGCGATTCAACGAGATATTTCTCAACTTGTTTCACCGTGCGCCGAGCGCTTTACGCAGGAAGAGCGCGGCTAGGGACGAAGAAACGGACGTCGTGCTCCGGCTCCGCTATCGGCCACCATATGCCTGGGAGCACATGCTGAGCTTTTTGCGGGCGCGCGCAATTCCTGGCGTTGAGGTGGTGGATGCTCAACGCTATTGGCGAACCGTTGAAATCGAAGGAGCAGCCGGCAGTATTGAAGTCAACCACTTGCCCGACCAGAATAGTTTGTGTGTAAGGATTCGTTTCCCAGAGGTGAGATCGCTACCTGCCATAGTCAGCCGCGTGCGTCGGTTATTTGATCTTGGAGCAGACATCGAAACGATCGACGATCATCTATCGATTGATCCTGTGCTTGCGCCGTTGGTGGCGAAGCGTCCGGGATTGCGGGCTCCCGGTGGCTGGGACGGTTTCGAGATTGCCGTGCGGGCTGTGCTGGGTCAGCAAATCAGCGTGGTCGCTGCACGGCGATTGGCTGGGCAACTTGTCTCTCTCCACGGTCGTACGGTACCGAAATCTTTTCGTATCCACCGGGATTTGTCTCATGCATTTCCGAAAGCAAAGCGGCTGGCTTCAACAACGTCGCTCGGACTCGGCATGCCCGTTGCACGATTAACGGCACTGAAAGCCGTTGCCGAAGCGGCGGTCGCCGATTCGAATCTGTTTCGGCCATTCGGCAGTGTTGAGGAAACGGTGACGCGACTGCGAACAATCCGCGGGATTGGAGAATGGACAGCGCAGTACATCGCACTGCGAGCCATCCGCGAGATGGATGCATTTCCGGCAACTGATATCGGCTTGCTTCGAGGCATTGCTTCAGTTGATGGAGAGGCAACAACGGCTGCAGATTTATTGACTCGTGCCGAATCATGGCGGCCGTGGCGTGCTTATGCTGCGCAGCATCTTTGGGCTGCGGACTGCGGCACCGGGACAAGTCTGGTGGAGCCCGAATTTATCCATCAATGTAAGCAATCATCAAGGAGCAGCTATGGGTCTCGTGTACAAAACTGTTAGATCTCCGGTTGGAAAACTGAAACTTGTCGCCAGTGACAAGGGCCTGGTGGCCATCCTTTGGGAAAACGAGAAATCGGGTCGCGTGCCCTTAAGTGAACTGCAAAAAAATGACAGGCATCCGATCCTGCTCAAGACCGAACAGCAACTCAACGAATACTTCGCGGGCCAACGCAAACAGTTTTCGATTGCTCTCGATATGAGAGGGACTCGTTTTCAGAAGAACGTTTGGGATGCTCTGTTGGCAATACCTTTTGGTGAGACGAGAAGCTATGGACAACTCGCCAAACAACTAGGAAATCCCAAGGCATCGCGAGCCGTTGGCGCAGCGAACGGGAGAAATCCGCTATCCATCATCGTACCTTGCCATCGTGTCATTGGGTCGTCTGGAAAACTTACAGGTTTCGCAGGTGGACTTGAGACGAAAGCTCATTTGCTCAGTCTGGAGAAGAGCGCCTAGCTGATGATGAGACCGATAGGTTCCTGGCCCCACGTTATCGAATCAGATTGGACCGCGATAGCGGCGTAGTCGGACCGCGGTCGCGAGGAATGCCGCGGTAACCATCAGGCCAATCCATAGACCGGGGCTGATCAGGAATTGACCCGGAGTCAGTTGAGCCAGCCTATCCATCGACATGCCATCCGGCGCGAACGAGACTCCTTCCGGCCCGCCCGTCATGCGGTACCTCAGCATGCCCACGAAATGCATAGTGTTAAAAGCAATCTTCTCGACAACGCCGACTACGAGCGGCGGTAAGACGGCCCATAGAAATGGAGCGCGCCGCGCCCAGGCAGAGATCAGCAAGAACCACCCCCAAATGGGTGCATACCAGAGCGCATGAATGGTCACAAGGTGATAAAGCAGCATGAGCCATGTCTGGAACAACGACAAATGGGTCCACAACGTAGCAACATTTAGACCACTTGCCAGTAGTACTGCGCTGCTGAGCAGCAGCATGATCAACTGCATAGCAACAGTGATAGTGAAGGTGAGCAGAGGCATAACCACGAGTGGAATACTGATCTTCGAAAACACCGTTGTGAGATCGGAAACCGGCAATGACTTCCAGAACAAGATGCTGCGATCGCGACGTTCGCCATGCAGCGCGTCAAGACAATAGAAGATCGTGACCATAAAAGTGGTCACCATGATCAAACCCTCAGCGAGGACATAAGGCTGGGCGATCAAGTGGTGCTGCTCCATCGGACCGAGCGCCAATGCAGCACGCATCTTGCCCGGCAAACGAATCAGGCTGATCATGAAACCGAACAGAAATAAAGCGGCAACACCCAGCGGCGCGATATAGATCGAACGGTATTCCCACAATTCACGCCGTACTGACCAGTACATTGGCTGAGTCGTGGACATAACCGCAGGCGCAGCTTTCTGCGAGTTGAAGGACTCGGGCAGCGCGTTCGACTGAGTATTCATCGGGCCGCTCCTTGCGCCTGGCCGGCTTGATTACCCATTACAGCCACAAACAAATCGGCAATGCTTGGAGTACGCACCTCGCCAAATGCGGCCAGTTGCTGGCGATCAACGCGATCAAACAACAGGATGCTGCGGCCGAGTACCTGACGTTCGTACATCGGCTTGAGAGCCCGGGCTGCAACGACTTGCTCAGGATTCACCGTCACTTCCAGATAGCGCGACTCGAACTCATCCATGTTGCAAGTGAGGACGATTCGACCACGGTGAATAAACATGAGATCAGTGAGGACATGTTGGAGTTCATCTACTTGATGGGTCGTCACCAAAATTGTGCGGCTGCGATCGAAGTAATCATTCAGCAGCGAATCATAGAATTGCTTGCGATAGAGGATGTCGAGGCCAAGTGTCGGCTCGTCTAACACCAGCAGTCTCGCGTCAATGGCCATGACGAGCGCCAAGTGCAGCTGGGTCACCATGCCTTTGGACAATTCCCTGACTCTGCTGGTGATTTTGATGGACGTCTTTGTAAGAAACCCTTCCGCCTTCGCACGATCAAATCGCGGATGCACTCCCGCGACATAGTCCAGTGCCTGCGAAACCCTGATCCAACGCGGCAACACCGCAACGTCGGCAATAAAGCAAACATCGCGCATGAGCTGATCACGTTCAATCCAGGGATTGCGTCCGAGCACTTTCAGCTCGCCTTGATACGGAGTAAGTCCGAGGATCGCGTTGAGGGCGGTTGTCTTGCCTGCGCCGTTCGGGCCAACGAGTCCGAGGATGCGCCCTTCTTCCACGCGCAAATCAACGCCGTCGAGCGCAACGGTTTTTCCGAACACCTTACGGAGACTGCGAGCTTCTAGGCATACCATAGCTTCAGCGCTCCTCCTTCTTTGCGGGCTTCGACGATGACCGGCGAGTCGCACCACCGTTTAGCAGTTCATCGGTCAGTCCCAGCCGCTGAATGGTCTCGAAAATCCTGGGCCATTGTTCGGCAAGAAACTTCTGGCGTTCATCTTTTAACAACAGATTGCGCGCGCCATCCTTGACGAACATGCCGAGACCGCGCCTTGTTTCGACCAACTCCGCGTCCACCAGTTGCTGATAGCCTTTCAGGACCGTCAATGGATTGACGCGATATTCCGCCGCGACATTACGCACGGATGGCAACGGATCGCCTTCCTTGAGCACGCCGTCGAGTATCATCGCGACCACGCGGTCGCGAAGCTGGCGGTAAATCGGCTGATTGTCGTTCCACTCACGGTCCATCCTGTTTTCCAGATACCTTACTGAGAGTCGTGTCCCTTCCGGTCTCGCCTGATATGTTTACCGCCTTCGCAAGATCAGGGGGCCTTGAGTTTCTGAAGCATCTTAACCGCATTGGCGTTTTTTGGGTTCCGCTCGAGAGATTCTTGATAGTTAGCGATGGCCTGCGGTTTGTTCCCAGCGTCCATGTAAGCCTCCCCAAGGCTGTCATAGGTATTGCCTGATTGTGGGTAAGCTTCGACGTTTAGCTGGAAAATGCGGATGGCTTCGCTGAGCTTGTTCGCCTTAATCAGCTGGTAGCCCAAACTGTTGAGTTCGTCTTCATCGAAGTTGTAGGTGTCGGGTGCAGCAACCTTGAGATCGAGATATTGTTTGACGGCTTGGTCAATGCCATTGGCAGCGATCGTTGCCGAGAGAGTTGCAGCAACGGATGTGCGGTTGTCGTAAGCCGCTTTGACGCGCGGCAGCCACGCACCCATGGTGACCGCAAAAATCCCAACGCCCATGGCAACGGTCAATACAAAAAGACCAGTGGCCATTGTAAACCGGCCCAGCACGCTAGTTCGGGCCTGCGTGCGCAAATAGATTTCAAGAACGGCAAGTGGAACCAGGTATTGGGCGAAAGATAGGAACGTGAGGAACGGCCCGCGAAACGTGGTGGGATCAAAACCAAAGGAACCCTGATTAAGGAAAAGCGACAGGAATAGCCCTGCTCGAATGAACAAGGATGCACTCACGACAAGGTACAGGCGAAGGGCCCAGCGGCGATGAGTTTTAAAATCCCGAGCAAGGGCATAACGTAGCGCCATAGCGGCGCAGAGCATGATGAGGACGGCGTTAAGGCTTTGTCCGAGGTGTTGAGAGAAATCGCCAACACTTCCACGCCCCCACAGCATATAAAGACCGGCAATGCTGATGGTGAAAGCGGTCAGCATATAGAGACGACCATTCCAGCGATGAAACAACGGTGCCCGCTCCCGGATTTGCGGAATAAGCTGAAGGACGCCGGCCAGAATCACAATGACGGCGGAGAGAAGATGTACGGCAACGGCGAAATTGCCCATGGTATCGCCGGAGACGTAACCATGCGCCATGCCCTTATTCCATGCCAGGAAATTCCCTCGCACGCTCGCCATACCGTAGAATGCCGCTACGGTAAACGCGAAGATCAATTGCCCAACGACAGCCACCACAAACCAGAATCGGACTGCTGCTTTCAAGGCGGTGTCTGCAAGTCTTTGCAGCGAGCGCCCCTTTTCGGACGCCACAGCAGCCGGAAATGTCATTTGAAGTTCAGCGCCCATATACTTCCTCCTCAGGCGAGTGATTGAATCCAGCGGTCCGTTCCGTTTTCCAAACGGCCTTGCAGAAGATTCCTCCGGTCACTTTGTGCGCTGCAGGTCGAAGTGCGCGTGGACTGGCTTGTCACCCTGCATGAAGATCCAGTCCTCGGTGTGACGGTTCCCGTCCACCACGGTGAAGGCTGCATGGTGCATGTGACCATACTGAGTGCTACCGGCGATGTCGAGAAACTCGAACTCTACGCTCTTGCTGTCGGGCGACATCTTGCCAGTCATGCGAGGGCGATTTCCCGCGTCGCAATAATGGGTCAGCATCAGACGATCTCCATCGAGATACAGCATCGTAATCGGATCGTCGGGTCTTCCAGCTCCGGTCATCTCATGCATGAGCGCGTTACCCATGGAAGTTACGCGAAGCGTCACCTGCATCAGCTTGCCTTCAATTTCGGCTTGCGGCGGGACGGTTGTCACATGGCCTTCCCAGGAACCTGCCAAGGTTTTCAGTTTGTCGAATGATTTCTGCGCGTCCGACTGCGCGAAAGCTACAGTGGAAAGCGACAGCAGCACAACGGACAGGATAAAACGATGGAATTGCATGGCTCATTCTCCTAAGTTCGTTTCTTACATTGGGCCGTAATTCATCTTGGCCGAGATCTACTGTTATACATAACTACAACACTATACCTCATGTCAAGTTTTTTTTGTTTTTGGGCTCTGCCAGGAAGAATTGGCCAGTCCACGGTAGGCTTTCTCCAAAGTGGCAGGCATCAAAATGGACATCATTCGATGCTATAATCAGTGCTTGGAGTTCCAATGAGAACCACTCTTGCCCTTGATGACGATCTTGTACGTATTGCTCAGGAATTCACTGGAATATTGGAAAAGACAGCGTTGATCCGTGAGGCTTTAAAAGCTCTCATCGAGCGGGAAAGCGCTCGCAGACTGGCGTCTTTGGGAGGCACGATGCCGCGATTAAGAAATATTCCACGCCACCGGAATGGAGATCATTGATTCTCGCGGATACAACGATCTGGATCGATTACTTTCGTTCGGGCAATAAGGAAATGAGTAAGCACCTGGATCAGGGGCATATTGTGATCCATCCATTGATCATCGCGGAACTTGCCCTCGAATCGTTGCAAGAGCGTCTCAAGACACTTGAGCTTCTGGATCTATTACCGCAGGCGCGAGTGGCGCAGTTGAGCGAAGTGCGAGCCATGATCGAGGCCCGCCGATTGTATAGTCTTGGTATTGGCCTGATCGACGCACATCTGATAGCGTCTGTCTTTATCAATCCTTCAACGCTTTTGTGGACACGAGATAAGCAACTCCGCAAGGTCAGCGAAGTACTCGGCATTCACGCCAGCATGGCTTGACCGAGCTGTGCATTCACTCCTCGCGCAACAAGATCAACGGATTAACCGACAACGCGCGCTGTGCTGGAATCCAGGTTGCCAGCAATCCTAACAACGCCATCGCCAGAACAACGCCAGTCAGCACCAGCGGATCACGTGGCGTGGCCTGATACACAATGAAAGCCAACACCCGGCTTGCCAGGATCCCGAGGAGCAATCCTGCCATCGAGCCGCAAGCCAGCAATTTGAAAGCCCGCCCTAATGCCGCTTGTAGCACTTCCCTGCGCTGCCCGCCCAGGGCGATGCGAATTCCCAACTCCCTCAGTCGCTTGCTTACCGAGTACGCCGCCATTCCGAAGACGCCGGTGATCGACAATATCGCGCCCATCAGGCCCAACACACCCAGAGATGCCGTTGCCACGCGTGCAGGAAACAGGGCTACATCCAGCTGTCTGTTCCAGGTTGCTGTATCGACCGGCAATCCTGCATCCAGTTCGCGCAATTGACTCCGGATCGCTGCGCCAAGTTGTTGCGGATCGCGGTTGGAGCG
>Ga0068858_100001143_pt1 | contig 27462 bp, 19 predicted proteins | sample KBSSwiS12_FD_66589 | JGI IMG/M metagenome (GOLD analysis project Ga0068858, IMG submission 66589) | Switchgrass rhizosphere microbial communities from Kellogg Biological Station, Michigan, USA - KBS Switchgrass S1-2 | ecosystem: Host-associated > Plants > Roots > Rhizosphere > Soil ... | reverse complement strand
CGGATCCGTCGAGGCAGCCGGTCGATGCCCAGCGCGCGCTGCAGCTCGATCGCCTCGTCGGCGGCGTTCCCTTCGATGCCCTTCCCGGCGGCTTCACGCGCCTGCGACACCAGCATCGTCGCGTTTCGATGCGCGGTCCGGAGGAGCGCCCGCTCGGTGGCGTCCCGAGGCTGCCGTACGCGCACCGGGCTCCCGGCATTGCGCTCGAGATAGCTCACCAGGAGCTCGCACTCGGTCGGATCGGTCTCGACCACGAGGGTCTCGGGGATCGCCTCGGTCTGCGTGTAATAGAGCGTGACGAACGCGCGGAGCAGCTCTCCCTCGCTCTTCCCGCTCGTGCCGCGGAGCCACCGCACATCCTTCGCCACGACGCGACGCTCGCGCACCTTGAGCACGACCACGCAGCAGCGCTCCCCTTCGCGCGCCAGACCGAGCACGTCCGCGGACAGGCCGGCCACATCCACCATGCGCTGCCGCGCGAGGATCTGCTCGAGCTTCTTGATTTGATCCCGGAGCCGCGCCGCTCGCTCATATTCGCGCCGCTCGGCCGCGTTCTCCTGGAGCGCGCGGAGGCGCGTCACCACCTCTTCACGCCGGCCCGCGAGGAAGTCGCAGAACTGATCCACCATCGCGCGGTAGTCCTCGGCCGACTGCGCCGCGATGCATGGCCCGGTGCACCGGCCGATGTGGAACTCGAGGCACTCGCGCCTGGCCTGGATGTGCGCGTCGATGTCGGTGCACGTGCGCATGGGGAAGATCGTCTGCGTGAGCCGGAGGAGCGCGCGGAGGCTCTTCACCTCGGTGTAGGGTCCGAAGTACCGGGCCCCGTCCTTCTCCACCTTGCGCACCACCGTCAGTCGCGGAAAGGGTTCCTGCCACGAGACGCGCAGGTAGGGATAGCGCTTGTCGTCCTTCAGCCGGATGTTGAAGGGCGGCTGGCGCTCGCGGACGAGCGTGGCCTCCAAGAGAAGGGCGTCGATTTCGGAGTCGACCGCGATGTACTCGATGGCCTGGGTCCGGCGGGTCAGGACCACCTGCCGCGGACCGAGCGCCTCGGGATCCTGGAAATGCGATCGCACGCGCGCATCCAGCCGCTTCGCCTTCCCGACGTAGAGGAGCTGCCCGTTCCGGTCGCGGAACAGGTAGACCCCGGGTTGAGCCGGGAGAGCGGCGATCGCCTGCTTCAGGTCCGCCTTGGGTGCGTCGTCGGGGGGATCAGGGGGGACAGCGTCGCCGCGGCGTTTCGGGAGTCGCGGTGCCATTCGGGCTAGTATACCACGCCGGCCTCGCTTGACAGGGGGCCGGAAGTCCCTTACAGTCGCGGACTTCGCACGTTGTACCTGTCACCCGTTCCGGAGGTAGCTGAATGCCGCATCACAAGTCGGCGGTCAAGCGTATGCGCACGGCCAAGCGGTCGGCGGCGAAGAACGCTTCCGTCAAGTCGGAGATCAAGACGTATCTCAAGAAGATGCAGGAAACCCCTGGGGACAAGGAACTTGCGCGCATGATGGCGTCCCGGCTGGATCGGGCGGTCCGGAAGGGCGTGATCCCCAAGGCGGTTGCGAATCGGCGGAAGTCGCGGCTCGCCAAGATGGCGAATCGCGCGGCTGCGAAGACTACGAAAGCTTCGTAAGGTCGTCCCGGACGCGCCGCGCCACGGCGCCGGCCGCGTCCTGGACGGGCACCTTCTCAACGACGCCCGTTCTACGATCTCGAAGCTCGACGACCCCTTCCTTCAGCCCCTTCTCCCCCACGGTCACGCGGAGCGGAATGCCGAGCAGGTCGGCGTCCTTGAACTTCGCCCCCGGGCGCTCGTCGCGATCGTCGTAGAGGACCTCCACACCGCTTTCCTGTAGCGCCGCGTAGAGCTTGTCCGCGACGCCGCGCGTGGTGTCGTCCTTCACGTTCACGGCCACGATATGGACGTGGTACGGGGCGATCGAGATCGGCCAGATCATCCCGTTGTCGTCGTGCAGCTGCTCGATGACGGCGGCCACCGTGCGCGTGACGCCGATGCCGTAGGTCCCCATGACGATGGTTCGCTCGACGCCCTCCGGATCGAGGTAGGTCGCCTTCATCGGCTCCGAGTAGCGGAGCCCGAGCTTGAAGATGTGCCCCACCTCGATGCCGCGCGTGACGCGCATCACGTCGCCGCAGCGCGGGCACTTGTCCCCCTCGCGGGCACTCGTCAGGTCCGCCTGCGAGCCGCCGGTGAGATCGCGTCCGAAGCGGACGTTGGTGAGGTGGACGTCGAGCTTGTTCCCACCCGTGACGTAGTTCCGTCCCCGGCCCAGAGACGCGTCGTAGAGCGTGCGCATCTTGGACTCGAGACCGACCGGCCCCGTGAACCCGAGCGGTCCACCCGTGATCTTCTCGATCTCCTGCGCGGTCGCCAGCCGGACCGGCAGGCCGCCGAGCGCGCGGGAGAGCTTGGCTTCGTTCAGCTCGCGATCCCCCGGCACCACGGCGAGCACCGGATCGTCGCCAGCGATGAACACGAGGGACTTGAGAAGACGGTCCGTGGTGACCTCGAGGAACTCGGCCACTTCCTCGACGCTCTTCTTCCCCGGCGTGTCCTTCGGGGTGAGCGCCGCGGCGTCTTCGGCGGCATGCTCCGGAGTTGCGTACTTGGCGCTCTCCTCGGACGCGGCGTAGCCGCAGGCCGAGGAGAAGACCAGCGATTCGCCCGAGTCGGCCGTGACCAGGAACTCGTGGTTCACGTCCCCACCGATCGCGCCCGAATCCGCCTCCACCACGACGAACTCGAGCCCGCAGCGGCGGAACACCGCCGAGTAGGCCGCGTGCATCTGCTCGTAGCCCTGCTCGAGCGACGCCTCGTCGACGTGGAAGCTGTACCCGTCCTTCATCATGAACTCGCGCGCGCGCATGACGCCGAAGCGCGGGCGGATCTCGTCCCGGAACTTGGTCTGGATCTGGTAGAGATTGAGCGGCAGGTCGCGATACGAGCGGACGTGGTTCCGCACGAGATCGGTGATCGCCTCCTCGTGCGTCGGCCCCACGGCGAAATCGCGCTGATGGCGGTCCCGCTGCCGGAACAGCTCCGGCCCGTACTTGTCCCACCGTCCCGACTCCTTCCACAGCTCCGCCGGCATGAGGATCGGGAGCAGGAGCTCCTGGCACCCCGCGCGGTTCATCTCCTCGCGCACGATTTGCGCGACCTTGGAGGTCGTGCGCCAGCCGAGCGGCAGAATCGTGTAGATCCCCGCCGCGAGCTTCCGCAGCATGCCGCCCCGGACCATCAGCTTGTGGCTGACGAGCTCCGCATCGGCCGGGTCTTCTTTGAGGGTTGGGATGAAAGCGCGCGTGTATCGCATGAGCGCGGGATTCTAGCAGAGTCGGACGGGCTGCGCCTTACTTGCCCGCAGATTGACCGGCTGCGGCGCGACGGAACACGTCGGCGGCGTGGTCCGCGAAGGCATTCAGAAGCCTTTGGCCCAGAGCAGGCGTCGCGCCGCGTGCATCCCCGAAGATGCCGTTCGACGACATGGACCTCATTCCTTCGCGCATCAGGCGCGCCACGACATCCTCCGACATGGCTCCCATGAAACCCTTCTCGGCGAGATCCATGCGGACGAGGTTCTCGTGGAGATGTCTCATGATGGAGGTCTCCGCGATGTCGGCGTGGCCGCCGACGCTGGCGCCGAGGCCGAGCTCGGCCTCCGTCTCGCGACGCCAGAGCTCCACGACGGCGAAGACATCCGTGTACGCGGCGACCAGGGTTGGAGCAACCGCTCGACGGAGACTCTCCTCCATCGCCGCGAGGGGACCGAAATTGCCACCATGTGTCGGCAGCAGGAAGATCCGCTGGAATCCATGGCGCGCGAGGCTCGTCACGTAGTCGGTGACCACGGCCTCGAACGTTTCCCTCCGCACCGTGATCGTCCCCGCGAATTCCATGTGGTGGTCGGAGCAGCCGATCCGGATCGTTGGTGCGACCAGCGTGTGCCCCAGCCTCCGGGCGATCTCGATCGCCGAGGCCGTCCCGATCTCGGCATCGGTGAACAAAGGCAAGTGGGGGCCATGCTGCTCGACGGCGCCGCAGGCGACGATGACGCTCGTCCATCCTGCCTGGATCCGCTCGCGGATCTCCGGCGACCGAAGCTGTTCGAGCTGCAGATTGTCCATGAGCCCTATGGGGTCTCGAGGAGAATGTCGTCCATCTTGTATCGCCCCGGTGCGCGCCCGTGAATGAATCGCGCCGCACGCAGCGCGCCGCGGGCGAACACACCGCGGTCCGTCACGGTGTGGACGAGCTCGATCGTCTCACCCGCGCCGCCGAGGATGACGCGGTGCGTGCCCGGGACCGTGCCGGAACGAATCGACTGGATGCGGATCTCGGCGCCTTCCTGCCCTACGGCCCCTGCCTCACCGAGCACTCGCGCCAGGGTGATCGCAGTGCCGCTCGGCGCGTCCTTCTTCCCCGCGTGGTGGTGCTCGACGATGTCTGCCGTATAGGTCCGGACCACGTGGCGTGGAAGGGCGCGAAGGAGGGTCTCCACGAGGGCATTGCCGAGCGAGAGGTTGGAAGCTCTGAATACCGGAACACGCGTGGCCAACGTCTCCAGGCCGCGTTCCGATTCCGGGGATAGCCCCGTCGTTCCGCAGACCAGCGCGCGAGGCCAGAGTGCGAGGGTCTTCAAAAGGTTCTGCGTTCCGGCGGCGAGGCTGAAGTCGATCACGACGAGGTCCGCCGGAAACTCCTCGCGTCGACGCCGCGTGCTCAATTCCTCCGGAGTGAGCCACAGCGGGCCCGGAGCGGGCCCGGGCGCTTGCTCCCGCGGCGCGACGCACGCCAAGAGCTTCACATCCGGGAACTCCGCCAGGCAGTCGCGCACGGCGCGCCCCATCCGTCCGGTGGCGCCGTGGAGGAGAATCGGGACTTGCGCCATCGGCCGCTACGCGGATTTCCGCGCGGATTCCGCGAGGCCCACCGCGTCCATCGCGGCTTCGACCGCCTTGCCCGTCTCGGGGCGGACCGGCACCAAAGGCAACCGGATCTCGCCATCGATCCAACCGAGACGCGCGAGTGCGTGCTTCACGGGCGCGGGGCTCGTCTCCAAGAAGAGCGCCTTGAACAGCGGCGTCAACCGGCGATGCACCTTCTCGGCCTCGGCGATCCGACCCGCATGGAAGTGCCGCTCCAGCTCCACCAGCTCGGCCGGCACGAGGTGCCCCGCCACCGACACCAGTCCACGCGCGCCGACGGCCAGCAACGCGAGGTACAACGAGTCGTCCCCGGAGAGAACGATGATGTCGCAGCGGGCGCGAATGGCGCTCGTCTGATCCACCGAACCGCTCGCCTCCTTGATCGCCGCGATCCGTGGATTCTCGGCGAGCTTGGCCACGGTCTCCGGTGCGATCGAGGATCCCGTGCGCGTCGGCACGTTGTACAGCACCATCGGCCTGTCGATCGCGGCCGCGACGGCTCGGTAGTGAGCCACCAAGCCTTCCTGCGTCGGGCGAACCGAGTACGGCGTGATCACCATCACGGCGTCCGCTCCGAGTTTGATCGCTTCCTTCGAGAACTCGATCGTCTCGTCCGTATTGGCCGTGCCGGTGCCCGCGATCACCGCCCCCTTGCCTCGCACCGCTTCCACCACGGCGCGAATCAATCGAGTGCGCTCCTCGCGCGTGAGCGAGGTGGCCTCGCCGGTGCAGCCGCAGGGATAGATCGCGCGCACGCCGCGCTCCACCAGATGCTCCGCGAGCTTCGCGGCCGCGTCCGTGTCGACCGCACCCTTCCGATACGGCGTGACGAGCGCCACGCCGAGACCTTCGAAGATGTCCTTCATGTCACTCCCCTCCCTCGGGCGGCGATGGCGTTTCCTCCACCGTGCCGAACGCGAACTCGAAGGGACCGTACTCCTCTTCGGGCTTGGCCACGATCGGCTCCTCGCGCGTGATCCAGACCGGCTCCTCGGGGCTGTCGGGCGGTGGCAGGCTCGCCACGCGCAACCGGTACGTCCCGGCCGACACCCGGACCGTGAACGGTCCCGGTCCCGTGCGCTCCACCCGGATCACGAGCGACGAGTCCTCGGTGTCCTGCGCCTCGACGCGGTACTTCGAGGTCGAATCGCGCGAGGCGATCCGCCCGTTCAGCACGGCCGGCGCGCGCGGGTCGGTCGCGACGATGTTGATACTATCCGCTCGCGCTCGCGCCCGCGTCAAGCGGACCGGATCGGGATAGTAGGCGATGAGATCGGTGCCGGGATCGATCGCGCCATTGGTATTGATGTCGAAGAAGGCGAGAATCCGGAAGCCGTGCTCCACCGGCAGCGCGGTCAGCTCATACGCTCCGGCGGTGTCGGTCTCGGTGGCGTAGGAAGGAAGGGCGTCCGTGCTGTCGGGACGAGGGCCGAGGGATTCGTCGAAGGCGAGGATGGGAACGCCGCGCTTCACGAGCGTGCGCGTCCGGAGCACCCCCGAGATCCGCCCGCTGTCGAGACTTCCTCCGGTGCTGAATCGCACCGTGATTGGCCGTCCCATGGGAACCCCGCGGTCGTCCCGTGCCTGGCCGCTCACGACGAGCACGTACGTCGTGCTCTCGGCCAGAGGCTGGTCCCACGTGACCCGAACGCGCCGACCGCTCCAGTCGATTCTCGGTCGGCCCGGCGGCGGATAGACGCGGATCCCATCCCGCACCGTCGCGTGATCCATCGCCTCCGAGAAGATCAGCTCCACGCCCGCGTCGCGCGCCACGTTCACGGTGCTGTCCGCGGGGGTCATGCCGATGATCTTCGGCGGGACGGTGTCGAGCGGTCCCCCGGGCGGGAAGACGGACCGCGCGCAGCCCGCCAGGGCTCCCGCGGCGAGGGCGCACGCGAGGAGGGCGAGGGCGCGGCGGTGGCGCATCAGCGCCCGCGGCGCGAGCGGGCTGCGGCCTTTCGTACGGGCCTCGCGGGCTTCTTGGCGGCTTTGCGCGCGGCCGGGGCTTTGCGCGCGACCGGGGCCTTGCGTGTGGCCTGCTTCGCACCGCCCGCCTTCCGCTTCTCCCCCGCGCCGAGCAGCTCGAACAGGATCGCCTTCTGGAGATGCAGCCGGTTCTCCGCCTGATCGAACACGGCCGACTGCGCCCCCTCCATCGCCTCCTCGGTGATCTCCTCGCCGCGATGCGCCGGCAGACAGTGGAGCACCACCGCACCGCGCCGCGCGCGCGCGATGAGATCCGCGTTGATCTGGAAGCCGCGGAAGATCGGGAGCCGCTTCTCGCGCTCCGCCTCCTGCCCCATGCTCGCCCAGACGTCGGTGTAGAGCACGTCCGCGCCGGTGGCGGCGACGGCGGGATCGTGGTGGATCTCGACGCGACCACGCCCGGCCGACTCGATCTGCTGGATCAGATTCCGATCGGGCTCGTAACCCTGGGGACACGCGATCCGCACCGTGAGCCCGAAGAGTCCGGCGGCTTCGACCCACGAGTTGGCCACGTTGTTGCCGTCGCCGACGTAGGTCACGATGAGCTTGTCCAGATCCTGGCCGCGCTCCACCAGCGTGAAGAGGTCCGCGAGGATCTGGCAGGGATGGAGCCAGTCGGTGAGCCCGTTGATCACCGGCACCGTCGCGTGCCGCGCGAGCCCCACGGCGAGCTGATGGTCGAACGTGCGGATCATGATCCCGTCGACGTAGCCCGAGAGCACGCGCGCCACATCCTGCACGGGCTCGCGCGATCCGATCCCGATCTCGCGATCGGTGATGAACACGGAGCTGCCCCCGAGCTGGGTCATCGCGACCTCGAACGAGAGGCGCGTGCGGAGGCTCGGCTTGTGGAAGATGAGCGCCAGGGTCTGCTGGGCCAGCTCCTGGTGCCGGCGGCCGGCGCGGAGGTCGGCCTTGAGGCGCGCGGCCGTGGCGAACAGGCGATCGATGTCGGCGCGCGTGAGATCGGCGAACGAGAGAAGGTCCCGCTTCATGCGTCGGCGCTCCTGGTTCTGGAGGAAATGAGGTCCGGCGTCACGCGCGCGGATGCGCCTTCGCGTAGGCCGCCTTGAGGCGGCGCCGGGTCACGTGCGTGTAGATCTGCGTCGTGCCGAGATTGCTGTGGCCGAGCAGCTCCTGGACGGCGCGCAGGTCGGCGCCGCGGTCCAGGAGATGCGTGGCGAAGCTGTGGCGAAGCGCGTGCGCGTGGGTCGGCGCGCTCGGGCCCAGCAAGCCGAGGATGGATTCGATGTCCCGCTCGAGGGTCCGCGACGTGACGCCGCGGCCCGAGGGCCCCGCGAGCAAGGCGTCGCCGGCCTCCGGCGCCTTCCCCCGCGCGGTCCAGAAGCGCTTCAAAGCCGCGACCGCGCGATCGCTGATCGGGACGACGCGCTCCTTGCTTCCCTTCCCAAGGACCCGGACCAGGCGGCGGCGCTCGTCGAGCCGTCCCCGGGTCAGTCCCGCCAGCTCGCCCACACGGAGGCCCGCGCCGTAGAGGCACTCGGCGGCGGCCAGGCCGCGTAACCCGCGAACATCGTCCGCGGGAACTTTCCCTGCCAGGTCGTCGAGGAGTGCGTTCAGCGAAGTCTCGGACACCGAGGCAGGAAGCGTGTCGGGAGTGGAAACCCTGGGCATCGCCGTGCGCGCGGCCGTGGTGGAATGGCCGCGCCGCTCGATATAGCGAAGGAACGACCGAACCGCGGCCACCGAGCGCGCGAGCGTCCTGGAGGCAATGGGGCGCTTCTTCGCCGTGCGCTCCAGAGAGCGCGCCGCGGCGAACGCGGCGACCAGCTCCGGGGTCAGATCCTTGGGGACGCTTGGTTCGCGCTTGAGGCGATTCCGAGCGAATTCGGCAAACCGGTGCATCTCCTCGCCGTAGGCGCGCTCCGTGAGCGGCGAGCAGCGTCGGTTCTCTTTGAGATAGCTGAGAAACTCAGTGATCCAGCGTTCCACTCAGCGCTTCCGAGCCCTCTGATTCGATCTGGATCTTGCACTTCGGACACTGGAGATACTCGCCCTTCGCCTTGCTCGACTTCTTCACGAGGATCGGCGAGTCGCAGCTCGGACACTTCTGCTTCACGGGGCGATCCCAGATCCCGAAGTCGCACTCGGGATAGCGGCTGCAGCCAAAGAAGGGCTTTCCGCGACGCGTTCGCCGCTCCACCAGCTCCCCCTGCACGCACTTCGGGCATGGGATCTGGAGCGTGAACGGGCGCGTCCCCTTGCACTCGGGATACGTCGAGCAGGCGAGGAACTTGCCGAACCGTCCGGTGCGGACGCGCATGGCGCTCCCGCATTGCGGGCACTTCTGCGTCGGAGCCTCGGCGGGGATGCCCTCTTCCTCGAGCGGCATCGTCGCCTTGCACTCGGGATAGCGCGGGCAGGCCAGGAACGGCCCGCTCCGGCCGAACTTCTTCACCATCTTCGAGCCGCACTTCGGGCACGCCACGTCCGTCTCCTGGACGAGCGAGGCCTTTACCTTCTCCTGTTGCGACTCCGCCTTGTCGAGATCGCTCTGGAACGGATCGTAGAACTCGGTGACCACATCGACCCACGGGTCCTTGCCCGACTCGATTCGATCGAGGTTCGCCTCGAGCTTCGCCGTGAACTCGACGTCGAAGACGTCGGCGAACATCTGCTCGAGGAGCTTCCAGACGGTCATGCCGAGCTCGGTCGGGACGAGCTTCCCGCGGTCGCGCGTCACGTAGTCGCGCGCCAGGATGGTCCCCACGATCGTGGCGTACGTGCTCGGGCGTCCGATTCCCTTTTCCTCGAGCACCTTCACGAGCGACGCTTCCGTGTAGTTGGGCGGCGGCTCGGTGAAGTGCTGCTCGGGGAGGATTTCCTTCATCTTCAGCTTGTCTCCCTCCGCGACGGCCGGGAGCTTGCTGGCCTGGCCATCCGGGGTCTCCTCGATCAGAGCCGTCGCGTACGCACGGGCGAAGCCGTCGAACTTCACGCGGCTGCCCGAGGCGCGAAGGAGGTACGGCCCCGCCGCGATCTCGGCGGTGGTCGTGAGAACGAGCGCCGGATTCATCTGCGACGCCACGAAGCGCTGCCAGATGAGCTCGTAGATCTTGTACTGGTCCGGATCCAGGTAGCCCTTGATCGAGGCCGGCGTGCGCGCGACCGACGTCGGGCGGACCGCCTCGTGAGCGTCCTGCGAGGTCTCGCGCGAGCGATAGACCTTCACCTCGGCCGGCAGGTATGGATCCCCGTACTGCTCCTGGATGAACGCGCGCACCTCGGCGATCGCGTCGGTTGAGACGCGCGTCGAGTCGGTACGCATGTAGGTGATGAGTCCCGTGGCCCCCTCGCCCACCTCCACGCCTTCGTAGAGCTGCTGGGCGATGACCATGGTCTTCTGGCCGCTGTACCGGTGACGGCGGAAGGACTCCTGCTGCAGCGTGCTCGTGATGAACGGCGGGACCGGGTTCCGCTTCTTCTCCTGCGTGCGGACCTGGGTGACCGCGAAGGACTCCTTCGCCAGCGCGTCGGCGTCCGCCTTCGCCTGAGCTTCGTTCTCCAGCGCGAGCTTCTCCCCCGCCTTCTTCTGAACCCGGGCGCGGAACACGTCCCCCGCCGGCGTGACGAGATCGGCGTCGATGGTCCAGTACTCGCGCGTGACGAACTTCCGGATCTCATCCTCGCGCTCGCAGATCAAGCGGAGCGCGACCGACTGCACGCGCCCGGCCGAGAGGCCATAGCGGATCGTGCGCCAGAGGAACGGGCTCACCTTGTAGCCCACGAGCCGGTCCAGCACGCGGCGCGCTTGCTGCGCCTGCACCTTGGCCATGTCGATGGTGCGCGGATGCTCGAGCGCTTCCGTGACGCCGCGCTTGGTGATCTCGTAGAACGCGAGGCGGCGGATGTCGTCGGCGTCCCCCCCGAGCGTCTCCGCGAGATGCCACGCGATCGCCTCCCCTTCGCGATCGGGATCGGGCGCGAGAAAAACGGTGCCCGCGCGGCGCGCGCTCATCTTCAGATCCTTGATGATCTTTCCCTTGCCCTTGATGAGCACGTACGACGGCTCGAAGCCCTTCTCGACGTCGACGCCGAGCTTGGACTTCGGAAGATCGCGGACGTGGCCGTTCGAGGCCTTCACCTCGTAGCCGGGGCCAAGATACTTCGCGATGGTCCGGGCCTTGGCCGGCGACTCGACGATGACGAGGTTCCGGCGGCGGCCCCCCGCGGCGGGCTCCTCACGCTTGGCGGACGCCTTCTTCTTCGCGGTCGCCTTCTTCTTGGCCGCGCCCTTCACGCCGGCCGGCACCTTCTCCACGGCCGGCTCCGCCTTGGGCGGCACCTTCGTCCGCGTCGCGGGGCGCGGCTTCGCCTCGGCGGTCGTCTCGACCGTTCCGGCAGCCTCTTCCGGCTTCACCGTCTTCGCCTTGGACTTCACCGCTTTCAATGCACCCCCGCCGTCGGAGCCGGGTCGAACGTGACCCCGTGCTCGTCATCGAACCAACGTATGAGAACTTCGATCGCAAGCTCGCGCGCCTGAACCTCGTCGTGAAGGGAGGGGCCCATGTCGCGAGCGCGCGAGAGGATCTCCTCGAACTGCTCGGGCGAGACCTTGCCCGACTCGAGCAGACGGAACAGATACGCGTACGCCGGATTCGCGAGCAGGAGCGCCCGCTCCGGGCCGCTCGGCACGCGCACGCTCGGCCGCTCCTTGGCGGAGCCGTCGCCGAAGTCCTCGCGGGCGTAGGGCTCGAGGGCGTGGACGATCATCTCGAAGGCTTCGCCGACCACGCTCGCGTCGAACCGGCCGGAGTCGAGCACACGGCTGAGCTCGAGGAGCGCGTCTTCGTCGCCGTCGACGAACGCCTTCAGCCGCTCGACGATGACCTGCACCATCTCTCGGACGCTTTCATCCATGGTGTCGGCTCCTTTCAGTTAGCGCCGTGGCACTTCTTGTATTTCTTCCCGCTGCCGCACGGGCACGGATCGTTCCGACCGACCTTCGGCTCCGTGGACACCACGGGAGCCTGCTTCGCGCCCGGGGGGGACGCGCCCGGTCGAGGCGGCGGCGCCGCGCTCCGGCCGCTGGGACGCTGAGATGCTCCGCTCTCCTCTTGCGGTTCCGCCATGGTTCCGAACGCGGTCACCTCCGCGTGCACTTCCTGCTGCCGCGGCGCGGGTTTAGCCGCCGGACGGCCCGGAAGGATGCGGGGCATCTCGGGCGGCGCGCCATAAGGGCCGGGAGTGCCACCCATCAGCGGCGGTCGACCCGGCATCGGCTCCAGCACGAGCGCGGCGCGGAAGAGGTTGCGCACGGTCTCCTCGCGGATGGACCGCGTCAGCTCCTCGAACATCTCGAACGCTTCCCTCTTGTACTCGAGGAGCGGATCGCGCTGGCCGTACGCGCGGAGCCCGATGCCCTCGCGCATGTGGTCCATCTCGCGGAGATGGTCCATCCAGTGCTCGTCGATCACTTGCAGGTACACCACCCGCTCCAGCTCGCGCAGGATGGGCGACGACATCTCCTGCTCCTTCTCCTCGTAGGCCTTGTGGAAGAACTCCTGGATCAGCTCTTCCGCTTCCTCGGGCCCATGGAGCTTGTCCCCCACGTCGGGGAGCGTCACCGGACGGAGGAGGAGCTGGCTCACGTCGTTCAGGAGCCGCTTCATGTCCTCGTCGTCGTAGCGCTCGCGCGACCCGAGATAGGTGTGGACGCGCTCGGAGACCATCTCGTCCATCATCTCGAGCATCGTCTCCTTGAGATCCGCCTCCTCGAGCGCGCGGAGGCGCTGCGCGTAGATGACGGTGCGCTGCTTGTTCATCACATCGTCGTACTCGAGCAGGTGCTTCCGGATGTCGAAGTTGTGCGCCTCGACCCGCTTCTGCGCGCGCTCGATGGCGCGGGTCACGAGCCCGTGCTCGATGACCTCGCCCTCCTGCACGCCCAGCCGCTCCATGATCCCGGCGATCCGGTCGGAGCCGAAGAGCCGCATCAGGTCGTCCTCGAGCGAGAGATAGAACCGGGAGAAGCCCGGATCTCCCTGTCGCCCGCTTCGGCCGCGGAGCTGGCGGTCGATGCGCCGGCTCTCGTGCCGCTCGGTGCCGAGGATGTGGAGACCACAAGTACTCTCCTCCTTGCACCTCGCCACGTTCTTCCAGACGCCGTTGTCGAGCTTGCTCTTCTGGTTCGTGTAGCAGCCGCGGTCGCAGCGGATGACACCCTTCTCGAGCTTGATGTCCGTTCCGCGGCCGGCCATGTTGGTCGCGATCGTGACCGCGCCGCGCCGTCCGGCGTTCGCGACGATCTCCGCTTCCTGCTGGTGATACTTCGCATTCAGCACGTTGTGCGGAACGCCTTTCCGCTTGAGGAGGCGGCTCAGCGTCTCCGAGGCCTCGACCGAGATCGTGCCCACGAGCACGGGAACGCCCTGCGCGTGAAGGCTCGCGATCTCGTCGACGAGCGCGTTGTACTTCTCGCGCCGCGTCTTGAAGATGACGTCGTTCGAATCCTCGCGGCGAACCGGCTGGTTCGTCGGAATCACGACCACGTCGCGGTTGTACGTGTGGTAGAACTCGCTCGCCTCGGTCTCGGCCGTTCCGGTCATGCCCGCAAGCTTGTCGTAGAGGCGGAAGTAGTTCTGGATCGTGATGGTCGCGAGCGTCTGCGTCTCGCCCTCGACCTTCACGTTCTCCTTCGCCTCGATCGCCTGATGGAGTCCGTCGGAGTAGCGGCGTCCCGGCATGAGCCGTCCCGTGAACTCGTCGACGATCAGGATCTTCCCCTCCTGAACGACGTACTCGACGTCCTTCTCGAAGAGCGAGTAGGCCTTCAGGAGCTGGAGGATGTCGTGCACCCGCTCGCTCCGGATGGCGTGCTGGCGCTCCAGCTCGCGCTTCTTCTGGACCTTGTCCGCGGGCGAGATCGCCTCGTCCTCGTCGATGGCCCCCAGCTCGACCGCGAGGTCGGGGAGGAGGAAGCGATTGGGATCGCGCTGCGAGAGCAGCGTGCGCCCCTGCTCGGAGAGATCCACCGAGTGCTGCTTCTCGTCGATCGAGTAGAAGAGGTCCTCGTCCACCTCGCCGAGCCGCTTGTCGCGGATGAAGTCGAGCTCCACCTTCTGGATGAGCCGCTTGAGTCCCGGCTGCTCCGCGACCAGCTTGAGGAAGCGCTTGTTCTTCGGCGCGCCGCGTTTCACTTGCAGGAGCTTGACCCCGGCCTCGAACTCCTTCTCCGGATCGCCGAGAAGGGCCTCCGCTTCCTGGAGGATCCGGTTGGTGACCTGGGCCTGGCTCCGCACCACGCGGTCCACGTCCGGCTTCATCTCGTCGTACTGCTGGAGGCTGTGATCCACCGGCCCCGAGATGATCAGCGGCGTGCGCGCCTCGTCGATCAGGACCGAGTCGACCTCGTCGACGATGGCGTAGTTGTGGCCGCGCTGGACGCGATGGTCGCGATGGCGCGCCATGTTGTCGCGCAGGTAGTCGAAGCCGAACTCGTTGTTGGTGCCGTAGGTGATGTCGCACGCGTAGGCGGCGCGGCGCTGCTCGAAGTTCATCGAGTTCTGGATGCAGCCGACCGTGAGCCCGAGCGTGGTGAAGATCTTCCCCATCCACTCGCTGTCGCGCCGGGCCAGGTAGTCGTTCACCGTGACCAGGTGCACGCCCTTCCCGGTGAGCGCGTTCAGGTAGATGGGCATGGTCGCGACGAGGGTCTTCCCTTCGCCCGTCGCCATCTCGGCGATCTTCCCCTCGTGGAGCACGATGGCCCCGAGGATCTGGACGTCGAAGGGGATCATGTCCCACGTGATCGGCTGGCCGACGACCTCGAACGTCTGGCCGACGAGCCGCCGGCAGACTTCCTTCACGGTGGCAAACGCCTCGGGAAGGAGATCGTCGAGTGTCTCGCCTTCGACGAGCCGGGCGCGGAACTGGACGGTCTTCGCCGCCAGGTCCTCGTCCGAGAGGTCGCGGAGGCGGTCGTACTCTTCGTTGACGGCATCGACGAGCGGCCACATCCCCTTGATGTCGCGCTCGTGCTTGCTGCCGAGGATCCGTGTCAGGAGGTTCAGCATGGCTTCCTTTGGATGCGGTTGGGGCCCCGTGCGCCCTCTACCCGCGGTTTCCGGGACCGGTTCCGAGACCGGATACCCCAAGTATGGCAAAACCCCAGGAGCCGCTGGCCGCCGGGGTTCAGTACGCGAAGACTGTCTTGCAAGCCCTTGTGGTTATTTTGGTTAGTCCGTTGGTCGTCCTTGGGCCGTACTCTGATCTCAGGCGGGCAGTCTAGGGGCGGCTCAGGGGGGTGTCAAGCCGGAATGGCCATTTCACACCTATCTAAGTAGAAGCATCCGTCGGCCAATCGATTCCGGGCCGGGGCGACCTGTCCCCGCGCCGACTCCGTCTGCCGCTTGGAGCGCTCCTCCCGCTGTTCTATCGTACCCACTCGTCCCCGGACATCTCCTTCACGAGTGGGAGACGCAGTCATGCCAAAGTGGGCTAGCAGGTCGCTCCTTTTGTTGGTGACCGTTTCGATCGCGTCACCAGTTCATGCGCACGCGGGCGCCGTCGGCGCGCTCCTGGGTGTGGGACGTCAAAGCATCTCCGGAGACGCTCCACCGAACACGTCGTACGGCGCGAGAGGCGGCTTGATGGCCGGCGTCCAAGGGGAAATCTCCCTCACACCAGACATCGCGCTCAGCGTTCAGCCCAGCTTCGCCCAGCGACGCACGACGCTCACGTCCGTGGAGGACGTCACCGGCGAGAACGCGCTCGATCTGAACCTCGACTACGTCTCCGTCCCCGTCCTGCTCAAATTCGAAATTGCGGGAGGCCGGACGTACTTCGCGGGCGGCGTGGACGTCGGATTTCTGAAGTCCGCTCATCTCACCGGGAATGGCGTCGACGAGGACATCAAGGACCGGTTCAACAGCACGGACGTCGGCGCTCTGTTCGGGTTCGGCGTTCTGTTCCCCGTGGGCAAGCCCCGTCTCACGACCGAGCTCCGGTACGTGCAGGGTCTGGTCAATCTCTCCGGCGGTTCCGCCAGTTCGGATGTCGACGGCTCGACCACCTCCTCCCTGCCGGACCGCTTCCACTCCGGCGGCCTCGAGCTCGTGGCGGGAATCCTGTTCCCGCTCGGGAAGCCATGATGCGATTGCGAACCGGCTATACGGCTTTGGGGTGCCTCTTCGCGCTGGCGCTTTTCCCGCTGAGCGCTCACGCCGATCGGCCCTCGCTCAACGGCCACACGTTCGTCTCGACCGAGATCGTCCCTGATCCCCAAGTCCGCACATTCATCCGGAACAACATCGGATACACGATGACGCCGGAGTTCGACTATCCGCCCGTCGTGGTCGGGGGCGACACGCTGGCCGTGCTCAGCGGCAGCCTGGCGTATGCCCTGCTCGGGATGGAATACCAGAACGCGTTCCGCGACTGGATCGCCGTGCACGCGTCGATTGGGCTGCGCACGCGCCTGGGCACGCAGGCGGCTTCGCTCGTCAACGAAGGAGTGAATGTCTCGACGACCCTCGAGCTCGGATGGCTGGTCCGCCTTCGCGAGACGCAGAAGACCGCCCTCGCCCTCTCGCTCGACGTCACGAGACAGACGCTGACGCTCATCGACCTGAGGCAGTTCACCGAGGACGTGATCGACGGCAATCCCGACCCGCATCTGCTCGACAACGTCCCGATGATCCGGACCAAGGCTGGACTTCGGTTCGCGTGGGCCGTGAGCCGGCCGGTGGGCGTGACGCTCCTCGGGGAGGGATCGTACGGGGAGGCTCCCCACCGTGGCGAGTCGGACTCGTGGGAGTACGGCCTGGGAGCGAGCGTCGACTTCGACGGACATGCCGCCTGGGACATCCCCATCGGCTTCGCGCTCGCCTACCGGGAGAGCTCGCTTCCCGTGATCACCGAGGCGAATCACGGAAAGGCGCGCCAGACCCTCCTACGCATCGCCTACACGGGGAAGCCGGACTTCCTCGTCGCGCTGGACCTCATGGGATTGCTCGACCGCGACAATGTCCAGGTCAAGCCGGTCTGGTCCGGAGGGGCCGCGTTCTCGCTGCGGTACTACTTCTAGCTCGGGCGCCTCAGCGCAGCAGGAGCTCCATCGCGAATCCGGCGGAGAGCGGAATGCGGAAGTTGTCATCCAGCGGGATGGGCAGTAACTCGAACACCGTCGCCACCGCGGCACCGACCAGCCCCACCGGGAACGGCAGGTTCGGCCCGGGCATGATCAGCGTGAGGCCGTAGCAGACCGCGAAGCACGCGAGCGACCCCTCGAGCGTCTTCCCGAAGATCCGCACTCTCCCGATCGACTTCCCCACGATCGCGGCCATCGTGTCCCCGAGGATCAGGAAGCAAAGCGAGAGCACCGCGACGTCCTTCGGGAACAGATGAATCGTCAGCAAGCACGCGATCAGCAGGTACGTCGAACCGAGGAGGCTCGCATCTTCGTGATTCCGGAGCAGCTCACCGAAGAAATGCCGGAAGACGTGCCGCGTCCTGGGATGGTTCAGCCGGAACACTTCGATCGCCAAGGACACGATCACGAGGGCGAGGAGGGCTCGCTCCCAGCCCTTCTGCCATGTGTCGGGCGTGAAGAAATAGGCGAGCGGGATCGCAATGGAGGAAAGGTGGATCGACTTCCGCTTCAGCTCGGCGCCGAGGTTCACCCTACGGCCTGCCCGCCGAGCCCGAGCCGTAGAGCGCCTCGTAGCGGCGCCAGATCGAATAGACCTGCTTCACGTAGTCGCGGGTCTCCCGGTACGGGATCATCTCCACCCACACGTCGTCCACCACAGGCCGGTCCTTCAGCCACCGGCGTACCGCGTCCTCGCCGGCATTGTAGGCCGCCATGGCCGCCCGTGGGTCCTTGAATTCTTTGAGGAGCCCGCGGAGGTAGGCGGCGCCCAGGCGGACATTGAGGTCGGGTTCGGTGAGGGCTCCCTCGGTCACCTGCGAGCCATTCAGGCGCGAGGCGGTGAACGGCATGAGCTGGAGGAGCCCGATGGCCCCCGCCTTCGAACGCGCGTTCTTCTGGTAGATGCTCTCCTGGCGCATGATCGCCCAGAGGAGCGCCGCGGTGAGGCTCTCCCGCTCCGCGGCGTGCAGGACCGCCGTCGGATACGCGGGCGGGTATTCCAGGCGTGCCTGCGGCAGAAGCCCCGCTCGTCCGACCCGGAACACGCCTCGCTCCTCCAGCTGGTCCGTGCATCCTCGAGCCTGCCCTGGGTCGCCGTTCTTGGCGCAGTCACGGAGCAGGTCCATCAGCAGCGGCACGGCGCCTGCCCCACCGAGCACGCGCGCGGGCAGAGGCGGATCCAGCTCGCGCTCGGGCGTCGCGCGCACCATCGTCTCGGCCGTGGAATCGGAGTCAGCCGGTGCCGCGGCCCCAGGAATCGGAGCGCCGACGCGCTGGAGCTCTTCGCGCGAGCGGACGCCCTCGTAGGTCCAGGGATCCTTGGTGGCGATGGTTCCGAGCGTGGCGTACGCGCCGGCGGTGTCGCCGGCCGCGAACCGGGCCTGCGCGCGCCAGTAGCGCGGAACGGTCGAGATCGTGTCGGTGATCGCGATCACCGCCGAGTCAGGCTTCCCCGCTCGCAGCAAAGCGATCCCCGCGTGCGCGGCGAGCGGCGGCGCGATGCCCGGGTCGCCGACGTACGGGCGCGCCCACGCGAAGATCGCGGCCGCCTCAACGGGACTGCGGCGATCCTCCCACTCGCGCGCGCGCTCCCAGGCCGCCTGCGACGCGTTCGGGCCCCTGGGATCGACCACGACCGCGCGGACGAACGCGGAGTCCATGGCGGAGAACGCGCCCTGCGCGCGCAGCGATCGCGCGAGACCGAGCGCGAGCCGGGCACGGGCCTCCGCGGTCAAATCCTTCCGCGCGAGAAGGCGCCGGTACCCGAGGATCGCCTCGTCGTGGCGCTTCAGCTTCGCGAGGAGCGATACACGAAGCTCGGCGCGATTGAACTCCGCGTTCGCCATGCGGGGCGGCGTGCGCCGGGCGTCGAGGAGCCCGAGCGCGGCGTTGCTCTCCCCCATCGTCCCGAGCTGCTTCACGAGATCGAACCAGCGGTTCTCGTCGAGCGAATCGACCCGGACGCCCTTGACCTCGCTTGCCGCTCTCATCGCGAGCGGATAGCGGGCCGCGAGCGTTCCCTTGCCGGATCGCACGGCGTCGACCAGGAGGATCACCGCGCCGAGCGAGTCGCCGGAGGATTCCAGGAGATCGGCGCGAATGCCGACGAGCAGCGCTTCCTCGTCGGGGTTCATCGCCGACGCGGCGGAGAGCACGGCCCCCGCCAGCCTGGGCTCCCCGCTCGCCAGCAGCGATCGCGCAAGCGCCATGCGCGCATAGCTCCGCACCGCGGGGCGCGGGTGGCCCTGCAGGCGCCACAGTGCTGCGCGGCGCGCGCGAGGGAGATCGAGCGAATCCGATAGCTCCGCGGCAACGAGGTAGGACGCGTCGGCCGAAGGACCGGAGAAGCGCCCCGTGATGTCGGCGCCGAACGGCGCCGTGCGGCCGCGCCGATCGGGCGGCCAGCCGAGGATCGCCAACCCTGAGTCGGGGGCGCTCAGTCCCACCGCGCGGGCGTGAAGCGGAGCGAGCGATGCGTCGTAGCGAAGCGGACCGCCGAGGAGGAGCTTCGCCGACTCGACGCGCCCGTCCTCCATCAGGTCCAGCGCGCCGTCCCGGAGCGTGACTTCGAATGCAGGATCGGGCCGGCCGGCAAACCCCACGGCGCCCGAACGAATCCACGCTTCGAGCGCTCCGAGGTAGGTGGATTCGGCGCGCGCGGCCTGCGAGAAGGTGGCCGCGATCTCGGGAAGGCTGCCGCTCCAGCGCGCGGTCCGGTACGCGCGCCGCGCCTGGTCCCACGCGGTGCGCTCGGCGCTCATCTTCTTCGCGCCTTCCTTCCACGCGGTCTCGGCGCCCGCGATCAGGGCGCCGGGCAGGAGCGCCAAGGCGGTGGCCGCGGCAAGCACGGCCGTCCACGCCCCGAAACGAACTCCCCGCCCCCGCCCCGTCACGACCTACTTCAGCAGAACCACGCGGAAGGTTTGATCCTTGCCCTGGATGTCGACTCTGGCGAAGTAGATGCCCGCGCGGCAGGTTTCCCCGTTCCGGTCCTTCGCGTTCCACGTCGCGTGGAACTCGCTCGCGATGAGACCGGTGGCGGCGGGAAGCTCGCGGATGAGGCGGCCACGCACGTCGTAGATGCGCACGACGGGGCTGAGCTCCGGATGCGGGAGGCCGTCCGGCGCGGTAAAGCGGAACTGGAGCGATCCGGCCGAGGGGGCGCCGATGCGGTACGGGCTCGGGCCGCCGCGCAGGGAAATGGCCCGCACCGCGATCGAAGGAGCCACGCGCGCCTGCACCACGACGTTGTCCACGTACCAGCCTTCGTACGGCCGGACCTGGTTGCTGAAGTTGTCGAAGGGCGGATTGTCCTCGTTGGACGAGAAGCGGAAGCGCACACGCGCTTCACCGGAGTAGGCCGAGAGATCGGCGGTCACGTGACGCCAGGTCTGCGGCGATCCGGAGAAGACGTCCTGGCCGCGCAGCGTCGCGGCGGAATCGAACTTGATGATCGTGCCATAGCCGCCGTCCACCTGGAGCGGAACCCACTCGCCACCATTCATCGAGATCTCGACCCGGCCGCCATCCACCGACTCCGTTCCGCCGTACGTCTCGGCGTCGATCCAGGAATCGAACGCGAGCTGGCTTCCGGGCGGCAGCTCGAACGTGGGCGAGACGAGCGCGGCGTCTTGCATCGGCGCGTAGCTCAGGTCCTCGGGCGCACCGGACGTGGCGGAAGAGCCCACCTTGGCGCTCCAGGTGCCGCTCTTCGCACGCTGCTGCTCCGCGTGCCACTGATTGCTCGAGCTTCCCGGAAGGGATTCCGTCTCCCAGAAGAGACCCGGCTCGTTGCCCGATTCGAAGTCCTCGGAGAGCCCGGGCTGGGCGCCGACGACGACGTCGAATCCGAACACGCCGTTGTAGGTGCCGTCGGTCCAGTTCACGTTGAAGTGGACCAGGTGCGGCAGGTTCACGATCGATCCGATCGTGTACGCGAAGGCGGTGGACGTCGTCACGGTAGCGCCGGCCGCCGCCGCGGGAGCGGTCGCCGTGGCCGTGTTCAGCGTGATCGCCGGATCCCCGGTGCTGATCGTGAACGTCAACGGACCGGAAGAAATCCCGACGTTCCTCACTGTGAGCGTGAGCTGCTCGGCTTCGTTCGGATCAGGCAATCCGTCGCCGCCCCCCCCGTCGTCGATCGTGTAGCGCACGGTGCGGAAATCGGGCTTCGTCGCGATCTGCAGGTCGAACGAGACCGTGTCCGCGGCGTAGGCGATGTTCGTGATCCGGACGCCGGTATCCGCGAGATTGAAGTCGCGCGTGTTCGGAGTCGTGTTCTCGGTGAGGGCTGTCTTGTGGGTCGTCCCCGGGAAGAAGTCGCCCGGGTCGCCGTAGTTGGCGCCTGCCTCCAGCTGCCCCAGGTTGTCGGCCTGGATGATGCGCGCGCGATAGTTCGACGGCCCGTCGATGTTGTCCATCTTCGTGTCGTCGATGTGATAGACGAGGAGCCCTTCACCCGGAAGCGACGCGTCCGACCCTTCCTTCGTCCGATTCTCGACGAGGAAGTACTCCGTCCCCGGCTCGCCATTGGTCCAGATCTTCAGCGAGCCGCCGCCGCGCGTGACCGGCGGGAGCACGTAGTGCCCCGCCGCTGCGGGCGTGGGATTGTCGAAGCCGAGGAACTGCCGCGACCAGGCGTCGAGGTTCGAGGGATTCGCCCCCTGCACGCCCGGGCCCGCCGTGTTCGGATCGCCCGAGTACGGCAGGTAGTTGCCCACCGCCATGAGGGAGTAGAAGCCGAGCCCGTTGCCGCCGCTCAGGTCGTAGAGATCCGGTAGCCCGAGCGTGTGGCTGAACTCGTGGATCCAGGTCCCCACCGCGTTGTCGCCCGGGTAGTCGTTGTACTCGCTCCCGAGGTTGTAGAGGAACCCGCGCTTGCTGCCGAGCGGCATCCCGGGCAGGCAGTCGGCGCCCGAGTTCGCGTCGGGACAATCGGAGTAGAGCGCGATCCCGGACTCGTGCGCCCAGAGCCTCTGGCAGCCGGCCGGCACGGAGCACGTCGTCTCGCCGCCCTGGCCGGGCACGATCACCATCACCGCGTCGATGTAGCCGTCGTCGTCGCCGCTCGACGGAATGCCGTCCGGTCCGTCGTTGTCGAAGAACTTGAGATTGCCGTCGAAGTCGTCGTTTGCGGCGCTCATCGCGTCCTCGGCGAGCTTCTGCGCCGAACGCGGATACGCGCCGAAATTGAGCCCCGCGTAATCGTTCACGTAGTACTCGTAGCTGTGCGGCATCTCGAGCCAGTCGGACGTGACGTAGCCGGAGATGACGAGCCGGCCGTTCGAGTTGACGCGGTAGTACTCGCGAAGGCTCGTGATCCCGTCGTTCGGGTCGTCGCTGAAGAGATGGTTGTAGAAGTACCGCGGCGTGCTGACGGCCGCCGGACCAGACGAGGGCGAGCCGCCTTCCGACGGGAATTTGCACAGCACGACGAGCACGTTCCGGTGCGCCACGCCCTGCCGCGGGAACTTCGCCATGTCGAGCGCGAATTGCGGATAGACCTCGTCCACGCCCATGGCGCGGAGGTTGAGCCGAGCCTGGTCGTAGGCCTTCAACGCAGCGCTCCGCTGGGCATCCGACATGTTCTGGTACACCTTCGGCGAGGGCGCCACGGCCCACGCGTTCGGGGCGACAACGAGGGAAAGGAACGTCAGGGACAGCGCGACGACGCGCGAACGCACGACTCGATCATGGCTCAACGGAGTATCTCCGGATGGATGATAGGAAGCCTCACTCCCACTCGATCGTGGCGGGAGGCTTGCTGCTGACGTCGTACACGACGCGATTGACCCCTCGGACTTCGTTGACGATGCGCGACGAGACGCGCGCGAGGAACTCGTGCGGTAATCGGGCCCAGTCGGCCGTCATCCCGTCGCTGGAAGTAACCGCGCGCAGCGCGACCACCTGATCGTACGTCCGGCCGTCCCCCATCACGCCGACCGTACGCACCGGGAGGAGAACCGCGAAGGCCTGCCAGACCTTGTCGTACAGGTCCGCGCGGCGCAGCTCCGTGATGTAGATATCGTCCGCAAGGCCGAGTGTCTCCACCGCTTCCTCCGTCACAGGCCCCAAAATCCGCACGGCCAGGCCTGGCCCCGGGAAGGGATGCCGGCCGAGAACGGAGGGGGGGAGACCCAGTAGAGATCCGAGGCTTCGGACCTCGTCCTTGAATAACTCCCGCAGGGGCTCCACCAGTTCCATCTTCATGTGTTCCGGCAGGCCGCCCACGTTGTGATGGGACTTGATCTTGGCCGAGGGCCCCCGGATCGAAGTCGACTCGATGACGTCCGGATAGAGGGTCCCCTGGGCCAGGAGCTCCGCTCCTCCCAAGCGCTTGGCCTCGTCCTCGAAGACCTCGATGAAGACCCGACCGATGGTCTTCCGCTTGGCCTCAGGATCTTCGATGCCCTGAAGAGCGCCCAGGAACCGGCGCCGGGCGTCGACGGTCACGAGGTCGTCCCCGATCACGTGCCCCATCAGCTCCTGCACCTGGGCCGCCTCGTTCTTACGGAGAAGCCCGTGGTCCACGAAGACCGCCCGGACCTGGCCCGGGATGGCCCGGTGGAGGAGGGCCGCGACGACCGACGAGTCGACGCCGCCCGAGAGGGCGCAGAGCACCCGGCGCTTCCCCACCTGGCGGCGGATCCGCTCGGTCTGGTCATCCAGGACCTGCCCCATCGTCCAGTCGCCCGAGAAGCCGCAGACGTCGAAGAGGAAGTTCCGGTAGATGCGCATCCCCTGCTCCGTATGCGCGACCTCCGGGTGGAACTGGACGACGTAACGCTGGTGGTCGAGGTCTTCCGCCGCGGCCATGAGGCCGCCCGTCGAGCGCGCCAGGAGCGTGAAGCCCGGCGGCAGCTCCTCGACGATGTCGCCGTGGCTCGCCCAGATCCGGCTCTCGGCCGGGAGACCCGCGAGCAGCGTCCCCGCGCGCTCGACCTGAAGCATGGCTTGCCCGTACTCGCGGTGCTTGCTCGGGTGGATGCGACCGCCCAGGTCGCGCGCCATGAGCTGCATGCCGTAGCAGACGCCGAGGACCGGCACCCCTTGCGCGAGGACCGCGGCCGGAAGCTGGGGCGCGCCCGGCTCGTCGACGCTCGAGGGCCCACCCGAGAGGACGATTCCCTTCGGGTTGAGCGAGGCGAGTGTCATCGCGTCGAGGTTCGGCGCCCGAATCTCGGCAAACACTCCGAGCTCGCGCGCACGGCGAGCGATGAGCTGCGTGAACTGCGAACCGAAGTCGAGGATGAGCAGTCGTTCGTGGCTCAAGAGTGACACCTCCCCGAAGCGTGGCTCACTGCTCCGCCGGTAGTTGAAAGTCGAAGGGCAGCTCGTACCAGGCGGCGACTGGGACTCCGTTCTTCGTGGCGGGTCTGAAGACCCACACCTTCGCCGCTTCGATGGCCGGCTCGTTGAGACCCATCACGCCCTGAATGACGAAGACATCCCGCACGTGCCCCTTCTCGTCGACGAGAACGTCGAGGACGACCCTCCCCGTGATTCGCGCGGTCCTGGCGAATTCCGGATATTCAGGCGGCGGAGCCGAGATCGGCGACGGACGCTGGTCGTAGACGATGTCGCCATCGGGCAGATCGGGAAGCCGCTCGGTGGTCGCCCGAACGTACAGATCGACATTGCTGTTCTCGAGAGCCGAACCCAGATCCCCATCGCGGAGGAGGAGCGTATCGTGCCCGGAGAACTGGAACACGCGCTGCTTCCGATCGGTCCCGGGATCGAATTCGATCCAGGGATCGAGCGAATCGCGCCTGGCGGCTTGATACACCTTGAACCGGCCCATCCGGGTCCTCGCCCCGCCGTTTCGGATCTCGGTCAACCGATACGTCGAGTCGGCGTTCAGGGTGAGCTGACCGTCGCGTTCCGAGCCACGATGAACGACGTCATTGGATTGCCATCTCCACGTTCCAACGAGGCTGTCCGCAAAGACCTCTTCGATGGGCGCGGGGTGATCGATGGTGGCACAGCCTGCGCCCGCCAGGATTCCGAGTCCCACCACGGGTGCATAGTCGCGCAGCATCCTCATCAGTGCAGAAAACATCGCTCCCCTGTGGTCATCAGCGCGATCCCTGCCTTGTCCGCGGCGGCCACCGACTCTCCATCCCGTACCGATCCTCCCGGATGGGCGATGGCCGCGATCCCCGCCTCCGCCGCGATCTCCACCGAGTCCGAGAACGGGAAGAACGCGTCCGAGCAGAGCACCGCGCCCCGAACGTCGTGCCCCGCGCGCTCGGCCTTCAGCAGGGCGAGCCGCACGGCGTCGACGCGCGAGGACTGCCCCGCTCCGATGCCCAGGGTCCGCCCGCCATGCGCGATCACGATTCCGTTCGAGATCGCGTGGCGCACCACGCGCCAGGCGAAGTGGAGATCCTCGAGCTGGGCGGGACTCGGCGGCGTCGTCGAGACCGCACTCCACCCATCGAAGCGGGGGGGCCCCGGCACCGTCTCCGCCAGGAGACCACCCAGGAGCGTACGCGCGGTCAGGCCCGAGGTCGCGGCCTCGCCCATCCAGGGGACCTCCAGGATGATTAGATTCTTCCGGAGGGCCGCGAGCTTCGCCTCGTTCGCTTCCACCGACGGAGCGAGCACGATCTCGTAGAAGAACGAGCCGACCGCCTCGAGCGCGGCGTCGTCCAGCGGCCGGTTCAAACCCAGGATCCCGCCGAAGGCCGAGAGCTCGTCCCCCTGCCGCGCACGCCCGATCGCCTCCGCCGCGGTTTCGGCGACTGCGGCGCCGGAGGGATTCCGGTGCTTGATGACGACCGCCGCGGGTTCGGTGAATTCCCTGAGAAGCCCGAGGGCGGCCTCGACGTCGAGGAGGTTGTTGAAGGAGAGGGTCTTCCCTCGCATCTGCCCGAGCTTGAGGCGACCGCCACTCTCGGGGAGATACCAGGCCCCCGCCTGCCCCGGGTTCTCGCCATAGCGGAGCCGCTGCTCGAGCCGGAGCTGGAGGTCGATGGTCTCAGGTAGGGCCGCCACGCCCTCGAGCGCCCCGGGCACCCCCGCCGCCGGCGAGCGCGTCTCGGCCGGCGTGTCGCGCTCGGTGCCCGCGAGGTAGCGCGAGATCGCGGCGTCGTAAGCCGAGGTGCGCTCGAACGCGCGCCGCGCGAACTTCCGCGCGAGCGAGGGCGGCACGCCCCCCTGCCGGTCCATCGCGTCGATGACCGCGCCATACTGATCCGGGTCCACCACCACGACCACGTGGCTGTGGTTCTTGGCCGCGGCGCGGATGAGCGCCGGGCCGCCGATGTCGATCTGCTCGATCGCCTCGTCGTCGGTCACCGCGTCCGACGCGACGGTCTTCTCGAACGGGTAGAGATTCACCACGACGAGATCGATCGATACGATGCCGTGCTTGTGGCGGTCCTCCTCGTCGCGGCCAAGGCCGCGGCGGTAGAGGATCCCGCCGTGGATCGCGGGATGGAGCGTCTTCACGCGTCCGTCGAAGAGCTCCGGAAAGCCGGTCACCTCGGAGACGTCGCGCACGGTGATTCCCGCGCCGCGCAAGGCGAGCGCGGTGCCGCCCGTCGAGAGGATCTTCACGCCGTGGCGCGAGAGGCCCCGCGCGAAATCGACCAGACCGGTCTTGTCGGACGCCGAGAGCAGCGCCCGCCCGATCACGATGGCGCTCACCGCGCGGCGCGCGCCCCCGTGATCATTCCGAAGGCGTCCTCGTAGCGCCGCGCCGTCTTCTCGATCACTTCGTCCGGCAGCTTCGGCGGAGGAGGATTCCGGTCCCACCGGATGGAGTCGAGATAGTCGCGGATCACCTGCTTGTCGAAGCTGTCCTGCGCGACCCCCTCTTGGTAGCTGGCGATCGGCCAGTAGCGGGACGAATCGGGCGAGAGCGCCTCGTCGATCCAGACGAGCGCGCCATCCTTCTCACCGAACTCGAACTTGGTGTCGGCGAGGATGAGTCCGACCGATTCCGCGTGCGCCGCGGCCGCCTTGTAGATCGCGATGCTGGTCGCGCGCAACGTCTCGGCGACGTCTCCCCCCACGATCGAGGCCATCCGGTCGAAGTCGATGTTCTCATCGTGCCCCTCCTGCGCCTTGGTGGCGGGAGTGAAGATCGGCTCGGGGAGCTTCGACGAGAGCTTGAGACCGGGCGGGAGCTTCACGCCGCACACGGACTGATTCGCCTGGTACTCCTTCCATCCCGATCCCGCGAGATAGCCGCGCACCACGCACTCGACGTCGTAGCGCTTGGCCTTCTTCACGAGCATCGACCGGCCATCGAGCACGGAGCGGTTCGAGGCGAACGGCTCGGGGAATCGCGCGACGTCGGTCGTGATGTAGTGACTCTGCACGAGCGATTCGAGCCGCTCGAACCAGAAGCGCGAAATCTGGGTGAGCACGCGCCCCTTACCCGGGACGCCCTCGTTCAGGATCACGTCGTA
>Ga0068858_100001139_pt1 | contig 27509 bp, 21 predicted proteins | sample KBSSwiS12_FD_66589 | JGI IMG/M metagenome (GOLD analysis project Ga0068858, IMG submission 66589) | Switchgrass rhizosphere microbial communities from Kellogg Biological Station, Michigan, USA - KBS Switchgrass S1-2 | ecosystem: Host-associated > Plants > Roots > Rhizosphere > Soil ... | reverse complement strand
AGTAGCCGACGGTCTGAAAGATGTGAAAGACGAAGAGCATGATCGTCCGGCGCCGGTACCGATCGCTGAAGAGCGCCGAAAAGCTCGCGCGCCCGGCGGATGCCACATCGTGAGGGTTCACAGGAGCAAGGGCGCCGAGCCGCTCGGCCTCCCGTTCCATCCGCGCCGTGATGGTTTCGGCTTCGGCCATTCTGCCAACCGATTCCAGCCAGCGCGGCGATTCCGGAAGCCTCGCGCGCAGACACCAGATGATGGCCGCGCCCAGCGAGCCGGCGACGAACATCCAGCGCCAGCCGCTGATGCCGAACGGCGCGCGCGGCACCAGCAGTCGCCCGAGAAATCCGGCCGCCGGCACGCCGAGGAAACCGAGCGTGTACGCCCAGGCCGTGTACAAACCGCGCGACCGCGACGGGAGCAGCTCGCTGAGATACGTGTCGACCAGCGGCAGCTCCGCCCCGATGCCGACGCCCGCGAGGAAACGGAACGCAATCAGCATCGGCGCGTTGACGCTGAAGGCGCCGAGCAGCGTAAACGCGGAATACACGCCGAGATTCACGAGAAAGGCGGGCCGCCGTCCGCGTCGGTCGGCAAAACCGCCGAGGAGCGTCGCGCCGAAGAACATGCCGACGAAGCTGGACCCCAGGACTGCGGGCAGCGCCAGCCGGCTCAGATGAAACTGCTGGGTGAGGACGGTGCCAAGCACGCCGGCGAGAAAGATGTCGAAGAGATCGAAGAACGACCCGACGCCGGCGATGACGGTCGCCGCCCGGTGAGTCGGAATCAGGGGCAGACGGTTCAGTCGTGCCGCGATGGAAACAATAAAGGCCTCTATTTTTCCGGTGCGAAGTATCCGCCGCGGCTCTCGACCGTCAAGCCGGCATCGCGTGTCTTGATCTCCACCTTCCGCCAGCCACCGTCGCGCGTAGTGTTGGTGGACGTATAGCCGAGCAGGTAGCGGCGGCGCAGGTTCTCGACAACGCGGCGGTATTGTTCGGGCAGAAGCGACACATCCGCCGGAAAGTACGCCTCGCCGCCCGACTCCGAGACAAGACGGAGCAGCACTCGCCGATCGACGTTCGCTCCGAGGCCGATGCCGAAGATCGTCGCGCCCACCGAACGCTGAAGCTGGAGCACCTCGTCGAGCGAATGCACGCTGCCCGGGGCCGTGCCGGGGTTGTTTTCGTCGCGCCCGTCCGTCAGGACGACGATGGCTTTACGACTCTTGGCGTCCTTGAGCGAGGTCAGAGAGTCCCAGAGTGCGTCGTACAAGGCGGTGCCACCGATCGCCTCGTATCGGTCGATCGCGTCGATACTGAGCTGCCGATCCGCCGAAAACTCGTGCGCCACGATCGGCTTGTCCGCAAACGTGATCACGGAGAGATTGTCCTCCGCCTTCACGGACAGGACGAAGTCGCGCGCGGCCTGACGGACGGCGGCCGCGCTTCTCTTCATGCTGCCACTCGAATCGAGCGCCAGCACGATCGACACCGGATCAACCGCCTCCTCGAAGGTCTCGAGCGTCTGCACCGCGCCGTTTTCGAGCACCTGAAGATCGTCGGCGGCGACGTCGACGAATCGACGCCTGGCATCGGTCACGGTGAACTCAAGGGTTGGACGGATTGGCGGGGGCGCAGGCGCGAAGTAGCCCGCGCGCGTCCGAACGGTGTAGCCGTTCGGCACCTCCACGCTGATTGAGCGCCACGTCCCATCCCTGGTCTGATTGGCCGGCGTGTAGCTCAAGATGTACCGGCTGTGCGAGTCTGCGACGACGGCCTCCGCGATCGGGACGAGATCCGGCTCACGCGGGGGGAAGAACACACGGCCGCCCGTTTCCTCCGCCAGCCGCCGAAGCATCGTCTTGCCCCTGAGGGAAATGCCGGCGACTCCGCCGATTCCTACGGCGTAAAGCGTCACATGTGCTGCCTGAGCGGCCTTGAGCACCGCGTCGGCGCCGGTCTTGCTGTTTTCGTCGTAGCCATCGGTGAGCAGCACGACCGCGCGACGGCCCTCAACGCCGTCGAGCAGCATGACGCTGTCCAGGAGGGCATCCAGAATGGCCGTCCCGCCGCCGGCCTTCATCGCCTCGACGGCCTGCACGATGGTGGCGCGATCGCCGGTCGGTCCCGTGATCGACGTCACGCGCTGTTGGAAAGGGGCGATGATGACCTTGTCGGACGGCCGAAGACCAATGGCAAGGCGCTGCGTCGCGCGGCGTACGAACTCCATCCGCTCGTGCATGCTGTAACTGTTGTCCACGAGGAGGACGAGCGTCGCCGGGACCGTGTCGCGGGTCGTGAGATCGAGCGTCTGAACGACGCCGTTCTCCAACACGCGAAAGGCTGAGGGGTCGAGCTCGCTGACGGAACGGCCGCTCCGGTCGTAGACGCCCGCCTCGAGCAGCACGCTCCTGACGTCGGCGGCCTCTATCACCTCATAAGGCGGGAGATGAACGACGTCACGCGCCACATGACCAAGGGAATCGGCTGTCTGAACCACGATTTCCCTGGGCTCGAACGGATTCTCGTCGATCCAATCGACGGCAAACGGAGGCGCGGCCGCGCTGCCGACGAGCGCGTTGTCGACAAAGAACTGCACTGGTGCGATCGTGATGCCGCCCGGCACCTGCACCTGCGCGACGATGCGTACTTTACCGGTGAGCCCGGTGCGCCCGAGCGGCGACGTGATCCGCAAAGACACGGAGCTGGGAGTGCCGCCTTCAGATGCTGCGGGCGTCGCCGTCTGGCCGGTGCGGGCCTCTTGCGCCGCAAGGCGCGTCGCCACCAGCAGAATCGCCAGAAGAGGCTTCAGCACTCGCGTGCGCAGGCGCCGCACGGTGCGATCCATAAGGCATATATAGTACTTGTACTTGGGAGAGACCACGCCGCCCGCTTCAGGTCAGACCGTGCAATGTGCGGAAATTCGGAGACTGCGGCCGACGTGGGCGGCCCGCGGCGGAACGTGTCGGTATAATGCCGCCAGCATGCTGAGATCGAGGTCGGCCCGCACCGTGTTTCTTGTCGCCGCCGCCATCGTCGCGACGACAGCGACGCTCAGACCGCAGGCCGGACAGGATCGACAGCAGGAGCTCGATCGACTTCCCGCGATCAAGGAATGGACTGCTGAGGTTGCCGTCACCTCGGACTGCGATCGGTCCGCGTTCGACGGGTCGCGGACGGCGATTCACAATCGCGTCGTCACCACCTATCAGTTCACGCGCCGCGTGGTTGATGCGCCCGTCTTGACATGGCGCGGCCGCGCCACGACGACCTATCGGTGGTCGGTCACCATGGGAACGAGAGACGGCCGCGAAGTCGAGGAGAGCGCCGCGTCGTTCGAAGGCGACGCCGAGCTGCGCATCACAGACTCGACGAAGATTTCGACCAGCCGGCCCCCCGGACGACCGTTCACGAAAACCAAGTACATGGGGGATTCCGTCGTCGACAGCACGACCAGCGACGATGAGCCGCCGACAGCCGAGCTCTTCGACGCGCCGCTGCCCACCGACCCCGCCACGCTCAGCGGACGGCGAACAGAGTCCAGCTATTCGTTGTTCGGCGGTGTCGTGCTGAGCTGCCCCGCACAGCGGCAGTGGAATCTGCATCCGGTGACGTAACCGGCGCTTCCAAACTCGAACCCGGGCGCGGCGCGACATGTGATTGGGATTTGACAGCGTGGAGAGGTCCGCCAGCGGCGGCCAGCGACGGTCGGTCGCTGGCCGCCGTCGAGCCGCCGGTCACCTGTTGTAGATGAACTCGTGACCGCTGCCGCTCGGCGATGGGAACCAGGTCCTGACGGGCGCGGCTTCGTTCGCCCGCGCTTCACCGAGCGTGACGATCCGGTCCGCGGGCATCCCCGCAGGCCGATCGATGAGGTTGGTGAAGACCGTCAGGTAGACTTTCGACCGGTCCCGGCTCGATACGCGCACCAGGTTCGTGCTCGTGTGCGGAGCGGCAAGCTCGAAGATGTAGGTGCCCGCGCTCAGTTGAGCACCGGGGAGAGCGACCGGCCGATTGAACGTGACGTAGGACGCGCGACTCGCGCTGTCGACCCACGCGCCGGTGGAAGCCGTCGCGGCAACGAACAGAAACAACGCGCCGACGGCGATGACTCTCAGGTGCTTACTCATTTGAACTACCCTCCCTTGCGTTCTATCCGATCCTCTTTTATTCGTTCAACTGTGCATCACCACAATCAACATTGATGCCGCCCACGCGCCGACACGGCGTCGCCGCGGCTCGACGCAGAACGTCGAATTCAGGCCGATTTCGCGCGGCTCATCGTCGGACGCCCCGACGATCGCGGGAGATCCGCGCCGCGGCCTCTATCCGATCGGATGGTCGTCAGGCGTTTCGGATAGCGACGCGCGCTGAACCCTCTGGCCCATCGATTGGTATATAAGAAGCGAATGACGCCTCGCCTCATCGCTGTTGCGGGCCCCCTGAGCGGCACGTCGCTGCCGCTGACACGGGTCGAAACCTCCATCGGCAGCGACGACGCCAATCATGTCGGACTTGCCGACCGGGCGGTGTCCCCGCGGCATTGCCTGCTCATCTGCCGTGATGGACTCGTTACGATTCGCGATCTCGATCGCGAAAACAGCAGCTTCGTCAACGGCCTGCCGGCCGGCGAGAGAGCGCTCGAGGATGGCGACGAGATCCAGATCGGCAGTTCGCTCTTTGTGTTCCAGCAGCTCGCCAACTCGGACGAGGCCGGGACCGTCCGTCTCAAGGGAGATGCGCTCGACGAGATTGTCTCCGACTCGGTCCGCGTCGGGGAAGACGCGGCGCCGGCCTCGGCGGCGATCGTCCTGCGCCGCGAGGACGTCTTCGACGACGCCCCGTTTCACCGCATGGCCACGACGACACGTCTCTCGCGCGACCTTGCGGCCCTGATTCGCGCGAGCGCCGCCATCAACGCAGTTCGCGGACTGGTGGCGCTGGAACGGCCGCTCCTCGAGCTCATCGCCGACGCCGTGCCGGCCACACGGGGCGCGCTGGTGGCCGCGGGCGACAGCCCGCGCGAGATTGGATCGGCGATCGGCTGGTGCCGCGATGTCGCGGCGGGAGTGACGGCCGGCCTGCCGGTACAGGTCAGCCGGCCGCTGATCGAGCGCGTGCTTCGCGACGTCGTGGGCGTGCTCTGGTACGAGTTCGGCGACGAGCGCCGCGACGCCGCCTCGCCTGCCTCACATGCCACGAGGTCCGTACTGGCCGCACCCCTTGTGGCCTTCGACAAGGTCCTCGGCGCGATCGTCCTCGAGGTCGATGGTCCGGATCAGAGGTTCGACGAAGGGCACCTGCGGCTGCTGATGGCGATTGCAGGCATCGCGGCGACGGCCTTCGAGCACGCGCGGCAGGTGGAGTCGCTCGAAGGCGCGAATCGACGTCTGCAGGCGGAGCTGAATCTCGAGCACAACATGGTGGGCGACAGCGAGAAGCTGCGCGACATCTACCGTCGCATCGCCAGGGTGGCGCCCACTGATTCGACCGTCCTGATCACGGGCGAGAGCGGCACCGGCAAAGAGCTGGTGGCGCGATCGATCCATCGCAACAGTCCACGGGCCGGGCGTCCCTTTGTCGCCATCAACTGCGCGGCGATCACGGAAACGCTCCTCGAAAGCGAGCTCTTCGGCCACGAGAAAGGCTCTTTCACCGGCGCCGTCGGGCAGAAGAAGGGCAAGCTCGAGATTGCCGAAGGCGGGACGGTGTTCCTGGACGAAATCGGCGAGCTGTCGTTCGCGCTTCAGGCGAAGATGCTGCGCGTCCTTCAGGAGAAAGCGTTTGAACGAGTCGGCGGCACCAGGCCCGTTCACGTCGACTTCCGTCTCGTGGCCGCGACAAATCGTGATCTGAAAGCCGCGATCGAGAGCGGCGCGTTTCGACGCGATCTGTACTACCGGCTGAACGTCGTGTCTGTGGCGATGCCGCCACTCCGGGACCGCCGCGACGACATCCCGATTCTCGCGAACACATTCCTCAGACGGCAGAGCGACAAGACGAAGCGGCAGGTGGCGGGCTTTTCAGCCGAGGCGCTGGCCTGCCTGATCGGCTACGACTGGCCGGGGAATGTTCGCGAGCTGGAGAATGCCATCGAGCATGCGGTCGTCCTGGGACAGGATTCGCTGATTCAGCCCGACGATCTTCCCGATGCCGTGGCTGAATCCGCTCCGCCTGAGGCGGCGGCCGCCGCGGTCGTGACGATGCACTACCACGACGCGATCCGGCAGGCAAAGAAGGACCTCATCTTGCGCGCCGTGGAACAAGCCGGGGGCCACCCGAGCGCTGCCGCGCGCCTCCTGGGGCTGCATCCAAACTATCTGCACCGGCTGATCAAGAACCTGCAGTTGAAGGCGATTCGGACCGACGGCGAGCCGTAGCGCGCTGTCTCTATCTTCTGGATTCCTGCTACGTCATCGCGTTGCCAAAAGGCCTTCGTGCGGGCCGGGCAGCGCCGCGGCCCGTCTCAGAAGGACAGCCGCTCGATCGTCCAATAGACCGCGGTACAGGCGATCAGCATCGACGCCGGCACGACGACGCGGCTGCGGTACCAGCCGCGATTGGCGCAGTACCAGCCGACCAGCATGAACGCCGCGCCGATCACCGCCAACTGCCCTGCCTCGACTCCGACGTTGAACGTCACGAGCGCTGTCACGAATTCCGAGCGGGGCAACCCGAGCTCCTTGAGCGCTCCCGCGAAGCCCATGCCGTGCAGAAGCCCGAACGCGAAGACGAGAGCCACGCGCCACGACTTCAGCTCCGAAAGAAAGATGTTCTCGATGGCGACGTACGCGATCGAGAGTGCGATCAGGGGCTCGACGATCCTCGGCGACACGGTGACGAGGCCATACATGCTCAGTCCCAGCGTGATCGAATGCGCAACCGTGAAGGCGCTGACCTGCCACAGCACCGATCGAGCACGGCCGCTGAGCAGGTAGATGCCGAGCACGAACAGCATGTGGTCCAGTCCCTTGGGTACGATGTGGGTGAAGCCGAGCGCGAGATAACGCCGGGCGGTGGTGAGCCGGTCGACCGGGGGGGCGGGCGATGTCAGCGCGAAAGGCGCGCTCGTCTGGCCGCCTTCGAGCCATTCGGTGGCGGGATTTTCGGAGGCGGCGCTTCGAACGGTCATCGCGTAGGACGCAAACGTCCACGCGAAGGACCACGAAAAGCGGCGCGCGCCTGGTGGAATCTCGCCGGTCAGCCTGATGGTTGCGGCCGCGGCCGACGAAGCGTCGACCGGCGGCACGACGGAATAGGCGATCGCCGGACGAACCTCTGATGCGTCGAACGCGATCTTCACGCGCCGGCGGAATGTCCCATCGGCGCTTGCAAGGAGCGACTGAAGCCGGGCCGCGCTGGCGTCGGTCGGCAACGACCGGCCGGCCGAAACCTCGAGCTTCTCGGCCAGCGAGGTGGCATCGGTGACGATTTCGATGTCGTACGTCCGCCCCTCTTGAAAGAGCACCGAGACGCGCGTCGTCCCGATCTCGTGCGCGCGAACCGCTGTCCCGCAAAGAAGGGCCATGAGAACAGCGAGCGACGCTGCGCCGCGAACCCACTGGCGTGGACAAGCAGCGGTCGAGGGCGAATGCATGGCTAATTCCCGGACGCGTTCGCGGCACGCGTTTCGAATGTCAGCGACGCCCAATAGCTCGCCCAGTCGGCCTTCGTCCCGGCAGGCGCCGGAACCATGTGAACGGCTTTCACCAGCCACATGCCGCCTGGCCGCAGCCGGAATTTCACGCGGCCGTCGCGGCCGGTTCGAGCCGTCAGCTTTTCGGCGGGATTCTGCCGGTTCATGGCCACGACGAGCGCGCCCTCGAGCGGGCGGTTCTCGTAGGTCAGCTGCACGGGAAGATCCTGACCGGCGCGGAGGGCGTACGGATTTTTTTCGGCGACGAGCTCGAGTGTGAAACCGAGCCGGCGATCGCCCTGCGTGTCGCTCGGCAATCCTGACAACACCAGGCTCTTCGCGCAGCGTGAAAAGATCTCGTGGGCGCTGGCGCCGGTCTCGTTGCGGCGCGCTCTCTGCGCCGCGATCGCGTCCAGCCCTTCTTCTTTCAAATACTGATTGAACTTTTCCGCCGCCAGTTCGACCGGACTCGGGTTGCTGTGGTAGCCGATGACGAGGACCCCTGGCACGGCCGCGCGGACGAAGCCTGCCGGGTCCGAACCGTCCCGGCCGATGACCGGCTTGCGGCCTTCCGCATCGACGACCACGAACTGATTCACGAGGCCGCTGTTGCGAGGCAGCGGATCGCCGAGCAGGTCCTGCCCGACGCGCAACCGCACGCCGATGATCTGGCCGGCGTCCGGAGAGAAGGTCGTCGGCTCCATCCACATGTCGTGAGCGAAGAGCGGTACGCGGCTGACGGCGACGACCGCAACTGCCACCAGGCCCACGCGACGAAGCGTCGAAGAACTGAAGAGGGTCGGCATCATGGTTGTCCTCATCTCGAGAAACTCACCACCGAGCTCACCGAGTCCACCAGGACTCTTTGCTCTCGGTGGCCCGGTGTGCTCGGTGGTGATGAGAGCTGTCTGCTACGGAACCGGAATGTCCGGTACGGTCGGCACGTTGATACCACCGTGCCCCTGGAGCAGCCCCTGGTGAGCATCAGCCAGGAACGGGAAGTGGTCCCGATAGTCCTTGTCGTTGACTTCGGTGCCTTTGGCCAAGCCGGCAGCCGGGTTACCCGCCACGATCAGGCTGATGAGCACGCTGTTCACGTTCACCCGATTCTTGTTCGGCGCATCTCCACCGCCGAGATTTCGGCCGTTGGGAAACGCCGAATCGATAGCCGCGTCAAGGGTGATAACGTCACCCGTGTAGCCGTCCCTGACAGGAATCGGCCGACCTAAGTTGATGGCGTTGATGATGTCGAATCGAGGGCCCTTCAGTGAAGCAACGGTGGCGGCAGGGAGGCCAAGCGCGGCATAGATGCCAAGGGCGTCGGCGTCGCGCACCAGCACGGGGTACAGAATATCGGCACCGAAGTTGGTCACGTCGTTCATCGGGTTGCTGTGCAGGTACAGCGTCTGACGCTGGGTCCCGACGAGGCCGGCGTTGAAGAGCGGCAGGGCGTTGCGACCGACCTGCACCCAGTTGCCGGACGCCTTGAGCCCGGTGATAGTGTTGCTGGCATCGACGGTCTGGGTTTCACGCCGGCTGATGCTCGTCCACACCCGGAGCAGACTGTCGGTCGTGTCCGCCTTCAGCTGGCCGTTGTGTGGGATGGCGCCCGGAAAGATGTCGTCGATCGGGACCTCGAGGGCGATCGAGAAAATGTTGAAGCCCGTGAACACATCTTTCCCTGGCGGGCGCCGCGCGCCGGGCACCGAGAATGGGAGGAAATCGTTCCGGTTCAAGTTGACCAGGTCGAAGATGCCCTTCTCGTCGAGCTGATACGGATCGTCGAACTGGCCGGCGATGATCCGCCCGCCGTTCGCCAGAGGGTGGATGTAGCTGTCGACGAAGGTCTGATCGTAAAGGCCTACTTCACGGCTCGTCGGATCTCCGGAGTTGTAGCCGGCGAAGGGACCGAGATGGTAAACAAGGCGATCGGTCTGCGGACCGTGGTTGTTCGGAAGGACAGACAGGCCGTCGCCAAGGACCACGGGTTGGGTGTTGCCCGGACTCATCATGCGTGTGACCTTCATGGTCTCGGTTCCGCCGGTGAGCTGCCAGAGCAGCTCGTTGCCCCCGCCCAAGGGGTCTGAAGGGCTCGGCGCCGCTTCCGGCTGAAGGCTTTTCGTGAACTCGACGCGGTAGACCGCTCTGTCCCTGAGACTCGCGCCCTTTGCAATGTGGAACTCGTAGCGGTAGCCGTCGCAGGCGCGCAGGCCCTGGTTCCCCTGCCCCGGCTCGTGGAGCGGGTTGAAATCCATGATCAGATACAGCTTGTCGTGCGAGCCGTCGGACACCCAGGCGTAGGTGTCGGTGTTGTCCGCACACGGCTCGTTGAGGATGGCCAGCGCCTCGCGGTGGCTCGACGCGTGCAGCGTGATTCCGGCCGCGGCGAGCAAGGCCGCGGCGAACAACCCTTTGGACACTCGTTTCATATCACTCTCCTACGCGGCCCTGGGGGCCCTTGCCGAGATTTGAACGGTACCTACTCGCGATTTCTCGAGTGTCTACGGTTGCGGGAAGGGATCGGATGGCGGGGACGGAAGGCGGTTTTCGTATAGGCTAAAGTTTGAGACTACGGAATGCGCTACACGACTGCCGGCAAGATTCTCGTTGTCGACGATGAGCCACTGAACGTCGAGGTGTTCAGCCGTCTGATGCTTCGTCTGGGCTACGAGGTGATGACCGCGGCCAACGGTCAGTTGGCGCTGCAGTCGGTCGCCGTCTATCGCCCCGACCTCATCCTCCTCGACGTCAACATGCCGGGAATCGATGGCTTTGAAGTCTGCCGGCGTCTCAAGGGCGACCCGAAGACCCGCCTGATCCCGATCGTGCTGATCACGGGGCTGACGGCCAGCGAAGATCGCGTCCGCGGCATCGAGGCCGGTGCTGATGACTTCCTCGCGAAGCCGCCGGTGATCGCCGAGCTCGAAGCCCGCGTCCGATCGCTGACGCGGCTGAAGCGATATACGGACGAGCTGGACTCAGCCGAGTCGGTCATCCTCACTCTCGGGTTGACGATCGAGGCACGCGATCCCTACACCGAGGGTCACTGTCAGCGCCTCGCGAAGTACGCCACCGCGCTTGGTACGCGTCTGGGCCTCGACGACGACCAGCTCGTTGCCTTGCATCGCGGCGGGTACTTGCACGATGTGGGCAAGGTGGGGATTCCCGACGCCGTACTGCTGAAGGCGGGCCGCCTGTCGCCGGCCGAGTACACGCTGATGCAGCAGCACACGGTGATCGGTCACAAGATGTGCAGCGAGTTGCGATCGCTCGACGATGTGCGCCCGATCGTTCGCCACCATCACGAGCGTCCGGATGGCAGCGGCTATCCGGATCAGCTCAAAGGCGAGGCCATCCCGCTGCTCGCCCGGATCCTCAGCGTCGTGGACGTCTATGACGCGCTCACGACCGAACGACCCTACAAACCACCGATGACGCCGGAGCACGCCTTCAGTTCACTGCGGCAGGAAGCGCGCAACGGCTGGAGGTTCGAGACGCTCGTCGAGGAGTTCATCGGTCTCGCGACGGAGGAAGGCTTCGGCGGGCTCACAGCGGTCGATGCCTCCATCACGCCGCCGCTCCAGATCTGGAGAAAGTGACCGGACGTAGATGCTTGTGGCACTGCCCACGCGCGGATCGAATCGCCGGGACGCTTGATACGGTTTCAACGCACCGAATTCGGTGCAATTCGCTAAAACGTTCGACGAAGCTTTCGTAACAATCGCGTAACGGCAACCGATCAACAGGCTTTTCCACAGGTTGTGTGGAAAAAGCGATCGGAATTTCTGGCCTGTCCCCAAAAATTTCAGGGCTGGGATCCGGTTTCCACTCGCTGCTTTACGATCTTCAGGTTCTCCTCGAGGCTGCTCTTCGCGCGGCGCTCGACGATCGAACGCCGCAGGCCGGCCAGCGGCCCTTTCAGCGCGTCCGCGCGCGACCGGTTCACGTACACGAGATAGAACGCGTCCGGCGCGTTGACCGCGTCGCTCGCAATCGTGATCGTCAGCGAAGCGTCGAAGTAACGGCTCGAGTAGACGTCCTTCGATGCGATGACCGATCTGGTCGGTGTGCCGGGCGCGATCGTCACGTGAGTGACCGTGATGAACGGCGTGAAGCCGAATTTCTCCTTCGACCAGTACAGGAAGTCCTCGGCGCCCGGCAACGGACTCGACGGAAACGCCTGGAGATGCTCGGGCAATCCCGGCACGAGCTGTTCGATGTACGGCGAGCTATGGAGTAGTCCGACAAAGTCGTCCGCGGGACGGATCGGCCGTCGCTCGTCGTCGTATTCGACGATCCGGCCAGGGCCGCCGAGGCGATACGCGCGGACATGATCGAAGAGCACCTGTTTGAGCAGTGATGCGGCGCGTGGCTGCGCGTCGCGGGCTTTCCAGTCGATCTCGTGCTGAAACCTGACGATGGTCTGGGAGGGCAGACGGATATCGCAGTCGCCGACGCGGCACGTGCGAACGTCGACGTCCTGACGATCGAGGGTCAGCGACCCGAGATCCTCAAGCGTGGGCGGATCGCTGAACCGTCCGATCTGCAGCACATCGGGGCCGCGCTTGAATTCCGTGATGTCACGGTAGCGCGCGACGAAGACTTCCTTGCGCGCCATGACGCGGACTGCGCCAGCCACGGCAATCTCGCCGGCGGCCGTGGCGTCAAGCCGGCGAGTGACGATCTTGCCGGCGGCGAGATCGGCGAGATCGGATGGCGGGAACTTGAGTTCCCGCGACAGGAACGTCTGAAGCTCGGGTTGCAGATCGGACAACTGAACAGCGGCGATGGCGGCGACCGCGACCGGCAAGGTCAGCATGGCGAAGCCGACGCATCGCCGGGATCCGGCGCGTCTTCCTCCCGGAGTCATGAGTCTCGAGGATCCCGCAGCATGACGAGCAGCATTCGGGCCGGCTCGGCCGCATCGACGGCATGCGGCGTGTCGGCAGGCATCCGGACGATCGTCCCGGGCGTTGCGTGGACTGGCGTGCCCCCGATTGTGAGGGTGAGAGCACCTTCGAGCACCATCACGAGCGCATCGAACGGCGTCGTGTGTTCAGTGAGTCCCTGTCCGGTATCGAAGGCGAAGAGCGTCAGACTCCCGCCAGCGGTTTTCGCCAGTACGCGGCTGGCAATCCCCTGCGCCGTGGGCGTGATCAACGACTGAAGGCGAAGCACCTCAGCCGGTGGGATCATCGGGGCGATCGCGGACATCCTGATCCGACGATACTACGAGTGCGCTCGCTCGGCGCACACTCCGTAATTTGGCGCGTTCCGGCCACGGCGGCCACCTATAATGCAACGCACAACGATCAGGCTGGAGGGTTGAAACTGACCCGACTGGAGGACCACGATGAGGATGCGATACGCCGTGTCGATGCCGGTCGCCGTCCTGGTGGGCAGTCTCGCGCTCGCCGCGCAGGTGAAGGATTTCCGTCCGGTCACCGAAGCGATGTTGCGCAAGCCTGATGCGGCCGACTGGCTGAACTGGAGGCGCACCGACAACGCGTGGGGCTACAGCCCTCTCGATCGAATCAACCGCCAGAACGTCCAGCAACTTCAGCTCGCGTGGTCGTGGGCCATGGACGACAGCGGCGCGAACGAGGCGACACCGCTCGTTCACGACGGCGTCATGTATCTGCCAAACCCGCGCGGTGTGATTCAGGCGCTGGATGCCGCCACCGGAGATCTGATCTGGGAATATCGTCCCGAGGCGCCGTCGACGTCTGCGCCGGCAGCGGTGGCGCAACGCGGCGGCAGCGCAGCCGGCGGCGGAGAGCAGACCGACATCCCCCGCCTGTCTCAACGGCCCACGGTCGCGGCCGCCGCAGGGGGAGGCGACGATGGCGGGCGGGGGATCCAACGAAACATCGCCATCTACGGCGACAAGATCTTCGGCACGACGAACGACGCGCACATCGTCGCCGTGGATGCGCGGACCGGAAAGCTCGTGTGGGACACGAAAGTCGCCGACGCGAGACTGGGCTACTCCTACACCTCGGGCCCGATCGTCGTCCGCGGCAAGGTGATCGCGGGCATCACAGGATGCAGCCGCTACAAAGACGACGTCTGCTTCATTACCGGACATGATGCGGCCACGGGAAAAGAGGTGTGGCGCACATCGACCGTGGCTCGTCCCGGTGAGCCGGGCGGGAACACGTGGGGCGACCTGCCGCTGACGTTTCGTGCGGGAAGCGATGCATGGATCGCGGGCACCTACGATCCGGACGCGAACCTCGTGTACTGGGGCACGGCGCAGGCCAAACCGTGGGCCCGCGCAGTCCGCGGCACCGATGGCGATGCGCTCTACACCAACTCGACCCTCGCGCTCGATCCCGACACAGGAAAGATGAAGTGGTACTACCAGCACCTGCCCGGCGAGACGCAGGACATGGACGAGGTCTTCGAGCGGATCCTGATCGACACTGGCGGACGCAAGTCGCTGTTCACGATGGGCAAGCTCGGCATCCTCTGGCAGCTCGATCGCACGACCGGCGCGTTCATCAGCGCCGCCGATCTCGGCTACCAGAACATCGTCGAGGTCAACCCGAACTCCGGCAAGGTCACTTACCGGCCCGGCAAAATCCCACAGATCGGCGTCGAGGTCGACATGTGTCCGAGCACGGCAGGGTTCAAGAGCTGGCGCGCGATGGCCTACAGTCCGCAAACCGAGGCGATGTATCTCCCGCTCAATCTGAACTGCGAAAAGGCCACGTTCGGCGCGGGCCCTGCCGAAAAAGTCGTCGGCCGGGGCGGCACAGGACCGGTCCGGCGCCGCGATTATCAGCATCCGTTGTCCGAGGGCAATCTCGGTGAATTCCAGGCCGTCGATATCAAGTCCGGAAGGACGCTGTGGCGTCACCGTGTGAGCTCGCCGATGAACACGGCCGCGCTCACGACCGCGGGCGGATTGGTCTTCGCGGGCGACTGGGATCGTCACGTCTACGCGTACGACGCGTCGACGGGAAAAATCCTCTGGCAAACGCGACTGCCGACTTCGGCCCAGGGGTTTCCGATCACGTACGCGGCAAAGGGAAAGCAGTACGTGGCGCTGCCGGCCGGGATTGGCGGCGGGAGCTGGTCGACGCTGATTGCCCCGGAGCTGGCTCCGGCGATCCGCCGTCCGAATTCGGGCAACGCGCTGCTCGTGTTCGCGCTGCCAGGCGACGGCGGCGCGAGGCGATGATCCGGACGATCGTCACGCCGGCGCTGGTCTGCGCCGGCTTTCTGTGGTCGGCGGGCAGCGGCGTCGCGGTCACGGCGACAGGCCGCGGGGGTCAGGGCGGGAAGGTCGTTACCGGACGCACAGTATGGGACGGCGTCTACAGCGAGGAACAGGCCGCGCGCGGCAGGAGTCAGTACATGCAGGCGTGCGCTTCGTGCCACGCCGCCGACCTGCGCGGTGACAGTACTGCGCCAAGCCTGATCGAAGAGAGCTTTTCGTTTCAGTGGGGCGATGCGACCGTCGGCGACCTGCTGGAACGGATCCGCACGCTGATGCCCTCGGACCGTCCCAACAGTCTGTCGAGCCAGGCCTATCGCGACGTCGTCTCGTTCATCCTGCAGTCGAACAAGTTTCCTCCCGGCGCAAAAGAACTGGATGCGGAGCCCGAGGCGCTCCGGCAGATCCTCATCGTCGCAACACGACCTGCGGCGAAGCAGGGGCAGTAGCGATCGGGCCGCTACTTTGCCTCCGAAGGATCCTTCCCGTCCGCCGGCGCCCCCGTCCCCGACGAGCCGAGGAACAGCTTGCGGCCGTTCGGCAGCGTGAGGTCTCTGCCGTTCGCGCGGTTCGTACCGTTCTTGGCCCGGTAGCCCTCGACGACGATTTCGGTTCCGGCGGGGAGGGAGTTCTTGTCGACGCCGCGGCGCAGCAAGGTGTTCGGCGTCCCCCCTTCGATCATCCATTCGACCACTTTGCCGCTCGAGTCCTTGACGTCGAGATGGATCCAGGTGTGCGGGTTGATCCACTCGACCCTGGTGACGGCGCCACGCAGCGTGATCGGCTGGGTCGAGTCGAACTCCGCCGCGAAGGCGTGATGCGCACGGACGGGTGTGGCTGCGGCCAGCGCTGCCAGCGCGCCGGTCACAAGGGCCAGTTGCAGTGGGTGATGTCGTTTCATTTGGCCGCCTCCTGGAATCGAGCGCCGCTCAGAATGCCTTCCATGCCGTAATTGCCTTCGTGGCATGCGTACTCGAACATCTGCTCGTCGGTCCGCAGGTACGGGACCGCCACGGTCCACGGACGGGTAAACGTCGTCGGATCCTCGACGGTGAACCGGTAATCGATCGTGTCCGCGTCGACCCGCGTGAAGTGTTCGATGAGGCGGAGGTTTTCCGCCGCGCCACGGTAGAGCGTCTTGTTCGTGAAGTTCGTCGTCTCGACGACGAGCGTGTTGTTCTCCCAATGGCCGCGCGAATCCCCCATCCACTGCCGCAGGCCGTTATTGACATGAGCACGTCCGTCGGTCGGAATGATCCGCGTCCCGCCGAGCATCTCGATCGAGACGACGACGTAGCCGGGACTCTGCACGATGCGATAGTTGTTGTTGTAGGCGCTCGGCGACATCGCCCCGGGCATGCCGCGCGTAATGCACCGCTCGAAGAGACTGCGATCGCGATACGAGTCGGCGCCGCGGCCGTTCGCACCACCGCCGCGCAAGGCTGGTTGTTGCCACTCGTCGAGTGCCCGGCGCTGCGCCTCCGCGGTCAACGGCGGCACCCTGCCGTCCGCCGGATCGATGAGCAGCGACGAGCGGTTCGTGGTCACTTTCGTGCCTCGATCCCACCAGAACTCGTTGTACGCGCGGCTGACATCGGCCTCGGTGCCTTTCCCGTCGCGCTTGTCGGCGCTCCGATCGACGACGCGCCGCTCGAGTTCGGCGGTCTCTTCGTCGGTCAGGGTCGCCTTGCCGGCGAACTCCTCGGGTCGCTCGAATGGCGTGATCGTCCGGTTGGAATAGACACCCTGCAGATCCGGTTCGCCCCAGGGTGTGCGAGGCGGCGTCCACGCCTTCGCCCTCGCCGGCGCCTTTGCTTTCTGCTCGGCGCCCTGCCGCGCAAACGCCGCCGTCGAAAACGATGCGAACAGCACAACTGACAGAGCCGCCAACCATCGCTTTCTGGTCCATCGCGTCATGAGCAACCTCCGTTCACGATCAACCACCGGGATCACCGGGTCCACCGAGAAAGACATGCTCGGTGGGCTCGGTGTCCTCGGTGGTGAATTCCGGGCCTACTTCCCCAACATCTCGGCTTCCCCGCTCAGCCGCTTCAGGGTCACGAGCGTCGTGCTCTCCTGGCCCCGATTGGTTGTCGGCGGGAATTTCAAATGGATCTCCGAGCCGACGACCTCCGCAAAGCGCTTCAAGGTATCGCCCTGCTGGGGGCCGAGCAGCGCGATCCGATGGTGAAACACCATACCAGGGTACACGGTCAACGCCCCATAGTAACCGACGTAGCCGGCGATGGCCGCCCGGGCCTCTTCGTCGGTCGGCTCGGCCGCGGCGAACCGTTTCCGGTTGAGCGGCACGAAATGCACACCGACGAACCCGGACGGCGTATACACAATAATGCTTGGCGCTCGAGCATTCTCAGATATCGACGCGCCCGTGGTCAGGTTCACGCGTTTCTCGACCACGTGCTGCCAGAAGCCAATCACCTTGCGGTAGGTCGGCGACAGGTTCTCCACGGGCGGGACACGCTCCCAGATCCAGCGCGTGCCGCCGTGCGCATTCGGCTCGCTCGCGAGCGACGTCACCGTGAGCCGATCGCCTTTCAGTTCGTACGCCCGCGTCAGGTCCTGGCCCATGATGTTCGGGTTGACGGCGCCCTCGGGCCGATAGGTGATCTGGCCTCCGCGCTCCTCCACGCGGTAGCTTCCCCAGAATCCAGCGTAGTTATCGAACGTCACATGCGCTTCCGCGGGCGTCGGCTGATTGGCCGCGTACGGGGCGCGACCTGCGCGTGTGACGATCTCCAACGCGTGGCCAGCCGCGTCGAACACCAGCAGCCCGCGCGGATTTGGAACTCTCGCCGTCTCGGACGCGTTGGCGACGTGCTGATCCACGGACGCCAGCGTCCATGTGCCCACCAGGCCGCCGGCCGCAGGCGCGGCGGGCCGTTGCGCGCGGAGCGACGGCGCGACGCTGATCGCGGCAACGATCAACATACACGGGATGAATCGTTTCATCATCAGCCGTTTCCTCTCAAAAATCGATCTGCGCGGTGATCTTCGCGAACCGCGCCGCCAGGATGCCGGTCGGCGTCAACCACGCTCCGTTCAACACGAACGTCTGGTTGTACGTCTGCGTCGCGTCGGTATTCAACAGATTGTAGAGGTCGAGGCTGACCTGCGTGCGCGTCCGGCCGAACCTCATGACCTTTCCTGCACGGAAATCGAGCTGGTTGATCCGATCGCCATACAGGGTCCCGGGGGTTACGAGGTTCACCGTCGCGTTCGCGGCGTTTCCCGAGAGGCTTCGACCGAGCGACGGCACGATTGCCGCATTCGGGACCGCATAGTTGGCCGCCAGCTGCGCTCCCGGGACGCTCTGGAACGTGGCACTCACCTGGACGTCAGCTCTTGGAATCGTGTACGTGCCAAGCCACTTGGCCTGCGTCAGAAATGCGTCGACGACGCGGCAGTACGGGTTCAAGGCGCTCGTCTCCGGCAGCTGCGCCCTGAGGTCGCACGAGTCGGTGACCGTCCGCCCCGTGCTGAGTCCGCCCTGCACCGTGAGACCGCCGGAGACACGCGCGTTGATCGTCACATCGACGCCGTGCCAGTACTGAATCTGCTTGCCGTATTTGCTGGCGGCGGTGATCAGGTTTCGCGTCTGACCGAAGAGCAGCGGGTTGACGTCGTACAGTCCCGCGATCGGGTAGCCGCCGCCGCCCGGAAGGCGCGGATCAGACGGAGCGGTGGCCGTGAACGGCGTGAAGTCGCTCGCCGTGACGGCCAGGTTGTCGGTGACCAGGAAATTCTGGAACCATCGCCGGTTGTAGCTGGCCAGCACGGAGAGCCGGGGCACGAGCTCGTGCTGCGCGGCAAGGCCGAACGTCCAGTTGTGCGGCCGCACGTTCCACCCTTCGAGGATCTCCGAATCGTAGGTGTTGGTCGGGATGTCGGTCCCGAATGTCGGACCCGCCATGGCGCCACAGAAGTCGGCATTCGACGCGCGCAGATCCTGCGCCGCCGGATTCAGGAGATCGCAGTCGGGGACGAAGTTGCGATTGGCGTCGGTCCACGATCGCGTCGTGCTCGTGACGATTCGGTTCAGCGGATTGGTGCCCGAGTACACGGCGGTGTGGCTCGCGGCTTCCATGAACTTCCCGAGGCTCACCTTGATCGCGGTCTTGCCGTTCCCGCGCAGGTCGTACGACGCCCCGAGCCGCGGCGTGAGGTCGTGATACCCCTTGACGCCGTCCTGCGCCGGAAGCGACACGATCCGCGGAATCCACCGATCGGGCCCCACGTGCTGATCGAGGAACTGGCTGCTCGCGTTGTCGTACCTCACCGCTCCCTGCACCGTCAGCCGGCCGAACGTCGACTGGTCCTGCGCAAAGAGCGCGGCCGTCTGCACGTTCGCGAACAGATCGTAGGTCCCTGAAGACATCGTGAGCTGGTTCGGCGTGCCGTTATTGAGCCGGAACTGCAGGCGCTGCGAGTTGGTGAACGGCGTGCTCCAGTACGAGATGAACGCCCCGGTATAGCCCACTTTCAGGTTGTGCTGACCGGTCACGTAGGAGATCGACGCTCTCCAGTTGTGATTACCGGTATGACTGTTCGCCCCGTCCTGTGACCTGTAGGTCAACCCGGGAATGGCGCCAGCCTGTTCGTTCACGCGGACCAGATCGCGCGGATTGTCCGAACGCTCGGGGCCGCCGAAGTGACTCAGGTAGGTGCCGAACCCGGCCTCCAGCAGGATGCGGGTCGACGCCGGCGATGTCCAGGTGATCTGCTGCACTCGCGTCGGGTGGCCCCACGTGGTCGCCGCCGCTTCCGGTGACGTCGTCGGGTTGCCCCCTAACTCGCAATCGAGACAGAACTGCTGCTCGTCCCAGAACAGGTTGAACTTGTTGCGCGCCGTGGGCTGCAGCGTCATCCGCATGCTGCCGTTGGTCCAGAGACCCTGATTGATGGCCTGTCGATTCTGGTCGGCCACGTAAGTCCACGCAGTCGGATTACCGGCGTTCTGGTTGTAATACATGCCGGTCACGTAGCGCTCGTTTCCCTGCCGGCGCGCGGCGGCGTAATACCACAGCCGATCTTTGAACACGGGGCCGCCGAACGATCCATTCACGTCCCACAGCTTGATCAGCTGCTGTGGAGCCCGCAGCCCCGCATCCTTCAACGCCTGCGTGTAGTTGCTGCCTTGCATGGAGCTGTTGGCCGCGTTGACGAAGAACGATCCCTTGATCGTGTTGGCGCCCGTGCTCGGGATGATGCTCATCACCGGACCGCCGACTTCCGCTTCTCCCAGACCGCCCGACGTACTGAAGACGATCTCCTGAGCATGCCCGACGTCCGCGACGTAATACGAGACGCCGCTGCCACCCTGCGACGACCCGATGGACATCCCGTCAACCTGCAAACGTCCCTCGCTGAGAGGGCCGCCGTGAATGGAGAAGGTGACTGTCGCAGGACCGGCGATTCCACCGACATCCTGGACCGAGGTCGAGATGCCCGGCACCAGCGAGGCGAGACCGAAGTAGGTCCGCCCGGTCGGCAAGGCGTTGATCACCTCCTGCCGCAGCGTCTGCTGAGTTTTCGAGCTCTGGACGTCGACGAGCGGCGTCTCTCCCGTGACGGTGATCGTCTCCTGCACGGTCCCGACTCTGAGATCGGCGTTGACCGTGGCGACGAACGAGCCCGTCAGTTCGATACCCTCGCGTCTGACCGCGGCGAATCCGGTCAGGGTGAACGTGACGGCGTACGTGCCGGAATCGAGCGCGACGATGCGGTACTGGCCGGATCCGTCGGTGACGGCTGACCGGACCTTCTCGATCAGCGCAGGGCTGGACGCCTCAACGGTGACGCCGGGCAACACCGCGCCCGAGGTATCCCTGACGACTCCGGCGATTGACGCCTGAGCGAATGCCGCGACCGGCATCAAGAACGTGCACACACACAACGTGACACCTCTCCAGAGCCTTCTCATCGTCATCTCTTCTCCTTTATGAGATCGCGGTAGAATACGCGCCCTGACAGACATGAGCTTATCCGGAGGTCACGCGTGCGAACGTACTTTTCGCCAACGAAACCGCTCGAAAAAGCACGGGTAGCGCTTGCCATCGGCAGCCTGCTGGCATCTGCGACCGGCATCGTCATCACGGCGCAGGGGAACCCCGAAGCGGCCAAGGTCAAGAACCCGGTGGCCGTCACGCCGGAGTCGCTCGCCGCGGGAAAGCAAGTCTTTCAGCGCTACTGTGCGAGCTGCCACGGCCTGAACGCTGAAGGCGGGTCGGGCAGCGATATCAGTCCGCCGGCGCCCGACCTGACCGACAGTGAGTGGAAACGCGGATCGACCGACGGCGAGATCTTCGACGTCATCAAGAACGGGGTGCCGCCCGAGCTCAACATGGAGCCCTGGGGCGACCGGATCACCGACCCGAACATCTGGAACGTCGTGAACTACCTACGGTCGCTGGCCAAGAACAAATAGGTCAGGTGGGGCCTCTCAGGACCGTGAACGTGTCGACGGCTTCGCCCGTCGTGCGAACAGCCAGTAGATCGGGAATCCGGCAGCGATCACGCCGAGGCCACGCAGCGAGGTTTCCGGGCTGTTCCAGACCTGGTATACGACCATCGTCAGGCTCGCCAGAACGAAGAACCCCGGCGCGACGGGATAGCCCCAGGCACGGAACGGGCGGGCCGCGTTGGGCTCCCGGTGACGCAGCACGAACAGCGCCAGCACGGCGACTCCCGAGAAGAGCACCACGGCGAATCCGGTGTATTCGACCAGCTGCGACAAAGTCCCCGAGAGCACCAACACGCTGCTCCAGACAGCCTGCGCCACGATGGCGAGTACGGGCGTGCGATGGCGCGGGTGCACGCGCTGTGCGGAACGCAGGAACACTCCGTCGTGCGCCATCGCGTAGTAGATGCGGGGGCCCGCCCACACCATCGCGCTGATGCTCGCCGCGATGCTGACGATGGTGAACAAGGCCAGCAGGTTCCCGGCGACGAATCCAAACAGATGCTCGGCCACGACATCGGTGAGCCGGCCGTCGAGAGACGCCAGGTCGGCGAGAGGCATGGCGTAGAGGTACAGCAGGTTCAGCAAGAGATAGATGCCGACAACCGCAAGAGTGCCCGCGCCGAGCGCCAGCGGCACGTTGCGATTGGGATCGCGTATTTCTTCGGCGACGTACGACGCGGCGTTCCAGCCGGAATAGGTGAACATCACCGGGACGAGCGCGAGCATCCAGCCGGTGGCCGGGCTCGCCACCACGTGCGTGCTCGCCGCGTTCGCAAACGATCCGGCGCCAAGCGTGAGGCCGACGGCGATGAAGACGGCGATCGCCGACACCTTCAATCCGGCAAGCAGGTTGTGAACGAGGCGGCCCGATCCGTGGAGGTGCACGAGGGACATCGCGGCGATGACGGCAATCGCGACGAGCGCCTGGGGCGTGACGACGAGGGGCAGACCGGGCAGCGGCAGCCTGAGGAGCGGCGTGTGATCCTCGGCGGCCGGCGCGAACCGGCCGATGTAGCTGGCGAGTGCCACAGCGCCGGCGGCGATCGCGCCCGAGAAACCGGCGACAAAAGAGGTCCACCCGGTGAGAAACGCGGCCATCCGTCCGTAGGCCTCGCGCAAGTAAACGTACTCGCCGCCCGCACGCGGACGCAGCGTCGCCAGCTCGGCGTAGGCCATCGCGCCCGCGAAGGCGAGCGCGCCGCCGAACACCCAGACGCCGAGCATCGCCCAGCCCGACGGGACCTGTCTGGCCACGAGGATCGGAACGAAGAAGATCCCTCCGCCGATGACGTTCGAGACGACGATCGCGGCGGCATCGATCGGGCCGAGACGGCGGTCGAGCGTGATCGGAAAAGGAACCGCGGCGGCGGTGAGATCTGTCGTGCTCACGGACGGGATGCTAGCACGCGACCGTCCAGACATCTTCTAACGACTAGTGGAGAGTCTTTGTTGAATCAGTACTACCGCCGAACTCGCAGAGCTCGCCGAGGTTTCTGTTTCATTAGAAATCTCGGCGTGTTCTCCGGGCTCGGCGGTCAGCCTGTGGTCCCGAATCAGCGTGTACGTGCCACTAGTAACGACGCTTCGCTCAGCTGTCGTCGCTTGTCAGATTGAGGCGACAGTCACTTCCGGGCGGCCTTGATGATCTGTTTTGCGGCGAGCATTCCGGCTCGACCGTCGAGCCCGCTTCCGGGATGGGCGCCGGCGCCACACAAGAACAGGTTCCGAATCGGCGTCTGGTAGCGCGCCCAGTCCAGAAGGGGCCGCGCGGAGAGGAGCTGATCGAGCGCGAGCTCGCCGTGAAAGATCTGTCCTCCCGTCAACCCGTACGTGGCCTCCAGATCCATGGGCGTGATGATCTGCCGCGCCACAACCAGATGTTCGAAACCCGGAGCGTACCGCGCAATCGTGGCCGTCGCGACGTCGGCAAGACGCTCGCGTTCGCGGTCCCATGTGGTGCCACGCAGGCTGAATGGCGCAAACTGGACGTACGCCGACACCACGTGCTGGCCGTCGGGTGCGAGGCCGGGGTCGAGAATCGACGGGATCGCCAGCTCGATCCATGGATCGTCGGAGTACGCGCCGTACTTGGCGGCGTCGAACGCGCGTTCGAGCGCGTCCATGCCGGGACACAGCCGCAACCAGCCGGACAGCGCGGCCGCCGCAGGGCGATCCGATTCCGCCTTCGATCCGGCACTCGATCCACCGGCGCCGGCAAATTGCGGCAGCGAAGACACCGCGTAGTTGATCTTCGCGAGTGTGCCGCGCATCCGGATGTTCCCGACGCCACGTACAAATTCCGGCGGAAGGTGGACAGGGTCGACGAGCCCGAGCAGGGTACGGCGAGGATCGGCGTTCGAGACGACCCGGCGGGTCGTGACGACCTCCCCCGTCGCCAGGACGACGCCCGTCGCCGCACCGTCCTGAACCACGATCTGTCGAACGTCCGCGCCGACTCTGACCTCGGCGCCCGCCTGGCAGGCGGCGCTGGCGAGCGCTTCGCTGACCGCGCCAACACCGCCTCGCGCGCTCCACCCCGGAGCAATCGGCTGACCCTCTCCGGCGGCCAGCCAGAGCAGCACGGCTGCACTGCCGCCCGACCGCGGGCCGAGGAACGAGCCCAGCGTCCCGCCTGCGGCGATCGCCGAGCCAAGCGGTTCGCTCTGGAACCATTCGCGAGTGAAATCGGCGGCCGGCATCGGCAGCCATCGCAGCAATCGATATGCGTCAGCCTTGCCGAGCGCGCGAAACTTCCGCGCCGTCTTGAGGAGATCCACGACGCCGGCCACCGAGAGATGGTCGATGGACGGCGGCAGCGTCGTGATCAGGGACCGGAGAACGCCGCTGACCGCAGCGATGCTGGAAAGAAATCCGGGATACCGCTCGGCGTCCCCGCGCGAGAACGATGCGATCTCGCGCGCGGCCTGCGCCGCGTCCGTCCACAACACCAGCGCGCGCCCTTCGGTCGTCGGTGCGCACAGACGCGCGGCAGGCCTGAGGATCTCGAGGCCATGGCGTTCAAGGTCCAACGCGCGGATGACGAAACGGTCGATCGCCGCCCGGTGCGCGAGAGTCGGACAGCGGAAGCCCGGAACGATCTCTGTTGTGATCGCGCAGCCTCCGATGCGCTCTGCCCGCTCGAGCACGAGCGGCTTCAAGCCGGCTCGCGCGAGAAACGCGGCGGCGACGAGCCCGTTGTGACCGCCGCCGATGATGATCGCGTCTCGCATTCTGGTCCTTGGTCCTTGGTCCTTGGTCCTTAGTCCTTGGTCCTTGGTTCTCACAACACACTGGCTGAGGGTAACGATGGGCGAAAGCACGAAGAGATTGATTCTTCTTCTTCGCGTCTTCGTGGCCATCGCTCCTTTTACCCGCTCGTGTGCCTCAGAACGCGCCGGGCGGCGTTGCGTCCTGGAGCCCCCATGATCCCGCCGCCGGGATGTGTGGCCGACCCGCACATCCACAGGCCTCGTATCGGCGTCGAATATCGCGCCCAGCCGGGAACCGGACGCAGGAAGAACAACTGATCGAGGGTCAGCTCGCCGTGAAAGATGTTGCCTTCGGTCAGCCCGAAGTCCCGCTCGAGATCGAGAGGTGTCAACACCTGGCGGTGCAGGATGATCTGGCGGATGCCCGGCGCGTATTCCGCCAGCGTGTCGACGACGGTGTCGCCGAAGGCCTCGCGTTGCTCGTCCCACGTGCCGCGCGCAAGCGCGTAGGGCGCGTACTGCACAAAGCAGGAGAGGATGTGCTTCCCTGGAGGCGCCAGTGATGGATCCGTCAACGTCGGGATGACCATGTCGAGGTACGGCCGGCGCGAGAACTCGCCGTACTTCGCCTGATCGTACGCGCGCTCCAGGTAATCGATGCTCGGCGAGATGGAGATGGCGCCGCGCAGGTGCGCGCCGGCGCCGGGCAGGCAGGTGAAGTCGGGCAGCGCATCGAGCGCGAGGTTCACCTTGCCCGACGCCCCGCGGAACCTGAAGCGCTTCACCTCCTCGGCAAACGCGGACGGGACCTCTCGCGCGCCAACGAACTGGAGAAACGTCACACGGGGATCGACGCTCGACAGCACGACGTCCGAGTCGAGCTCGTCGCCACTGGCCAGGGTGACGCCGAGCGCGCGTCCGTGTTTGACGCGGATTCCGGCGACTGGCGCCTCAGTCCGGATTTCTGCGCCGGCCTGACGCGCCACTTCCGCGATCGCATTCGAGATCGCGCCTGTGCCGCCTTTCGCAAAGCCCCACGAGCGAAACGCTCCGTCGATCTCGCCCATGTAGTGGTGAAGCAGCACGTAGGCCGTGCCGGGCGACCGGACGCCCAGAAACGTGCCGATGATTCCTGAGGCGGACAAGGTCGCCTTCAGCACGTCGGTTTCGAACCACTGATCGAGAAAGTCCGCGGCGCTCATCGTCATGAGCTGGAGCTCGGTCCGGCGATGCTCGGCCGGGAGCGCACGAAACCGCCTCGCGATGGCTGCGAACTTCATCAGCTCGCGCGGGTCGCGCGTCATCGGATCGGGGGGCGTCATGTTCAGCAATGGCTTGACGAATCGCGCCATCTCGACCATGGCCGTGACGTAGCGGTCGTACGCGTCGGCGTCGCGCTTCGAATGCCGGGCGATGGCGCGTCGCGTCCGATCGTGATCGTCAACACGCCAGAGGCAGGGGCCGTCAGTGACGGGCGTGAACGTGCCGTCGAGCGGCAGGATCTCCAGGCCATGCCGCGACAGCTCCAGCTCGCGGATGATTTCCGGCCGGAGCAGCGACACCACGTAGGAGCAGACAGAAAATCGAAAGCCGGGGTACAGCTCTTCGGTAACTGCCGCCCCGCCCACCAGGTGGCGGCGCTCGAGCACGAGCACCCTGCGGCCGGCGCGCGCGAGATAAGCGGCGGCCGTCAGACCGTTGTGGCCGCCGCCGATAATGATCGCGTTGTAACGCATCCGGCGCCCACTATAATCTCCAAACTCCGATGCTCGTCCGGCTCGAGCCGGCTAACCCGGGAGAGCACACATGACCTTATCCCACACGTTCCGCCGTTCGCTGATCACCCTTGTCGTCGGGATCGTGTCCGTCAGCGCGTCTGCGCAGACGCAGACCACCAAGCCGTTCGAACCGCAGTCGGGCCAGCCCGGGAAAGATGTGGTGTGGGTGCCCACGCCGCAGCCGCTGGTCGACAAGATGCTCGATCTCGCAGGCGTCACGGCGCAGGACTACGTCATCGATCTCGGTTCGGGCGACGGCCGGACGGTGATCACCGCGGCGAAGCGGGGCGCCACGGCGCTTGGAATCGAGTACAACCCGGACATGGTGGCGTTGTCGCAACGCAACGCCGCCGCGCAGGGTGTCGCCAACAAGGCGACGTTCGCGAAAGCCGACCTCTTCGAAAGCGACTTCTCGAAGGCGACCGTCATCACGATGTTTCTGCTGCCGTCGATCAACATGCAGTTGCGCCCCAAGATCCTCGACATGAAGCCGGGCACGCGCATCGTGTCGAACGCGTTCGACATGGAAGACTGGCAGCCTGACGAGATCGCAACGACCCCCAACTGCACGCAGTGGTGCAGGGCGTTGTTCTGGATCGTGCCCGCCAAGGTCGCCGGCTCATGGCGCCTTCCGCAGGGAGAGCTCACGCTGACGCAGACGTTTCAGATGGTGTCAGGCAACCTGACGTCCGGGGGGAGCGCCACGCCGATCGCCGGCGGCAAGCTGCGGGGCGATCAGATCACGTTCGAGGCGGGCGGCGCACGATACACCGGGCGCGTGAACGGCGACACGATGCAAGGCACCGTCACATCCGGAAGTAACGTGACCAACTTCCAGGCATCGCGCGTTCGCCGGTAGCCGACCCGTTTCCACGACGGGCGCGTCGCCGGGTGCTTTCCTCAGCGGGCCGGGGCGACGATGCGGATCGGGTTCGTGTAGAACATCAACGCCTGCTCGTTCCCGCTTCCCCGGCGGCCGCGCGCGCGCAGCACGATGCCGCCTGCCGGCACCGGGACGACAACGTGGAAAGCCTCGGGCGATCCAGGCGCTCCGCTGAAGAGCACACGAGTCTCCTGTGACGAGATGCCGACGAGCTCCACCGCGTCGATCCGGTTGTCGTGTCCGGCATAGTCCTGCGCCGGGACCTTCATCTTCAACGTCACGTTGACTCGAGTGCCTGCCGCGG
>Ga0068858_100001135_pt1 | contig 27560 bp, 24 predicted proteins | sample KBSSwiS12_FD_66589 | JGI IMG/M metagenome (GOLD analysis project Ga0068858, IMG submission 66589) | Switchgrass rhizosphere microbial communities from Kellogg Biological Station, Michigan, USA - KBS Switchgrass S1-2 | ecosystem: Host-associated > Plants > Roots > Rhizosphere > Soil ... | reverse complement strand
GACGCCGGCCGCGCCCTCGGCGACGGCATTCAACCCGGCGATCTCGCTGATCCTCGCCGGCCGCTATGCCAACCTCTCGCGCGATCCCGACACCTACAAGCTGCAAGGCTTCGTGCCGACCGGCGGCGAGGTCGGCCCGGGGCCGCGCGGCTTCAGCATCGGCGAATCGGAGCTCGGCATCAGCGCCAGCATCGACCCGACCTTCTCCGGCCAGCTGACGACGTCGTTCGCCGCCGACAACAGCGTCGGTGTCGAGGAAGCGTGGTTCCAGGGCGCGGGTCTGGTCGAGGGCGCCAGGCTGCGCGCCGGCCGCTTCCTCTCGGGCATCGGCTACCTCAACGAGCACCATGCGCACACCTGGGACTTCATCGATGCCCCGCTCGTCTACCAGGCGTTCTTCGGCGGTCCGATCAAGACCGACGGCGTGCAGATGCGCTGGGTCGCGCCGACCGATCGCTTCTTCGAGCTCGGCGCCGAGATCGGCTCGGGAACGTCGTTTCCCGGCAGCAGCGGCGGCCGCAACGGCATCGGCTCGGCGACGCTGTTCGCGCACGTCGGCGACGACATCGGCACGAGCGCGAGCTGGCGCGTCGGCGTGTCGCTGCTCGGCCACCGCGCCGACGATCGCCGCTACGACGACGTCAACGGCGCCGGCGTCCCGGTCACCAACAGCTTCAGCGGACGCACCCGGACCTGGGGCGTCGACGGCATCTACAAGTGGGCGCCCGACGGCAACGCGCGCCAGCGCAACTTCGTCCTGCAGGGCGAGTTCTTCCAGCGGCGCGAGAGCGGCACGCTCGCCTTCGACACGCTCGGCGCGGCCGGCGCGACGTCGAGCGGTGACTACCGTGCGCTGCAGAACGGCTGGTACCTGCAGGCGATCTACCAGTTCATGCCGATGTGGCGCGTCGGCGCGCGCTACGACCGGCTCGATTCCGGCACGCCGCGAATCGGCCAGGTCGAGAGCGGCGGCCTGAGCGCCGCCGACTTTCCGATCCTGCAGCCGGCGCGGCCGTCGCGGACGTCGCTGACGTTCGACTTCTCGCCGTCCGAGTTCAGTCGCTTTCGCCTCCAGCTCGGCGCCGACCGCAGCAATCCGTCGCTGACCGATCGCCAGGTCTTCCTGCAATACATCATGAGCCTCGGCGCCCATGGTGCGCACACCTTCTAGGACCCCGCCATGCCATCGCTGATCAAAGGCCTCCTGCTCGCCCTCGCCGCGCTCGCCGTCGTCCCGGCGCAGGCGGCGCTCAACGTCGTCGCCTGCGAGCCCGAATGGGCTTCGCTCGTCAAGGAGCTCGGCGGCGACAAGGTCAACGTCTCGTCGACGACGACGGCGCAGCAGGACCCGCATCACATCGAAGCGCGGCCGAGCCTGATCGCGCGCATGAGGAACGCCGACCTGCTCGTCTGCACCGGAATGGAGCTCGAGATCGGCTGGCTGCCGCTCCTGATCCAGCAGTCGGGTAACGCGCGCCTCGCGGTCGGCGCGCCGGCCAACTTCGAAGCCGGCCGCTTCGTCACGCCGCTCGAGGTGCCGACGCGGGTCGACCGCAGCGAGGGCGATGTCCACGCCGGCGGCAACCCGCACATCCACCTCGACCCGCGCAACGTCGCCAAGGTCGCTGCGGCGCTCGCGGGCAGGCTGGCCGAGGTCGACGCCGCCAACGCGACGACGTACCAGCAGCGCCTCGCCGCGTTCTCGTCGCGCTGGAGCGAGGCGATCCGCAAGTGGGAGCAGCAGGCGCAGCCGCTGCGCGGCATGCCGGTCGTCGCCCACCACAAGAACATGACGTACCTGTGGAGCTGGCTCGGCATCCGCGAGGTCGCGACGCTGCAACCGAAGCCGGGTGTCGAGCCGAGCGGCGGCTACCTGAGCACGCTCAACGCGCAGCTGGCGCAGCAGCCGGCGAAGGCCGTCGTGCGTGCCGCGTACGAGGACCCGCGCGCGTCGCAGTGGCTGTCGGAGCACGCCCGCATCCCGGCCGTCGTCCTGCCGTTCACGGTCGGCGGCAACGACAAGGCGAGCGACCTGTTCGGGCTGTTCGACAGCAGCATCGAGCTGCTGCTCGGTGCGGGGGCGGCGAAATGAACTGGGCCGCGGTCGACGCGACGATCCTGCTGCCGGCGTTCCTCGCCGGCCTGCTCGTGCTGGCGACGCACGTCCCGCTCGGCATCCGCGTCCTGAGCCGAGGCATCGTCTTCATCGACCTCGCGATCGCCCAGATCGCCGGCCTCGGCGTCATCCTCGCCGGCCTGCTGGACATCGAGCCCGGCGGCTGGCAGGTGCAGGCCGCTGCGGCGCTCGCGGCACTCGCCGGCTCGCTGCTGCTGACCTGGACCGAGCGCAGGTGGCCCGAGGTGCAGGAGGCGCAGATCGGCGTCGTCTTCGTCCTCGCTGCGACCGGCGGCATCCTGCTCCTCGCCAAGAATCCGCACGGCGGCGAGTACCTGCGCGACCTGCTCGCCGGGCAGATCCTCTGGGTCGGCTACCGGCAGCTGGCCGTCCCTCTCGCGGTCAGCGTCGTCACCCTCGCCGTCCTGTGGGCCCTGCGCGGGCGGCTCTCGCAGCTCGTCTTCTACCTGGTGTTCGCGATCGCGGTGACGGCGTCGGTGCAACTGATCGGCGTCTACCTGGTCTTTGCCACGCTGATCGTTCCCGCCCTCGGCTCGCGTCGCCACCCGCCGCGGGCGCGGCTCGTGCTCGCCTACGCGATCGGCATCGCCGGCTACGCCGCGGGGCTGATCCTGTCGTCGGCGCTCGACCTGCCGTCGGGCGCGCTCATCGTCTGGTGCCTGGCCGCGCTCGCGATCGTCGCCTACGCGCTGAGCGGACGCAGCGCTACGCGCGCCGTGGCATCACCATCGTGAAGGTCGTGCCGTCCTGCGCGGACGCAGCGACGCTGACGTGGCCGCCGTGCGCATCGACGACCTTGCGCACGATGAACAGACCCAGGCCGAGACCGGCGTAGGTCGCGTTCTCCGACTCGACCCGCGCGACCGGGTCGAAGATCGTCTGCAGCGTCTCGACGTCGATCGGCGTGCCGTCGCCGTGCACCGTGACCTTGACCTCGTCGGCGGCGTGACCCTCGACGGCGATCGTCACCACCGAACCGCGCGACGCGAAGCGGGCGGCGTTGGCGAGCAGGCCGCCGACCGCCTCGCGAACCCGCGTCGTGTCCCAGTCGCCGCCGAGGTCGCCGTCGGACGTGAGGCGGACCTTGCGCTCCGGGTCGATCCGCGCGAACGCATCGAGCGCCTGCTTGCACAGCACGCCCATGTCGTCGGGGACTCGATCGATCTCCAGGTGCTCGCCGAGGCGGACCTTGGTGAAGTCGGAGAGCGCGTCGAGGCTCTGGCGCACCTGCTCGCAACTGCGCAGGATGCGCTGCGCGGCCTTGGCTTCCGGCGTTCCCGGCGTGCTGCGATGGGTCAGCACCTGCGCCGACATCAGGATCGACGCCACCGAGGTGCGCAGCTCATGGTTGAGGACGCCGAGGAAGAGCGAATTCGGCTGCGACTCCGAGGGAGAGAAGGTCGCCGCGAGCTCGGCCAGGCTGCGGTCCATCGCCTCGTTGAAGTGGACCAGGTCGTCGAGATCGGAGGCACTCGGGTCCGGGTGCTTGCGGCGCCATTGGCGGACCACCGACGCGCGCAGCGACGCGTAGTCGTCGACGAGTTGGCTCGCGTGCGAATGGGGAGCGGCCGGCGCGTCGCCGCTCCTGCGCGCCAAGCTCGCGACCGTCGCCGCGGCGGCAGCGGCGTCGACCCCCTTGCCCCGCTTCATTTCCTCGGCAACGGCATGGAGCACCTTGCCGAAGTGCGCTCGTCGCACCGCGGGCTCCGCGCCGCGCGGCGCCGAGCCGCACTCGCGTTCCCACTCCGACAGGATGTCGTCGAGGCTCTCGTGGATGAAGTGCGGCAGGCTCATGGCGGCGGCTGGGCCTTCAGCTGTCGATCTTCACCTTGCCGTCCTTGACGACCTTGGCCCACTTGACCATCTCGGTCGAGATGAACTGGCGGAATTTCTCGCGCGATCCGCCGCCGTCCTCGGCGCCGTAGGTGTCGAGCTTCTCCTGCACGTCGGGCTGGGCGAGCACGGTGTTGACGTCGCGATTGACCTTGTCTGCGATCGGCGTCGGCAGCTTGCCCGGTCCGACCAGGCCGTACCACGTCGTCGCCTCGAAGCCGGGAAAGCCGACCTCCTGCATCGTCGGCACCGTCGGGTGACCCTTGGCGCGGTGCGCGCGCGTCTGCGCGATCGCCTTCACCTTGCCGTTGTTCACGTGCGGTGTCGCCGCGGTCATGGTCTCGAAGCTGTACATGATCTGGCCGCCCATCAGGTCGGTCAGGAGCGGGCCGCTGCCCTTGTACGGAACGTGCAGCGCGTCGACGCCGGCCTGCAGCTTGAACATCTCGAGCGCGAGGTGCTGCGCCGAGCCCTGGCCGGCCGAGCCGAACGTCACCGTTCCCGGCTCGGCCTTGCAGCGCGCGACGATCTCGGGAACGGTGAGCGCCTTCTGCGCCGGGTTGGCGATCAGCAGGTTGGGCGTGACGCCGACCAGCACGATCGGCACGAAGTCCCGCTCGACGCTGTAGCGCAGCTTCGGCTGCAGGCTGGGCGCCAGGCCGTGGCTGTTGATGTGCGCCATCAGCAGCGTCGCGCCGTCGCTTGGCTGCTGCGCGGTGTACTCGGCGGCGAGGACGCCGGCGACGCCGGCCTTGGTCTCGACGATGACCTGCTGGTTCCACATCTGCGTCAGCTTGGCGGCGACGACGCGGGCGAGCGCGTCGGTGCCGCCGCCGGGCGGAAAGCCGACCACGATGCGGACCGGGGAATTCGGCCATTCCTGCGCGAGCAGGCGCGGCGCGACGAGGGTGGCGACGGCGGCGCCGCCGGCCTGGAGGAGGGTGCGTCGTTGCATTCGTTCGGGTCCTGTGAGGGTTCGGGAAAAGGCGAAAGCGACGACTCGCCACGCGCGGCTAGGCGGCGGCGGCGAGCCCCGCGCGCGCCGGCTGGCGCGCGAAATGATCCATCGCCGCCTGGACGCCGCTCGCCGCCAGGCGAACGCCGGCAAGCTTCAGGCCCATCTCGCAGCCGGCGATCGTGGCGAGCAGCGTCAGGTCGTTGCTGTCGCCGAGGTGGCCGATGCGGAACATCCGGCCCTTGACCTTGCCGAGGCCGGTGCCGAGCGAGAGGTCGAAGCGCTCGTAGATCAGGCGACGCACCGCGTCGGCGTCGACGCCGGCCGGCATGATCACGCCCGTCAGCACCGGCGATCGGCGCGCCGCCTCGACGCACTGAATCGGCAGCTGCCACGCCTCGACCGCGACGCGCACGCCCTGGGCCCAGCGCTCGTGGCGCGCGAAGACGTTGTCGAGGCCCTCGCCGAGCAGCATCTCGAGCGCCTCGTTGAGGCCGTAGAGGAGGTTGGTGTTCGGCGTCGTCGGCCAGTAGCCGTCGACATTCATCGCGACGATCTCTTCCCACGACCAGAACGCGCGCGGCAGGGTCGCCGTCTTGGCCGCCTCGAGGGCGCGCGGCGAGATCGCGTTGAAGCCGATGCCGGGCGGCAGCATCAGGCCTTTCTGCGAGCCGCCGATGGTGACGTCGATGCCCCACTCGTCGTGGCGCAGGTCGGCGCAGGCCAGGCCCGAGATCGAATCGACGAGGAGCAGCGCCGGGTGGCCGGCGGCGTCGATCGCCTTGCGGATCGCGGCGATGTCGGAAAGCGCGCCGGTCGACGTCTCGTTGTGGACGACGCAGACTGCCTTGATCTTCTTCGCGCCGTCCTTGCGCAGACGCGCCTCGATCTGGTCGGGCTGGACGGCGCGGCGCCAGTGCGGCGCTTCGGGGAGCAGTGCGTCGCTGCCCGGGGCCGTCACGATCTCGGTCGCCAGGCCGAGGCGCGCCGCCATCTTCTGCCAGAGGGCCGCGAAGTGGCCGGTCTCGACCATCAGCACGGCGTCGCCCGCGCTCAGCGTGTTGACCAGTGCCGCCTCCCATGCGCCGGTTCCCGACGCCGCGTAGATGACGACCGGATGGCGGGTCTTGAAGACCTTGCGGACGTCGGCCAGCACTTTCCTGCCGAGGGCGCCGAACTCGGGGCCGCGGTGATCGATCGTCGGCAGGCTCATCGCCCGCAGGATGCGGTCCGGGACCGGGCTCGGTCCGGGGATCTGGAGGAAGTGGCGGCCGGTCGGGTGGAAGTCGAGGTCGAGCATGATGGCGTCTCGTGGCCACCCCATTCTTGCACCCGGCCTCACGGCGTCCGTTCGGCGTTTGTCCTAGCCGCCCGGCGTCGCTGGCGCCGCTGAGTGCAAGAATCGGCCGAGGATGAAGGCAGCGATGCTGATCGACCGACCCGAACGCCTCGTGGCCGACGCCGCGGCACCGAAAGGGACGCGGCTGCCGGCGAACGACGTGGCGGTCGCGCTCGACCGGCGCCTGAGCCGCGAAACCGAAGGCGAGGTGCTGTTCGACCCGGCCTCGCGCGGCCGCTACGCCACCGACGCCTCGATCTACCAGATCATGCCGGTCGGCGTGCTCGTTCCGAAGAGCGACCGCGACGTCAGCATCGCCCTCGAAATCGCGCGCGACCTCGGCGTACCGGTGCTGCCGCGCGGCGCCGGAACGAGCCAGTGCGGCCAGACGACCGGCGCGGCGCTGGTCATCGACACCACCAAGCACCTGAGGAACGTCGTCGCCGTCGACGCGGACAGCCGCGTCGCGACGGTCGAGCCGGGCCTGGTTCTCGACCACCTCAACGCGCAGCTGAAGCCGCTCGGCCTCTGGTTCCCGGTCGACGTCTCGACGAGCGCGCAGGCGACGATCGGCGGCATGGCCGGCAACAACTCGTGCGGCTCGCGCTCGATCGCCTACGGCAACATGGTCCACAACGTGCTCGGCATCGACACGCTGCTCGCCGACGGTGCCGCGGTCTCGTTCGGGCCGATGAAGGAGGCGACCGGCCGCGCCGCCGCGATCGGCGCCTTCGTTCGCGACCTCGCGCTTAGGAACCGCGGCGAGATCGAGGCGCGCTGGCCGAAGGTGCTGCGCCGCGTCGCCGGCTACAACCTCGACATCTTCCATCCGCAGAGCGAGAAGCCCTACACCGACGACGACAGCGTCAACCTCGCGCACCTGCTGGTCGGCGCCGAGGGCACGCTCGCGTGGACGCGGACGCTCAAGCTCAAGCTCGCACCGCTGCCGAGCGCGAAGGTCCTCGGGGTCGTCAACTTCCCGACCTTCCGCGCGGCGATGGACGCCGCGCAGCACCTCGTCACGCTCGGCCCGACCGCGGTCGAGCTGATCGACCGGACGATGATCGACCTGGCGCTGGCCAACCCGGCGTTCGCGGCGACGATGCGTACGGCGCTGCGTGGCGAGCCGGCGGCGATCCTGCTGGTCGAGTTCGCAGGCGATGCCAAGGAGGCGCTCCTGACCCGCCTGGTCCGACTGGTCGAGCTGATGGGCGACCTCGGCCTGCCGGGAAGTGTCGTCGCGATGCCCGACGACGCCGCGCAGAAGAGTCTCTGGGAGGTGAGGAAGGCCGGCCTCAACATCATGATGAGCCTGAAGGGCGATGGCAAGCCGGTGAGCTTCATCGAGGACTGCGCCGTGCCGCTCGAGCACCTCGCCGAGTACACCGACGCGCTGACCGAGGTGTTCGCGCGCCACGGCACGCGCGGCACCTGGTACGCGCATGCCTCGGTCGGCACGCTGCACGTGCGGCCGATCCTCGACATGCGACGCGACGGCGCGAGGAAGATGCGGTCGATCGCCGTCGAAGCGTCGGCGCTGGTGCGCAAGTACAAGGGCGCGTTCAGCGGCGAGCACGGCGACGGGCTCTGTCGCGGCGAGTGGATCGAGTGGCAGTTCGGGGCGCGCCTCGGCGAGGCGTTCCGCTCGATCAAGGACGTGCTCGATCCGAACGGCCTGTTCAACCCCGGCAAGATCGTCGATCCGCCGAAGATGGACGACGGCGCGCTGTTCCGCTTCCCGCCGCCGGAGGCGCCCGCGCCGTATCGGACGATCGCCTTGGTCCCGGTGCTCGACTGGTCGGCGTGGGACGTGCAGAACGATCCGCGCACCGAGGCGATCAGCGCGCCGGGAACGGGCGGCGACTCGACCGGCGGCTTCGCCAAGGCGGCCGAGATGTGCAACAACAACGGCCACTGCCGCAAGTTCGACGCCGGCACGATGTGCCCGAGCTACCGCGCCACGCGCGACGAGCAGCATGTGACTCGGGGTCGCGCGAATACGCTGAGGCTGGCGCTGTCAGGACAGCTGGGCAGCGATGCGTTCACCAGCGATGCCGTCCGCGCTGCGCTGGATCTTTGCGTCAGCTGCAAGGGCTGCAAACGCGAATGCCCGACGGGCGTCGACATGGCGCGGATGAAAATCGAGTTCCTCGCTCACTACACAAAGCGGCACGGTCACTCGCTCAAGGACCGGCTCGTCGCGGCCTTGCCCGACTACGCCCATGGCGTGAGCCGCGTCGCCTGGCTCGCCAACCTGCGCAACCGCGTTCCCGGCGCCGCGCTGCTCGGCGAGCGCCTGCTCGGCCTGACCGCGAAGCGCAAGCTCCCGACCTGGCGCAGCGACACCTTCTGGCGCGCTCGCAACGCGAGCGACTTCGCGAGCGCCGAAACGACGCTCGCCGCCGCACGCGCCGGCGTCAAGACGGCCGTCCTCTTCGTCGACACCTTCAACGGCGTGTTCGAGAGCGAGAACGCGATCGCGGCGGCGCGTGTCCTGAAGGCCGCCGGCTACACGCTGCACACCCTCGAGAAGGGCCGCGGCCACCATTGCTGCGGCCGCACCTTCCTGACCAGCGGCCGTGTCGACGAGGCGCGCGTTCGCGTCGGCGCCCTTGTCGACGCGCTGGTGCCGTTCGCCGAGGCCGGCATCGCCATCGTCGGCCTCGAGCCGTCGTGCCTGCTGACGCTGCGCGACGAGGCGTTGGCGCTCGGCCTCGGCGCCAAGGCGGTCGCGGTCTCGCGGCAGGCGCTGCTCTTCGAGGAGTTCATCGCGCGCGAGGCGAAGGTCGGCCGCTTCGCCGTCGCCTTCACTCCCGTCGAGTCGCCGCTGCTGGTGCACGGCCACTGCCACCAGAAGGCCTTCGCCGCGGTGGCGCCGATCCTCGACGTGCTGCGGCTCGTGCCGGGCGCCGAGCCGACGCTGATCGAGACCTCGTGCTGCGGCATGGCCGGCAGCTTCGGCTACGAGGCGAGCCACCACGCTGTCTCGATGGCGATGGCCGAGGCGAGCCTGCTGCCGGCGATCCGCAACGCGCCTCACGCGATCGTCGTCGCCGACGGCACGAGCTGCCGCCAGCAGATCGCGCACGGTGCGAAGCGCGAGGCGTTGCACGTCGCCCGCGTCCTCGAGCGCTTCCTGCCGTCGCCATGACGTGGTCGATCGTCGCCCGCGACGCCGACGGCAGCTTCGGCGTCGCCATCGCGAGCCGGTTCCTCGCCGTCGGCGCGCTCTGCGTCCACACCCGGCGCGCGGTCGGCGCGTTGTCGACGCAGGCGCTGATGAATCCCCTCTACGGGCCGGCCGGCATCGAGCTGCTCGCCGACGGCGTCGCGCCGGAGGACGTCGTCGCGCGGCTGACCGACGCCGACGAGGGTCGGGCGCAGCGCCAGTTGCACGTGATCGGCGCGCGCGGACGCGCCGCCGCCTACACCGGCCCGCACTGTATGGAGGGGTGCGGCCATCGTGCGCACGACGACTTCAGCGTCGCCGGCAACATGCTCGCCGGCACCGACGTGCTCGATGCGACGGTCGCTGCGTATGCCGCCGGCGCCGGCCTGCCGCTCGCCGAACGATTGATCGCGGCGATGGAGGCCGGCGAGCGCGCCGGCGGCGACAAGCGCGGCAAGCAGGCAGCGGCGTTGCGCATCCACGGTGACGAGGACTACCCGAGCCTCGACCTTCGCGTCGACGACCACGCCGAGCCGCTCGCCGAGCTGCGCCGCCTGTACGAGAAGAGCCTCGAGCGCTTCCAGCCTTTCCTCGCCTGCCTGCCCGGCCGCCACGATCCGGTCGGCCAGCTCCATCGCGACGAGATCGAGCGCCGTGTCGAGGCGTTCATCGCCGAGCGTCGAGGCGGCACCGGCGGCCCGGGCCTTGCCTCATGAGCGCACCCTTGAGTTCCTTGCATCACTGTCCGGAGGTTTCCCGATGAGCCTGGTTTCCCGTTCTCTCGCCGTCGCCGTCGCCGTCGCCGCGCTCGGCCTGGCGTCGTTCGCGACGCAGTCGCAGACCTTGCGCGTCGGCCTCGGCGAGGATCCCGACGTCCTCGACCCGACGCTGGCGCGCACCTTCGTCGGCCGCATCGTGTTCGCGTCGCTGTGCGACAAGCTGTTCGACATCGACGAGAAGCTGGCGATCGTGCCGCAGCTCGCGACCGGGTACGAGTGGTCGGCCGACAGCAAGTCGCTGACGATCAAGCTGCGCAACGACGTCGTCTTCCACGACGGCGAGAAGCTCGACGCGGCGGCGGTGAAGTTCAACATCGAGCGCCACAAGACGATGGCCGGATCGAACCGGAGCGGCGAGCTCAGGCCGGTGGCGAGCGTCGACGTCGTCGACCCGACCACCGTCAAGCTCAACCTCTCGGCGCCGTTCACGCCGCTACTGGCCGCGCTCGCCGATCGCGCCGGCATGATGGTCTCGCCCAAGGCGGCCAAGGCCGAGGGCGTCAACTTCGGCGCCAAACCGGTGTGCTCGGGTCCGTTCAAGTTCGTCGAGCGCGTCGCCCAGGACCGGATCGTCCTCGAGCGCCACGCGGCCTACTGGAACAAGGCCAACGTCCACTTCGACAAGGTCGTCTTCACGCCGATCGTCGATGCGACGGTGCGCCTGGCGAACCTGCGCTCGGGCCAGTTCGACGTCATCGAGCGCGTCTTGCCGTCGGACATCGAAGGGCTGAAGAAGGACAAGAACCTCAAGGTCGCGCGCATCACCGAGATCGGCTACCAGGGCATCACGATCAACGTCGGCAAGAGCGAGCAGGCGCAGAAGAATCCGCTCGGCAAGGACGCCAAGGTGCGCGAGGCGTTCGAGCTCGCGCTCGACCGCGCCGGCATCGTCCAGGTCGTCATGGACAACGAGGCGACGGTCGGCAACCAGTGGGTCGCGCCGAACAACGCGTTCTACGCCAAGAACGTGCCGGTGCCCAAGCGCGACATCGCGCGCGCCAAGGCGCTGCTCAAGGAGGCCGGCGTCCCGAATCCGACCTTCACCCTCGTCACGCCGACCACCTCCGATGCGCAGCGACTCGGGCTCGTTATCCAGGCGATGACGCGCGAGGCCGGTTTCAACGTCAAGATCCAGTCGACCGAGTTCGCGACCTCGCTCAACATGGCCGACAAAGGCGACTTCGAGGCGTACGTCCTCGCCTGGAGCGGCCGCGCCGACCCGGACGGCAACCTCTACAGCTTCGATGCCTGCAAGCAGCCGCTCAACTACGCCGGCTACTGCGTCCCGGAGGTCGACGAGCTCCTCAACGCGTCGCGCAGCCAGCGCGATCCGGGCGAGCGCAAGAAGACCTTCGAGCAGATCGCCTCGCGCGTCCTCAAGGACCGTCCGATCATCTATCTCTATCACCGCAACTGGCTGTGGGTGCACACCGCGAAGCTGACCGGCTTGCGCAGCATTCCGGACGGGCTGATGCGGGTCACGGGCTTGAAGATGGCAGCGCCATGAGTCGGAGGGTCGTGTTCTCGAGGCGAGCGAGCGCGCAAAGCCTGGACGGCACAGGCGTCTGACGCCGTCACCAGCGATGACGCGGCCATGATCGAGTTCCTCGTCAAGCGAATCGCGACGATCCTGCCGACGCTGGCCTTCGTCTCGATGCTGATCTTCGGGCTGCAGCAGCTGCTGCCGGGCGACCCGGCGGTCATTCTGGCCGGCGAGGAGCGCGACCCGAATGTCGTCGCCTACCTGCGCGAGAAGCTGCACCTCGACGACGCGCTGCCGGTGCGCTACGGCTACTGGATCGGCGGCGTCCTGCAGGGCGACCTCGGCGAGTCGGTGCGGACGCAGCAGCCGGTGCTCGACCTCATCGTCCAGAAGCTGCCCGTGACGATCCAGCTCGCCGTGATGGCGATGATGATCGCGCTGCTGATCGGCATTCCCGCGGGAATCGCCTCGGCGGTCGGCCGCGGAACCGCGTGGGACGTCGGCGCCAACGCGTTCGCGCTCTGGGGCCTGTCGACGCCGAACTTCTGGCTCGGCATCCTGATGATCCTGCTCTTCTCGGTGCAGCTCGGCTGGCTGCCGGCGTCGGGTTACGTCAGCCCGTTCGAGAACCTGCGCGAGAACCTGGCCGCGATGATCATGCCGGCATTCGTGCTCGGCAACGCGATCGCCGCCGTGCTGATGCGCCACACGAGGAGCGCGATGTTGCAGGTGCTGAACGCCGACTATGTCCGCACCGCGCGCGCCAAGGGGCTGAGCGAGCGCGTCGTCGTGCTCAAGCACAGCCTGCGCAACGCGCTCACGCCGATCATCACGCTCGGCGCGCTCGAGTTCGGCACGCTGCTCTCGGGCGCGGTCCTCACCGAACAGGTGTTCACCATTCCCGGCTTCGGCAAGCTCATCGTCGACTCGGTCTTCAACCGCGACTACGCGGTCGTGCAGGGCGTCGTCCTCGTCACCGCGACGGCGTACATCGCGCTCAACCTGCTCGCCGACATCGCCTACTTCGCGGCCAACCCGAAGCTGCGCGCGTGAGACGATCGTGACCGCCGTCCTCGTCCCCGCCGCCTGCGCAGCCATCGACGACGTCGCCGCGCGCGTGCCCCCGGCTGGCGCCTGGCGGCCGGTGTGGCGCAAGCTCAGGCGCCGGCGCAGCGCCATGATCGGCCTGGTCGTCGTCGTGCTCTTCGTCGCCGCCGCGCTGCTCGCGCCGTGGCTCGCGCCGTTCGATCCGATCGAGACGAGCTGGAGCGCGATCCGCAAGGCGCCGTCGGCGGCGCACTGGTTCGGGACCGACGACATCGGCCGCGACGTCCTGTCGCGAATCGTCTGGGGTACGCGCGCGTCGTTGCTGGCCGGCGTCGTCGCGGTCTCGATCGCGGTCGCGCTCGGCGTGCCGATCGGCATGACGGCAGGCCTGGTCGGCGGCTTCGTCGACGCCCTGATCTCGCGCCTGACGGACGCCTTCCTCGCCTGCCCGTTCCTGATCCTGGCGATCGCGCTGGCCGCGTTCCTCGGGCCGAACCTCACCAACGCGATGATCGCGATCGGCGTCTCGGCGACGCCGATCTTCGTGCGCCTGACGCGCGCCCAGGTCCTCAACGTCAAGGTCGAGGAGTACATCGAGGCGGCGCGCGCGCTCGGCAATTCGCCGTTCCGGATCGCCTGGCGCCACGTGCTGCCGAACATCCTCGCGCCGGTGATCGTCCAGTCGACGCTCGCGATCGCCGCGGCGATCATCGCCGAGGCGAGCCTGTCGTTCCTCGGCCTCGGCCAGCAGCCGCCGGCGCCGAGCTGGGGCAGCATGCTCAACACCGCCAAGAACTACGTCGACAACGCGCCGTGGATGGCGATCTGGCCGGGGCTGGCGATCTTCCTGCTCGTGCTCTCGTTCAACCTGCTCGGCGACGGCCTGCGCGACGCGCTCGACCCGCGCCAGCGTTGAAACCTCTGCGATGGACTCTCCGCTCCGGGACCGGGTCGCGACCACCGACGACGGCGCGTTCGGCATGCGCGAGCTCGGTGCCGGCGACGTCGCCGAGGTGCAGCGCTTCTTCGATCGCAACCCGGAATACTTCTTCACCGTCAACGGCGAAGCGCCGAAGCCCGACGAGGCGCAGCACGAGTTCGCCGACGTGCCGCCCGCCGGCATGCCGTACCGGCAGATGCTGCTGCTCGGCTTCTTCGACCGCGCGGGCGCGCTGGTCGGCGTCGCGACGATCGTCGCCGACTTCATCGCCGCGCACGTATGGCACATCGGCCTCTTCATCGTCGCGAGCGCCCTGCATGGCAGCGGCGTCGCGGCGGCGCTCTACGCGTTGCTCGAGCGCTGGATGATCGACCAGGGCGCGCGCTGGCTGCGGTTGGGCGTCGTCCAGGGCAGCGCCCGGGCCGAGCGATTCTGGCAGCGCTGTGGCTACGTACAGGTGCGCGAGCGAGGGCCGGTGACGATGGGCAAGAAGAGCAATCTGCTGCGCGTCATGGCCAAGCCGCTCGCCGGAGGAACGATCGCCGAGTACCTCGCCCTCGTCGAGCGCGATCGCCCGCAAGCAAGCTGAGCCCACCTGCTCGACGAGCCTCCGACGAGGCCGAGCGTCGCAACGGATCGGCACGGCCGCCGACCCGTCGGCGCGTCACTTCTCATTCGCGTCGCGTGCATTGACTTCACTCCACCGCCGAGACACAGTCGCCGGTCGCGAAGCGTTCGCTGCAGCGCGCTGCGCAGACGATGCGGTCGTGCGTACGTGAGCAATGAATTCAAACGGAGGTAAGGATGGACGTCCAAGCAGTGCAGACTTTTCTGACCACGACGGCGATCGATGTCGGTATCAAGATCCTGGCAGCCATCGCCTTCTGGGTCGTGGGCCGGTGGATCATCGCCAGGGTGATCGCGTTGATGCAGTCGGCGATGTTCCGCAACCAGATCGACCCGACGCTGACCAAGTATCTCGGGTCCATCGTCAACGTGGCGCTGAACATCGCGCTCGTGCTTGGCATCCTCGGCTACTTCGGGGTGCAGACGACGTCGCTTGCCGCGATGCTTGCCGGTGCGGGACTCGCCATCGGCGCGGCCTGGAGCGGCATGCTCGGCAACTTCGCCGCGGGTGCATTCATGCTCGTGCTCAAGCCCTTCAAGGTGGGTGACTTCGTCGGCGTCGCCGGCGTCACCGGGACGGTTCACGAGCTCGGCCTGTTCGGCACGACCATCGTCACGCCCGACAACGTGATGACCCTGATCGGCAACGGCAAGATCTTCGCCGACACGGTGCAGAACTACACGGCGCTGCCGGTACGTCGTGTCGACCGCCTGGCACAGCTCGCCGGCGGCGTGGACCCGGCCGATGCCATCGAGCGCCTGAGGGCTGCGGTCGCGCGGATCCCGAATGTCAGCGCCAGCCAGCCCCCCGAGGTCAACGTGATCGACCTCAACCTCGTCGGCCCGGTCCTCGCGGTGCGCCCCTACACGCCCAACAACCACTACTGGCAGGTGTACTTCGACACCAACGAGACGATCGTCCGCGTGGCCAAGGAGGCCGGCTGGCCGGCGCCGACGCCGACTCAGATCACCCGCATGGTTCAGGCGTGAAGGGTCCTGGTCGACCGCGATCGCTCCGGCGCTGCCTGAAGCCCGAAGCGCGCGGCGAAGGTCGCCGACGAGGTTCGTGTGCCGCGTCGGCGCGCCTGCTCGAGGCCTGGCAATATATACTCGGATATAACGGGTGCCAGCGTCGACGCCGTCCGTCGCTTCGAGACATCCCATGCCGTCAGCGTCCCGTCCTCGCGCGTCAGCGCCGCTTCGAATGCTTCGCCGCGTCGTCGCCGTGTCGCTCGTCATCGCGAGCGGCGTCGCCGCCGCCGCCGACCTCACCGTGTCCGCGGCGGCGAGCCTGACCAATGCGTTCCAGCAGATCGGCACGGCCTTCGAGGCCGCCAACCCCGGGACCAAGGTGCAGTTCAACTTCGCCGCGTCGGGCCCGCTGCTGCAGCAGATCGCGCGGGGCGCGCCGGTCGACGTCTTCGCCAGCGCCGACCAGGAGACGATGAACCAGGCCGACCAGCAGAAGCTCGTCAAGCCGGCAACGCGGGCCAACTTCGTCAGCAACTCGCTCGTCGTCGTCGTCCCCGCCGACCGGCCTGCGACGAAGAGCCTCGACGATCTCGCCAGACCGGCGGTCCGCCAGGTCGCGATCGGCGTGCCGGCGATCGTGCCCGCAGGTCGCTACACCAAGGCCGCGCTCGAGAAGGCGGGCCTCTGGCCGCGGATCGAGGCCAAGATGATCGGCGCGCAAACGGTGCGCCACGTGCTCGACTACGTCGCCCGCGCCGAGGTCGACGCCGGCTTCGTCTACAGCACCGATGCCGCGCTGATGCCTGACAAGGTGAAAATCGCTTTCACCGTGCCGACCGAGCAACCCGTGCTGTACCCGATCGCCGTCGTCGCTGCCAGCAGCAACGCCGCGGCCGAGCGCTTCGTCGCCTATGTCGCTTCGCCGCCGGCGCAGGCAGTCCTGGCGCGCTATGGCTTCGGCAAGCCTTGATGCCGCCTGGATCGCCTTAGGCCTTTCGCTCAAGGTCGCCCTGTGGGCGACGGCGCTCGACTTGGTCCTGGGCGTTGCCGCCGGCTTCGCCCTGGCGCGGCTGCGCTTCCCGGGCCGCGAGCTCGTCGATTCGATCCTGCTCCTGCCGATGGTGCTGCCGCCGACCGTGCTCGGCTACTACCTGCTCGTCGTCGTCGGCCGGCGCGGCTGGCTCGGCGGCTGGCTCGAAGGAACGCTCGGCATCCGCCTTGTCTTCACGTGGCAGGGCGCGGTGCTGGCCGCCGCAATCGTCGCCTTTCCGTTCGTCTGCAAGTCGGCCCGGGCCGCGTTCGAGGGCGTCGATGTCCAGCTCGAGCAGGCGGCGCACGTGCTCGGCCTCGGCAAGGTCGCGGTGTTCTTTCGCGTCACCTTGCCGCTCGCCTGGCGCGGCATCCTGGCAGGCCTGCTGCTCGCTTTCGCGCGCGCCTTCGGCGAATTCGGTGCGACGCTGATGGTCGCGGGCAGCATCCCCGGCAAGACGCAGACGCTCTCGATCGCCGTCTACGAAGCGGTGCAGGCGGGACAGGACGATCTCGCCAACTTGCTGGTGGTGCTCACTTCGGCGACGTGCGTCGCCGTTCTCCTGCTCGCCGGCCGGATCGCGCCGATGCGGATCCCGGGGCGCTCGTGAGGTGGGACGTCGCGATCAGGAAGCAGGTGGGCACCGCGGCGCACCGCTTCGAGCTCGCCGTCGAATTCCGCAGCGACGTCGAGCGGCTGGTCCTCTTCGGGCCGTCGGGCGCGGGCAAGACGCTGACCCTGAAGGCGATCGCCGGACTGCTCCGGCCCGATTCCGGGCATATCCACATGGGCGCAGCCACCCTTTTCGACCATGCGACCGGCGTCGACAAGCCCGCGCGCGAGCGCGAATGCGGCTACTTGTTCCAGGAGTACGCGCTTTTTCCCCATCTGACCGTGCGCCAGAACATCGCCTTCGGGGGCGCGCGCGGCTGGCGCAACCCGGGCCGTGATGGCGGCGGTGCGGCTGTCGATCGCTGGCTCGACACGCTCGAGCTGCGCCCGCTCGCCGAGCGCTTTCCCGACCAGCTCTCGGGCGGCCAGCGTCAGCGCGTCGCGCTCGCCCGTGCGCTTGCCGGCGCGCCGCGCGCGCTCCTGCTCGACGAGCCGTTCGCCGCGCTCGACGAGCCGCTGCGCAACCGCCTGCGTGCCGAGCTCGCCGAGCTGCAGGCGCGGCTCGCCCTGCCGATCGTTCTCATCACCCACGACCCCGCCGATGTCGACGCGTTCGCCGACGACGTCGTCCACATCGACGCGGGCACCGCGATCGCGCCGCCGGAACAATTCCTCGAGGAGCATCCGATGAAGTCGAGCGCCCGCAACCAGCTCGTCGGCACAGTCAGCGCGATCATCGCCGGTGCGGTCAACGACGAGGTCGAGATCAGCGTCGGCGGCGGCCAGCACATCGTCGCGACGATCACGCATGGCAGCACGGCGCGGCTCGGCCTCGCCGTCGGCGTGCCCGCGTTCGCGCTCGTCAAGGCGTCGTCGATCGTCGTTGTCGCCGATGCCGGCGACACGTTGCTCTCGGCGCGCAATCAGCTCGCCGGCACCGTCGTCAGTGTCCAGCCGGGCGCCGTCAACGCCGAGGTCGAGATCGACGCCGGCGGCCTACGGATCGTCGCCATCGTCACCCAAGCGAGCGCGCGCGCTCTCGGCCTCGCCCCGGGCGTGCCGGCGCTCGCCGTCTTCAAGGCGTCGAGCGTGATCGTCGGCGTGCCGCGCCAGGCCTAGCGCGCGGCGGCGTCGCGAGCTCGAGCAGGCGGACGATGTCCTTGGCGCAGGCGCGTGCTGCCGTCGCCTCGATTCGGCGGTATACGTCGATCAGCTCCACGCCGAGCGCGGTGAGCGCGCTGCCGCCGCCGTGCTCGCCGCCGATCGCCGACTCGACGGCGGCGCTCGCGAGCGACCGATTCAGCTCGTCGACGAGGACCCAGGCACGCCGGTACGACATGCCGAGCGACTTCGCCGCCGCGGTGATCGAGCGGGTGTCGCGGATCGCCTCGAGCAGGGCGACCTTGCCGGGGCCGACGAAGATCCTGTCGCCGGCAGTGACGCGCAGGCGAAAGCGCGCGACCGGACGCGGCGCTGCGGTCGGTGCCGGACGCCGGGGCATGAGGCGAGCGTTGATGAATCCGGCGTCGCCGCGCGCCGCGTCGCTAGCGCGCGCCTGGCACCGCGCCCATCACCGCGTCGGGCAACGCCGTCGCGATGCCGGGCAGGAGGCAGATCAGCACCACCGCGACGAACATCAGGCCGACGAAGGGAATCACGCCGCGGATGATCTGGCCGAGGGTGATGTCGGGGGCGATGTTCTTGATCACGAACAGGTTGAGGCCGACCGGCGGGTGGATCAGCCCGGCTTCCATGACGATGGTCATCAGCACGCCGAACCAGATCAGGTCGAAGCCGGCGGCCTTGAGCGGCGGCAGGATGATCGGCGCCGTCATCAGGATGATGCTCACCGGCGGCAGGAAGAAGCCGAGGACGACGACGAGCAGCAGGATCGCCGCCAGCAGCAGCCACTTCGAGAGGTGCAGGGCGACGATCCACTGCGCCATCGACTGGCTGATGTGCAGGTAGCTCATCACGTACGAGAAGAGGAGCGACATGCCGATGATGAACATCAGCATCGTCGATTCCTTCAGCGTCGCCGACAGGATCGGCGCGACGTCCTTGACGCGCCAGACGCCGTAGACGACGGCGATCAGGAGCAGCGCGAGGAGGGCGCCGAGGCCCGCGGTCTCGGACGGCGTCGCGAAGCCGCCGTAAAGCGCGATCATGACGCCGATCAGCAGGATCACGAATGGCAGCACGCGCGGCAGCATCTCTACCTTCTGGCGCAGCGTGTACGTGTCGACGTCGAGCATCGCCGAGGCGGTGCCGTGGCTCGCGTGCGCGGCGATCGCGCTGCGGTGCTCGCGCCGGTAGCGCATCACCGCGTAGGCAGCGAACAGGGCGACGAGCAAGAGACCGGGGCCGATGCCGGCGAGGAAGAGCCGTCCGAGCGACTGCTCGGCGGCGACCGCGTACAGGATCATCGTGATCGACGGCGGCAGCAGGATGCCGAGCGTGCCGCCGGCGGCGATGATGCCGGCCGCGAAACCCGGCGAGTAGCCGCGCTTTCTCATCTCCGGGATGCCGGCCGAGCCGATCGCCGAGCACGTCGCCGGGCTCGACCCGGCCATCGCCGCGAAGAGGGCACACGCGAACACGTTGGCGATGCCGAGGCCCCCCGGCACGCGGCTCATCCACGCATGCAGCGCCGCGTACAGGTCCTGGCCGGCGCGCGAGCGGCCGATCGCGGCGCCCTTCAGGATGAACAGCGGGATCGAGAGCAGCGTGATGCTCGCCATCTCCTCGTAGACGTTCTGCGTGATCGTGTCGAGCGACGCCGCCGGCATGAAGAACGCCATGAAGACGACCGCCACCGCGCCGAGCGCGAATGCGATCGGCGCTCCCGACATCATGAAGAGCAGGGTGACGCCCGCGAACAGCAGGCCGATCGCGAGCATCGACATCAGCGATCCCCGGCGGCGATGGCGCGCGCGCGATTGACGCTGGCGGCGACGTGGACGATGAGCTGCAGCGAGAGCAGCGTCATGCCGAGCGACATCAGCAGGTACGGGATCCAGAGCGGCGGCGCCCACGACGACGACGTCGTCTGCTTGTCGACCCAGGCCTCGTGCAGGAGCGTCCACGACTTCCACGCGAACAGGCCGCAGAAGGCGAGGCAGAGCAGGTCGACGCCGATGCGGCGGAGCGCGTCGGTCTTGCGGGAGAGCAAGGTCGACACCGCCTCGATGCCGACGTGGCCGCGGATCGACTGCACGAACGCGCCGCAGAGGAAGGTGGCACCGACGAGCAGGAAGACCGCGGTCTCGTCCTGCCAGTCGGTCGACGACTTGAACAGGTAGCGGGTGACGACGCTCGAGGTCAGGACGAGCGACGCGGCGAGCAGCGCCAGCATGCCGAAGCCGACCATGACGCGGTTGGCCGCCGCGAGCGCGCGCGCGAGCGGCAGCAAGGCGCGCGGCGTGCTCGGGTCGATGCCGGGGGTCGCGCCGGTCTCGGCCGATTCCGGCAGCAGGCTGGCGCCGCCGGCAAGCAGCGCCGCGTCGGCACCCGCCCCGTGCGGCAGACCGCCGCCGGGATCGCTCACGCGATCAGCTTTTGCGCCGCCTTGAGCAGCGCCGCCGAGGTCTCGCCGCGCTCGCCGTAGTCCTTCCACGCCGTGTCGCGGGCGATCACCTGCCATTTGCGGACGGTCGCCTCGTCGAGGTCGTAGACCTTGGCGCCCGCCTTCGCGTAGACGTCGGCAGCGATCTTGTCATCTGCCCGCGCCGCGTCGGTCGCGAACTTCTCCTGCTCCGCGCCGGCCTGCATGATGATGTCCTGCTGCGCCTTCGGCAGCTTGGCGAAGACTTCCTTCGACATCAGCAGCGGCTCGAACATGAACCAGTAGGCCTTGTTGCGGCCGCTGGTCAGATGCTTGGCGATCTCCTCGAGCTTGAACGAGATGAAGCTGGTCGATGACGTCATCGCCGCGTCCATCGCGCCGGTCTGCATCGCCGCGTAGATCTCGTTCGAGGGCAGCGAGATCACCGACGCGCCGGCCGCCTTCAGCATCATGTCCATCTCGCGGCTGCCGCCGCGCACCTTGAGTCCCTTGGCGTCCTCGGGCTGGACCAGCGGCGTGGCGCGGCTGGCGACGCCGCCGGCCTGCCAGATCCAGCTGAGGACGACGATGCCCTTCTCGTCGAGCGTCTTGGTGAGCAGCTTGCCGACCTCGCTCGTCTTCCACATCGCGCCGACCTCGTAGCTCGGCACCAGCGCCGGCATCAGGCCGATGTTGGTCTCGGCGACTTCGCCGCCGGCATACGACAGCGGGTACAGGCTGATGTCGAGCGCGCCCTTCCTCAGCGCCGAGAACTGGGCGTTCGTCTTCATCAGCGAGGCGCCGGGGTACACGGCCGCCTTGAGCGCGCCGTTGCTGCGCTTCTCGATGTCGGCCGCGAAGCGGCGGCAGAGGCGATCGCGGAAATCGCCCTCGGTCGCGGTGCCGCCCGGGAACTGGTGCGAGATCTTCAGCGTGCCGGCCTGCGCCCAGACACCGCCCGCCATCGGCAGCGCCCCCGCTGCGGCCACCTTGCCGATCCACTCGCGTCTCGTCATCGTCATGATGTGTCTCCTGTGCGTTTCGTTGTCCGTGGCATTCTGGAGGCCAGGCAATCGCCGCGCCATTGGGAGTCTTGCCAAGTCCCGCCGTCCCCCCGCTGGGCGATGGCACGTTCGAGCGGCCGTCCTAGACTCGGCCGCCGCAGCCGCAGCGGCGCCGCAGGAGCCATCGCATGCAGAACGCCATCGCCTTCTGCGACAACGACGTCGTCGTCGTCGCCTGGAGCTACGGCCAGAAGGTCGAGGGCTGCATGGGCTTCGCGGTCTACCGCGTCGACCCGGGCGGCGTCGAGACCGCGCTCCCCTCGATGGCGGTTTTCCCGGGGTTCACGCCCAAACGCGGCCAGACGACGGCGAGCTTTCCGGTGCAGAAGTTCTACTGGAAAGACCCCTACGCGCGCCTGGTCGCGGAGAAGACGGGCAACCGGCGTTTTCGCTACAAGATCGTCCCGCTCGCCGGCGAGCCCGGCAAGCTGAAGCCGATGACGGTCGCCTTCCTGGTCTCGAACGAGATCGAGATCGGGCCCACCGTCGCGCCCAAGTGGCGCGCATTCTTCAACCGCGGCCTGATCTCGACCCAGCGCGTCTCGACGGCGCTCGGCGGCAAGCCGGCCAAGGGCGCGCTGCTGGCGGCGATCGTGCCCAAGGACGGCAAGCTTCGCGTCAGCCTCGCCGGCGACATGATCCCCGCGCTGCTCGACTTCGTGCGTCGCGCCAAGGCCGGCGGCGCGCTCTACGCCGCCCTCTACGAGCTCGGCGACGACGAGCTCATCACGGCGCTCGAAGGCGTCGGCAAGCGGCTTCACCTGGTGCTCTCGAACCCCGACGCCGGCGACGAGCAGAGCGCGAGCGCGATCAGCGACGGCAATGCGGCGTCGCGTCAGCGCCTCGCCAAGACGGCCGGCCAGCTGATCGATCGCATGCTGGCGAACAACCAGATCGGCCACAACAAGTTCGTCGTCCACGTCGACGCGCACGGCAAGCCGGCGGCGGTCCTGTTCGGCTCGACCAACTGGACTTCGACGGGCCTGTGCGCGCAGACCAACAACGCCATCGTCTGCGACGACGCACAGATCGCGCGCCGTTACCACGCGTACTGGAAGGAGCTCGCCAAGGACACGCTGGCAGCGGCGGGCGACCCGAAGGCGCTGCAGGGCGCGGCGCTGCGAACGTGGGACGCGACGTCCAAGTCGTTCACGGTCGGTGCCGGGGTGAAGGCGACGAGCTGGTTCTCGCCCAACACGCCGAAGCTGCGCGGGTCGCCTGCGAAAGAGAAGCGCCCGCCCGACATGGAAGAAGTCGCGCAGCTGATCGCCGGTGCGCAGCACGCGGTGCTCTTCCTCGCCTTCTATCCCGGCTCGCCGAGCCTGGCCAACTGGGCCGCGGCGGCGCAGAAGGCGAACAAGGACCTGTTCGTGCGCGGCTGCGTCACCCATCCGTCGGCGGCCGAGTCGTTCTCCTACGACCTGCACGGCGCGGGCTCTGCGCCCAAGCCCGGCGGCGGGCGACAGGATCCGCGCGTGATTCAGGCGAAGGCGCTGGGCGACAACATCCCGGTCGGCTGGCAGAAGGAGATCCTCTCCGCGGGCTTCGCCGTGACGCACGACAAGATCATCGTCGTCGATCCGTTCTCAGCGCAGTGCGCGGTCGTCACCGGCAGCCACAACCTCGGCCACAAGGCGTCGTTCAACAACGACGAGAACCTGATCATCGTGCGCGGCCAGCGCGCCTTGGCCGAGGCCTACGCGACGCACGTGCTCGACATCTACGATCACTTCTCGTGGCGCTGGATCATCCAGAGCCAGGGACAGGTTCACGCCGAGACGATGCTGTCGACCGTTCCGGACGAATGGCAGAGCCGCTACTTCGACGCCAAGGGCAACATCAAGGTGGCGCAGCTGCGCTTCTGGCTGAGCGCGCTGCCGGCGCCGTGACGCTCGGCGCAGCGAGCGATCAGCCGATGGGCCGCGGCCGCCGCTCGACGCCGATCGCGCAGTCGAGAGCAGGGTCCCAATGCGCCAGGTCCGCGGCGGCGCGATAGGTCGATTCGAGGAAGCGCAGCGCGGTGGCGTCGGGGTCGTCGGCGGCGCGGACGACCTCGTACGGCAGCAGCCACTCGCCGAGCTCCTTCGACCAGCACGCGCCTTCGGGCTCGACCCGCGCTTCGGCGAAGCCGCGTGGCGACGGGTAGGCGTAGGAATAGAACGCGGCGCGCGGGAACGCGTCGTTGCCGGGCCAGAAGCCGGCGCTGCTGACCTCGTGCGAATACGCCTCGCGCGTGACTGCGTCGGGCAGGTGCGGGATGCCGCCCGGATGCAGCGGCGCGGAACGGCCGGAAAAACGCGTCACCGCCATGTCGAAGCTGCCCCAGAAGAAGTGCACCGGGCTCGCCTTGCCGAGGAACGAGGTGCGGAACAAGCGCAGCACGCGGTCGACCTGGACCAGCGCGCGCCAGCACGCGTGTGCCGCGGCACGGTCGTAGGCGGCGTGCACGGTGTCCTCGGCGAACCGAGTCGCGTCCTCGACTTCGTTCGGCGCGGGATGGATCGCCACCGCGATGCCCGCCGCCGCCAGCTCGGCGAGGACGCGGCCGTGGAAGTCGGCCACCGACATCGGCGCGAGGGCGAAGCCTCGCTCCGGCCCGTTCGACGTGCGCAGGACGAGGCGGTGGTCGACGAAGTCGAACTCGATCTCGAGGACCTCGCCGCCGACGTGGATCGCCGACGTGCCGAGCCCGTGCGCGCCGACGTAGAGCGGCACGTGCCAGCCGTGGTTGAGCCACGGCGTCAGCGCGAGCCGGACCTTGCCGACGACCTGGGTCCAGCGATGCAAGGTCGCGCCGGTCTCGCGCCAGCCGGCGTACTCGAGCACGGGCCAGGCGGAGCGGGGTGCGTGCATGCGATCTCCTCGTCTGCGGCGATGCGTCGGCCTATTCGGCCTTGATCCCCGCCTGCTTGACGACGCCGGCCCAGCGCGCGGCGTCGCTGCGCATCAGGGCTGCCATATCCTCGGGCGAGCTCGGCGCCACCTCCATGCCCTGCGCCGCGAGCGCGCTCCGCACTTCCGGCAGCGCCAGCGCCTTCGTCATGTCGGCGTTGACGCGCGCGACGATGTCGCGCGGGGTGCCGGCCGGCGCGAGCATGCCGTACCAGAGGTCGGCCTCGACGTTCGGGTAGCCGAGCTCGGCGAGCGTCGGCACGTCGGGCGCGAGCGCCGAGCGGCGGTCGCCCGCGGCAGCGAGGACGACGAGGCGGCCGCCCTTGACCTGCGCCATCGCCACGTGCACCGGCAGAAACATCAGCGGCACGTCGCCCGAGAGCACGGCGTTGACGGCGCCGGCGGTCCCCGAGAACGGGATGTGCGTGATCGAGACCTTGGCGCGCAGCTTGAACAGCTCCATCGCCATGTGGTGCGGCGTGGCGATGCCGGGCGACGCGTAGTCGAGCTGGCCCGGCTTGGCGCGTGCCGCCGTGACCAGCTCGTCGACCGACTTGATGCCGGCGCCGGCGCCGGCGACGAGCAGGAACGAGCCGGTCGCGCACAGGCCGATCGGCGCCAGGTCCTTGAGCGGGTCGTAGCTCATGTTCGAGTACAGGGCAGGATTGATGATCAGCGTGTTGACGCCCATCAGCAGCGTCAGCCCGTCGCCAGCCGACTTGGCGACGGCGCTCGCGCCGAGGTTGCCCGACGCGCCCGGACGGTTGTCGACGACGATCGCCTGGCCCCACGCCAACTGCAGGTGCGGCTGCAGCGTTCGCGCGAGGATGTCCATCCCGGTTCCGGGCGTGAACGGGACGATGATTCGCACCGGCTTGCCGGGCCACGCCGACTGTGCGCGCGCCAGGCGAGCGCCGAGGCCCGCGAAGGCGCCGGCAGCGAGCGAGGCGATGAAGCGGCGTCGCCGCAGCGTGGATCGGTCGATCAAGGCAGTCTCCTCGGGTCATCGGCGATCGGCCCGAGGCCGGCGACCTGCTTGTAGGCATCGGCGATCCGCGCGAGCGCCTCGCGCGAGACGACGTCCTCGACGCGCGCGAACGGCTTGTCGCCGGAGCGCTCGTGCACCTCGCGCAGGATCGCGTCGGGCGGCGTCGTTCGGTTGGCGAGAACGACCTTCGCCGTCGCGGCGTTGCGGATGGCGTCGTAGTCAGCGAGCGCTTCTGGACCAACGCCGCGTGCGGCCAGCTGCTCGGCGAGACAGATCGCGTCCAGGATCGCCTGGCCGGCGCCGTTCGAGCCGCGCGGCAACATCGGATGCGCGGCATCGCCGAGCAACGTCACGCGGCCGAAGCTCCAGCGCGGCAGCGGATCGCGGTCGACCATCGGATACGCGAGGACGGGGTCGGTCGAGCGAATCAGCGCGGCGACGTCGAGCCAGTCGAAGTGCCAGTCGGCGAACGCCGGAAAGACCTCGTCGAGGCTGCCGCGCGCGTTCCAGTCCTGGCGCACCGGCTCCTTGCACTCGAGCTCGGCGACCCAGTTGACGAGCTGACGCCCGTCGGCGTCGACGTCGTTGCGGATCGGATAGATCACCATCTTGCCGACGGCGAGCCAGCCGGCGCGAACCATCGTCGCGCCGCCGAGGATGGGCGCATGCGGCACGACGCCGCGCCACATGTTGACGCCCGACCAGCGCGGCGGCCCTTCGTCGGGATACAGGTGCCTGCGCACCGCCGAGTGGATGCCGTCGCAGCCGACTGCGGCCGCGGCGATGACCTCGGGCAACGGCGCGCCGTCCGCGTCGCGGAAGCGCGCGTGCACGCGGCCGTCGCCGGCGGCCTCGATGCCGACGCAGGCATGACCCATGACGACGCGCTCGGCGCCGATCCGCCCGCGCACGGCGGCGAGCAGGACGGCTTGCAGATCGGCGCGATGGAGCGAGAGCTGCGGCGTCGCATGGCCGGCCCGATGGCCGAGCGGCTCCTGGTAGACGAGCTGCCCGAAGCGGTTGAAGAACGCCGCTTCGCGCGTGATCACCGCGACGCGCTCGAGCTCGGCAAGGACGCCGAGCGACTGCAGCGCCGCCGTCGCGTGCGGCAGGACGTTGATGCCGACGCCGAGCGGCCGCATCTCGGCCGCAGCCTCGAACACGCGGCAGGCGATGCCCTCCCGGTGCAAGGCCAGCGCGAGCGTCAGGCCGCCGATGCCGGCGCCGACGATCGCGACCTCGTCGCCCCGACGCGCTGCGCGAAGTTCGGCCATGACCGCGACTCCGGTTAAGGGGCGGCGAAGATCTCGCCGCAGCGCGACGCGCTCTTGGTGCCCTGCGCGTCGTAGAGGATCTGCACGTCGCTGACCTTGCCGGCCTTGTCGACGGTCAGGCGCAGCTTGCAGACGCGCTCGTCCTGTCCTTCGGGTCCCGGCCTCGTCATGCCGACGTCGGAGATCCAGTTGTAGACCGCGGTGTTGTCGCCGATCTCGGTGCGCGCCTTGGCGCGGCCGTAGCGATCGAAGAATTCACCGACCGGCTTGCCGAGGACGCGGTTGTTGATGATGGCGGTCGCTTCCTGGTTGTGCTTGAACAGTTCGCAGCCGCCGACTGCGATGAGGAGCGCGGCGGCCGCGAGGCGGAGAAGGTGAGCGGGCAACGGCGACAAGGTTCTTCCTCCTGCGGATGGCGATGATGCCCGCTCTGGGAAAACCCGCCGCCGCGGACCGGTCTCGGCGCCGAATAATGGCCCGGCCCCCGCCCCCAGAAAGCCGCTGCGATGAATGCACTGCTCCCCCGCCTCGCCTGCTGCCTGGCCGTCGTCGCCGGGCTCGCCGATGTGCCGACGGCGTATGCCCAGGGCACGAATGCCGGCAAGCCGATGCACATCGTTGTCACCTTCACGCCGGGCGGTGCGCCAGACATCCTGGCGCGCCTGATCGGCGACAAGCTGAGCGTCGCCTGGAACCAGTCGATGCTGATCGACAACAAGCCCGGCGCCGGCGGCAACACGGGCGCCGACTCGGTTGCCAAGGCGGCGCCCGACGGCCTGACGATCGTCGTCGGCACCGTCGGCACGCACGCCATCAACGGCGCGCTCTACGCGAAGATGCCCTACGACATGGTCAAGGACTTCGCGCCGGTAACG
>Ga0068858_100001133_pt1 | contig 27579 bp, 27 predicted proteins | sample KBSSwiS12_FD_66589 | JGI IMG/M metagenome (GOLD analysis project Ga0068858, IMG submission 66589) | Switchgrass rhizosphere microbial communities from Kellogg Biological Station, Michigan, USA - KBS Switchgrass S1-2 | ecosystem: Host-associated > Plants > Roots > Rhizosphere > Soil ... | reverse complement strand
ACGTCGCCCGGTTTGATCGAGCGGTCCATCAGCAGGATGATGCCGGCGATCAGATTGCCGACGGTCTTTTGCAGGCCGAAGCCGATCGCCAGCCCAAGCGCGCCGGAGAACACCGCGAAGGTGGTCAGGTCGATGTCCAGGACATCGACGCCGACGAAGAAGGCGACCACCACCACCGCGATCGCGGCGAGTTTCTGCGACAGCAGCTTTTGCGTCGCGTCGAGCCCACGCGACTGGCCGATCCAGTGCGCGACGATGCGATTGGCCAGCCGCACCAGCGCGTAGAGCGCGATTACCGTGATCAGGATCGTGAGCAACGACAGCATCGAGAAACGCCGCCGGCCGACATCGAAGCCGATTCGTTCCAGCGTCGCGGTGATCGGGCGGAGTCCGCCGACCGCGTGGCTGAACAACGCGACGAACAGCGCGACCGCCACCAGCCACGCCATCCAGCGCGGAATGCCGAGGCCACGCAATGTGGCTAGCGCCACCAGCGCCGTCGCCGCGCCCAGCGCCAGTCCGATCGGCGCCGCGGCAAGCGCCGGCCAGTCGTCCGCGTTGATCAGCACGACGAGGATCAGCGCGACGGTACCGTGCCGCACGATCCCGGGCAGCCGCGCGCCCAGACCCTCGGCCTGGCCGGTCAGCCGGCCCTTCCAGGCACGCGACAGCGGCTGCCCGACGAAATGCTGTGCCACGGCGCCGGCGATCAGCGCGATCAGTACCAGCGAGCCGGCGATCGCCGCCGAGATCCAGTGCTCGCGCGGAATGCCGCTCAGGCCCTGGCTGCGCAGCCAGGCGAACAACGGGTTCATGACGCGGCGCGGAAGCGCGCCAGCCCGGCGGCGAGATCGGCTATCAGGTCGTCGGCATCCTCGAGCCCGATCTGCAGCCGTACCACGGGCCCGGCATCGGCGCGTCGCGTGGCGCTGCGATAGCGTTGCGGGTCGGTCGGGATGGCGAGGCTTTCGAAGCCACCCCAGCTGTATCCGATGCCGAACAACTCGAGACCGTCGATCAATGCCGATCGCGCCGCATCGCTGCCGCCTTGCAACACGAACGAAAACAAGCCCGACGAACCTTTGAAATCACGCATGAAATGCTCATGGCCCGGACAGTCGGGCAGCGCCGGGTGGAGGACCGCCGCTACCTCGGGCTGCTCGTTCAGCCAGTGCGCGATCCTGAGTGCGCTGGCCTGATGCTGGCGCAGCCTGAGCGCCATCGTCCGGAGGCCGCGCGCCCCGAGCCAGGCGTCGTCGGGGCTGGCGACCTGGCCGAGCTGGAAGCTGGTGTCACGCAAGCGCGCGAAATGTCCCGGCGCGGCGGTGACCGAGCCGAGCATCACGTCGCTATGGCCGACGACATATTTGGTGCAGGCGAGGATCGTGAGGTCCACGCCGTGCGCGATCGCCGGGAACAGCAGCGGCGTCGCCCAGGTATTGTCGAGGATCGTCGTCACGCCGCGCGCTTTCGCCGCCGCGACGATCGCCGGCACATCCTGCACCTCGAAGGTCAGGCTGCCGGGGCTTTCGAGGAAGATCGCCCTGGTATCGTCGCCGATCAGCCCGGCGATGTCCGCGCCGATCAGCGGATCGTAGAAGCGGGTCTTGATCCCCATGCGCTTGAGCAGGCCGCTCGCCATCGACCGCGTCGGGTCATAGGCGCTGTCGACCAGTAGCAATTCGTCGCCCGGCGACAGGGTGGCGAGCAGCGCGGCGGCGATCGCCGCGACCCCCGAGGGATAGAGGAAGGTGCCCTCGGCGCCCGGCTCGAGTTCGGTCAGCGCCTCGGCCAGTGACCATTGCGTCGGGGTGCCGCGCCGCCCGTAGAACAGGCGGTGATGCGTCTCGCTGCCGCGCTCGCGCATGTCGGCGACCGTATCGTAGAGGATGGTCGAGGCGCGCCACACCGGCGTGTTGACCACGCCGGCGGTCCATTCCTTCCGTCGTCCGGCGGAGACGACGCGGGTCGCGTCGGCGCGCGGGCGGTCGCTCTCGCTCATCGGCTCAGGCGCCGCCCATCGCCTTGGGCGTGGTGCGGTCGGCGCCCCATTCGGACCAGCTGCCGTCATAGAGCGCGGCGTCGTTGCCGAGCAGATGAAGCCCGAACGCCAGCACCGCGGCGGTGATGCCGGATCCACAGGTCGTCACCACCGGCCTGGCGAGGTCGATCCCCGCGCCCTCGAACGCCGCCTTCAGCGCCTCACCCTGTTTCCAGCTGCCATCGGCATTGAACAGCGCGCCATAAGGCAGGTTCTTCGAGCCCGGAATGTGGCCGGCATGCGTCGCCGGGCGTGGATCGGGCTCCTCGCCGGTGAAGCGCGCGGCGGAGCGGGCGTCGAGCACCTGCTCGGCGCCGCTGTCGATATTGGCCTTCATCTGGTCGAGCGTGCGGATGCCGCCGTCATCGGCCCACACCGTGAAGTGACGGTGGCGCAGGCTCTCCTTGCCGCTGGCGGTCTCGCGCCCCTCGGCCCGCCATTTGGCGAGTCCGCCATCGAGGATCGCGACGTCATGCGCGCCGAACGTGCGCAGCATCCACCATGCGCGCGCCGCGGTGTGCAGCGGGGAATTGTCGTACAGCACGATGCGGCTGCCATCGCCCAGCCCGAGCGACTGCATCCGGCTGGCGAACTTCGCCGCACTCGGCATCATCATCGGCAGGTCGGAGTCGGTGTCGCGCAGCTCGGCGAGATCCATGAACACCGCACCGGGGATGTGCACCGCTTCATATTCGGCGGCGGCGTCGCGCGGCGCTTCGCCGGGCAGGCCGGTGAAATAACTCGCGTCGACCACGCGCAGGTCATTGGCCCCGAGTTCGCCTGCCAGCCATGCCGTCGTAACCAGCGAGTCCATCACGATCTCCTCATCGGCCCTGTCCTAGCCATCGCGCACGATGGCGTCGAGACGTTGCCGAAATGAGGCGGAGGGGATGATGTGCCGCGCCCGGGGCACGATTGATCGAGTTTAACATGATTTTTTTGTTGCGGTGCAGCAAGCACGCAACCATATTCCTGTCAATCCGTTCAGGGAGAGAAGATTCGGCCGCCCAGGCCACGGAATATGCAAGGAAAAGGCCATGACGCGTTTGACGCGGGCAACCAATGCCATCGATCACCTCGTACTGATCGGCAATTTCCTCCCCCGGAAATGCGGCCTTGCAACATATACGACCGATACGTTCACCGCCCTGCGCGAGCGCTTCCCCGACATGACGGTCGACGTCTATGCGATGGACGATCACCCCGGCCGCTATGATTATCCGCCCGCGGTGACGCGCGCCATCCCCGAGCAAGACCGGCTCGCTTACATCGATGCCGCGCGCGCGATCGAGGCAAGTGGCGCGCAAGCGGTGTGGATGCAGCACGAATATGGCATTTTCGGCGGCGCGGCCGGCGAGCATATCCTCGCGCTACTCGATCGTATCTCGCTGCCGCTGATCGTCACGCTGCATACCGTGCTGGAGCGCCCCGACGCCGATCAACGGCGCGTGATGGAGGCGCTGCTGCGTCGCGCCTCGCGCGTCATCGTCATGGCGGAGCGCGGCCGCGAGATTCTCCAGCGCGTCTACAGCGCCAATCCGCGCATCGTCCTGACCATCCCGCACGGCGTACCCGATCGCCCGCTGCTCGACACGGCCGGCTTCAAGCAGCGTTTCGGCTGGGCGGGGCGCAAGACCATCCTGACCTTCGGCTTGCTCGCCCCCGGCAAGGGGATCGAGACGATGATCGACGCGATGCCCGCGGTCGTTGCCGAAAATCCCGACGCGCTCTACGTGGTACTTGGCGCCACCCATCCCAATCTCATCGCGCATGAGGGCGAGGCCTATCGCGACCGTCTCGAGGCGCAGGCCGAGGCGCTCGGCGTCGCCGAGCATGTCGCGTTCGTCGATGCTTTTGTCGAGCATGAGGATCTGCTCGATTATCTCCAGGCCGCCGACATCTACGCCACGCCCTATACCAACCCGGCGCAGATCACCTCGGGAACCTTGTCCTATGCGGTGGGGCTGGGCAAGGCGGTGGTCTCGACACCCTATGTCCACGCGACCGAGATCCTTGCCGACGGGCATGGCGTGCTGGTCGATTTTGGCGACAGCGCCGCCTTCGCGCGCGCCATCAACACCCTGCTCGGCGATGATGAGGCTCGCCTGGCGCTGTCGCGGCGCGCTTATGCGCGCGGCCGGACGATGATATGGTCGCGTCTCGCCGACACCGCGATGGACGAGATCGTGGCAATGGTCGCGGCCAAGCCGCGCCGCATCGCCACGGCGTCGTCGTTCCGCGCGCTCGCCCCCGACTTCGCCGCGGTCGAGCGGATGAGCGATGCGACCGGTATGTTTCAGCACGCCATCCTGTCGATCCCCGATCGCCGCCACGGCTATTGCATCGACGACAATGCCCGCGCGCTGATGCTGACGGCGCGTCTTGTCGGCATGGACGAGGCCGCGCGTGACAAATGGATGACGATTTACGGCGCCTTCGTGCAATATGCCTGGAACCCAGACACGCGGCGTTTCCGCAATTTCATGAACTTCGACCGCACCTGGTGTGAGGATAAGGGGTCCGAGGATTCCAACGGGCGCGCCTTGTGGTCGTTGGGCGTTACCGCGCGCGAAACCGGTCTCGCCAAGCATCGCGAATGGGCACGACGCTTGTTCGACGAGACGGCGAGCCTTGCGCACGATCTCGGCTCGCCACGGGCTCAGGCCTTTGCGATGCTCGGGGCCGCGGCGATGCTCACGGCGCATCCCGGCCACACGCTGGCGACGCATATCCTGACGCGCTTCTCGGCCGATCTGATGATGTTGCTCGAGCGCGCCCGCCGTCCGGAATGGCGCTGGTTCGAAATCGTCCTGGCCTATGACAATGCCCGATTGCCCGAGGCGCTGATCCGCGCCGGGCTGGCGCTGGACCGGCAGGACCTGATCGCCTGTGGGCTCGATACGCTCGACTGGATCACCGTGCAGCAGACCGCGCCGGATGGCCGTTTCCGCGCGGTCGGCACCGAGAGCTTCGGCCGGCCCTATGCCGAACCGCTACCGTTCGACCAGCAGCCGCTGGAGGCGCAGGCGACGATCGATGCGTGCGAGGCGGCGTTCGATGCCACTGGCGACCAGCGCTGGGTCAGCGAGGCGATGCGCGCCTATCGCTGGTATCTCGGCCGCAACGATCTCGATCTGCCACTCGCCACCGCGCAGGATGGGGGCTGTTTCGACGGGCTCACGCCGATCGGACTCAACCGAAATCAGGGCGCCGAGTCGATTTTGGCACTGCAATTGGCCTCTGTCGCCATTTCGGGGCTTTCAAACCGGGCGGCAGGCGTGGCAGGGACGTCGCGCGCCGTTGCCTAGCCTCGCTCGGAACGTCGCCGAGATGCGATACCCAAGCGAGGCCAGGCCGTTGATCGAGTTTTTCCAACACAGCCTGCGTCTCCACGCGGATCCGTCGCGTGTCGTGGTGCGACCGTTCCACCTTGCCTGGGCCGGCAACGGCGGCAACCGCACCGAGCGGCTCGTCGCCGAGGTCCTGGCGATGAGTGCGGTCGATACCCGCGCCCAGCTCGAGATCGTGCTCAAGGATTTCGAGGCACGGCACTGGCAGACGCGGCGCGTGTTCATGACGCGCTACGATGAGATCGAGGCGCAGCTCAAGCTCGACGGCAGCGAGATCGGCGACGAGAAGCGCCAGCTGATCGGCGCCTATTTCTGCCACGAGTACAGCTACGCCGCCGCCGCGTTGATGAATCCCAGCGCGGTGCCGCATTTCGACCAGTCGGGCATGCCGCCGGGCTCGATGCGTATCCTGATGTCGCTGCGCTCGGTGGGCGAGGGGCACATCTCCTCGGTCGCCTTTCGCGAGGGCATCATCACCGAGAGCAACCAGCTGCGACTCGCGCCGGAACCTCCCTTCGCCACCGCGACCGATGCGACCGATATCGACGAGGAGGAGGCGCCGGAAGGCGCGATCACCGTCTATCGCCACCGCGATTCGACCCTGTCGGGCACGGTGATCTTCCCGATCACCAAGGCGCAATCCAAGGGGCTCGAGGATCTCCGCCTCGTGCAATTCACCCATGACGACGGCAGCATCGAGTGGCTTGGCACCTACACCGCCTATAACGGCTCGATGATCCAGTCGGAGCTGCTGCGCACACGCGATTTCCGCGCCTTCGATCTCGTGCCGATGACCGGGCCGGCGGCGCGCAACAAGGGCATGGCGCTGTTCCCGCGCAAGGTGAACGGGCAATATTTGATGATCGGGCGGCAGGACGGGGAGAACCTCTTCCTGCTGCAGTCGGACACGCTGCTGCACTGGGAGGAGGGCGAGAAGCTCCTCACGCCCAAATATCCCTGGGAGCTGGTGCAGATCGGCAATTGCGGCCCGCCGATCGAGCTCGACGAGGGCTGGTTGCTGCTGACCCACGGCGTCGGCGCGATGCGTAAATATTCGATCGGCGCGGTGCTGCTCGACAAGGACGATCCATCGAAGGTGATCGGCCGCACGCACGAACCGATCCTCGCCGCCGCCGACCAGGACCGCGAGGGCTATGTGCCGAACGTCGTCTATACCTGCGGCGCGCTGCGCCATGGCAAGACGCTGTTCGTACCTTACGGCGTGGCGGACAGCTCCGTGGCATTCGCCTTTTTCAATATCGACAACCTGCTCAGCGCGCTGAAGTAACGTTCGCCGCTTATTGCGATTTGGCTTTGGTGCGACGGTATAGCCCGTAGATCAGCCCGGCGAACACGAAAGGTGCCGCGTACATCGCCACGCTTTCGAAGCTCTCCCTCATGATGGCCAGCGGCGCATCGTTGGGGGGGACCGGCGTGTTGCGATTCGCCCAGGCGAGTACCCCGGCGAAGGCGACGCCGAACAGGCTCTCCCCGACGATCAGGCCGGTGGCGGCCAGCACGCCCATGCGTTCGGCAAAGGCCGGGTTCGCAGACCGCTTTGCCCAGCGGTCGTAATAATAGCCGATCACCGCGCCGACCGGGATCAGCAAGGTGAGCGACATCGGCAGGTAGATGCCCATGCCAACCGCCAGTGGTGGCAGGCGCATCTTGCCCGAGCGGCCGAGCAGTTCGTCGATGACGATCACCACGACGCCGAGCAGCGCGCCGGAGCCGATCAGATTCCAGTTGAGACTGCCGCCCAGCACGCCCTTTGCGATCGACGAGATCAGCGCGGCCTGTGGCGCCGAAAGGGCGTTGGGACCGGCATTGGGCATGCCCACGAAACCGAGCGTATTCTTGAGCAGGTCGAGCACGATCGGAATGACCAGCGACCCGAAAACCACGCCCATCACGAGCGCGACCTGCTGTTTCCACGGCGTCGCGCCGACCAGCTGGCCGGTTTTCAGGTCCTGGAGGTTGTCGTTGGAGATCGTCGCGATCGAGAAGATGATCGCCGTGGTGAACAGCGCATAGGCGATCAGCGCGTTGGTCCGTGAGGGGTCGACGCTAAGGCCGAAGATCGCGACCAGCAGCAGCGAGGCGCCGAGCACGGCGAGGATGCCGACGCCCGAAACCGGCGAGTTCGACGCGCCGATCAGCCCGGCCATATAGCCGCATACCGCCGCGATCATGATGCCGACGATCAGGATATAGATCAGGGTTCCGCCGATCACCGCGAAGGGATGCTCGTGAACCGGCCCGCCGGCCGAGAAACTCCATAGCAACCAGGCGATCGGCAGTAGCGTCAGGAGCGTCGCCGCGGCGACGATGCCGATCGGCAGGTCGCGCTCCGTCAGTTCCAGCACGGCACCGCTGGCGCGCGTGCGCGAGGCGGCCATCGCCGAACGCAGGCCCGCGACGATCGGACCGATGATGCGCAGCAGCGACCATAGCGCCGCGACGCCGATCACGCCTGCACCGACGAAGCGCACCTGGTCGCGAAACACCGTCTTGATCAGCGCGTCGACCGGCTCGGCGGCAGCGTGGAAAGAGGCGAGATAGGGCACCAGCCCGACCCACGCGATGAGCATCCCGACGAACATCGCGGCACCGACCGAAATACCGACGAGATGTCCGACGCCGATCAGCAACATCGAATAGCTGGCGGAGAATCCGGTGGCGGTGCCGCCGACACGGAAGTTCTTCGCGGCTTCCGGCGCGACCAGCTTCATCGCCGCGAGCAGCGCATAGCCCGCTGACACCACCGAACCCAAGATGATCACGCGCAGGCCCTTGGCATTTTCGAGGTCGCCGTCGGCGGATTCCGAACCGACCTTGAGTACCTCCGCGGCGGCCACGCCCTCGGGATAAGGGAGATCGGAGCCGGTCACCAACGCGCGGCGCAGCGGTACCGAGAACATCACGCCGAGCACGCCGCCGGTGATGCATACCGCGACGGTCGTCCAATAGGGAAAGCCGCTCCACCAGCCGACCATGATCAGGCCGGGCAGAACGAACACGATCGCCGCCAATGTGCCGGCCGCCGACGCGATCGTCTGGACGATATTGTTCTCCAGGATGCTGGCGTTCCTGAAGAAGCGCAGGATCGCCATCGACACCACGGCGGCCGGGATCGAGGTGGCGAACGTCAACCCAACCTTCAACCCGGCATAGACGTTCGCCGCGGTGAACAGCAGCGTGATCACGCCGCCGAGCAGGACGCCGCGCAGGGTGAGTTCGGCGGTGGTGGTTCTGGTCTGGCTCATCTTCCAATCGTGACACATCGCGGCTGAACGTGACACAGCGATTTTGCGGCTATTGCAGCGCCCGCTTCGCCAGCCCGACGCAATCCGCATCGGTCGCCAGCGGCCCCTGGTCACCGCGCAGCGCGCGACCGAGCGCCTTGAAGATATTGCCGATCGATTTCACCTGGTGCGGAATGACCACATCGGGCTGTTTGATGGTCCCGCCAATGCGCATAGCGCCCGGCAGGCGCAGCACGACGCGGCCCTTGGGATAGCCGGTCATCTCCAGCGCCACTGTTTCGGCGGGAAAGGTGATCGTCCCGCTGCCGGCGGACTGGCTGCGCGTCGTGTCGATGATGAAGGGGCCGGCGCGCCCGACACCGTGGCGCAGGTCGAGCCGCAACACGGCGCACCGCAAGCCGGCCTCCTCGCCGCCGCCGGTGAACAGGCTGCGCCCGGCGTCGAGCCCGATCATCGACGCGATCTTCGCCGGGAGCCGCCCGTCGCGCGCCACCACCCCGATCCGGCCGTCGCTGTTGCCCACCGCCTCGCGGATCGTGCTGCCCGGACCGGTCAGTCGAGCGCGCGCATCGAACCGCCCGTCGACCTCGCCGCCCGCCGTGCCCGCGACCGCACCCAGGCTCGAATCGCGGATCGCCATGTCGATCGTCACCAGCGGTACATCGCGTCCGCCGCGCTGATCGACGCGCAGCGCACCGCTCATCACGCCTTTGACCATGGTGAAACGCAGCGGATCGACCGTCAGCAACTGATGGTCGAGCGTGAGGCGTCCGCTGGCCGCGGTGAACGCCCCGCCGCCGCGATTGTCGACCAGGCGCCGCACGGTGAAGGCGATCGTCCCGTCGGTATGGGTGATCTTGCGAATGTTGATACGCAGATTGGGCACCAGCCGGGGGCCTTCCGTCCGCTCCAGCGCGTGCGCCGCCGCCAGCCCGGCCGTGGACGCGAAGTCGTCAAAGCGCAGCCGGCCGGCGACGACCGCGCCGTCGAGCTTCGTCCGGCCGCCGATCTTGCGAACGGTGACATGGCCGGCAAGGTCCGACTCGCCGATCCTGCCGGTGATACCATTGATATCCCAATCATGTCCGTCGTGCCGCGCATGCGCGGCGAGGCTGACCGGCTGGGTGCCGAACAGCCCTGCCTCGATGATCGCGTCGATCAGCTTCAGATCGTCGGCGCGTGCCGTCACATCGATCGTCAGGTGACGCAGATCGAGTGGCGCATCCATCGTCCCGCTTGCCTTCATCGTCAGCGCCGGGCCGTCGATCGTCGCGCGGAACGGCCAGGGCTTGTCCGTTCCCGCCACCACCGGCCCGTGCGCGGTGACGCTCACCGCCTGGCCGCGCACGACGCCGACTCCGCCGACCCGGAAGCCCTCGTCATCGGACGACAGCGTGAGGTCGAAGCTGCGTTGCTGAAAGGCGTCGCGATAGATCACCCGCGCGTCGCGCAGCACGAGATGGTCGAGCCGCGCCGGGGAACCATCGCCGCTGCCATCGTCGCCGTCCCGGTGCCAGTTCACGCGTCGCTGCGCATCGCGCACCAACGACAGCCGCAGGCCGTCGATTTCCACCGATTGCGGCGCGAAGCGACCGATCAGCAGCGCCCAGGCCGAAAAGCGCACGCGTGCCGTGGCGATCCGCGCCAACTGGCCTCCGCCCGCCCAGGCCGCCTGCGGCACGGCGAGATCGTGGATCGCGACGGTCGGGGTGAAGGAGAAGCTGTCGAGCCGCTCGATGCGGCCGATCGTTACCGGCCGGCCGAGTTGCTCGCTGGCCCGCCGCACCGCCGTCTCGCGCAAGGCACCCCAGGGAAAGGCGGCGAGCAGGATCAGCAGGAGCACGATCACGCCGGTTGCCACCCCGGCCGCCCAGTGCACGCGCCGGCTGGGGATCAGATCGCGAAACGGCATCGCCCAAGGACGAACCAGCCGGGCTTTCGTTCCGGCCGCGCAACCGCCCGGCTATCGGCAGACGATGTCGGTTTCGCTGGTACGATGAAAGCCGAACAACGCGATCGACCGAATCGCATAGGGCCAATGCTCGACGCCCATCCGGTCGCCACCCATCACGCGGCAGACATCGCTTGGTGCCGCCCGGCCGCCGCCGCGGACGATCGCGGCGCGATAGTCGAGCGACCTGTCATCATTGTTCTGCAGGGTGAGGAAACTCTGGCCGTCGGTCACGCGGAAGTCGACGCGAACCTCGCCCGGGCCGGCACGCTGACCGGCAGCCGCGTGATCGGTCACCACGATGACCTCGTCGGTCTCGGTCGGCCGGACGATGATCGAATCGCCCGGCGCGAGGGTGACGCCGGCGATGGGCGCTACCGCTTGAAGCAGCATCAACAACGGTAACCACATGTTATCCTCCCGGGGCTGGGCCCTTGCGTCACCTGTCCAGTACGGCACGCGCCTTCGCCGCGATCCGGCTGGCAAGGCCGGGCATCTCCGCCATGGCGCGCGCCTCCGCCTCGGTCGCGCCACCGAGATTGACGATCGTCACCAGGCGAGAAAAGAGGAAATCGGGGTTCGGCCGCTCCACCAGCCGAACCTCGTCACCGGCCGTGATCGCGCCGCCCTGCAGCACGCGATAATACCAGCCCGCCCGCCCGCTGCGCACCATCGCCTTGCCCAGCCGTGGCTCGCCCAGCGCCAGAGCCAGCTTGAAGCAGGGCTGGCGCGGTTGGCACACCTGCAACAGTGCCGTGCCGATCGCGTGCACGTCGCCGACGCAGATATCGTCCTCGCACAGCGCGGTGATGGTGAGATTCTCGCCCATGCTGCCGGGCTGGAAGCGCTCGACGAGCGCCGGAAAATCGCTCGCCCAACGCGGATAGTGATCGGCCGCACAGCCATAGACCGCCTTTTCCGGCCCGCCATGCACACTGAGGTCCGCCTGTGCATCGCCGTCAAGGCCGAGTACGCCGACGCCTACCGGTCGGCCTGCCGCGCGCTTGATGAAGGCACTGGGCACCGCCTGCGGGCCGAGCGGCGCGATCCGGCCGACCTGTACCGAGACGATCCGCGCCGTCACCGCCCCTTGAACAACCCGCCGAGCACGCCGCGCACCAGCCCGCCGATGATGCCGGCGCCGGCGCCGCGGGACGATCCGAATACCGACTTGGCGACCTGGTTTGCCACCTGCCGCCCGATCGCCGAACTCGCCGAGCGCGCCGCGGAGGTCGCCATGCGGTTCCACGGGCTGTTGGCGGCGGCGCGCGCTTCGGCGGCCTGTTGCTGGGCCTGAAGCCGCGCCTGCCTGTCCGCCTCGCGCTGGTCGGCGATGCGCTGGCGCTCGGCTTCCTTGGCGGCGCGGGCGTCTTCCTTGGCTTGCGCCGCGGCGGCCTTGTCGGCGTCGGTCTTGGCGGCGACCTCGGCGGCGGCGGCGGCGGCTTCCTGCGTCTTGGCGCCGATCAGTTCGGCGGCGGATTCGCGATTGAGCAGCTTGTCATATTTGTCGCCGATCGGATCGGTCTGGATCATCATCGCGCGCTCTTCGGGCGTCACGGGCCCGACCCTCGAACTTGGCGGTTTGATCAGCGTGCGTACCACCGGTGCCGGGGCACCATCGGGCTGGAGCAACGAGACCAACGCCTCGCCGACCTTCAACTCGGTGATGGCCGTGCTCACATCGACGCCCGGGTTCGCACGGAACGTGTCTGCCGCCGCCTGTACCGCCTTCTGGTCGCGCGGCGTGAAGGCGTTGAGCTTGTGCTGCACACGGTTGCCGAGCTGGCCCGCGACGCTGTCGGGGATGTCGATCGGGTTCTGGGTGATGAAATAGACCCCGACGCCCTTCGAGCGGATCAGCCGCACGACCTGCTCAATCTTGTCGAGCAATGCCTTGGGTGCATCGTCGAACAGCAGATGCGCCTCGTCGAAGAAGAAGCACAATTTGGGTTTGTCGGGGTCGCCGATCTCGGGAAGATGCTCGAACAGCTGGCTCAGCAGCCACAGCAGGAAGGTGGAGTAGAGCTTGGGGCTCGCCATCAGCTTGTCGGCGGCGAGGATGTTGACGATGCCGCGTCCCTTGTCGTCGAGGCCGATGAAATCGTCCATCGCCAGCGCCGGCTCGCCGAAGAAGTGCTCGCCGCCCTGGCTGCGCAGCTGCAGCAGGGAACGCTGGATCGTGCCGACCGACTGCTTGGTGATGTTCCCGTACGTCACGGTCAGCTCGTCGGCGCGGTTGGCGCAATCGACCAGCATCGCCTGGAGATCGTCGAGGTCGAGCAGCAGCAGCTCTTCCTTGTCGGCGACAGTGAAGGCGATGGTCAGCACGCCCTCCTGCACCTCGTTGAGGTCCATCAGGCGGGAGAGGAGCAGCGGACCCATTTCGGAAACGGTGGTGCGGATCGGATGGCCCTGCTCGCCGAACAGGTCCCAGAATTGCACCGGATTGTCGCTGTACGACCAGTTGTCGTAGCCGATTTCCTTGGCGCGCGCGGCAAAGGTCTCGTGCAGCTTGGAGGTGGGGGAGCCGGCCATCGCCAGGCCCGACAGGTCGCCCTTCACATCGGCGACGAAGCAGGGCACGCCATCCCGCGACAGCCCGTCGATGATGCCCTGGATGGTGACGGTCTTGCCGGTGCCGGTCGCGCCGGCGATCAGTCCGTGACGGTTGGCGCGCTTGAGCTCGAGCTGGAGGCGTGGCGTACCGCCCGCGCCGCTGCCGATGAAGATGCCCGTCTCGTCCGTCATGCGTCACTCCCGAAAGCCCGTCTCCCGCCGGGCCGGCGGGAGACGAAACTCTAGGGTCGTGGGCGGGCTAAGACCAGCCTACTTGCGGAGTTTGATGCCGACGAACACCGGCGGGCTCTTGCCGCGCACGACGAGCAACGCAACCTGGTCGCGGCCGGACTGCTTGGCCGCCGCAACCACCGCGCCGAGCTGCGCCGGCGTGGTGGTCTGGGTGCCGTTGGCGGCGACGATGACATCGCCGCGCTTCAGCTTCTGCCCGGCATCGGTCGACTGGTCGACCGAGGCGATGACGACACCGTGCACGGTCGAATCGACCCCGATCGATCGCGCGATCTGCGGCGTCAGCGACTGCACCGACAGGCCAAGCGCATTGGACGAGGACTGGCCGGGCGACTTGGAATCGTCGTCGCCATTGCCCAGCGCGTCGTCGTCGCCGCCGCCGCCGGCCAGCGCGGCAAGCTGCTCTTCGGATGGGCGCGTGCCGATCGTCGCGGTGAGCGTCATGGTCTTGCCGTTACGGATCACCTCGATTGGAACGCGCGTACCGGGGGCTGTGTTGGCGACGAGATAGCTCAGCGACTGGTCGGGGGTGACGTCCTTGCCGCCGACGCGGACAACCACGTCGCCGACCTGCAGGCCGGCCTTGGCCGCGGCCTCGCCCGGCTCGACCGAGCGCAGAATCTCGCCATGGTTCTTCGGCAGGTTGAGCGCGGCGCCGATATCGTCGTCGATCGGCTGCGGGCCGACGCCGAGATAGCCGCGCGCGATCTTGGTGCCGCTCATCAGCTTTTCGATCACCGGCTTGGCGTCGCCGGCGGGGATGGCGAAGCCGATGCCGATATTGCCGCCCGACTGGCCGGCGAAGATCTGCGAATTGATGCCGATGACGTTGCCGTTCATGTCGAACATCGGGCCGCCGCTATTGCCCTGGTTGATCGCCGCGTCGGTCTGGATGAAGCGGTCATAGGCGCCGCCGCCGGTCACGCGGTGCAGCGCCGAGACGATGCCGGCGGTGACGGTCGAGCCGATGCCGAACGGGTTGCCGATCGCGATCACCCAGTCGCCGACCCGTGCATGCTCCGAATCGCCGAAGCGCACGAAGGGCAGGTTGGTCGCGTCGATCTTGAGCAAAGCGAGGTCCGAGGTCGGATCTCGCCCGATCAGCTTGGCCTTGTATTCGCGGCGGTCGATCAGTGTGACGGTGATCGAGTCGACGGTGGCACCCTTCTGGCCCGGCGCGACGACGTGGTTGTTGGTCACGACATAGCCATCGGCCGAGATCAGGAAGCCCGAGCCGAGCGACTGGGCCTCGCGCGTCTGCGGCTGGCCATTGCCATCGCCCTGCTGGCCGTTGAGCTGGCCGAACAGGTCGCCGAACGGGGTGCCGGCGAAGGGATTGGCCTGTTGCTGGACCTGGATGTGCTGGCTGGTGGAGATATTGACCACCGCCGGCTGGAGCTTGGCCACCATGTCGGCGAAGCTCATCGGTGCGCCGGGGCGCGGGACGGTGGCGGCGATTGCGCCCGGCTCGTTCTGCGCGGTCTGGCCCGGGGGCGAGAGCGTTACAGCGGCGGCGGCGCCGCTGAGCAGAAGGGCACCGGTAATGGCATAGGCGTAACGCACGTGGGTCTGTTCCTCTCGTCTGCCGCTGGGGCTACCGGGCCTGTTTCGCGCGGCAATGCTGAACGGCGATTGAATATGAACGGTTCGACAGCTTGTAAGGTTGCTACTTCCGGCCGACGAACTGCTTCAGATAGCTATTCTCCGGCGACAATATGATCGAGGTGGAGCCGGGTTGCTGCGCCGTGCCGCTGAACGTCGTGCGGTAGGACTGCATCGCCCGATAGAAATCGTAGAATTCGGGGTCCTTGTTGAAGCTCGCGGCATAGATTGCGGCGGCCTTTGCCTCGGCGTCGGCGCGGATGATCTGCGCGTCGCGATAGCCCTGGGCGCGGATCGTCGTCGCCTGTTGCTTGCGCGCGCTCTTCATACGGTCGAGCGCGCTCTGCATCGGGCTGCCTTCCGGCAGGTCGGCATGCTTGATCCGCACATCGACGATCGCCACGCCATATTGCGAGGCGAGTCGCTGCAATCGCGCCTGGATATTTTCCATGACCCGTTCGCGCTCGGGTGTGAGCAGCGTGGCGGACGGCTGGTTGCCCAGCTCGTTGCGGATCGAATTGGCGAGCAGCGGCTGCAACGCTGCCGTGACGCCCTCCTCGCTGCGTGCGGTCACCACCATCTTGAGCGGATCGACCACGCGGAAGCGGGCATAGGCATCGACTTCCAGCGGCAACTGGTCGGACGACAGCACTGGCTGGTTGTCGAGCTCCACGTCGAGGATGCGTTTGTCGACCCACACGATGCGATCGAAGAACGGTATCCGGGCGATCAGCCCGGCATCGGTGTGTCCGAACCGCTCGCCCCTTTTATAGGCGTTTACGGTGCGGACCGGCTTTTCGAAGCGCAGGATCACCGCCTGGCTCGTTTCAGGCACGATCGTGAAGATGCTGCCGATCAGGATCACCGCGAGCAGCGCGAGGATCGCCAGTGTGATCGGGTTGCGGAACAGGCTCCGGCTCATTTCGCGGCTCCCGGCTGGGCGGCGTCAGGCGCGCGCCGACCGGCGCCGAGCGGCAGATAGGGCAGTACGCCGGGCGTCTCGACGATCGTCTTGTCGCTCTTGCCCAGCACTTCCTCCATCGTCTCGTAATACATGCGCCGGCGTGTCACTTCGGGGGCAAGTTTGTATTGGACATAAACGCGGTCGAATTGCCCGGCCTCGCCCTCCGCCTTGGCGATGAGCTGCTGGGCATAACCGGCCGCGGTGTTGCGCAGGGCAACCGCATCGGTCGTCGCCGCCGTCACGTCCTTGAAGGCATCGCTGACCGCAGCCGGCGCGACCGCGCGATTGACCGCGACGCCATCGATATGGATGCCCGAATGATATTCGTCGAGAATCTGCTGCATGCGATTCTGCACCTGCGCCTCGATGCGCGGGCGCCCGGCGCCGATCGCATCGTCGAGCGACATGTTGGCGACGGCCTCTCGCATTGCGCTCTCGGCAGTGGCCCGCACGGTCGAGCGCGGCTCGGCGATCTGGAACACATAATCCTCCGGGCTGGTGATGCTCCAACGCACCGAATAGGACATGTTGATGATGTTGCGGTCGCCGGTCAGCGTCAGATTCTCCGCATCGGCGCTTTCCGGGAAATTCTCGGTCCGAATCGCCTGCACATCGACACGCGCGACATCGGCGATCGGCGCCGGCAAGGTGACGCCGATGCCCGGCTCGAGCGTATAGGCATAGCTCCCGAACATCGTCACCACGCCGCGCTGCTGCGGCCCGATCGGATGGATGCTGGTCAACAGCAGCCATGCGACGACGACCAGGGTTACGCCAATTCCCCACAGCGCGCGCGGGCCCGGCACACCGGGAATGCCCGGGCGTCCACCGCCGCCGCCCCCGCCGCCACCACGCGCGCGGCGCAGCAACTCGTCGAGCGCGCTCGGCCCCGGCGTGCCGCGCTTGCCGGTCGGCGGCACGGTCCACGGGTTGCGCGGGCCGCCCTTTTCGCCGCCATCGTCCCCGCCGCCGGTCGGGCCATTGCCCGGCCCCCACGGATTCTTCGGCCCTTCGGAAGTCATGATGCCGATGCGTGCGCGCCAGCCGGAGAAAATCGTCATTCCTCCTTTATAAGAGGACGCGACGGGAAAAACAGTGGCAAGCGGCGTTCTCGGCCCTATCTGGCCGACATGACCGATACAGACCCCCTCGATGCCGCCGTTTCAGCCATTGCCGGCGCCCGCGCCACCGTGCGCCGCGATGGCGCGCGCGCGAGCATCATCCTCGACGTGACCGGCCTCGACCAGCCGGCGCGCGACGCGCTGGAAGGCGCGGTCAAGGCGGCCGCCGCGGGCGTTGCCGGTATCCAAACGGTCCGCATCGCCCAGACCAGCACGCGCACCCGTCGCGTGTCGATCGCGGTGGCGAGCGGCAAGGGGGGCGTCGGCAAGTCGACCGTCTCGGCCAATCTCGCCATCGCGCTGAAGGCGCTCGGGCGCCGCGTCGGCATGGTCGACGCCGATATTTACGGCCCGTCGCAACCAACGCTGCTCGGCGTGGTCGGCTCGCGGCCGATCGCGCGTGACAAACTGCTCGTGCCGGTCGACACGCCGTTCGGCGTGCCCTTGCTGTCGATGGGCCAGCTGGTCGAACCAGGCCAGGCGATTGCCTGGCGCGGCCCGATGGCGGCCGGTGCGCTCGGCCAGCTGGTCGACGCCGACTGGGGCCAGGCCGACACTTTGGTGCTCGACCTGCCGCCTGGCACAGGCGACGTCCAACTGACCATGATCCAGAAGCACAAGCCGACCGGCGTGGTGATTGTCTCGACCCCGCAGGATCTCGCGCTGATCGATGCGCGACGCGCGATCGACCTGTTCGTCAAGGCCGGCGTGCCGATCATCGGCCTGGTCGAGAACATGGCCGGCTACCAATGCCCGCATTGCGGCGAAGTGTCCGATCCGTTCGGCCGCGGCGGCGCGGAAAGCGCGGCGGCGGCGCTGGGGATCGACTTCCTCGGCCGCATCCCGCTCGACATCGCGATCCGCCAGGCCTCCGACGCCGGCGCGCCGCCGGCCGCCGGGAACGCTCCCGAGGCGCTGGCGTTCAACGCGGTGGCGCAGCGCGTGCTGCACTGGATCGACCACAACTAGCTGGGGAGCCGCACCATGCCGCTGACGGCCGACGCCGACATCCGGGCATTGCTCGAGCAGACCCGCACCATCGCGCTGGTCGGCGCCTCTGATCGGCCCGATCGCCCGTCCTATCGCGTCATGGCGATGCTCCAGGCGCATGGCTACCGCGTCATCCCGGTCAATCCGCAGATCACTGGCGAGCATCTCCATGGCGAATTCGTGTTCCGCGACCTCGCCCAGCTCGGCGACCCGATCGACATGGTCGACATCTTCCGCAATTCCGCCGCGGCCGGCGAAGCGGTCGATCAGGCGATCGCCGCCGGCGCGAAATCGGTGTGGATGCAGCTCGGGGTGATCAACCACGACGCCGCCGCGCGCGCCGAGGCGGCTGGCCTCCAGGTCGTGATGGATCGCTGCCCGGCGATCGAGCTGCCGCGCCTTGGCGTGCCCCCGATCGCCTGATCGTGCAACCAACCCGGCTCGCCACGGGTTGGGGGTGGAGCAACAGGGAAAGTCGCCGATGATCGTTCTGAGCCTGCTCCTCGCCGCGGCGGCACCGGCGCCGGTCGTGGTGGCGCATCCGCCGCGTCATGCGGTTCATCGCAGGGTGGTGCGGCACCGGCACCAACACCGCGTCGCGGCGCGGCTGCGCATCGCTGGCTGCGGTTACAGCGCGACCGGCCGCTGCGCCACGCCGCGCTCGCGCTATCGCCTGCCGCTCGACGAGCCGCTGCCGCCGGGCGGCAAGGCCGATGCGCTGACCCAGACCGGCGCGCGCTGCGCGGTGATCGGCCAGACGCTCTGCACGCATCGGCCGCGCACGATCATCCGCGTCGCGCAATAGCGGCGTTGCGTCGAACCGCACCGCCGCGCGTTTTATCATCGCTGAGAACAGGTTAACCCAGGATATGCATCCACACCGGCGCGCCGGCCAGGCTCTGCGATCCGCGCAGCTTCTCCAGCGCCTGTGCCACCGCGCGTTCCGGCCCCTCGTGCGTCACGATCGCCACCAGCACCGTGCCGTCGGCCATCGTGCCACGCTGGATCAGGCTCTCGATCGAGACCCCGGCATCGCGCATCGCCGCGGCGATCTCGGCCAGCACGCCGACCTTGTCGGCCACGGTGAAGCGCACATAGGCGCGTCCGCGCCGCGCGCCGCTATCGGCTGCTTCGTGCTCGCTCAACACATCGGCCGGCATGGCGAAGGCCGGGCCGAACTCGCCGCGCGCAATGTCGATCAGGTCGGCGACCACCGCGCTGGCGGTCGGTCCGTCGCCCGCGCCGGCACCCTGGAACAGCAGCCGCCCGACGAAATTGCCCTCCGTCACCACCGCGTTGGTCGCGCCGGTGACATGCGCCAGCGGATGGCTCATCGGCACGAGGTGCGGGTGGACGCGCTGGAACAACCCGCCCGGCCCGTCCTCGGCCAGCCCCAGCAGCCGGATGCGATAGCCCAGCGCGGCCGCCTCGGCGATGTCGGCGGCGAGCACATGGCGGATGCCGCTGGTCGCGACCGCGCCGAACGCCGGCCGCGTGCCGAACGCCAGGCTGGCAAGGATCGACAGCTTGTGCGCCGCATCGACGCCGTCGATGTCGAAGCTCGGATCGGCCTCGGCAAAGCCCTTCGCCTGCGCCTCGCTCAGCACGTCGGTGAAGTCGCGCCCTTCCGATTCCATCGTCGACAGGATGAAATTGCACGTCCCGTTGAGGATGCCGTAAACCCGCGACAGCGCATTGGCCGCGGCGCCCTCGCGCAGGCCCTTGATCACTGGCACGCCGCCCGCCACCGCCGCCTCGAATTTCAGCGCGACCTGCGCGGTCTCGGCGGCGCGCGCCAGTTCCAGCCCATGGTGCGCGATCATCGCCTTGTTGGCCGTGACGAAGCTCTTGCCCGCGCCGAGCGTCGCGCGGGCGAGGGTGAGGGCAGGGCCATCCGACCCGCCGACCAGCTCGACCACCACATCTGCGCGGTCGTGATGTGCCAGCGCGGTCGTGTCGTCGATCCAGTCGAAGCGCGAGATATCGACGCCGCGATCCTTGCCGCGGTCGCGCGCCGACACCGCGACGATCTCGATCCGCCGCCCGGCGCGCCGCGCGATCAGCTCGCCATTGGTGTCGAGCAGGCGAATGACACCGCCGCCCACGGTACCGAGGCCAGCGAGTGCGATGCGTAAGGGGGGCGTGTCGTTCATGTGGCTGCGCCTAGCCGGAAGAATGCAAGGCTAGCAAGCCGTACAAATTCCTCCCCGTGCCGGGGAGGAATTATTCTACTTCTTCACCAGCCCGATCTCGACCAGCCGCTCGTGCAGATAGTCATGCGCGGTGATCGGCACCGGATAGCGGTTGGGATTGCCCGGCGTGATGCAGCTCGGCAGCGTCTCGATCAGGAAATCGGGCGCCGGGTGGAGGAAGAACGGCATCGAATAGCGCGAAAAGCCGCGCCGCTCGGGCGCCGGGTTGACCACGCGGTGCGTCGTCGAGGGCAAGACATGGTTGGTCAGCCGCTGCAGCATGTCGCCGACATTGACCACCATCGCGCCTTCCGGCGGCTTGATCGCCAGCCAGCGGCCGTCCTTGTCGAGCAGTTCCAGCCCGGCTTCCTCAGCGCCGAGCAGCAGCGTGATCAGATTGATGTCCTCGTGCGCCCCGGCGCGCACGCCCTCGGCATCGGCCGGGATCGGCGGGTAATGCAGCAGCCGGAGAACGGAATTGCCGTCGCGCACGGCATGGTCGAACCAGTCGGGCGCCAGCTTCAAATGTCGCGCGATCGCCGACAGCAAACGGTCGCCGGCGGTGTCGAACGCGGCGAACAGCTCGATGAACGTCTCGCGGAAGCCCGCGGGACGCTCGGGCCAGATGTTCGGCGACATCTGGCTTTCGAAGCGGTGCCCGGCGGCGAGCTGCCGCCCGACATGCCAGAACTCCTTGAGATCGACATATTTGGCGTCCTTGGCGATCTCGGTCTTGAACGGCGTATAACCGCGCGCGCCGCCGCCGCCCGCGACGTAATAGCCGCGCTTCTCCTCTTCGGGCAGCCGGAACAGCTCCTCGGTCAGCGCCCAGGCGCGCTCGATCAGGTCCTGCGGCACGCCGTGGTCGCGGATCACGGCGAAGCCGAAGCGCTCGAACGAACCGCCCAGCGCGGCGGCAAAGGCCTGCGGGTCGGCCGCCTCGTCGGCGAGGGACAATGGCGGAACCTGGGCGGCGGGGGTATCGAGCATGAGGTATATCCAGTCGCGAAATCACGAAACGATTGGATATAGGGCGTTCTCGGGGCGAGGGAAACTAGGCCCCTCGGTACCTTGCCATAGCAAGTCCGGGGTGGCGGAAGGTGGTCGGCTAAGGCGGATTTCGGCCAAGTTACCCGATCGTGATAACGCCCTTGGCATGGTCGGCTCCGACCGGGCTGAGGTCGAGCGAGAAGGGCTTGTTCTCGTCGGTCGTGCCGCTCAGGCCCGTGCCATCGGCCTTGACGCGGAATCCGGCGCCATTGAGCCGTTGCTCGAACCAGGCGCGTACCGTGTCGGGCTGGGCCGGGCTTTCGAACGTCACCTTGACGGTGCCGTCATCGTCGCTGCCCTGGCGATGGTCGTGCGCGTCGATGTTCATCCCCGAGATCGTCGAGCCGGGATAGAGATGCACCCCGTTCATGTCGAAGTTCGACGCATCGAGATGGATCTTGGGCAGGTTGATCTTGCCCGAAAAGCCCGGCGCGTTGATCGCCATCTCGCCGCTGTTGCCGTCGATCCCGGCGACGACATTGCCATCCGAATCGCTCGCGTTGAGCGAGATCGTCGTGCCCTGCTTGCTGTCGCAGCCGGCCAGCGGCGCGGCACACAGGGCGGCGATCAACAGGGCGCGCGTCATTGCTGGGGCTCCATTGTGATATGGTGATACAATACAGTATAGCGGTGCCTTTGTCACGTCAAGGGGTCGACCCTCGCGAACTTTTGCTGCATGTGCGAACGCATGACGCAGACCCCGCCACCACATCCCGCCGAACAGCGGGCGCCGATCCCGCTTGGCGAATTCGTCGCCATGGTCGCGGCACTGATGGCACTGGGCGCGCTCGGTGTCGATGCCATGCTGCCGGCCTTGCCCGACATCGGCGCGCAGCTCGGTGCGCCGACCGAGAACGCGCAGCAATTCGTCATTGCCGTCTATCTTGTCGGCATGGGCGTGGGGCAGTTGCTGCACGGCCCGCTGGCCGATCACTTCGGCCGCCGCCCGATCATGCTGGCCTCGCTCGGCGTCTATTTCTGCTGCAACTTCACGTGCGCATTGTCGCCCAGTTTCACGCTGCTGCTGGCCGCGCGTTTCGCCAGCGCCGTCGCCATCGCCGCGACGCGTGTCGTCACGGTGGCGATTGTCCGCGACTGTTATTCCGGCCGGCCGATGGCGCGGGTGATGAGTCTTGCGGCCATGGTGTTCATGATCGCGCCGGTGCTCGCGCCGACGTTCGGGCAGGGTATCACCCTGTTCGGCTCGTGGCGCCTGATCTTCTGGGCCATCGCCGGCCTCACCGCGCTGGTTATGGTCTGGTTTGGCCAGCGCATGCCCGAGACGCTCGATCGCGCGGAAAAGCGGCCATATTCGTTGGTCACCACGATCGAGGGCGCGCGCCAGACACTCGCAGACCGCTGGTCGACCGGCTATATGCTCGCCTCAACCGTCATGCAGGGCGCGCTGTTCGGCTACATCACCTCGGTCCAGCAGGTCGTCGCCGAGGTGTTCCACCGGCCGAACCTGCTCAATGTCGTGTTCGCTTCTACGGCGGGGATGATGGCGATGAGTAGCCTGTTCAACTCGCGCGTCGTGATGCGCATCGGCTCGCGTATTCTGTCGCAGTCGGCCCTGCTCGCGCTGATCGGTATCGCGCTCGCCGCGCTGCTGCTCAGCCTCAGCGGATACGAAAGCCTGATGATGTTCGTCGTGCTGCAAGGGCTGATGATGGCCTGCTTCTCGCTGGCGAACTCCAATTTCTCCTCGCTGGCGATGATCAATATGGGGGCGATCGCCGGCACCGCATCGAGTGTCCAGGGTTTCTGCTTCATCACCGGCGGCGCCCTGATCGGCGCCGCGATCGGCCAGTCCTTTGCCGGCACCACCATACCGATCCATACCGGCTTCGCGATCGCCGGTATCCTCGCCTTCGCCATCGTCGCGGTGACCGAACGCGGGCGACTGTTCCGCCCCGCCTGATCTCGCCCTGTCGCAACCGGGGAACCACGCGCTTCCACCATCGTTCGCTCTGTATCTCGCGTAAATTCGCGAGCGACAGGAGACGATGATGGGCGGACATCAGGTTCCCGGCGCCGGGTCCGGCGACGATGGCTATGACGAGGAAGGCTATGACGAGAGCCAGCGCGCCGAGATCCTCGAGGCGACGCGCGACGGACCGACCGACGGCGTCGTCCTGACCGACCTCATCCCCGATCTCGGCGATGATCCGGAGGAGGATCTCGAAATGACCGCCGACGAGGTGGGCGAAGAGGATGACGACATCGCCGAGGACGAGACGGCAGTCGCGGAAGACGAGGTACAGGGTGACTTCGACGCGGGTACGGTGGATGACGACGATCTCGACGACACAGATGCTGCGGCGTTGCGGCCTTGAAGCACCGCTGACCTGACTTTACGCTGGCGTGGCCCCAGGGGAGCCGCACCATGTCGACAGATCCGCGTATCGACGCCTATATCGCCGCCAAGGCCGAGTTTGCGCGGCCCATCCTCACCCATCTCCGCGCCCGCATCCATGCCGTCTGCCCGCATGTCGAGGAGACGATCAAATGGAGCATGCCGTTTTTTTCCGTGGCCGGCCGGCCGCTGGCCAATATGGCGGCGTTCAAGAGCCATGCGAGCTTCGGCTTCTGGGATCGCAACGCGCTGCTCTCGACCAAGGAATTCGCGGGGCTGGCGGACAAGGAGCGCGAGGCGATGGGCGTCTATGGCCGGCTCGAATCGCTCGCCGACCTGCCCGACCAGGACATGCTCGACGCCCAGATTCGCGAGGCGGTCGCGCGTATCGAATCCGGCGAACGGCCGAAGCGCGCCGCCAAGCCCGCCAAGCCGGAGGCCGAAGTGCCGCCCGCGCTCGCCGAGGCGCTCGCCCGGGACGCCGCCGCCAACAAGACCTTCACCGAATTCCCGCCCGGCTGCCGTCGCGAATATTGCGAATGGATCGCCGAGGCCAAGCGCCCCGAGACCCGCGACAAGCGCATCGCCGACACCATCACCTGGCTGCGCGAAGGCAAGCGTCGCAACTGGAAATACGAGAATTGCTGAATCCTCCGAAGGATTTGGTTCATGCGGAGGCGCGGAGACGCGGAGGAGTTGCGCGCAGGGAAGGCACATTTTTGAAAGCGCCCATATGTCGGCGGCAGCCATGAATGATAGGGTTTCGCTCGAGCGAGACAGATCCGCGAGCGCGCCACCTCCGCGTCTCCGCGCCTCCGCGCGAACAAACCCTTCTTCTCTTTACCTTTAGTGAAATTGCGGAACGATCGCTGCCCTTGACACTCGGCTTCCATGGGAGTTACGTTACACCATAACATGACAGGAGGAACGGCCATGCCCACGGCAACCATATCCTATCGCGGCGGCGCCTATCGCCAACGGTTCGTTCCCGCCCGAGAGCCCCAGCCGATGTCCAGCCTCAACATCACGCCGCTGATCGACGTCATGCTGGTTCTCCTCGTGATGATGATCCTGACCATCCCGGCGATGACCCACAAGGTGCCGCTCGAACTGCCGCAGCCCGGTGGGGACAGTGCCCGCAACATGGTCATCCACCAGCTCGACCTCGCCGCCAATGGCGCGCTGCGGCTCGATGGCGCGACGGTCGAGCCGGCCGCGCTGCCCGGGCGGCTGACGGTGCTCGGGGCGGACCCCCATGCCGAGCTTCACGTCAACACCGATCCGCGAGCGCGCTACGACCGCTTCGACGAGATGCTCGCGACGATCAAGCGCGCCGGCATCACCCGGCTCGGCTTCGTCGGCAACGAACGTTATACCGACTTCTGACAATCGCGCGCATCGTACTGAAAAGGCTTGCTGGTGGAACGTGCCGCGATGCGACGCGTTCGCTTGATCTGGATCAGTTTCGGGGAATTCTGGGTGCGCCTTCTTCTTTTTCTCTTGCCGTTGTCCTTGGCCGGCTGTGCGCCATCGAGCGATCCGGCGTCGAACCGCATGGTCGATATCAACGCCGCGGCCGAGGCGGGGCGTAGCGATGTCGCCAACTACGCATCGGCCGACACCGGCGACGGCAACACGCCGGCGATCCTGCCGACCCCGATCGCCAGCCCCGCGCCGGTCGAGCCGCGCGAGCCCGGTACGCCCGGCGGCCTGCCCAAGGACGGCCCGGTAGCCGAGGGCAAGTTCACCCCCGACAGCGCGCAGGGCGCGGCCAATGTCGTGCAGACCTATTTCGCGCTGATCGAGCAACGCAAATATGCACAGGCGCGGGCGCTGTGGGACGATGGCGGGAAAGCCTCCGGCATGGACGAGGCGGCCTTCGCCGCGAGCTTCGGAAAATATGGCGAATATCATGCCCAGATAGGCGCGCCTGGCGAGATCGATGCCGGCGCCGGGCAGCGCTATGTCACCGTGCCGGTCCAGCTCTACGGCCGGCTGAAGGCGGGCGCGGCGCCGTTCCACGCCCGCGGCGAGGTTACGCTGCATCGCGTGGGCGACATTGACGGGGCGACGCCGGAACAGAAGGCGTGGCATATCCGCGCCATTTCGGCGAAACCGCAACCCTGACGCTTTTGCGGCGGGTACATTGCCAGGGGGTTGCCGATGCCGACGATCGCGCTGCTGATCGCCTCGAACTGCTTCATGACGATCGCCTGGTACTGGCATCTCAAGGGCGGCATGAACAAGCCGCTGTTGCTCGTCGTCATGATCAGCTGGGGCATCGCGCTGTTCGAATATTGCCTTGCCGTGCCGGCCAACCGGCTCGGCTATGCCCATGGCTGGAGCGGCGGCCAGCTCAAGATCGCGCAGGAGGTCATCACCTTGCTGGTGTTCGGCGTGTTCATGGTCGCTGTGCTCGGCGAGCCGCTGAGCTGGCGCCACCTCGGCGCCTTCGCCTGTCTGATCGGCGCCGTGGCGTTCGTCTTCTGGGGGAAGTGACGGGCCCCTCGGGAACTAATCTTTGTGCTCCTGCGGAAGCAGGAGCCCAGGGTTATGGAGCGCGGCACCTGAAACCCTGGACCCCCGCTTTCGCGGGGGAACAGCTCATCGAGTGACGTCCGCGCTCAACCGCCCATCGCATTGGCCAACACACCCAGATCGGCATTGTCGACGGCCACGCCCGTGGCATCCGTGTCGGCCGCCGCCGCCGCCTGGTTCTCGCTGGGCTCCTTGCCCGCCGGTGCGGCGCCCGCCACGTCATAGGCGGTCCAGAGGATTCCCGCGGCCCAAAGCAGCGCCGTCCAGCGGTTCCGGAAGATCTTGGACGATGGCATTTGCCGACAATGGCTTGAGCAGGGTTAAGGCGCTGCTGCGAGGCGCGGTTAACGTGGCGGTGCACAGCTTGCCGTCAGGTGCGCGCGAGCCTAGCATCCCGTTGCCGGGAGAAGACAGGGGACGCGATATGCCATTGAAGAAGCCCGCCTTGCTCGCGGGCCTGGTATTTGGTGCGACGTTGCTGGTCGCGGCCGGCGGCGGCGATGCCGCGGGCGACACGCTGGTGCCCGCGCGTCAGGCAGCGTTCCGCCTGTCCGGCGCGACCTTCGGCAGCATGAAGGCGGCGATCGATCGCGGCGACGACCTGAAGACGCTGGTGTTCCCGGCGAAGTCGCTGGCGGCATGGGCGCACAGCCTGCCGGCCATGTTCCCGCCCGGCAGCGATGGTGCCGGGAGCAAGGCGCTGCCCACTGTGTGGAGCGACCGGCCCGGCTTCATCAAGGCCGCAGCAAACTATGCCGAGGCCGCCGACAAGCTCGCCGCGCTCGTTGCGGCGGGCGACAAGCCGGGCGTCGCGGCGCAGTGGACGGCGACGCGCGCCACCTGCAAGACCTGCCACGACAGCTATCATACGCCGATGGCGAATTAGCGCCGACGGGCAGGGTCGGGTTTGGCTTGCTCATCGGCGTTGATCGCGGCGCGCGCCATGGCCGTGGCCGAACGTGACGCCGCCCGCGCGGTGAGCGTGATCGCCACGCCGGTGGCGCCGTCGACCAGCACGACGCCCTGCTCGGCCACTGCGTCGAGAGGGCGGTCTTCCGGTTGGGTCGGGCGATGCTCGGGAATCTTGGCCATTGGGGAAAAACGAATGATATTACCGCACGTTCCGGAGTTGCTGCCGTGTTGACCAATTTGTTCTTGCGCACCCATCAAAAACCCGTGCTCGATCCGGAGGAAATCGCGGCGCTCGAATCGTCCTTCGCGCGCACCCAGGAATTCGCGCCGAAGCAGATCGTCGTGCGCGAACAGGTGCCGCTGACCCAGTGCACGCTGCTGCTCGAGGGCTTTGTCGAACGCTACAAGGACATGCCTGACGGCCGCCGTCAGATTCTC
>Ga0068858_100001126_pt1 | contig 27661 bp, 17 predicted proteins | sample KBSSwiS12_FD_66589 | JGI IMG/M metagenome (GOLD analysis project Ga0068858, IMG submission 66589) | Switchgrass rhizosphere microbial communities from Kellogg Biological Station, Michigan, USA - KBS Switchgrass S1-2 | ecosystem: Host-associated > Plants > Roots > Rhizosphere > Soil ... | reverse complement strand
GGGGGACGTGAGTACGTCTCATTTTATCGCGGAAACCGCCCGAACGGGCCGGAAAGACACGGTCGGCATTTGTCCGAGTCGCGATTAGAATCTCGCTTCCCATGGAGCTCCTCCGGATCCGCGGCGCCCGCCAGCACAACCTTCAGAACGTCTCCTGCGACATCCCGCGCAACCGGCTGATCGTCATCACCGGGGTCTCCGGCTCCGGCAAGTCGTCGCTCGCCTTCGACACGATCTTCGCTGAGGGTCAGCGGCGCTACGTCGAGTCGCTGTCGGCGTACGCCCGCCAGTTCCTCGAGCAGATGGAGAAACCCGACGTCGACTCGATCGAGGGCCTGTCGCCGGCCATCTCGATCGAGCAGCGAACGACGTCCAAGAACCCCCGGTCAACCGTCGGCACGGTCACCGAGATCTACGACTACCTGCGGCTCCTCTACGCCTCGGTCGGCAAGCCCCACTGCCCCAAGTGCGGCCGGCCGATCCAGGCCCAGACGATCCAGGAAATGGTGGACCGAACCCTCCGTCTTCAGACCGGCGCACGCTTCTCGATCCTGGCCCCCTACGTTTCGGGCAAGAAGGGCGAATACAAGAAGCAGATGGCCGAGATGGTCAAGGAGGGCTTCCTGCGCGCCCGGATCGACGGGGCCTTCGTGGACCTGGACGACCCGCCCGAGCTCGACAAGCAGAAGAAGCACACGATCGAAATCGTGGTCGATCGGCTGGTGGCCAAGCCTTCCGGCGACGAGGAGTACCGCAAGAGGCTGGCGGACTCGATCGAGACGGCGACGCGCGTGTCGGGCGGGGTCGTCATCGTCTCGGTGACGGACGGCGCCGAGGAGATCCTCTCCGCGAACTACGCGTGCCCGGACTGCGGCACTTCGCTGACCGAGATCACGCCCCGGCTCTTCTCCTTCAATTCGCCCTACGGCGCCTGCACCGCCTGCTCCGGTCTCGGCACGAACCTCAAGGTCGACCCGGATCGGCTCGTCGTGGATCCCAACCGGTCCATCGAGGGGGGCGCGATCGCCATCTTGAAGCCGGGCTCCACGAACTGGCGCTCGCGGCAGATGGCGACCCTCGCCAAGCACTACAAGTTCCGGCTGGACCAGCCCTTCGCGAAGCTCCCCAAGCCCGCCCAGAGGGTCATCCTGTATGGATCCGGCGACGACGAGATCAAGTTCTCCTACGTCGCGGAGCGGGGCGAGTACCACTGGCGCTCCTCGTTCGAGGGCCTCGTGCCCATGATCGAGCGGCGATACAAGGAGACCGAGAACCCCGAGCACCGCGCGGAGCTCGAGGTCTACATGTCGGCCGAGCCGTGCCCCGCCTGCAAGGGGCGTCGGCTCAAGCCGGAGGCGCTGGCGGTATTGGTGGGCGGGCGCTCGATCGACGCGGTCGCGTCGGACACGATCGGCGACGCCATCGCCTTCTTCGAGGACCTCCGGATGACGCCGAGAGAGCGGGAGATCGCGGGCAAGATCCTCAAGGAGATCCAGGACCGTCTCCGCTTCCTGGCCAATGTGGGCATCGGCTATCTCAACCTCTCGCGCGGCGCCGCGTCCCTCTCGGGCGGCGAGTCGCAGCGGATCCGGCTCGCCACGCAGATCGGCTCGAAGCTCATGGGCGTGCTGTACGTGCTGGACGAGCCGTCCATCGGCCTCCACCAGCGCGACAACCGCAAGCTCATCGATACGCTGCTCTCGATGCGCGACCTCGGCAACACGGTCATCGTCGTCGAGCACGACGAGGAGACCATCCGCTCCGCCGACTGGGTCATCGACCTCGGCCCCGGCGCGGGCGTGCACGGCGGCCGCATCGTCGGAGAGGGCTCGCCCGAGGACCTCGAGCGGTTTCCGGAGTCGCTGACCGCGAAGTACCTGAGCGGCGAGCGCGCGATCCCGATCCCGGAGCGTCGGCGCGAGGGTTCGGGCAAGGCGATCGTCGTCCGCGGCGCGCGCGAGCACAACTTGAAGAAGATCGACGTGCGGATTCCGCTCGGCGTGATGACCGCGGTGACGGGCGTCTCGGGCTCCGGAAAGTCCACGCTCGTGAACGACATCCTCTACCGAGCTCTGTCGCGCGCGCTCCACGGCGCATCCGAGAAGCCCGGCGCCCACGACAAGGTCGAGGGCGTCTTCGAGATCGACAAGGTCATCAACATCGACCAGGCTCCGATCGGCCGGACGCCGCGCAGCAACCCGGCGACGTACACGAACGTCTTCAACCCGATCCGCGAGCTGATGTCGAAGACGCCCGAGGCCCGCGCGCGGGGCTACCAGCCGGGACGCTTCTCGTTCAACGTCAAGGGAGGGCGCTGCGAGGCCTGCGCGGGGGACGGCCAGATCAAGATCGAGATGCACTTCCTGCCCGACATCTACGTGACGTGCGACGTCTGCGGCGGGAAGCGCTACAACCGCGAGACGCTCCAGGTCCGCTACAAGGGCAAGTCGATCGCCGACATCCTGGCGCTCACGGCCGAGCAGGCGCTCGAGGTCTTCGAGAACATCCCGACGATCGCGACGATCTGCCGTACACTGGTGGAAGTGGGCCTCGGCTACATCCAGCTCGGTCAGTCCTCGACGACCCTCTCCGGCGGCGAGGCCCAGCGCGTCAAGCTCGCCCGCGAGCTCGCGCGCCGCTCGACCGGCCGGACCCTGTACCTGCTGGACGAGCCCACGACCGGTCTCCACTTCGACGACATCCAGAAACTGCTGGGGGTCCTCCGCTCGTTGACGGAGAAAGGCAACACGGTGATCGTCATCGAGCACAACCTGGAGGTCATCCGCACGGCGGACTGGGTCATCGATCTCGGCCCGGAGGGCGGGGACGCGGGCGGGCGCATCGTGGCCGAGGGCACGCCGGAAGCGGTGGCGGGAGTGAAGGCCTCCCACACGGGCCAGTTCCTCCGCCGCTCACTGGCCGCGGCCCGCCAGCGCGTGCGGGCCGGGGCATGAGGCGGCGCGGCACGCTCGGCGGGTTCGGGGGAGCCCTGGCGGCCTTCGGGATCGCGGCGCTCGTCTCGGGGCAGGAGGCGCCGGCGCCCACGCCGTCGCCCGCGCGGGTGAAGACGGAGCACAAGAAGGGAAGCGCGAAGCCGGCCTCTCCGAAGGCGCCGCTCGACTTCAGCGGCGTGTGGGAGCTCGACGCGGGCGCGAGCCAGGGCGTCGTCAAGGCCATGGAGCACGCGGCGATCCGCATCGAGCAGAACGGCAACCGGATCTGGATCGCCCCGCTCGGCGACGCGTCCACCGGGAAGCTGCTCGCCGACCAGATCGTGGTCGACGGCCAGCTCTACGAGAAGAAGCTGGGCAAGGACAAGGGCACCGTCCTGGCGAAGTGGGGCACCGACAACCAGTCTCTCTGGATCGAGGCCGTGAACAGCACGCCGACGGACCCGCGGGCGGCCGTCCAGAGGATGGTCTGGCGGCTCCGGGACTTCGGCAACACGTGGACGCGTCAGTCCTGGACGATCTCCGGGGAGAACTCGAAGCAGACGTTCCTGGTCTTCCGCAAGCGTCCCGCCGACTGGGTGCCGACGCCGGTGTACTTCCCGCGGACGCCGACGCCCTCGGCGGGAGAGTCTCCGAATCCCTAGGCGTCCCCCGCGCCCCTGTGACTGAAGTCACGGCGGCGCTCCTCGCGACGCCGCCGAGACGTACGGAACGGAGCTAAGGCCCGGCCGAAGTACAATTTCGACGGCCGTGATTACCGGTTTCAATACCGACGTCAAACACAAGAACCGTGTCTTCCACATCCAGACGGAGGACAAGGGCGAGGCGAATCCCTACGTGGAATCGCTGGTCTACGTGGGCGGCGAGATCCTCGCCACCAAGAAGACGTCGTACGCGGAAGTGGTCAAGGAGGGGCGCGACGACCACGCCATCCAGGACCTCATGGAGCAGCAGCACCGAACGATGATCGCGGCGATCCAGCGGGGCCGGTTCGACGGCCCGAACGGGTCGATCCAGATCCCCGAGGGGATGGCTCCCACGGTGCCGGAGATGCCGACGCCCGCGAAGCGGCCGTCGCGCGCGTCTTCGTCGGCGGCGGCGAAGGCGGGGAAGGCCGGCGCGCCGGCGGCTCCGGTCGAGGAAAAGACCGACAAGAACGAGTCGACCGCGCCACGAGGGACGCCCGGAACGCCCGCTGCGACCGCGAGCGATCGCAGCCTCGACCAGATGATCCTGGACTACCTCGCCTCCGACGACGTCCCCGAGGAGGTCGCGGTCACGCTCTCACCGAGCCCCGACTTCCAGGCGGGGCGCCCCGTTCAGACCCGCCTGAAGGCCGTGAGCGGGTCGCCGCCCCGGCCGGTGTCGGGCGCCGTCGTGCAGGTGCGGATCCTCTCCACCTCGGCGCGCGCTTCGACCGTCTTCCAGGGGCGGACCGCCTCCGACGGCTCGTGCCCGATCTCGTTCATGATCCCGGCGAATCCGAACGGAACGGCCGCCGCGGTCATCCGCGTCACGGCCCCCAACGCGAGCGCCGAGGTCCAATACCCGATCAAGCCCAAGTGACCGGAGTCGCCGAGCTCGAGATCACCGTCAACGGCTCGCCGATGCGCGTGGCGAGTGGAGCTTCGGTCTCGGATCTCCTGGAGCGCCTGGGAGTCTCGACGCCGCGTGTCGCCGTCGAGCGCAACCGCGAGATCGTGCCGAAGGCGCGCTACGCGGAGACGCGCCTCGTGGCGGGAGATGTCTTCGAGGTCGTGGAGCTGGTCGGCGGGGGATAGCGCGCCACGCTTGCCCGTCCGGTGCCGATCGGTTATTCTCCGCGCCCCGAGTGGGCCGTTAGCTCAATTGGTAGAGCAAGAGACTCTTAATCTCTAGGTTGTAGGTTCGAGTCCTACACGGCTCACCACTCTTTTCCCGCTTCTCCCTCTCCGCGGACAAATCGCGGCATTGCAGGCGGCGTTCGAGGCGGGACGCGGGCGGATATGATCTCCGCTCGAGGGCGAGTGCGGCCCGGCGGAGCAAGCCAATGCAGCAAGACGTCGCCTTGTGGATCGATCACCGTCAGGCCGTGATTGCGGCCGTCTCCGGTGAGACGGAAGACCTGACGCGCATCCTGTCGGGCCTCGAGAAGCACGTCCGGTTTTCCGCGGGTGAGGGTGGCGCGGAGGATTCCCGGGACAAGCGCTTCGAGGGCCATCTCCAGCAGTACTACGACAAGGTCGTCGCGTCCCTGCGCGACGCCAGGTACGTTTTGATCCTCGGCCCCGGCGAGGCGAAGAACGAAGTGGAAAAGCGCCTCCGTGATGCGGGACGCGGCAAGTCCATAGTCGGCGTCGAAACGTCCGACAAGATGACCGACCTCCAGATCGCCGCGACCGCCCGGCGGCGATTCCGGCTATAGAAGCGCGACGCTCGTGAGGACGGGTTCGTTCAGCCAGGCAGCGAGGGTCTCCGTCAGCCACACGGAGCGACACCGCACCGGACGGATCGGCTGGCTGCGCGCGGCGGTGCTGGGCGCCAACGACGGCATCGTCTCCACGGCCAGTCTCGTGCTCGGCGTCGCCGCCGCGCATGCGACCCACGGCAACGTCCTGGTCGCCGGCGTCGCCGGCCTCGTGGCCGGGTCCATGTCGATGGCTGCCGGCGAGTACGTTTCGGTCCACTCGCAGGCGGATAGCGAGCGGGCCGCGCTCGATCTCGAGCGGGCGGAGCTCGCAGCGGACGACAGAGGCGAGCGCAGTGAGCTGGCGGCGATCTACGTCGCTCGCGGCCTCGATCCGTCGCTCGCGAAGCAGGTCGCCGATCAGCTGATGGCCCGCGACGCGCTCGGCGCGCATGCCCGCGACGAGCTCGGCATTACCGACGTCTTCCGCGCGCGCCCGATTCAGGCGGCTCTGGCGTCAGCGGGCAGCTTTGCGGTAGGAGCGGTCATGCCTCTGCTGGTCACCGTCGTGGCCCCGGCGGCCCGCTTAATCCCTCTCGTCTCGGGGACGTCGCTCCTGTTCCTCGCTCTCCTCGGGGGCCTGGCGGCGCGCGTGGGCGGCGCCGGCGTGTGGAAGGGTGCCCTCCGCGTCACGTTCTGGGGGGCGCTCGCGATGGCGATCACCGCGGGCGTCGGGGCGCTCTTCGGGACGGCGGCCTGAGCCGCCAGCGGGCCGGCGTGGTGGGGGACCGCTGCGCCAACAAAATTCGAAGCGGCCCGGGACTCAGACCGCGCCGTCCCTGAACAAGCTGAATCACGAGGATGACGACGGCGATCACGAGAAGGACATGGACAAAACCCCCCAATCGTGTAGCTGGTCACCAGGCCTGACAGCCAGAGCACCAAGAGAATTACGAAGATCGTCCACAACATGGCGCCTCCTTGGCACGTCGCGGAACGGTCGATGGGCCCGGCCGGATCAGGGCGACGTGTCAGAGGGTCAACGCGCCGCGACTCGGACACGGGACTCGGACACGTTCCCTGAAGTGATTGACCTGTTGTGAACTTCTCGTAGGTTCGAGTCCTACACGGCTCACCACTCCGCTCTCTCACGTTTCCACGAATCAACAGCGGGTGCCCGGACCGAGGATTGGGCGCCTAGAACGCCTGCCCCACCGAGAACGAGATCAGCAAGCCCTTGTGCCCGGCGGGGTCGCGCTGAAACGCGTAGCCCGCATCGACGCGAAAGACGTTCATGCCGGGTGCCCATGCCACGGCGAAGCGGAGGCCGAGGCCGGCGTCCATCTTGGTCTCCTGAAGGCTCAGACTCCGGGTCGGTGATCCGACGAGCCCCGCATCGAAAAACACCGCGAGGCCCGGCGAGATCGCTCCGAACCATTGCATGCGGCTGAAGATCCGATGCTCGAGGTTGAGAATGATGCGGGTGTCTCCTTCGAAGGCGCGAAGACGGTAGGCGCGCAGGCCGGAGAGGGCATCGGCGAAGATTTGGACGTCGGCGTCGAGGTTCCACCCGCGCAACCCGGAGAGCTGCGCGACGAAGGTCTGCCGGGGGGCCGTCTCGAATCTCCGTACGTAGAGCACGCTCGCCGACGCCAGTGAGTTCTCGAGCCGCGGTCCGATCCTGCTGTTCCAGGCCATGCGCGCCTGGACGAAGCCCGACGCGCCGACCCGCAGCCCTGCGCCCAGTTCCAAACCCACGATTCCCGTCGTCTCGGCCACACCGAACGCCGCGGGGGAGATCCCGAGCCGGAGCAAGACCCGGGGGCCAACGCGGATGTCCTCGTACCGATCGTCCTGGTTGACGTAGTTCCACTTCAGGAAATTGGCGTGGAGCGCCTCGTACTGCAGGAACACGTAGCGAAATTGTCGATCGGCAGGCAGAGATCCGGTCTCGCCGGTCGAAGCCTGTCGGAATCGATCTTCGCGGAAGTCGATACCAATGCTGAGGCGCGAAGCGTAGGCCTCCCGTGCCGGAAGGGCGATCCCGTACGCCGCGAGAAGACGGAAGTGATCGGCGCCGAAGGTGTCCCGAACCGCGCCGCCTTCCTCGTAGGTGAACTCGTCGCGTTGGGTGTCGGCGACGGCAATCGCGGCCGACCACCGAGACGCCGTCGAGTAGAACGGACGTTGAACCTCGAGGATTCTCTCGTATCCGTCCGAGTTCGAGGAGTAGAGCGCGCGGGCCGTCGCAAACGGGAGAAAGAAGTTGGGAACGAGGAGATCGACGGAGCGGTACGTCCGGTCCGGATCCTTGGCGAAGGCGACACCGACCCGAGCCCCCAATCCCAGCATGTTCCTCTCGCCCAGGGCAATGCCGCCTCCCACGGCTCCCCCGCCGCTGCCGACGGAAGGGTCGATCTGAACGGTCCAAGCGTCCTGGACGTTGACCTCGACGTCCACGACTCCGTCGCGGACTTCGCCCGCAACGATGGACACCGATCGAAACAAGCCGAGCGCGCGCAGGTTCCGCTCGGCTTCCGCGAGCGTGGCGGGGTCGTAGACGTCTCCCTCCTCGAAGATCAGGAGGCGGCGAACCGTCGACTCCCGCGTGACGACGTGGAGCGCATTGGCGCCGCGGTTGAGGAAGCTCTTGAGCTCTTCGGGACCGAAGACGTCGAGGGTGTGAACGACGACGCGGCCGATGAACACCGGCTCGCCGGCCTCGAGGACGCGAGGCCACAGTCCTGCCCAGATCAGAAGAACCAGACCGAGGACGCGCTCGACTGTCCGGCGGTCGAGACCGAGCCTGCAGCCTCCGTCGCGGCTCCCCGAGCGGCGACGCACCGCCCCGACTCGGATCCGCAACCGGCACAGCACGGGACTCCTCGATTGTCGGCGAGACCTCCATCATGCGTCCGCCGCTCGAGGCGGGTCCAATCGTTAGATTCGCTCGCTTTGAGAGCCGGGGGCGATGGATGCGCCGGAGAGAGAAACGGGTATATCGTCTTCCCGATGACGTCTCGCCGCGTTCTCGTTTTCGGAGCGCTGCTCCTGCTCGGGGCGGCCACCGCCCGGGCCGTCGCGGACAAGGCTCCGCTGCGGGTAACCTACTACTACCTGCCCGGCTGACCCATCTGCGCCAAGATCAAGCCTGCCGTGAGCGGGCTCGAGGCTGAGTACAAGGGCAGGGTCCAGGGCGAGAACGTCGACGCCACGACTCCCGAGAGCAAGAAGGCGGTCCAGTCGTTGGGATTCGACAATCACGGCCTCGTCATCCGTTCCTCGGACGGAAGAGTCCTCTGGAAGCAGCCCGATCACGACGTGAAAATGGAAGACGTGCGCCGCGAGCTGGACAAGCTGCTCGCGAAATAGCCGGCCAACTTCTAGTCTAGAATCGCCTCCGGCGATCCGCACTTGGCACTCACCGCAGGAACACGTCTGGGGTCCTACCAGATCGTCGCGCCACTCGGCAGCGGCGGGATGGGCGAGGTCTACCGTGCGCGCGATGCGAAGCTCGAGCGCGACGTCGCGATCAAGGTCCTCCCCGCGCACCTGATTGCCAATCCGGACGCGCTCGCGCGGTTCGAGCGCGAGGCGAAGGCGGTCGCGGCGCTCTCGCATCCGAACATCCTCGCGATTCACGACTTCGGCACACACGACGGCGTGACCTACGCGGTCACGGAGCTGCTCGAGGGCGAGACGCTCCGCGGGAAGCTCGACGCCGTCAACGCGGTCTCGCAGGCGCAGGCGGTGAACTGGGCGGAGCAGATCGCGAAGGGCCTCGCGGCGGCCCATTCGAAGGGCGTCGTGCACCGCGACCTCAAGCCCGAGAACGTGTTCCTGACGCGGGACGGGCACGTCAAGATCCTCGACTTCGGTCTCGCCAAGCGGGCCGAGCAGCTCGACGAGCAGACGAACGCGCCGACGGGATCGGGGCACACGGCGCCGGGCACGGTCATGGGGACGGTCGGCTACATGTCCCCGGAGCAGGTGCGCGGGCTGCCGGTCGACCACCGAAGCGACATCTTCTCCTTCGGCGCGATCCTCTACGAGCTGCTGTCGGGCCGGAAGGCGTTCAAGAAGGACACGGCAAGCGACACGATGGCGTCGATCATGAGAGACGAGCCGGCGGAGCTCTCGCAGTCGGGCAGGGCCATCCCGGTCGCGCTCGACCACATCGTCCGGCACTGTCTGGAGAAGGACCGCGACAGCCGGTTCCAGTCGGCGCGGGACATCGCGTTCGCGCTCTCCGAGGCGTCCGGCGCGACATCCGCGGTCACGAGCGGCTCACAGGCGGCCTTGCCGGCGGCTCGAAGAAAGACCGGGCTCTGGATCGCCGTCGCGGCGGCCGTCGTGCTGGCGGCCGCGGGACTCCTCCTGTCGAAGCGGACGAAGACGGGCTCGTCGGCCGCGGCCGGCGTCCGGCGCGTCGCGGTCCTTCCGTTCGAGAACCTGGGGTCTCCCGAGGACGACTACTTCGCCGACGGGATCTCGGACGAGATCCGCGGCAAGCTGACGAGCCTTCCCGGGATCCAGGTCATTGCGCGGGGCAGCTCGACGCCCTACAAGAAGACGAACAAGACGCCCCGGCAGATCGCCGAGGAGCTCGACGTGCAGTATCTGCTGACGGCGACCGTCCGAACCGAGAAGACCGGCGCGACGAGCCGCGTGCACGTGAGCCCGGAGCTCGTCGACGTGTCCCAGCCGAGCGCTCCGACCTCGAAGTGGCAACAGCCCTTCGACGCCTCGTTGACCGACGTCTTCCAGGTGCAGTCGGACATCGCCTCGCGCGTCGCGCAGGCGCTCGGAGTCGCTCTCGGGACCGGCGAGGAGAAGCAGCTCGCCGACAGGCCGACGAAGAGCCTGCCGGCCTACGAGGCCTTCCTCAAGGGCGAGGAGGTCGCGAGCGTCCTCACGAAAAACGATCCGCCGACCCTGCGCAAGGCGCTCGGTTTCTACGGCGAGGCGGTCGCCCTGGACCCCGGCTTCGCGGGGGCGTGGGCCCGCATCGCGATCGCGAACGCGCTGCTGTACACCAACAGCACGCCGGTGCCGGAGATCTCGGAGCGTGCCCGGCAGGCGGCGGAGAAGGCGATCGCGCTGGCGCCGAACGATCCCTGGCCCTACGAAGCCATGGGGACCTACAAGAGGCTCGTCCTCGTCGACTACCGGGGCGCGCGGGAGGAGTACGCCCGGGGCCACGGCGTCGCGCCCGGGAATTCCGAGCTGACCCGCGCCATGGGAACCGTCGAGGTCGGGCTCGGCAACTGGGACGCCGCGCTGGCCCGGTTCCAGGAGGCCGAGCGGCTCGACCCCCGATCCATCTCCGTCCACCTCTGGATGGGAAGGACGCTGCTGGGATTACGGCGGTATCCGGAGGCCCGACAGGCCACCGACGTCGGGCTGGCGCTCTCTCCGGACAACCTCGACCTGATCGAGCAGCGGACGATGTCCTTTCTGGGGGAGGGGAACCTCGCGGGAGCGAAGGCGCATCTCGCCGCGGTTCCCGGGACCGTCAACCCGGCGGAGCTCGTGGCGTATCTCGCGAATTACCAGGATCTCGGGTGGGTCCTGACCGACGAGCAGAAGGAGATCCTCCTGCGCCTGACGCCGGCCGCGTTCGACGACGACCGGGGCACGTGGGGCCTCTGCCTCGCTCAGGTTCTGTGGTGGCGGGGAGATGTCGCCGGCGCGCGCACGCACGCCGAGGAGGCGCGCAAGTCGATGGAGGAGCAACTCCGGGCAGCACCGAACGACCCCGGGCGACGCGCCGGTCTCGGGTTGGCGCTCGCGTATCTCGGCCGGGGCGAGGAAGCGATCCGCGAGGGCCAGCGTGGCGTCGAGATCGATCCCGTCACGAAGGACGCGACCAACGGGCAATACATCCTGCATCAGCTCGTGCGGATCGAGATCCTCGCGGGTCAGCCCGAGAAGGCAGTCGACGATCTGGAGCGGCTGATGAAGCTGCATTACGTCGTCTCGCCCGCATGGATGAGGATCGACCCGAACTTCGACCCGCTCCGCAACAACCCCCGTTTCCAGAAGCTCGTGGCGAGCGCGAAGTAGACGCCCCGGGCGCGGCCGCCCGGTCGCGTGTGAAGACCGTGTGAAGCGCCTCCGCGGATCGGAGGCCTCCTCCAGGGATAGACTCCCGCCAGTTCTTTCCGACGAGGGCCCAGCTTCGTTCCAGACGGTCGCCGCACCGATAACGAGAGCGAGGTCTCATGTACTTTCAGAACTACAACCCGCTCGGCAACGTCCTTCTCTCCACGCTCGTCGCCGCGATTCCGATCCTCACGCTGCTCTACTTCATCGCGATCCATCCCCACCGCGACGACCAGGGCATCCGACACCTCGGCGTGCCCGCGCCCTACGCGGCGTTCTACGCCGTGATCGCCGCGCTGCTCGTCGCCTGCCTCGTGTTCCGCATGGCCGTGCCCGCGGCGATCTCCGCGTTCGCCCTCGGAGTCTTCTCGGGGTTTCTCGGGATCATCTGGATCGTGCTCGCGGCGATGTTCCTCTACACGATGACGGTGATCACCGGGAAGTTCGAGATCGTGAAGGAATCGATCATCCACATCTCCTTCGACCGGCGCCTGCAGGTCCTGCTCATCGCGTTCTCCTTCGGCGCGATCATCGAGGGGACGTCGGGCTTCGGCACGCCCGTCGCGATCGCCGGCGCCGTCATGGTGGGCCTTGGCTTCTCGCCGTTCCAGTCCGCGGTCCTGAACCTGCTGGCCAACACGGCGCCGGTGGCGTGGGGCGCGATCGGCACGCCCATCGTCACGCTGGCCGCGGTCAGCGGTCTCGATCAGAAGACGCTGTCGACGATGGCCGGGCACCAGCTGCCGTGGGTGTCCGTGCTCGTGCCCTTCTGGCTGATCGCGACGTTCGTGTTCATGGAGGGCGGCCGCTGGAGGGACGTCTGGGAGGTCTGGCCGGGGGCGCTGTGCTCGGGGCTCTCCTTCGCGGTCATGCAGTGGTTCGCCTCGGGAACCAACGCGCTGCACCTCGTCACCGACGTCGTGGCGGGCGTGTTCTCGGTGATCTGCACGGCGCTGTTCATCCGCTTCGTCTGGCAGCCGAAGACGCGCTTCCTGCTCCGCTCCGAGCGCGAGGGCGCCGGCGCCGCGGCGCGCGCCGCGAAGGGGGACTGGAAGTACTCCTACAGCGGCGCCCAGACGGCGGGCGCCTGGACCCCGTGGGCGATCCTCATCCTCTGCTGCGCCCTCTGGGGCATGCCGGCGTTCAAGACCAAACTCAACAATACCTTCGAGAACGTCAAGGTGAACACGACGCTTCTCGGCTCGCCGCTGACCGGCACGCTCTCGCTGCCGGCCTGGGAGATGCCGTCGCTCCACAACAAGGTGCAGCGCACGCCGCCGGTCGTCAAGCCGGACGCCAAGCCCGAGGCCGCGAAGTTCACGTTGAACTGGCTCTCGGCGGCGGGAACCGGCGTCTTCGTGGCGGCGCTCCTCTCCGGGCTCTACCTCCGGCTGCGGCCCGCCCAGTGGCGCGAGGCCGTCGCGCGCACCGCGCGGCGCATGAAGGTCCCGGTGCTCGTCATCGGGCAGGTGCTCGGCCTCGGATTCCTGACGCGCTACTCCGGGATGGACGCCGTCCTCGGGCTCGCGTTCACGAGCGCGGGCGCGGCGTACCCGTTCTTCGCGGCGTACCTCGGATGGCTCGGCGTCTTCCTGACGGGATCGGACACGGCGTCGAACGCGCTCTTCGGCTCGCTCCAGCGCATCACGGCGCAGCAGTTGCACCTCAACGAGGTCCTCATCGTGGCGACGAACTCGACGGGCGGCGTCATGGGCAAGATGATCGACGCGCAATCGATCATGGTGGCGTGCGCCGCGTGCTACGAGGACCCGCGCGAGCGGCGACACGCGCTCGGCCCGATCTTCCGCAAGGTCTGGTGGCACTCGGTGGTCGGCGCGGGGATCATCGGACTCATCGCCCTGTTGCAGGCGTACGTCTTCACGGGCGCGATTCCGGCGCTTCCCCCGAAATGATGAGCGGCCAGCGGCGCACCGTGTGAAGGGACTGGAGGTTCTCGCCGCTCCGCCGTCCGGGACGGAGTCGATCCTGTCGCCGGAGGCGCGGGCATTCCTCGAGCGCCTCCACCGGCAGTTCGAGCCGACGCGGCGCAGGCTGCTCGCGCGGCGCGCCGAGCGGCAGAAGGCGTTCGACGGCGGCGCGCTGCCGGATTTCCCCTCCGAGACCGCGTCCGTCCGAGCCGGCGACTGGAGGGTGGCGAAGACGCCGGCCGACCTCGAGAAGCGCTGGGTCGAGATCACCGGACCCGTCGAGCGCAAGATGATGATCAACGCGCTCAACTCCGGCGCCCACGCGTTCATGGCGGACTTCGAGGACTCCCTCTCGCCGACGTGGACGAACGTCGTGCAGGGCCAGGCGAACCTGATCGACGCGGTCCGGCTCCGGCTCGCCTTCGACAGCCCCGAGGGCAAGTCTTATCGGCTCGACGAGACGATCGCGACGCTCCTCGTCCGGCCGAGGGGCTGGCATCTCCCGGAGCGGCACGTCGCCGTCGACGGCGATTCGGTGTCGGGCTCGCTCTTCGACTTCGGTCTCTACGTCTTCCACAACGCTCGCGAGCGCCTGGAGCGGGGCACCGCGCCGTACTTCTACCTGCCGAAGATGGAGAGCCACCTCGAGGCGCGGCTCTGGAACGACGTCTTCGTCTTTGCGGAGGAGGCCCTCGGCATCCCGAGAGGCTCGTTCCGGGCGACCATCCTCATCGAGACGTTCCCGGCGGCGTTCGAGATGGAGGAGATCCTCTACGAGCTGCGCGAGCACGCGAGCGGACTGAACGCCGGGCGCTGGGACTATCTCTTCTCGACGATCAAGACCCTGCGCCGCCGCCGGGACCTCGTGCTGCCCGACCGCCAGCAGCTCACGATGACCGTCCCGTTCATGCGGGCATACACCGAGCTGCTCGTCCGGACGTGCCATCGCCGCGGCGCGCACGCGATGGGCGGCATGGCGCCGTTCATCCCGAGCCGCAAGGACCCGGCCGTCAACGAGGCCGCGCTGGCGAGGGTCCGCGACGACAAGCTCCGCGAGTCGCGTGACGGGTTCGACGGGACCTGGGTCGCGCACCCGGACCTCGTCCCGGTCGCGATGGAGGTCTTCGAGAAAGCCCTCGGGCCGCGCGCCAACCAGAAGGAGCGCCTCCGCGAGGACGTCTCCGTCGCCGCCGCGCCGCTGCGCGACACGACCGTTCCCGGCGGCACCGTGACCGAGGCGGGCTTCCGCAACAACGTCAACGTCGCGCTGCAGTACCTGAGCTCCTGGCTCTCCGGGAACGGCGCCGCGGCGATCTTCAACCTGATGGAGGACGTCGCGACCGCGGAGATCGCGCGCTCGCAGCTCTGGCAGTGGATCCACAACGGCGCGAGTCTCGCGGACGGGCGGCCGGCGACGGCGGCGCTGTACGAGACCGTGAAGGCGGAGGAGCTGGCGCGGCTGGGCGGGCCGGGGACGGGCCGGCTGCGCGAGGCGGCCGAGATCCTCGACGGCCTCGTCCCGAACGAGGAGTTCACCGAGTTCCTGACCCTGCCGGCGTACCCCCATCTGGAGTAGCGTCTCCCCATGAGCGCGGTGCCTGCATCGGCCGAGGACCTCGCGGGGCGGCTGGCCGGGATCGTGGGCGCGCGGCACGTCATCGCAGACGCGGCCGAGCTCTCGACCTACGAGTGCGACGGACTGACCGGCGTGCGCGTGCGCCCCGGCCTCGTCGTGCTGCCGGCGTCGACCGAGGAGGTCGCGGAGGTCATGCGCGCGGCGGCCGCCGCGGGCGTGCCGATCGTCGCGCGAGGGGCCGGGACCGGGCTGTCCGGCGGCGCGCTGCCGGTCGCGGGCGGGATCGTCCTGTCCCTGTCGCGGATGCGCCGGATCCTCGAGGTGGATCTCGAGAACGGCCTCGTGCGGGTCGAGCCCGGAGTCATCAACCTCGACGTGTCGAGGGCGATCGCGGAGCAGGGCTACTACTACGCCCCGGACCCGTCTTCGCAGAGCATCTGCACGATCGGCGGCAACGTCGCGGAGAACTCGGGCGGCGCGCACTGCCTCAAGTACGGCTTCACGGTCAACCACGTGCGCGGGGCGCGCGTCGTGTTGTCCGACGGGAGCGTGGTCGACCTCGGCGGCCCGGTGCTCGACGCGCCGGGCTACGACCTGCTCGGCGTCCTCGTCGGCAGCGAGGGCCTCCTCGGCATCGTGACGGAGGTCGTGCTCCGCGTCCTCCGCAAGCCGGCGGCGACGCGGACCTTCTTCGCCACCTTCCCGTCGACCGACGAGGCGGGCGAGGCGGTGTCGGCGATCATCGCCTCGGGCATCGTCCCCGCCGCGATCGAGATGATGGACCGCCTCGCGATCCTTGCCGCGAAGGCGGCGACGGGGGTCGACTGGCCCGACGTGGGCGCGGCGCTGCTCATGGACGTCGACGGGCCGCTCGCGGAAGTCGAGCACACCTCGGAGAACGCGATCGACCTCGCGCGCCGCGCCGGCGCGCTCGAGATCCGGCGGCCGCGCGACGAAGACGAGCGCGCGCTCATGTGGAAGGGGAGGAAGAGCGCCTTCGCCGCCGTCGGCCGCATCAGCCCCAACTACTTCGTCCAGGACGGCGTCATTCCCCGGTCGGAGATCGCGCGCGTCCTGCGCGAGATCGAGACGATGGCGGCGCGCGTCGGCCTTCGGGTCGCCAACGTCTTCCACGCCGGCGACGGGAACCTCCATCCGCTCGTTCTCTACGACCGCAAGGTGCCGGGCCAGGAGCTCGCCGCCGAGGAGCTGGGCGGGGAGATCCTGCGGCTGTGCGTGCGCTACGGCGGATCGATCACCGGCGAGCACGGCGTCGGCGCGGACAAGGCCGCCTACATGCCGGACATGTTCTCCGGGGACGACCTCGACACGATGGGCCTCGTCCGCTGCGCCTTCGATCCCTCGGGGCTGCTCAATCCCGGCAAGGTCTTTCCGACGCCGCGGCTCTGCGGCGACCGGCCCGGTCCGTTCCGGCCCCACGCGGCGGAGGCGGCCGGACGGGCGTGGCGCGAATGAGCCTCTGGGCCGCGCGCGCCGCCGCGGAGTCGGACGCGGTCCTGGGCGCCCGGCCGGCGGTCGTCTACGAGCCGTCCACCGTCGAGGAGGCGTCGCTTGCCGTCGCGGAGTCCGCGCGCGAGGGCGGCGGCCAGTCTCTCGTCTTCGTCGGCGGCGCAACGGAGCTCGAGCTCGGCGCGCCCCCGTCTCGCCTCGACGCGATCCTGCGGACGGGCCGTCTCGATCGGGTGCTCGAGCACGCGCCGTCGGACCAGATCGTCGTCGCGGAGGCCGGCGTCACGCTGGCGGCGCTCGCGGCCGTCCTCGCGGCCCACGGGCAGCGGCTCGCCCTGGACCCGCCTTCTCCGGAGAGGGCGACCGTCGGCGGCGTCGTGGCGTCGAACGCGTTCGGCCCGCTTCGGGCGCGCTACGGGTCCGTCCGCGACCTGATCATCGGGATCTCGATCATCCGCGCGGACGGACGGATGGCGCACGGCGGGGGCAAGGTCGTCAAGAACGTGGCCGGCTTCGACCTGCCGAAGCTCATGGTCGGATCGCTCGGCACGCTGGGCCTGATCGCCACGGCGACCTTCCGGCTCCACCCGCTGCCCGAGGACGGCGTCACCCTGCTGTCCGCGCGGCGCGGCGCGGCGGAGATCGGGAGGCTCGTCGCGCGGATGCGCGAGTCGCAGCTCGAGCCCGCCGCGGTGATCGCGTTCGGTCTGCCCGACGGCCGCTTCGATCTGGCCGTGCGGTTCGAGGGGTTCGGCAGGGGCGTCCTCGAGCAGCGCGACCGGTTCACCGCGCTCGCCTCCGCCGAAGAGGGGGTCTCCTGCGAGGCGCTGGACGCCGCCGCGGCGCGGGATCTCTGGGCGAGACACGACGGCGCGCGCCGCGCGGGATCGCTCCGCGCGAAGGTCGCGATGCGGCCGGCCCGGAGCGCGGAGACGTCCGCGGCGGCCCTCGCGCCCCTGCTCGCCTCCCTCGAGAATCCGGCGGGGGTCCTGTATCCGACGCTCGGTCTCGGGTTCGCCTCGGGCGACGTCCGGGATCCGGACGCCGCGGCCGCCGCCGTCGGGGCGGCCCGATCGCGGCTCGCCGCGGAGGGCGGCTCGCTCGTCCTTCACGCGGCGCCCGAGACGCTCCGCTCCCGCGTGGACGTCTGGGGCGAGCCGCCCCCGGCCATCGGTCTTCTGCGGAGCGTCAAGAGCCGGCTCGATCCCGCTCGCCGCCTGGCGCCGGGGCGCTTCGTCGGAGGGATCTGATGGCTTCGCCTCCGTCTCCGCCCGCGACCTCGCGCCGCCCGATCTACGAGGACTGCGTGCACTGCGGCTTCTGTCTGCCGGTCTGTCCGACGTGGGTCTCCTGGGCGGAGGAGATGGACTCCCCGCGCGGGCGCATCGACCTCATGCGCGGCCTGGCGGAGGGACAGCTCGAGTGGACGGCGCCGGTCGCGAAGCACTTCGACCGCTGCCTCGGCTGCCTCGCGTGCGTGACCGCGTGCCCGTCGGGCGTCCGGTACGACGTGCTGATCGAACAGACGCGCGCCGAGCGCGAGCGGCGGCTTCCCCGCGGCGGCCTCGACGGGCTCTTCCGCGAGCTGCTCTTCGCGTTCCTGCCGTACCCCGAGAGGCTGCGGTGGCTGGCGGCGGCGGGGAGGCTCTACGCCTGGACCGGATTGCGCGACCTGGTGCGCCGCAGCGGGCTCGCGCGGATCCTGCCGCGGCGCCTCGAGGCGCTCGAGTCCCTGATGCCGGAGGCCGCGGGGAACGGATCCGTTCTGCCGGACCGAACCCCGCCGACCGGGCCGCGGCGGGGGAGGGTCGCGCTCCTCGCCGGCTGCGTGCAGCGCGTGTTCTTTCCCGGCGTCAATGCCGCGACGATCCGCGTGCTCGCGGCCGAGGGCTTCGAGGTCGTCGTCCCGCCGGGGCAGGGGTGCTGCGGGGCGCTGTCGATCCACGCCGGCCGCGAGGAGGAGTCGCTCGGGTTCGCGCGCGCGCTGATCATGGCCTTCGAAACGGAGGACTTCGACGCGGTCGTCGTCAACGCGGCGGGCTGCGGCTCTCACCTCAAGGACTTCGGCCGACTCTTCGCTCGCGACCCGGACTGGGCGGATCGGGCCGAGGCTTTCCGCTCCCGGGTGCGCGACGTGACCGAGTTCCTCGCGGCGCTGCCCGCCGCGGCGAGCCGCCACCCCATCCGAGCGCGCGTCGCGTACCACGACGCGTGCCACCTGGCGCACGGCCAGGGCATCCGGCTGGCTCCCCGGGAGCTCCTCCGGCAGATCCCGGGTCTCACGATCGCCGAGATCGCCGGCGCGGAGCAGTGCTGCGGCAGCGCCGGCATCTACAACCTGACCGAGCCCGGGAGCGCCGACGCGATCGGGGAGCGGAAGGTCGACGCCGTCCTGGCCGCGAAGGCCGACCTGCTCGCATCGGCCAACCCCGGCTGCTCGCTCCAGATCGGGAGATCCCTGAGGCGCCGAGGCGTCTCCTTGCCCGCGCTCCATCCGATCGAGATCCTGGACGCGTCGATCGGGAACCGCCCGCTCGTGCTCTCGCCCCGCTAGTCCGGCAGACGCCGCTGGTCTAGAATCCCGGCGGCGATCCTCACTTGGCACTCACCGCAGGAACACGACTGGGTTCTTACCAGATCGTCGCGCCACTCGGCAGCGGCGGCATGGGCGAGGTCTACCGCGCGCGCGACGCGAAGCTCGAGCGCGACGTCGCGGTCAAGGTGCTGCCGCAGCACCTCACCGCGGACGCGGACGCGCTCGCGCGCTTCGAGCGCGAGGCGAAGGCGGTGGCGGCGCTCTCGCACCCGAACATCCTGGCGATCTTCGACTTCGGGACCCACGACGGCCATGTGTACGCGGTGACGGAGCTGCTCGAGGGCGAGACGCTTCGCGGGAAGCTCGACGGCGGACCGATCTCGCAGTCGCAGGCGGTGAACTGGGCGCAGCAGATCGCGAGAGGACTGTCGGCGGCGCACTCCAAGGGCGTCATCCACCGCGACCTCAAGCCGGAGAACGTGTTCGTCACGAAGGACGGGCACGTGAAGATCCTCGACTTCGGCCTGGCGAAGAAAGCGGAGCAGGTTTCCGAGCAGACCAACGCGCCGACCGGCTCGGGTCACACGGCTCCGGGAACGGTCATGGGGACGGTCGGCTACATGTCCCCCGAGCAGGTGCGCGGCCTGCCAGTCGACCACCGGAGCGACATCTTCTCCTTCGGCGCGATCCTGTACGAGCTGCTGGCAGGGCGGAAGGCCTTCAAGAAGGACACCGCGACCGACACGATCGCCTCGATCATTCGGGACGAGCCGCCGGAGCTATCGCAGTCCGGCCGGAGCATTCCGGTTGCGCTCGACCACATCGTCCGGCACTGCCTGGAGAAGGACCGCGACAACCGCTTCGGGACGGCCAACGACGTCGCCTTCGCGCTGTCGGAGGCGTCGGGAGCGACGTCGGTGGTCACGAGCGGCGCCCAGTCGGTGCCCGGGCCGCCCAAGAGGAGCGGGCTCTGGATCGCCGTTGCCGTCGTCGCCGTTCTGGCCGTGGCCGGGCTGCTCCTCTCGAAGGGAAGAAAGGCTTCCTCGTCTTCGGCTCCCGGCACAAAACGCGTCGCGGTGCTTCCCTTCGAGAACCTGGGCGCCGCCGAGGACGATTACTTCGCCGACGGCATCGCCGACCAGATCCGCGGCAAGCTCACCGCGGTTCGAGGAATCGCCGTGATCGCGCGCGGCAGCTCGACGCCCTACAAGAAGACGACCAAGACGCCGCAGGAGATCGCGAAGGAGCTGTCGGCGAACTACCTTCTGACGGCGACCGTGCGTTGGGAAAAGGGCGGCGGACAGAGTCGCGTGCAGGTCAATCCGGAGCTGGTGGAGATCGTCAGCGACGGGCCCCCTCAATCGAAGTGGCAGCAGCCATTCGACGCGTCCCTGACGGACGTCTTCCAGGTGCAGTCGGACATCGCCACGAAGGTGGCGCAGGCTCTGGGCACGACGCTCGGAGCGGGGGAGGAGAAGCGTCTCGCCGAGAGGCCGACGGCGGACCTCGGCGCCTACGATGCCTTCCTCAAGGGCGAGTCCACCTCGAACGGCCTCGCGGCAAACGATGCCGCCACTCTGCGGAAGGCGGTCGCCTTCTACGACCAGGCCGTCGCACTGGACCCCTCCTTCGCGCAGGCCTGGGCGCGCCTCGCCGTCGAGTGCAGTCTCCTGTACGCCAATACGAAGCCGACGGCCGAGCTCGCCGAGCGCGCGCGGCAAGCGTCGGAGAAGGCGGTCGCGCTCGGGCCCGGGCTCCCCGAACCCTATCTCGGCCTCTCCTACTATGAGCGCATCGTCGTCCGCGACGCCCGCGCGGCGCGCGAGGCGTGCGCGAAGGGGTTGCGGCTCGCTCCGAACGACGCGGCGTTGATCTCCGCGGGAGCCGCGGCGGAACAGGTAGCGGGAAACTGGGAGGCGGCGCTGGAGCACGCCCGGGACGCTGCCCGCCTCGATCCGCGCTCGGCGGTCGCCGTTCGGAGGTTGGGCATCGTACTCCTCCAGATGCGTCGATATCCCGAAGCGCACGAGGTCCTCGACCGCGCGCTTGCTCTCACCCCGGCGAGCGTTTTCGTCAACGAGTTGAAGGTGATGGCGTTCCTGGGTCAGGGTGACCTGGCGGGCGCGCGGTCGTATTTCGAGTCGGCGATGAAACGCGCCGAGTCCACGGCGCTCCTGGCGTTCACGGCTCAGAACCAGGACCTCGTCTGGGTTTTCGACGAGAAGCAGACGGAGTTGCTCCTGCGTTTGACGCCCGAGTCCTTCGACGGCGACCGCGGACTCTGGGCCATCTGCCTCGCCCAGGCCTGCGCCTTCAAGGGCGATTCGGCGAATCTCCGTGTCCATGCCGAGGAGGCCAGCAAGGCCTTCGAGGAGCAGCTGCGCCAGAACGCGGATGACGCGCAGCGACACGCCGCGTTGGGCCTGGCACTGGCCTATCTGGGTCGCAAGGAGGAGGCGATCCGGGAGGGTCGGCGAGCCGTGGAGCTCTCGCCGGTTTCGAAGGACGCCTTCAATGGATTCTACGTCCAGCATCAGCTCGCGCGGACCTACATTCTCACCGGCGAGTCCGAGAAGGCGCTCGACCAGCTCGAGCCGCTGTTGAAGGTTCCGTACTACCTCTCGCCCGGGTGGCTCAAGATCGATCCCAATTTCGATCCGCTCCGGAACAACCCGCGCTTCCAGAAGCTCGTGGCGGGCGCGAAGTGACGCTGGCTGCCGGAACGAAGCTGGGCTCCTACCAGATCGTCGCGCCGCTGGGCGCGGGCGGCATGGGCGAGGTCTATCGCGCGCGCGACGCGAAGCTCGAGCGCGACGTCGCGATCAAGGTCCTTCCGCAGCACCTGACGGCCGACGCGGACGCGCTCGCGCGCTTCGAGCGCGAGGCCAAGGCGGTGGCGTCGCTGTCGCACCCGAACATCCTCGCGATTTACGACTTCGGTGCGCACGACGGCGTCTCGTATGCGGTCACCGAGCTGCTCGAGGGCGAGACGCTGCGTGGCCGGCTCGACGGCGCGGCGATAGGCCAGAAGCTGGCCCTGGACTGGGCGCTGCAGATCGCGAAGGGCCTCTCCGCCGCGCACTCCAAGGGCGTCGTGCATCGCGATTTGAAGCCGGAGAACGTGTTCGTCACGAAGGACGGGCACGTCAAGATCCTCGACTTCGGGCTGGCGAAGCGGGCGGAGACCTCGGCGCCCGACGAGCAGACGAGCGCGCCGACCGGAGGCCACACGGCGGCCGGCACGGTCATGGGAACGATGGGCTACATGTCTCCGGAGCAGCTCCGCGGGATGCCCGTCGATCACCGCTCGGACATCTTCTCGTTCGGCGCGATCCTCTACGAGCTCCTCTCGGGCCGCAAGGCGTTCAAGCGGGACACCGCGAGCGACACGATCGCCGCGGTCCTGAAGGAACAGCCGCCGGAGCTGACGCAGACGGGGCGGAACATCTCGCCGGCCCTCGACCACATCGTGCGTCACTGCCTGGAGAAGGACCGGGACGATCGGTTCCAGACGACGAAGGACGTCGTGTTCGCGCTGTCGGAGGCGTCGAGTCCGACGACCGCGGTGACGAGCGGCGCGCAGGCAGTCGCGGCGGGGAAACACGACGGCAGAAAAGGCCTGGCGATCGCCGCCGCGGCGATCCTGGTGCTCGCGGCGGCGCTCGGGATCCTGCTGTCGAAGCGAGGGAAGCCGGCCGCTCCCGCCGCGAGCGGCGTCCGGCGCATCGCCGTGCTTCCGTTCGAGAACCTCGGTTCGCCCGAGGACGACTATTTTGCCGATGGCATCGCCGACGAAGTCCGCGCGAAGCTGACCTCGGTGCCCGGCATCGAGGTGATCGCGCGCGGCAGCTCGACGCCCTACAAGAAGACCACGAAGACCCCGAAGCAGATCGCGGACGAGCTGAACGCGAACTACCTCCTCACCGCGACGGTGCGCTGGCAGAAGAGCGGCGGCACGAGCCGGGTCCTCGTGACGCCGGAGCTGATCGAATTGAGGGAGTCCGCGGCGCCGGCCTCGAAGTGGCAGCAGCCGTTCGACGCGGCGCTGACCGACGTGTTTCAGGTCCAGTCGGACATCGCCTCGAAGGTGGCGCAGTCGCTGGGCGTCGTGCTGGGCGCCGGGGAGGAGAAGCGGCTCTCCGAGAAGCCGACCGAGAACCTGGCTGCCTACGACGCGTTCCTCAAGGGCGACGCGGCCTCCGCGGGGATGGCGGCGGCTGACCCGGCCAGCATGCGGAAGGCGCTCGCGTTCTACGAGCAGGCCGTCGCCCTGGATCCGAAGTTCGCGCAGGCCTGGGCTGCCGTATCGCAGACGTGCTCGGGTCTCTACGGAAACACCGCACCGACGCCGCAGCTCGCGGAACGGGCCCGCGAGGCGGCGGAGAAGGCCGTCGCGCTCGCCCCGAACCGTCCGGAGGGCTACCACGCGCTCGGGCGATACCAGGACTTCGTCACCGGGGACTTCGCGCACGCCCAGGAGCAGTACGGTAAGGCGCTCGAACTCGATCCGGCGAACGTCGCCGTGATGACCTCGCAGGCGAGCACCCAGGAGAGCCTCGGGCGCTGGGACGCGGCGGTCGAGCACCTGAAGCAGGCCGAGCGTCTCGATCCACGCTCGTTGATCACGCTCCGCCGGCTCGGCACGGCGCTGCTCTATACGCGCCACTCTTCCGAGGCGCGGGCCGTAATCGACCACGCCCTCGCCCTGGCGCCCAGCAATGTCAGTGCCCTCGAGTACAAGGCGATGACCTTTCTCATGGAGGGAGACCTCTCGGCGGCCCGGGCCGTTCTGACGAACGCTCCGAAAGAAATCGACCGCGGCGTGCTCGTGGCGTTCACGGCGCAATTCCAGGACCTCGTCTGGCTCCTCGACGACGCACAACGAGAGCTGCTCGTGAACATGCAGCCGAGCGCCTTCGATGACGACAAGGGCGCTTGGGGTCTCTGCCTCGCTCAGGCCTTTGCGCTCAAGGGCGATGCGTCGAACGTCCGGAAGTTCGCCGAACAGGCGCGCGCCGCCCTCGAGGAACAGGTCCGTGTGGCTCCCGGTGATGCCCAACGACACGTTCTCCTCGGATTTTCCCTCGCGTATCTCGGACGAAAGGACGAGGCGATTCGGGAGGGTGAGGGAGCGGTCAAGATGCTGCCGATCTCCAAGGACGCGTATACCGGGCCTTACGTTCAGCACCAGCTCGTCCGGATCTACATTCTCAGCGGCGAGCCGGACAAGGCGATCGACCAGCTGGAGCCGTTGCTGAAGGTTCCCTACGCCCTCTCGCCGGGCTGGCTGAAGATCGACCCCAACTTCGATCCGCTGCGCAAGAACCCCCGCTTCCAGAGGCTCGTCGCGGGAGCGAAGTGACGCTCGCCGCGGGAACCCGCCTCGGCTCGTACGAGATCCTGTCCCCGATCGGGGCGGGGGGGATGGGCGAGATCTACCGCGCTCGCGACGCGAATCTGAACCGCGACGTCGCGATCAAGGTGCTTCCCGAGTCGCTCGCCGCCGATCCGGAGGCCCTCGCGCGGTTCGAGCACGAGGCGCTCGCGGTGGCCGCGCTTTCGCACCCGAACATCCTCGCGATCCATGCGTTCGGCGAGCAGGACGGCATTCGCTACGCGGTCATGGAGCTCCTCGAGGGCGAGACGCTGCGCGAGCGGCTGCAGGCGGGCCCCATCCCGGTGAAGCAGGGCCTCTCCTACGCGCTCCAGGTGGCGCGCGGACTCACGGCCGCCCACGACAAGGGAATCGTGCATCGGGACCTGAAGCCGGAGAACGTCTTCGTGACCGGCGACGACCACGTCAAGATCCTCGACTTCGGCATCGCGAAGAAGGCGGAGGCCGTGCCCGAGGACGACGGGTTGACGAAGCCCGGCTCGGTCGTGGGAACCCTCGGCTACAGCTCGCCCGAGCAGCTTCGCGGCCTCGCGGTCGATCACCGCTCCGACATCTTCTCGCTCGGCGCGCTCCTGTACGAGATTCTCTCGGGTCGGCGGCCCTTCAAGCGCGACATGGCGATCGAGACGATGGCGGCGATCCTCCAGGACGCTCCGGCCCCGCTCTCGGAATCCGGAAGGAGAGTCTCGCCGGCGCTGGAGCGCGTCGTGCTCCACTGCCTCGAGAAGAGGCCGGAGAAGCGATTCCAGTCCGCGCGGGACGTCGCGTTCGCCCTCGAAGAGGCGACCCTCTGGACGACGACCTCCGAGGCGCAGGCGGCTTCCCCGACGAACCGGAGGCGCCGCGTCCCGCTGGCGGCCGTCGCGGCGCTGCTCCTCGCCGTCGCCGGTCTCTGGATCTTCGCGCGTCGGCCGCGCGCGACCGAGGGCGGCGCCGTGAAGCGCGTCGCGGTCCTGCCGTTCGAGAACCAGGGCTCTCCGGAGGACGACTACTTCGCGGACGGGATGTCGGACGAGGTGCGCGCGAAGCTGACGTCCGTACCCGGGCTCCAGGTCATCGCGCGCGGCAGCTCGATCCCGTACAAGAAGACGACGAAGACGCCGAAGCAGATCGCCCAGGAGCTCGACGCGACGTATCTCCTCACGGCGACCGTGCGGTGGGAGAAGGGCGGCGGGACGAGCCGCGTCCATGTGACGCCGGAGCTCGTCGAGGTGTCGGGGTCTGGGGCCCCGGCGTCGAAGTGGCAGCAGCCCTTCGACGCGGCGCTCACCGACGTCTTCCAGGTGCAGTCCGAGATCGCCGCGAAGGTGTCCCAGTCCCTCGGCGTCGTGCTGGCCGCGAAGGAGGAGACGCGCCTCTCCGAGCGGCCCACGGAGAATCTGTCCGCGTACGACGCCTATCTCAAGGGCGAGGAGGCGTCCGGGGGGATGTCGGCCACGAGCCCCGCGAGCCTTCACAAGGCCCTCGGGTTCTACGAAGAGGCGGTCCGGCAGGATCCGAACTTCGTGCTGGCCCTGGCCCGCGTCTCGATGACCAACACCATGCTCTATTACCTGACGACCCAGTCACCCGAGCTGGTCAAGCGGGCGATGGAATCGGCATACAAGGCGGTCTCGCTCGCACCGAACCGGCGCGAGGGTTACGTCGCCCTCGGGAATTACCAGCAGTTCATCGCCCAGGATTTCCCGCGCGCCCTGCAGGAGTACGAAAAGGGACAGCGCGTCGCCGCGCCGAACGCGGAGCTTCTCGCCTGGATCGCGCGCTCCGAGGAATCGCTCGGCCGCTGGGACTCGGCGCTGGCCCACTACCAGCAGGCGGAGCGCCTGGATCCCCGCTCCGCCGTGGCCGTGCGGCGGCTGGGGGAGGCCCTGCTCTTCTTGCGTCGGTACGGAGAGGCGCGCGACGTCCTCGATCGCGGCCTCGCGTTCGCTCCGTCGAACCTCGACCTGATCGAAGACAAGACGGCGACGTACCTCGCCGAGGGGGATCTCGCCGGCGCGCGGGCCGTCGTGGCCGCCGGACGCAAGGCCGTCGATCCGACGGCGCTGTCCGTGTTCCTCGCGACCTACTGGGACCTGGCCTGGGTCCTCGACGAGAAGCAGCGCGGCGAGCTCCTGAGGCTTCCCCCGGAGGCCTTCGAGTCCGGCAGCTCGATGGGGCTTCATCTCGCGGAGGTGTCGGCGTTCAACGGCGACGCCGCCGGCGTCCGCCGCTACGCCGAGCAGGCGAGGAAGACGTTCGAGGAGCAGCTCCGCGAGGCGCCGGACGACGGACAGCGGCGACTCTTCCTCGGCCTCGCCCTGGCCTACCTCGGCCGCAAGGACGAGGCGATTCGCGAAGGGGAACGCGGGGCCGCTCTCGTGCCCGTCTCGAAGGACGGGCACCAGGGCCCGTACTACCAGCATCAGCTCGTCCGGATCTACGTCCTCGCCGGCGAGCCGGAGAAGGCGATCGATCACCTCGAGCCGCTCCTGAAGATGCCGTACTTCCTCTCGGTGCCCTGGCTCAAGATCGATCCCAACTTCGATCCGCTCCGAGGCAACCCGCGATTCCAGAAGCTCGTGGCCGCAGCAAAGTAGGTCCCGCATAGAATCGCCGCCAACGCCATGACGCTTCCCGCCGGAACTCGACTCGGCCCCTACGAGATCCTCGCGCCGCTCGGAAGCGGCGGGATGGGAGAGGTCTACCGGGCGCGGGACTCGAAGCTGCAGCGCGAGGTCGCGGTGAAGGTGCTGCCGGAGACGCTGGCTCGTGACGCCGACGCGCTGGCCCGATTCGAGCGCGAGGCGCTCGCGGTCGCGGCGCTGTCCCATCCGAACATCCTCGCGATCTTCGACTTCGGCACGCAGGACGGCACCGCGTACGCCGTCACGGAGCTGCTCGAGGGCGAGACGCTGCGCGGGAAGCTGGACGGCGGAACGATCGCGCAGTCGCAGGCGGTGGACTGGGCGCACCAGGTCGCGAAGGGCCTCTCGGCCGCGCACTCGAAGGGCGTCGTCCATCGCGACCTCAAGCCCGAGAACGTGTTCGTCACGAAGGACGGGCACGTCAAGATCCTCGACTTCGGTCTGGCGAAGCGTACGGAACAGCTCGACGAGCAGACCAACGCGCCGACGTCCGGCCACACGGCCCCGGGGGTCGTCATGGGCACGGTCGGCTACATGTCGCCCGAGCAGGTGCGCGGGCTGCCGGTCGACCACCGCTCGGACATCTTCTCCTTCGGGGCGATCCTGTACGAGCTGCTCTCGGGCCGGAAGGCGTTCAAGAAGGACACGCCGGGGGACACGATGGCGGCGATCATCCGGGACGAGCCG
>Ga0068858_100001123_pt1 | contig 27687 bp, 27 predicted proteins | sample KBSSwiS12_FD_66589 | JGI IMG/M metagenome (GOLD analysis project Ga0068858, IMG submission 66589) | Switchgrass rhizosphere microbial communities from Kellogg Biological Station, Michigan, USA - KBS Switchgrass S1-2 | ecosystem: Host-associated > Plants > Roots > Rhizosphere > Soil ... | reverse complement strand
GGCGCATCGGGGCAACTCAAAGGCGGACGCCATATCTCCGTTCCCTCGAAGACCGTGCCCACCGGCAATCTCCTGCTGAGCATTTTGGATCTCTACGGAATCCATCAGGACAGCATCGGCGACAGCACCGGAAGGATGCCGGGCCTAGCATGAAATTCGCCGCCGCCATCTGCGTGATAACACTGTGCGCCTCCGCGTACACCGCGAGCCCAGTCGCCGACGCCGCCATGAAGGGCGACAAGGCAGCTGTGAAGACTCTGCTCCAACAAAAAGCCGACGTGAATACGCCTCAGCCCGACGGAGCCACCGCGCTGCAGTGGGCGGCGTATCGTAACGACCTGGAACTCGCCGACCTGCTGCTCAGCGCCGGAGCCAACGTTAAAGTCGCCAATCACGACGGCGCGACTCCTTTGTCGCTAGCTTGCGAGAGCGGCAGCGCGCCTATGATCGACAAGATCCTCAACGCCGGTGCCGACGTGAACGAGAAGGGTCCGCATGGCGAGACGCCGCTGATGATGGCCTCGCGCAACGGCAACGTCGAAGCGATGAAAGTTCTTCTCGATCATCGCGCCGACGTGAGCGCCAAGGAGTCTTTGCGTGGCACTACCGCGCTGATGTGGGCCTCTGAACAATCGCACGCCGCCGCGGCAAAGTTATTGATCGCTCGTGGAGCCGACGTGAACGCCGCCTCCGCCCCCGAAGTCCGCCCCCGCGGCGCTTACCTGGCCCCGTCCGCCGCAGCTCGTTTCGCCAACGGCGATACCTTCGAGAGACGTCGTCCGGTAGCCCCCCCGCGTGCCGTCACCAGCGGTGACGATGTCGCAGACGCCGCGGCGTTCTTCGGCAATCGCAATCAGGTTAAGGACGGTGGCGGCATCACACCCTTGGTCCTCGCCGCTCGCGAAGGCGATCTCGACACAGTGAAAGCGTTAGTCGAAGCCGGCGCCAACGTAAATCAGACCACCAACTACGGCTGGACCGCGCTGCTCACCGCCACCCAAAACAAGAACTACAAAATCGGCAAGTACCTGCTCGACCATGGAGCCGATCCTAACCTGGCCAACCACGGCGGCTGGCGTCCCCTCTATCTCGCCACCGACAATCGCAACATCGAAGGCGGCGACTACCCGGTGCGCCCCGCCGACATGGATCACTTGGAATACATCCGGCTCCTGCTCGATAAAGGGGCCGACGTGAACGCGCGCGTGTGCGGCGTGAAATCGACGCCCACGGTTTGCAGCGGAGACAGCACCGAGACCCGCACCATCTTCACGAATCAATGGCTCTACGAAGACGGCGCGACAGCATTCGTGCGCGCCGCACAATCCGGCGACGTCGTGCTGATGAAACTGCTTTTGTCCCGCGGCGCCGATCCCAAAATCCCCACCGCGCATAACGTGACCGCGCTCGCCACCGCATCCGGAATCGGCTGGGTGGAAGGCATCACTTTCGAATGGTCGGAGGCGGAAAACATGGAAGCCGTCAAGCTGTGCCTCGACCTGGGAATCGACGTCAACGCCGTCGATTCCGACGGACGCACCGCCTTACACGGCGCCGCCCACAAGGGGCGAGTCCCTGTGCTGCAAGCCCTGGTCGATCACGGCGCCAAACTGGACGCCCATGATTACGGCAGCCGCGACACCACGAATCCGAATCAAAAGAAGTACGGTTACACCTGGCAACCCGTTGAATACGCGGACGGCGTCGTGCGCGTCGGCGTGCAATCCTCCATCGCGCATCCCGAAGCCGCCGCGCTGCTTCGTAAGCTGATGAAGGACCGCGGGCTGAAAGTTCCCCCGGTGGCCAACACAACAATCTGTATAGTCGATGTCTGCAAAGGAGAAGATTCACCATCACAATGAGTACCGCCTCACGCCTCCACCACAACGCCTATGTGACTCGCGATCTGGAAGCCACGCGTCACTTCTATGAAGACCTGCTGGGTCTCCCGCTAGTGGCAACCTGGTGCGAATCTGACCAGCTATTCGGCGCGGAGCGAGTCTATTGCCACTGCTTCTTCGGCTTGGCTGACGACAGCGCGCTGGCCTTCTTTCAATTCGCGAAGCCGGAAGACCAGCAGCTCTTCGGGCCCAAGATGCCCGAATCGCCGTTCCATCACATCGCTCTCAATTGCGATGGCAAAACTCAAGACCAAGTCCGTCAGCGTCTGGAAGCCGCAGGGTACAAGGAACCGGCTTTCTACGTGCTCGAGCACGGCTACTGCAAATCTTTGTATGCGACCGACCCCAACGGCATGATCGTCGAACTCACTGTGGACGAGCCTAGTGCGGCGGAAAAAGCCGGTCTACGCCGCGCCAACGCACACGCCGAACTCAAGCGCTGGCTCGCCGGCGACCACACCTCGAACAACACTTACCGCTGAGATTGGCTCGTCGCCAGCTTACGCATGGTGACCTGATACTCGGGATACATGGTTTCCGCCCCGCCCAATACGGCTTCGCGCGGCAGATGGTACTTGTCAGCGAACTCGTAGACGAACGGATTCTCGCCGGGCAGATAATGCGGCACCGCGCCGCGCTCACGATTCGCAATCTCGACCACGGACTGGCACGGATACAGCCAGTTCTGCCCTTCTTGCGTGATGTGCCGGAAAGTTTGTGTGCGAATGAAGGGCTCCGTGAGATATACCGGATCGGTAATCGCGCTCATGTGCATCATGTATTCGCCGTGACGAACAAAGTGTTCCACCAGCGTGGCCTCATCGCTCACCGGCAATCCGTTGCGCCGCAAATCGCCTTTCTTCATATGCGTGGTGTAGACCGTGAGAGTGTTGCCTTCCCATTTGCCCGTGGAAAATCCCATCCAGGTGTGCGCCGCGCCCGCAGGAGGATGCGGACGCCCATCCATCCAGATAGTGCGGTTTTGTTCGTAAGTGCTGATGTACTGGCGAATCGCGATCACCCGTTGCGACTGCTGGTCCTTCTCTTCCCAGATCCGCACATTGAGCGGTCCACCGTAAATGTAGGAGACGACGTGAACGTCGCATTGATGTTCGGGTACAGTCAAACGCGAAGGGCTCCAGGCCAAGCCCCAAGCGCGCGCTCCGTCGGTGATGGGAACTCCGAGATAATCGGCAAGCGTCGGATTGCCAACGTTTTCCTCGTGCGGCGCGGGAGCCCACTGACCAGTGAGGTCGACCCCCGGCGAAGCGCTGAACGAACCCGCCGTCTGGCCGAAAGCCGCAGCGGAAAGCAGCAAGATCGCGGCGAGTTTCATGAAGCCTATCGCGCCGCCCTGACGCCCGCGAGCACGTCGTCGACAATCGCTTTAAACTCCCCGTCGTTGACCAACCCGCGCTTCTCGATGCCCAGATCCTTGACGCGCTTCAGCATCTCCCCGATCGCCGCGTCGTCCGCATCCGTCACGCCCAGTTTTTCCAGATTGTACGTGATGGACGCCTTCCCGCTCTTCTTGCCCAGCACCACTTCGCCCTGGCGTCCGGTGAGCGCCGGATGCGTGCCGAACATGGCCAGCGGTTCCTTCACCACCAGATCCACGCCGATGCCCGATTCGCGCGTAAAGTTGCGGTCGCCTAAAATCGGCTTGTTCGCTGCAATGGGGAAATTGCTGATGCGGCTCACCAGCGCGCCCAACTCCGGCAGCTTGTCGAGCTTGTACTGGGTCTCGTAGCCGTAGAGCACATGCAGCGCCACCATCAACTCCTCGAGCGCCGCGTTGCCCGTCCGCTCGCCGAGCCCGTTGGCGCAGCTATGCACCACCTCCGCGCCCGCCTCGATGCCTGCGAGTTCCGTCGCGACCGCCATGCCGAAATCGTTATGCGTATGCACTTCCACGGGCAGCTTGGTCAAGGACTTCACCAGGCGGACTAAATATTTAATAGCATCCGGCAACGCACAGCCCATGGTGTCCACGACGCCGATCGAATCCGGAGGCGCGTCCAGCATCAGCCGCGTGAATAAATTTCGTAGATCTTCCTCACGTGCCCGTGTCGTGTCGTAAGGAAAGTAGCAAACATACAATCCGCGCTTCTTCGCGTAGTTGATCACGTCCACGCTCTTGCGCAGCACGTCTTCCCAAGTCCACTTGAACTGATACTTCAGCTTGGGATAACCAATCGGGATTTCGACAATCACCCCGTGCGCCCCACATTCGAGCGCCTTATCGATATCCCCCGTCATGGCGCGCGCAAACGTGAAGATCTGCGACTTCAACCCCATTATCGAGATTGCCTTGATGGCCTCGAAGTCCTGGTCCGACACCGCCGGCATCCCGGCTTCGATGCGTTCGACTCCCACTTCGTCCAGCTTCTCGGCAATCGCGATCTTATCGGCGACGCTGAAGACCACGCCCGGCGTCTGTTCCCCATCGCGCAGCGTAGCGTCATGAATGCTCACGCGCGCCGGCAGTTCGCGATTACTCAAGACTTCAGGAACGAAGTTATAAGGACTGATCCACCACTGATTCTCTCGAAGGTACTTTTCGCTCATAACCTATTATTTCTTATCGTCCGGGGCGTCCGGCGTAGCCGAACCCAGGAACAGCGTCTTGCCGTCCGGCAGCGTTACGTCGCGGCCATTGGCGCGCAACGACCCGTCTTTCGATTGATACCCGTCCACGACAATTTCGGTTCCCGGCTTCAGCGAATCCTTCGTGAACCCACGCCGCAGCAGTGTATTCGGAGTGCCGGCTTCCACCATCCACTCATCCACCGTGCCGTCGGATTTTTTCACATCCACGTGGATCCAGGCATGCGGGTTGATCCACTCCATCTTGGTCACCGTGCCGCGCAACTTCACCGGCTTCTTTGCGTCAAACTCCGCGGCAAACGCGTGATGCGCCCAGACCGGAGCCCCCGCCAGCATCGTCAGCACGATCACAGCAGTAATGGATTTCATTTCGCTTCCCCTCTCTTTTCGCGGGCCCGAGCTCCCGTCAGGAAGTGGACCATATCGTAATTATCTTCGTGGCACGCATACTCGTACATCTGTTCGCCGGGATCGATCCGGTTCCACGGGATCCGCGCTGTCCACGGCCGCGTCCAGGTTTTCGGATCCTCCACCGTGAACTCATAGTTGAGTGTAGTCGCATCCACGCGGGTAAAGCGTTCCGTGATTTTGTAGGTGTCCGGGTTCGCCTCCATGAAAACCACGCCGTCATCCGGACGGAAGTTTGTAGTCTCGACGATCAGCGTGTCGCCCTCCCAATGCCCCCGCGAATCGCCCAGCCATTGCTTCAGATTCTTGCTCAGGTGCGGACGCCCGTCGAGCGGAATCACGCGCGCGCTATGGATCATCTCCGGCCCGATCACCACATATCCCGGTGATTGAAAAATATGAAAGTCGTTGTTGTAAATCGTCGGCAAGTAGGGCGGCGAATCGGTACGGATGACGCAGCGCACCGGCAGCGTGAAGTCTCTGTAATTCTCCGGCAGCCCGGCATTGAAGCGAGTATTCGCAGCCGCCCGCGCCGCTTTCCGCTGCTCCCTCTCCGGCGACAACGGCACCAGCGGCGGAATCCGTCCGTTGGGCGGGTCCACAATCAGCGACGTGCGATGGTCGGCCGTAATCTTCAGCCGCCGTGAATCCATCCAGTGGTCGTTATAAGCGCGGTTGACGTCCACTTCAGCCCCGCCGTCGCGCCGGTCGCGAGTCAAATCGTTTGCCAATTGCGCCCGGAATTCGGCAGCTTCGTCATCGTTCAAGACGTCTTTCTCAGCTAAGCCAGTGGGTCGCTGTAGCGGCGTGCTAGTGGCATCGTTCCAGACACCTTGTAAGTCCGGATCTCCCCACGGCGTGCGAAATGTCGCCTGGTTTTTCGCAGACGCCGCCTTCGCGGACACCTTCTTCGGAGCCGCCGTTTGCGCCGCCAGTGGCAAAACCACCGCCGCCAAAATGATCAAGGATCGCTGCATCATCTGACGCCTCCTTTGCTGAAACGCCCGAACAACATCTCTTCCGTAAACGGCACGCACTTGAACTCCAAAAGTTGCACGTTCCTCTCCATGCGCCGGTACAACGGAAAACTGATCTTCCACGGCCGCGTGTACACGTTCTTGTCCTCGATGGTCGCCTCGTACATAAGATGATACGGACTCACCGGCGTATACCGCTCCACCACGTGCAAATCCTCGCTGTGATAATCCCCGGCGCGGTCAAACCAGGTCTCCTCGCGGAACCCGGTGACGTCCACCACCAATGTGTCGCCCTCCCAGCGCCCGCGTGACCACCCCATCCACGACGGCGTGGGTGCCTCGCCCTTCCAGTCCATGCGAATCGTCCGCGTGGCGCTGGCAAATTCATACGCTATTAATATGTACGGGCTGGATCCCTGTACGATGCGAAACGGAAACGGCATATAAGTCGCCCGCGGCACGCCCGGCATGTAACATTTCAGTTCCGGATCGCCCGTCTCGTGCCACTTCTTATCGCTGCTCACATCCACCGTCATCCGCTTTTCGAAGTTTTGCTTCTTCTTCCCCAGTGCTTCCGGTTTGTAGGGGATATCACCACCCTCGACGACGCTCTGCCCCGCCGGCCCCGCCCCGAAAGCGCCCATCACCTCCGGATGCGGACCTGCTTGCGCTTCATGATCCTGCAGATCCCAATCGGCAGTGACGAACGCCTGCCAAATGCCGTTGAGATCCGGATGACCATCCGCCATGCGCGGCGCCTTGTACGCTGGAAATGGTTGCGCTGCGGCCGGGATCACGGCCATTCCGGCTGCGGCCATCACTATCTGTAACCAAGTAAGACGGAACCAGTAGTTTCGCATGGAGGCAATCCGGAAATCAGTATACACCCGCCCGCATCGTGCCGAAACGGTCCGCCCTATCCCATGCAGAAATGATTTCCAAAAATCAAAAGATAGGAGTATTCTAATTACGCAGCCCAGAGATTCACGGTAACTTACACCTGCCCTGAATCCCCGGCAAGTCGTTCCCGAGTTGCAGAAAGTGAACGCGATGGTGCGTGAGCAGTTTATGCGCCCTTGCAGCCAACTCCCGGCGTGGGCAGTAGGCTTCGGAGAAGTCCATTCTCCCCCGCGCATTCACCAAGTCCATATTCATCAAAGATTGTTCGATTGTGCCGTAACCTATCACGGGAAAAAGAATCTGTATAGGTGTGATCCGCATCGGCCGATCTGTGGTTGTCGCAGGGTAGCGGAGTCTTCGTGATGAAACCAGACGTAATTCGTTTCGATCAGAGCGTCTGCTCCAGACTGGATCTGGCTCTCTCGCGGGAATGGTTGGAAACCAACGGCCTCGGCGGCTTCGCTTCGTCGACGCTGATCGGCCTGAACACGCGCCGCTATCACGGGTTGCTGACGGCCTCCACCACGCCCCCCACCGGCCGCGTCCTGCTGCTGTCGAAGCTGGAGGAAACCATTGTTATCGACGGTGAGCGTTATGATCTGGCGTCCAACCAGTATCGCGGCGCCGTTCATCCCCAGGGCTATCAGTACTTAAAGGAATTCCGCCTGGATCCCTTCCCGGTATTCATCTATCGCGTGGCAGGTCTCGAAATCGAGAAGCGAGTCTTCATGGTCCACGGGGAAAATACCACGGTCACCGAATATGAGCTGCGCTCGATCGATGGTTCCGCGAAGGTAAAATGTGAGCTTGAGCTTCGCCCCCTGATCGCCTTCCGCGACTATCACAGCACCACGCACAAGAATGATGCGCTGAATCCTGCCCTCGATACCCAGGATGGATTGGTCAGCATCAGCGCCTATTCCGGTCTCCCGCCTCTGTACTTTGCCCACAACGCGCAGGAACTCGTAACCGACGGCCGCTGGTACATGAATTTCGAATATCGCATCGAGCGCGAGCGGGGCCTTGATTTCGAGGAAGACTTGTACCAGCCGTTCACACTGCGCTTCCAACTGAACCGCCGCACCGCTGCCGCCGTGATCGCTTCCACCCAGCCCCATGACGTCAAGTCGGCCTCCGTGCTGCGCGAAGCAGAACGCCGCCGTCGCGAAGCAGTTGTCTCCGCCGCGCCCGTCGACCAGCCGCTGGTCAGGACGCTAGTGGCCGCCGCCGATCAGTACATCGTGCAACGCGGATCGTTCAAATCCATCGTGGCCGGCTATCACTGGTTCACCGATTGGGGCCGTGACACCATGGTGGCGCTGCCCGGCCTGACGCTGGTCACCGGGCGCTTTGACATCGCCCGTCAGATCCTCGAAGCCTACGCTGAATGCGTGGATCAGGGCCTCCTCCCCAATCGTTTCCCCGACGCCGGCGAGACGCCCGAATACAACACCGCCGACGCCACGTTGTGGTTTTTCGAAGCCATCCGCGCGTATCTCCACTACAGTGGCGACGAAAAGTTCGTGCGCCAGCAACTCTACCCCACACTGAAGGACATTATCGATTGGCACGTGCGCGGCACCCGCTACGGCATTCATGTCGATGCCGACGGCCTGCTCGCCTGCGGCGAGCCCGGGGTTCAATTGACTTGGATGGACGCGAAAGTCGGCGACTACGTAGTCACACCCCGCACCGGCAAGCCCGTCGAGATCCAAGCCCTGTGGTACAACGCCCTATGCATCATGCAAGAGTTTGCCCGCCGCTTCGGTGACCCGTCCGCCGAGACTCTGTTCGCCGGCCTCGCGGCCGAAGTTCTGGAAACCTTCAACCAGCGTTTTTGGAACGAGTCGACCGATTGCCTCTACGACGTCGTTGAAAACGGCCACGCTGACGGTTCCCTGCGCCCTAACCAGATCTTCGCCGTCAGTCTTCCGCACAGCATGCTCTCGCTTGAAAGAGCGCGCAGCGTGGTGCAAACCGTGCAGACCGAATTATGGACACCCCTGGGTCTGCGCACCCTTTCCCGTCATGACCCGCGTTATCGCGCGCGCTATGAAGGCGGCGTCACTGAGCGCGATACCGCCTATCACCTGGGCACTGTGTGGCCGTGGCTGATGGGCCCGTTCATCACGGCGTATTTGAAAGTGAATCAGCGCAGCGAAGCCGCGCGCCAGAAGGCCGAAACCTGGCTGACCGCGTTCTACGAGCACGTGACCACCACGGGCCTCGGTCACATCTGCGAAATCGCGGACGCCGAGTATCCCTACACCCCGCGCGGTTGCATCGCCCAAGCCTGGAGCGCCGCCGAAATCCTGCGCACCGCCGTAGAAGACGTGTACGGTACGGCCGCCATCAGTAAGCGCCGTCCCACAAAAGCAGTGGCCACCCCCGCGTTAGCGAAGGCAGCCAAGCCGTAGGTCCCTACAATCCCGCCTTCACCGGATGAAGCACCAGCTTCTGAATCCGCCAGTTGAGCAGCTCCGCCACCCACAACTCATTCTCCGATGGGCAAGCGATCTCGTGAATCCATCCAAACTGTTTCATCTGCCGACCCGCCTTACCCAGCACGCCCACCAGCTTCCCATCCAGCGTCAACTTGTAAATCCGCCCCGGAAAAGCGTCTGAAGTGTAAATGTACTGCGTCGGCCCAGGCGAAATGCAAACCGTCCACGGAGCCCCCGCCGATTGCGTAGCGTTGGTAGTCGGCGTTGGCATGTTCCCCATCCACGGCTTAGCATCGGCCGGCACCGGAGCATCCAGCGTAATCTGCCGCAAAAATTTTCCGTCCGGATCGAAAACCTGAATGCGCTTATTCCCGCGATCCGCCACGTAAATGTTCCCCGCCGCGTCATTAGCGATCCCATGCGGCGTATTGAACTGTCCCGGCCCCGTGCCCGGCGTGCCCCACGACTTTACCCAATCGCCGTTCTTGTCGTACTTCGCCACCCGCGAATTGATGTAGCCGTCGCTGATGAAGATGTTGCCTTGCGTATCCCAAGCCACGTCGGTAGGCTGGCGGAACTGCCCGTCGATCGCCGGCAGTGGCGGATTCGGATGCTTCCACGGTTCCGAATTTTCATCCGACGCTTCCTTCTTGCGCCCGAACACCATGGTCACGCGCCCCTCCGGATTGAAGCGAATGATCATGTCCGTGCCCTTATCGACGGCCCATATGTTGTCGTCTTTGTCCACGCGAACATCATGCGCGAAGGACCACGCGTACAACCCCTTCCCGATCTCGCGGATGAACCTGCCGTCGGGTCCGAACTCCAACAGTTGCGACGCCGTCGCGCCGTAAGCCGGTCCCACGGTGTTGCCGCGGTTGTAAATGAAAACGTGTTTTTTCGAGTTCAACGCGATCCCCGAAACCTCGCCGAAATACATATCCGGCGGCAGCTTCAGCACATTCGGAACCGAGTCAAACGGAATCTCAGGCACATCCGCGGCCCACGCCGCCGAGCTCAGACATCCCAGCGCAATCAGAGCAAATGGTTTCAAAGTAGCCTCCTTAATCCCAACAGGTACGATACCAAATATCACGTCCGGTTGATGTCCGCAGTCTCGAGTATCGATTTCGGCGCACCCTGCTTCGCCACTTTCAGCATCGCCCGTCCTATCTGCTCCGTAGTCGTCACGTATTGCGGAAACAGCTTGTACAGCAGCGGAAGCAGCGGACCCAACACCGTGTAGGTCGCCTGGACAAATCCGGTCTTTGACCTCACGCCATGCAGCGGCACAATTCCGCCCGGCCGGAACATATAAGCCGCCTTGAACGGCAGTCGCAACAAATCGTTCTCCGTCTTCCCCTTCACCCGCGCCCACATACTGCGCCCGCGCTCCGAGCTATCCGTGCCCAACCCCGAAACGTAAATGAACGTAATCGCTGGGTTGAGCCTAGCCAGCAGCCGCGCCGCCGCCAGCGTGATGTCGTAAGTGACGCGCCGGTAGTCCGCTTCCTTCATGCCTGCCGAGGAAACCCCCAGGCAAAAGAAACAAGCGTCATTACCCGATAGCTCGCTCTCTAACCCGGAGAAATCGAAAAAATCTCTGTGGACTAGCTCGCGAAGCTTCGGGTCACCCTTCCCGGTCGGCGCCCGCACAATAGAAAGCACCCTTGCCACGTCCGGATCGAGCAGGCATTCGCGCAGGACCCCTTGCCCTACCATCCCGCTCGCTCCAAACAGCAAAATGTTCATCGCGACGGCAGCTCTCGCCGGTCCGGCGCCACCCACCGCCCACGCGCCTCTTGCCCCGCCAGCACTTCCGGAGTCCAAAACCGATACAGCAGCCCACCGCTCAACCGCGCTTCGTTCTCCCGCAAGAACTCATCGAAGCTGTGCTCACGATGAGTCGCCAGCAACCGCACCCAAGCCGTCGTGATGGTTTCGTGATACAGATGAACCGCGCCATGGTGCGCCGCGAAATTCTGAATCCCCGCGCGGACATTGGCTAACGCAGTTTCGACCGGCTCGCGGTGCAGATGCAGCCACGCCAGACGCAAATGATCCGCATGATGAAACTCGGAATTCAGCAGCCGGCAGGAGTGGAACGCCTCCAGAAACTCCTCGTCACTCAGCTGAGCCGAGGCAAGAACAAGCGGCATAGTTAAATTATGACAAACGCTCTCATTTTGATATCATGGGCGGCGGAAATAGAGGAGTGTCCAGCATGAATCCCAGAAACCGTCTGACCGCGCTGTCGGTATTTGTATTCGCTTGCGTAACGTCCATCCCCGCCGCCGCGCAGTCGCTCGACTACGATACCTTCAAGACTCAGGTCGAACCCATCTTTTTGAAGAAGCGTCCCACCCACGCCCGCTGCGTAGTATGCCACGCCGCGTCGAACAACGCCTTCCGCCTGCAGCCCCTCGACAAGGGCGCCACTTCCTGGACCGAAGAACAGTCCCGCAAGAACTTCGAGACCGTTTCGCGCCTGGTGAAGCCCGGCGACCCCGACTCGAGCCACTTCCTCAAACAGCCCCTGGCGCACGAAGCCGGCGGCGAAGAATTCCACTCCGGCGGACGCCAGTTCCCCAATAAGAACGATCCCGATTGGCAGACCATCGCGAATTGGGTCCGCTCCGCGAAGTGACGTCCGGCTCCGTCCTCTCGAAGGACGGCACCACCATCGGCTACATCCGTCTAGGCGAAGGACCGCCTCTAGTCATGGTGCACGGAAGCCTTGGCGTCGCGGAAGTGTGGTTAACCGTTGCCAATCTGCTGGCCGACAGCTTTACCTGTTACCTGATGGATCGCCGCGGCCGCGCCCGCAGCGGTGACGCTCCGGACTATTCCATCGAGCGCGAATACCAAGACGTCGCTGCCGTCGTTGCCGCCGCCGGAGCCAAGCCCCACCTCATCGGCCACTCCTACGGAGCCGTCTGTGCCCTCGGCGCAGCCATCGAGACACCTGTCGATAAATTGATCCTCTACGAACCCCCAGCCGGCGTACTCTTCGGTCCCGAAGTCGAAGAGTACCGCCAGGCGATCGCCGCCGGCGATCCCGAGAAAGCGCTGGAGATCGGAATCACGAAGATCGTAGGCGTCCCGCAAAGTCAGTTCGAAGCCATGCGCACTAATCCCATGTTCCCGATGTTCAAAGCGCTCGCCCCGGGCTGGGTCCGCGAAATGCAACAGATCGAGAAGCTCGGAACCAGTCTCGATCGTTATCGTGCGATCGAGTCACCAGTGCTCATGCTGTTGGGAACCGAAACCTCGGAAAGTCTGAAAAACTCCACCGCCGCGCTTGGCCGCGTATTAAAGAACACACGCCTATCCCAGTTAGCCGGCGAAGGTCACGGAGCGTTGCGGAGCGCGCCCGCGTTAGTAGCCGAACGCGTCCGCGAGTTTCTAGCTTAGGGGACGATCACGGTGCCGTTGCGCTTCGGCACTTCACCCACCGGGATGTGGCCCACTTCCTTCATGGTCTTCATGTCCACGGCCGAAACGTAATTCGCCCCCGCGTTGGCAATGTAGATCGTCTTGCTATCGGGAGTAAACGTCAACCAATCCGGCGTAGAAGCCGTGTGCACGTAGCCCAGCAATTTCAGGTCCGGCATGGAATACGCAAACACACCCGCCGCCTGCGAGCTGTTCACCCATAGCGTCTTGCCGTCCGGCGCCACGCCGATCCCGTGGGAAGGAGCCGCGCTATGCGTCTCACCGCGCACCGGCTCGCTAGGCAGCATCACGCGCTGAATCTCTTTGTGAGTATTCACATCCACCACCGCGAATCCATGCGTGTCGGAGAGCTGCACGAACAGCCGTCCCGTCGAGCCATCCGCGCCCTTTTCAAACGTCATGCAGCGCACGCCCTTGTCCATCATCAAGGTCCACAGCGGCTCCAGCGTCAGCTCGTCAATCACATTGATGGACTTGCCCGTAACCGATCCCGCCACCACAATCTTCCCGTCCGGCGAAACGTAAGTGTTGTGCCCCGCGCCCTTGATTGGAATGGTCTTGATGTTCTTCATCGCCACCGTGTCGATCACATCCACCGCCCCCGGCGCCTGCGCAATCGCCACGAACAACCGCTTCCCGTCCTTGGATGTCGAGATGTTATTCGGATGCCCGCTCAGCGGCACCTTGCCAAGCAGCTTGCCGGTCTTGGTGTCGGTGAACCAAACCGTGTTCTCGGCCTCGCAAGTAATGTAAGCCCGCGTCCCATCCGGTGAGAAGGAGACGCCATGCGGCACCTCAATATCTTTGATCTGCATCACCACTTTATTGGTAGTGGGATCAATGATATCCACCACATCCCCAGCGCTATTGGTCTGGTAAATGCGCACCGACCCTGCCGACACATTCAGTGCCAATACCGGCAACGCCAACAAAAATATCGCGGAACGTTTCATCAAAAACCTCCTGAGGGCAACGTTTGAAGTGTATCGAGCAGAGGCATCCTACGTCAATCCTGGTGCTACCGTAGAGCTATCGGGAATGAGGCTCCTATGCTGCCCATGCTCTTCCATCAGTGGGTTCCTGCTACGCTGCGCGGCGGACGAACCGGATACGCGCTGTTGGCGGAGCTGGATCGCCAACTGCATCTCTGCCACCGTCCCGTAGCTGCGATCGACACCCTCGACAACTTTAAGATGGACTTGTACCGCCGCCTGGCTACCCGTTTCCCGGTTCCGGTAGCGCAGGCGCTCACGCTCAAGACCCTCAATGTTCATCTAGCCAAATATCATTACGAAGCCCGCAGTGTCTCGCTGTTGTCGCGCCCCGTTGGGATTGTCGCTGACCCGTCCAATATGTGTCAGTTGGCATGTCCGGGCTGCGTTCACTCGGAACACTCCGAAACCTTCAAGCTGTTCGATTGGCCCAAAGGCACGCTCACGCAAGACTGCTTTTCGCAGCTGCTCCAGCTCCATGGTGCCCATGCCATCGGCGTCTACTTCTGCAATTACGGCGAGCCGCTGCTCAACTTGAATACGCCGAAGCTCATCCGCCTGGCCAAGGAGTATCTGCTCGGAACGGCGCTCTCCACCAGTCTTTCGGTGGTTCGCTTCGACGCCGAGGCTTACGTCGAATCCGGCCTCGACTTCATGGTGGCGTCGATCGACGGCGCGACGCAGCCGGTGTATCAGCAATTCCGCCGCAACGGCAGCCTGGAACTCGTGTTTGGCAATCTTCGCAAGCTGGCCGACGCCAAACGTAAGCTGCGGAAAAGAACGCCGGTGGTGTCGTGGAACTTTCTGGCGTTTGAGCATAATAAGCACGAGATTCCCCTGGCCCAGCGCACGGCGCGTGAACTCGGCGTCGATCAATTCCGCGTGGTGCTCCCCTGGGGTGTGGATTGGGACGATCCGGAAATTCGTCCGGCCTCCATAAAAGCGGGAGTGCGGCGCCTGAATTGGCTGTCTGCGACCAACTTGCCGCAGAATTGGAATCCCTTTCCGGAAAGCCTGGAGGCCGAGACCATTCGGCGAGCTTTTGAGAACCCGTGGGACCGCCGCTTGCTTCGCGAAGAGACTCCCAGCAAAGGCCACACCTGCAAATGGCTGTACAACAATATCGTGATGGATGCGACCGGTAGGATCATGCCCTGCTGCGGCGCTCCCAGTCCGGACACCAACCTGGTATTCACGAAGATCACTGCTGGCGAAGACACTTACAATTCGCAAATGCACCAGGAAGCCAGGCGTTCGTTTTCAACGCCCACTCCCGTTACCGCTAGCAGCCCTTTTTGCGCCAAGTGCCCCTGGGATCACGACGTGGTGAATATCGGCGGCCCCGAGATCCGGCGCTATTTCCGCGCAGCCGACGCTGCGTTCTTCGATCGTAGGAGTTTGCGTCTTCTGTCGGACTGGTAGTGGTTAGGCTCTCGCCGCCCACTTCGTCGAAACTTTACGGATGCGCTCCACCGCCTCGGTGATGTTCTCCAGCGAATTGGCGTAGCTGAAACGCAGATACCCGCGCCCCTCGGCGCCGAAGCACTGCCCGTCGAGACACGCGACGCCGCCCTCGTACAGAAGGTGGTCGGCCAGTTCCTTGGAACCCATGCCCGTACCTTCCACGTTCGGGAACACGTAAAACGCCCCCGCCGGCACCGGGCAGCGGAACCCCGGAATCGTATTCAACCCTTTGACGACCGCATCCCGCCGCCGCTTGAACTCCGCCACCATCGCGTCCACGGCATCCTGCGGACCTTCCAGCGCCTCAATCCCCGCGCGCTGCGTAAAACTCGCCGTGCAGGAATTGGAATTCACCATCAGCTTCACCACCGCATCCGCCAGCCATTCCGGCATCACGCCGTAACCCAACCGCCAGCCCGTCATCGAATAGGTTTTGGAGAACCCGTCCAAGATGACAGTCTTATCCAGCATCCCATCGGCGCTCGCGATCGAACTGGGTTCGCCGTCATAGATGATGCGTGAGTAAATCTCATCGCTCAGCACCATGATGTCGCGCTCACGCAGCATCGCGGCGATCTGTTGAATATCACCCGCCGGAATAATGCCGCCCGTCGGATTGTGCGGCGAATTCAGGATCACCAGCTTGGTGCGGTCCGTCAGCCGGTCTTTCAGCTCATTGATGTCCAGCGAAAACCCACGGCTCTCGCGCAGCGGAATCGGCACCGGCTTCGCACCCTGAAAACGAATCATTGACTCGTAGATGGGAAACCCAGGGTCGGGATAAATCGCCTCATCGCCCTCTTCCAGCAGCGCGATGATCACGAAATACATGATCGGCTTGCCGCCCGGCACCACGCACACGTTCTGCGGACCAACTTTGATTCCGCGTGTCCGCGAAACGTAACTCGCAATCGACTGCCGCAGTTCCGGCAGCCCCTGCGTAGGGCCGTACTTGGTCCAGCCCTCGTCGAGCGCCTTCTTGCCCGCCTCGATCACATTGCGTGGCGTAGGGAAATCGGGCTCGCCGATCTCAAGATGAATAACGCTCTTGCCTTTGGCTTCGAGCGCGCGCGCCTTCACCATCACCTCAAAGGCTGATTCGACCCCAATACGGGCCATCTTCTTCACCAGTTGCATGTGACGATGATACCGCGCGCGCCCGGCGCTAGGCCGTTTAGGACCCGCTTAAAACAAAGCCGTGTCGCGCCGCGTCCAGGACTTGCCCTTTTCCTTCGCGATCTTCTCCACGTCGTTCACGTAAGCGCCCGCCTGCGTCAACACGTGATGCAAATCGTTGCCGACGCTGATGAAGGTGAAGCCCTTGTCCAGGAACTCGCCCACGCGCGACGTGCCGAACAGGAAGATCCCCAGGATCACGTTATTCTTCTTGGCCGCCGCGATCAGTTTGTTAGTGGCCTCGCCCAGTTCCGGCGACGTGTACATGTGCGGGAACTCGTACTTCTCGTACAAGCCCATGGACATGCACAAATCGTTCTGCCCCAGGAACAGCATGTCGAGCCCCGGCACCGCCGCGATCTCGTCGATGTTCTTGATGCAATCCGCAGTCTCCACTTGCAGCGCCTTGATCGTGTTCTCGTTGGCCGCGCCCGCATAGCCCAACAATCCCGCTTTATTCATACTGCGCTGCGGAAAATATACGGAGCGCGTCCCGGCCGTTGGATAGCGCATGCAACTGATCGCCGCCGCCGCTTCTTCGGCCGTGTTGATGTAAGGAACCAGAATGCCGTCAGCGCCCGTATCGAGCGACTGCTGAATGCCAGGACGGTCCTGATAACTGCCCACCCGCACCATCGATTTCGCGCCGCCGCTGGCGATACCCGCGAGCATCGTCGACAAAGTCTCATAACTCATGGGCCCGTGCTGCGAATCGACCAGCAGCCAGTCGTAGCCGCTATGTGCCAATTGCTCCACCACCGTCGGACTGTGCGAGTTCACAAACAGTCCCAGCTTCGGCGTGCCCGCGCGCATTTGCTTCTTAAATTCCGCGCCACTCAATACGTCACTCATTCGTTGGATCTCCTGATGAAAGTTTCCGAGTCTCGTCGCAGTATACAACACTGCACCCGCTCGTCATGCCGCCGGGAGGGCTACTGCGACGGTATGATAAACTCGGAAAGTTTCAATACCCGTCATAAAGCCAGCGTCGTAAAACCAGAAATGACCCTCTACCAAATCTGTCAAGCCCTGCAGGATTCCGATTTCGGCACTTCCATACGCGAATCCATCTGGACCTTCCCCGCGATAGAGACCGTGCACGTCCTGGGATTGGCCGTTTCGGTAGGCATCCTGGTAATGCTCGACCTTCGTTTAGTGGGCGCTGGCATCCGCCACATTCCGGCTGCTGACATCATGCACAAGCTGAAGCGCTGGTATCTGAGCGGCTTCATCGCGATGTTCTTAAGCGGCGTGCTACTGTTCTGGTCTGAGGCGGAAAAGTGCTATCGCAGCCCCACCTTCCGCATCAAATTGATTTTCCTGGCGCTCGCCGGCTTGAACGCTCTGTTTTTCGAAATCAAATACGTGCCCACCATGCGAACCTGGGACACCACCGGCATCACGCCCACTGGAGCCAAGCTGGTAGGCTGGTGCTCGCTGATCTGCTGGCTCGGCGTCATCGGCTTCGGACGCTGGACCGCTTACGGGATGAAGTAATCATATGATTCACGCGTTTCTGCCGTTCTTTCGCTGGGCCGATCACACCGCCGTCGCTGTGTGGATTCGCGATTCTACCTGGATCTTTGCGCTGCTCGAAGTCTTCCACCTCTTCGGCTTGACGCTCTTGCTAGGAACGCTAGTAGTGGTGAACCTGCGCCTGTTCGGCTGGGGCCTTGCCGGCCATCCCTTGTCGGAAGTCGCCTCCGATGCGCTGCCCTTCACCATCTGGGGAATGATCGCGACCATGGCTTCCGGCGCGCTCCTGTTCGTATCGGAGGCCATGAAGTGCTACGCCAGCGCGCCCTTCTTCGTGAAGATGGGTCTGCTAGCCGCCGCGCTTCTGTTCACCTTCACCTTCCACCGCTACCTGACCAAGAAGGACGCGCCGCCCTCCGCCACCACCAAGTTTGCCGCCTGCCTGTGCATCACTCTCTGGTTCGGCGTCGGCCTGGCGGGACGCGCCATCGCATTCTTCTAGGCGAGAGCCGTGAGATATTGGACCGCCTGCTTCACGATCTCCCTGTGCTTCTGTCAGTCCTATCAAGATCCGCAGAATCGTTTCGTCTTCAGCTACCCGCCTGAGTTCGGAGCACCTTCACCGGGCGCAACGATGGCTTTGGCGATCGCGTGGCTGCGATTCGTTTCGACCGCTTCTCCGCGGGTGTGCAGAGCGGAACATTAGTTTTAGGCGGCGAGGCCGTGTTAACTCGCGGATTCCCGCTCCTTGATTTGCAGGCCGCAGGTGGATTGTACGACGCGATTACCCTCGAAATCTTCCCAATGCCCTTGCGCGCGATCATTGTGCGGAGTCTACCGCGCTTGACCCTCAATAATTTCTGTACGGAAATCGCCAGAGCAGCGCACGTGGATCCCCTGGCGCCCGCCTTCGCCTCCCTGAGTGCTTCGCAAAGGCAAGCGCTCCCAAACGTTGACCGGATGGGCAACGGAGCGCCAAACGTTTTACTCTGCGAAGCCGTGGGCGACACCATTCGCTTTCATAAAGAAGCTGCATCTGATGGAGGCGGCGCGCGGCGTGCTCGACCAGATCACCGCACTGGTTCAATCCTGGCGGCCTCGACCAGCCGCCCCATAGGTCATTTACACCTGCGAGAATAATCCAATACCATGTGGCCCCAAACCTACGCCCCTGTCGCCGGTAGTCTGCAACTCTCTGCTCTGGTCGCAGTGATACCTGTTTTTGTCGTGCTGGTGTTGCTGGGAGTGTTCCGCAAGCCCGCATGGGTCGCGGCCATTGCCGGATTCATCGCTTCGGCAATTATCTCAGTGGCTGTTTACAACATGCCCTTTGTGCTCGCCGTCAGCTCGGCCCTCTACGGCGCCGCCAACGGCATGCTGCCCATCGGCTGGATTGTCTTCACCGCGATCCTGCTCTATCGAGTCACTGTCGACACCGGCAAATTCGACATCATCAAGGACTCGCTCGGCAGCGTCACCAGTAATCGCAGCATGCAGGCGCTCTTGATCGCGTTCGCCTTCGGAGCCTTCATCGAAGGCGCCGCCGGTTTCGGCACTCCAGTCGCAATCGCCGCCGCCATGCTAGCCGGCCTGGGCTTCCCACCGTTTTTAGCCGCCAGCATTTGCTTGCTGGCGAACACCGCTCCGGTAGCGTTCGGATCGATTGGCACGCCGCTAGTCATGCTGCAACGCGTGACCAACCTGCCGATGGACGCGCTCTCGGCTGACGTGGGACGCCTCTGCGCTCCGATCTCGCTAATCCTGCCGTCCTATTTAATGCTGGTTATGGGCGGCTGGCCCGGCCTGCGCGCCGCGCTCCCCGCATCCATTGTTTGCGGAGTGGTTTTCGGCGGAGTGCAGTTCTTGGTTTCGAGTTACCTCGGCCCCTACCTCACCGATATTCTGGGCGCGATCTCCGCCATGGGCGCGCTGCTTTTGCTGCTGAAATTCTGGACCCCCGCCGGCGACGAAAAGCGCACCAAATCACGCCACACTCCCGGAGAAATTTTCCTCGCGTGGAGCCCGTATCTCTTGCTGGTAATTTTCGTGCTGCTGTGGGGCAGCGCCACCACCAAGGCGATTCTCGATAAAGCCACCGTGATCATTCCCTGGCCTGGTTTGCACAATCTGATCACCCGCATGCCGCCCATCACGCCGAAGCCCTCGCCCTACGGAGCCCCCTACACGCTGAACCTGCTATCCGCATCCGGCACATCGTGTTTGTTCGCCGTGTTCGCCTCGGCGCTAGTGCTGCGCGTGAGCCCTCCGCGCCTCGCACGCCTGACATGGCTAACCGCGAAACAACTGGCGCTGCCATTACTAACCATTGCCAGCGTTGTAGCGCTAGCGTTCATCATGAACTACTCCGGCCAGACCGCGACCCTAGGCTTGGTAGCCGCGAAAACCGGCGGAGCATTTCCGTTCTTCAGCACGCTGCTAGGATGGCTCGGCGTGTTCCTGACCGGCAGCGACACCTCCGCCAACGCATTGTTCGGAACCTTGCAGGTAGTAACCGCGAATCAGCTGGGCTTGAACCCCGTGCTGATGGCCGCCGCAAACTCCAGCGGCGGCGTACTCGGAAAAATGATCAGCCTGCAGAGCATCGCCGTAGCGGCGGCAGCCACCGGCATGGCGCGCAGCGAAGAATCCAGCCTGCTGCGCTTTACGCTGAAGCACAGCGTCTTCCTAGTGTGCCTAATGGGCTTGCTAGCGATGTTCTACACCTACGTGGTCCCCTCCTGGGTCCGCTAATGGGAATACCCTTTCCTGTCCCCGCCCAACAATCGAGTGAACCCGAATTCTGATGCGGGGACAGGACAGAGTGCCCCATTAGCCCGTCTTAGAGATACTAGAAGCACAGCACTCCCCCATGTCTTTCCTCGATGAACTCCGCAACATCCTAGGCCCCGACGGCCTCATTTCATCCCCCGAGGAGACGCGCACCTATGAGTGCGACGGTTTAACAAATTTCCGCGTGATGCCTCTTGCCGTGGTGCTGCCCACATCCACCGGACAAGTGCAAGCCGTGATCCGCGTCTGTCATCGTGAACGCATTCCATTTGTAGCGCGCGGCTCGGGAACCGGATTGAGCGGCGGCGCGCTTCCTGTAAACAATGGCATCGTCATCAGCCTGGCTCGCATGAACCGGATTCTCGAAGTGGACCTGGACAACCACCGCATCGTGGTCGAACCGGGCGTCATCAACTTGAACGTCACCGCACGCGTGGCGCCTGCCGGTTATTTCTACGCGCCCGATCCCTCTTCGCAATCCGTATGCAGCATCGGCGGCAACGTTGCCGAGAACGCCGGCGGCGCGCATTGCCTGAAGTACGGCTTCACCACCACCCACGTGCTCGCGCTTGAAGTGGTCCTGCCCGACGGAACGCTAGCCCACTTCGGTTCGAAAACGCTCGACGCGCCGGGTTACGATCTGGCCGGCGTCTTCGTCGGCTCCGAAGGCACGCTAGGCGTAGCGACAAAGATCACCCTGCGCATCATGAAGCGCCCCGAGTGCGTGCAGACTCTGCTGGCCGCGTTCAACAGCACCAATGAAGCCGGCGCCGCAGTCAGCGAGATCATCGCGGCAGGCATGCTCCCGGCGGCTATGGAGATGATGGACAACCTGGCGATTCAAGCCGCCGAAGCCGCCGTGCACGCCAACTATCCCAACTGCGGCGGACTCTTGCTCGTTGAAATGGACGGCCCGGTCGCGGAAGTCGACACCTTGATCGCGCAAGTCAGCGCCATCTGCCGCGAAAACGGCGCCACCGAAATCCGCGTCGCCCAGACGGAAGAAGAACGCGCAGTGGTGTGGAAGGGCCGCAAAGCTGCGTTCGCGTCCGTGGGCCGCATCTCACCCAACTACATCGTGCAGGATGGCGTAATCCCGCGCACCGCGCTCCCGAAAATTCTGGACGAGATCGAACGCCTGGGCAAAGCGTCCGGCCTGCGCGTTGCCAATGTATTTCACGCCGGCGATGGCAACTTGCATCCCTTGGTTATGTACGACCGTCGCATCGAAGGCCAAGAGAAGGCCGCCGAAAAACTCTCTGAACGCATCCTCGAACTCTGCATCGAAATGGGCGGCTCCATCACCGGTGAGCACGGCGTAGGCGAAGAGAAGAAACACATGATGGGAAAAATGTTCGCCGAGCCGGACCTAGCAACCATGCAGCGCCTGCGTTGCTCGTTTGATCCGCTCGCGCTCGCGAATCCGACCAAAGTGTTCCCCCGGCCGCGCCTCTGCGGCGAGACTCCCGGCGAGTACAAACCGCACCCACTAGAAATCGCCGGCATCGCGGAGAGATTCTAGACTCGTGCGTATCGTCGAGCCCCATTCAGAAGAAGAAGCCGCCGAGATCCTGCGCTGCGCCAACGAAGACGGCGCCTCCGTGATCCCGCGCGGCGGTGGGACGAAATCGGATTGGGGAAATCCCCCGCGGCGCACCGACGTGATGCTTTCGACTGCGAACCTCAACCGCGTGATCGAGCACGCCTGGGCCGATCTCACAGTCACGGTCGAAGCCGGCTGCACCATCGCGGAACTGCAGCGCACCCTGGCACAACACGGTCAAAGGCTGGCCGTCGATCCCTTGTGGCCCGAGAAAGCCACAGTCGGCGGAGTGCTTTCGACGAATGACACTGGTGTGCTCCGCCTACGCTATGGCGGCCTGCGCGACCTGATCATCGGCGTGACGCTGGCTCTCGCCGACGGCACCCTCGCGCGCAGCGGCGGCAGAGTCGTCAAGAACGTCGCCGGATATGATTTATCGAAACTGGTGACCGGCGCTTTCGGAACCCTGGGCGTCATCACCAGCGCCACCTTCCGCCTGCACCCTCTGCCCAAACACACCCACACCGTAACCGCCGCCGTGCCGGATTTGGGCGCGATGCAACAATTACTCGACAAGATTCTGGATGCGCAACTGGTCCCCGCAGCGGTCCAGGTGCGCGTAGGCGCGGGAGCCCCGCAGATCGACGTGCTCTTCGAGGGAACCGAAGAAGGCATCTACGCGCAAGTAGATCGTCTGCGCGAAATGACTCCGCTTACCGAAAATGACGCCGAAGTATTCCAGCGCCTCGATGCCAGCGCGAAAATCAGCGTACTGCCCGCACGGATCGCCGAGACCATCGAAGGCGTGGACGGCTACGCGGTGGTCGAAGCCACCGGCATCGGCTGGGTGCAATCGCCTCACCTGACGCAAATGCGCGAGAAAATAGAGAGTATGGGTGGCTCACTCCTTCTGATGCGGCCTTATAAATCGCTGGATGCATGGGGCAACACCGCGGGCGGCGACGCGCTCCCACTCATGCGCGCCATCAAGCAGCGCTTCGACCCGCGCGGAATCTTAAATCCCGGCGTATTCGTGGGGGGCATTTGATCAATCCCGACCTACTCAGCCAGTGCGTGCACTGCGGATTCTGCCTGCAGGCGTGCCCCACCTATGTCCTCTGGGGCAACGAAATGGATTCGCCCCGCGGGCGCATCTACCTGATGGACATGCTGAACCAGGGCGAGACCGCGATGACGCCCAAGTGGGTTCAGCACATGGACGCGTGTCTGGGCTGCGTGTCCTGCATGACCGCTTGCCCCTCCGGCGTGAACTACGGCAAGCTGATCGAGGAAACGCGTTCGCAGATCGAGCACCAATATTCACGCCCCTTGCGTGAGCGCCTGCTGCGGTGGGCCATTCTGCACACCTTCCCAAATGTCGCGCTGTTACGAATCGGACGCGTGTTCCTCTCCGCATATCAGAAGTTGGGACTGCCGTCGCCCAGCAAACTGATGCCGAAATTAGGCAAGCGCGAAGACGTTTCCAGAGTGACGCCGGCGCAAGGCACCAAGCGCGCGCGCGTAGGCCTGATGCTAGGATGCGTGCAGCGCGAGTTTCTGCCCGAGATCAATGCCGCTACCGTGCGCGTCCTCGCAGCCGAAGGTTGCGAGGTAGTCGCCCCCGCCGAGCAGCCATGCTGCGGCGCCCTGCTAATGCACGCCGGTAAAGACCAAGCCGCGCTCGCCCTGACGCGACGCATGTTCGCCACCTTCGAGAAGTCTGGCGTCGACACCATCATCACCAACGCAGGCGGTTGCGGCTCGCACTTGAAAGAATTTTCCACGGAGTTCAAGGGACAAGTGAAAGACATCGCCGAGTTCCTGGTGGAACTGGGCCCGCGCGCCGAGCGCCATCCTGTTGCGAAGTGCGTCGCGTACCACGACTCCTGCCACCTCCAGCACGCCCAGAAAGTCCGCACGCAGCCGCGCCAATTGCTCGCAGGAATCCCCGGCTTGACGGTTGCCGAGATGCCCGAGAGCGCCCTATGCTGCGGCTCAGCCGGAATTTACAATTTGGTGCAACCGGACACTGCCACTGAATTGGGTGATCGAAAAGCGCGTCATATCCAAGCGATCGCTCCGCATGCAGTAGCCACGGGGAACGTGGGCTGCATCCTACAAATGCAAGCAGCGCTCGGGCGCCAGACGGGCAGTCAACCTCCGGTCGTACATACGATTCAATTGCTCGACGAATCGATTCACCCCGTCGCACCGGCTCCGTAGCGGTTCCATATAACGGCGCCGATCCAGCCGAACAAATAACCGATGATCGCCGTCACCAGAATCAACGCTAACGCCAGACCCGGATCGAACGCGGCGATTTTGTACGGCGGTGTAATCATGTGCAGCCGGAAAATATAATCCATGACAGGCTGTGCGGCGCCGGCCCACACCAACCCGGCCCAGAATGCGTGCCACAGCCCTATTAGCATGCCCAATGCGAAGCCAGCCGAATGCGGTCGCAGGCGATTCATGGAGCACCTCCTCAATACTGCTGATGCGCACGCAGGATGCCATTCTTGGCGCGCCAGTTGCTCAATCCATAAGTGATGCTACAACTTCCTTTTCATGATCGCGCCGAGGCGGGCCGGATGTTGGGCGCGGAACTCGCCGCTTGCCCGCTGCCGAAGGATCCCATCGTGCTGGCGCTCCCGCGGGGCGGCGTCCCCGTCGGATTTGAAGTGGCGCGCGCGCTGGCGGCGCCGCTCGATGTGGTGGTGGTGCGTAAATTGGGCGTTCCCTGGCAACCCGAACTCGCCATGGGGGCCATCGCCAGCGGAGACGTCCGTATCCTCGACGAAAGACTGATCCGCCAGGAAGATATTCCGCCAGAAGAAATCGCAAGAGTCACGCTGCAGGAAGCGCAAGAGGTTGAACGCCGCGAACGGCTCTACCGTGGGAACCGGCCAGCGCTCGCACTGCGAAATCGCCCCGTAATTTTAGTGGACGACGGATTGGCAACCGGCTCCACCATGTTAGCCGCGGTGAAATGTGTGAAGAGCCTGCAACCCTCCGCCATGATCGTCGCGGTGCCGGTGGCATCGCGCCAAGCCTGCGTACTCATCCGCGATGAAGCCGTCGACTGCATATGCCTGGCCACGCCCACGCCTTTCATCGCCGTGGGCGAATGGTACCAAGACTTCCACCAAACCAGCGATGCAGAGGTCCGGGAGTTGCTTCAATAAGCTGCATGCTAGTTTGGTGTTGAATGTCTAACAGCCAATTTGATCTGCGTGCCATGGCGCGCCAGGAGATGCTCGCTGAGGGATTTCACCCGGATTTCCCGCCCGCCGTCGATCAACAAGTGAAGATTTTGGTGTCGCAGGCCGCATCCCCCACGACCAGCGACCTGCGCGACCTCCGCCCGCTGCTCTGGTCTTCGATCGACAACGATACGTCGCGCGACCTCGACCAAGCCGAAGTAGCCGAACGCGTGAGCGGCGGCATCCGCGTAATGATCGCCATAGCCGACGTCGATTCCGATGTTCCCATCGGCTCCCCCATCGATCAATACGCCGCGGATCAAACCACTTCCGTGTACACCGGCGTCCGCACCTTTTCCATGCTGCCCGAGCAACTTTCAATCGGGTTGACTTCGCTCAACGAAGCCGCCGACCGTGCCGCGATCGTGATCGATTTCGTGGTCGCAGCAGACGGAGCCGTTTCCTCCCAGGGAATTTATCGAGCGCTGGTCCGTAATCAAGCCCAGTTAACTTATAACGGCGTCGGCCCATGGCTCGAAGGAACTGCTGCCGCTCCCGCTAAAGTGGCGGCATCGGCCGATCTGGCGGCTCAGCTAAAGCTCCAGGATGAAGCCGCGCAAATCCTGCTCGACGAGCGCCAGCGCATGGGCGCCTTGAATATCGATCGCGTGGAAGCCGAGGCCGTAGTGACCAACGGCCAGGTCGAAGGCATCAACACCCGCCAGAAGAATCGCGCCAGTGAGCTGATCGAAAACTTTATGGTGGCAGCCAATGGCGTCATGGCGCGCACGCTGTCGGCGGCCGGAGTGAGTTCCATCCGCCGCATTGTCAAGACCCCCGAACGCTGGCCCCGCATCGTGGAACTCGCCGCGCGCTATGGCGAGACCCTGCCCGCGCAGCCCGATTCCGGCGCGCTCAACGCCTTCCTCGAAAAAAGAAAAACGGAAGACGGAGTCCATTACGCGGACCTGTCGCTGGCGGTAGTGAAGCTGATGGGTCCGGGCGAGTACGTCCTGGCCCGCGCGGGCGATGCTTCGCAAGGGCACTTCGCGCTGGCTGCGCATGACTACACGCATTCGACAGCCCCCAACCGCCGCTTCGCCGACACCGTTACGCAGCGCCTCGTCAAGGCCGTCATCGCCAAGCAGGCCCCGCCGTATTCCGACTCGCAACTCGACGCCACCGCGCGCAATTGCACTTTGAAAGAGGACGCCGCGCGCAAGGTGGAGCGCGTCATGGGCAAGCGCATCGCCGCCGTGGCGCTGCATTCTCGCATCGGCGAAATGTTCTCGGCGGTAGTGACCGGAGTCACGCCCAAAGGCACTTTCGTACGTGTGCTAAACCCGCCCGCGGAAGGATTGCTGATTCGCGGCCAGCAGGGCGTCGACGTCGGCGATCAACTAAAAGTGAAACTAGTGAGCACCGATCCGCGGCGCGGCTACCTTGACTTCGCCAAATAACCGGTCACTTCTTCTTTTCTTTTTTCTTGATCCCGTAATCCGGTGCGTGTTCGCGAATCTCTTCGATTTCGGCCACTTTCCTGTCTTTGACGTCGCTGCTGCCGGCATATCTGCGGCGCGCGGCCTGCAGATTGGACTGGCGCGTCGCTTCCGAGCTCACCGCGAAGCCAGAGATCAATTGTTCCAGTTCCTGGCCGTGGCAAGCCGGACACTCCGCCACCGTGCCCTTCAGCACCAGCAGTTCGAATTGCTCCCCGCACTTGCGGCATTCGTAATCGAAAATCGGCATAGCCTTGACTGCATGTTAGCAAAACTACCGGTTTATCGTGGGGATGGAAGTAAACGCCTGCCCATTGAAGCGCAGTCCCAAAACCGCAACATTCCCCGCTACTACGCTGAAATCGGCGAAGCCCCGCTTCCCCACCATACCCGCCAGCCCGGGAACATTTCGCAACACCACCGCCGTCTTCGCGTGCGCACCCAGCGAAATCGTGGGGTTTCCAAGCAAGTTGCCGGCGTCGTCACGCACTGTGATGGTGACGATGTTGGCCACCGCACTCGGATTGACAATCGCCACCGCCGTAATGTAATTGGTGTCGTCCCAAACCAGCGTCCTGAGCGTGGATGACGCCTCGGAGAGCGGCACAATGACCTCTTGATCGGGAACTCCTGGGTTGCTTTTGCGGAAGATACCGTAGCTGACCACGCCGCTCGGCAAAAATACCGACGCATATCCTTGCACCAAAGGTCCGTCGTTAGGCGCTTCCACGATGGCCGTGCCCTGCGGCGGAAGATTGATCGTGGTAGTCGACGCGTGCACCGAAGGAACCGTCAGCGGCCCCCCGGCATCGCCCGTAAAGTTGACCGGGAATGACACCGCCGTGCTCCCC